>Ga0180009_10002036_pt1 | contig 23904 bp, 16 predicted proteins | sample OS_PC_MetaG_FD_123537 | JGI IMG/M metagenome (GOLD analysis project Ga0180009, IMG submission 123537) | Groundwater microbial communities from the Aspo Hard Rock Laboratory (HRL) deep subsurface site, Sweden - OS_PC_MetaG | ecosystem: Environmental > Aquatic > Deep subsurface > Groundwater...
CGAAGAGGATGTCGGTGCCGATGGGGTCGAGGTATACGTCCTGCCGCAGGGCGCGCGCCATCCGGAACGAGTGGGCCCTGGGGCCGTACCGTCCCCGGCCGTAGATCTCCAGCACATTGCGGTTGCGGGAGTGGGCGGGCACCGGGGTGTTCTCCGTGCGGAACCAGCGCCCGCGGGCGTACCGGTCAAAGGAGGTGCCCCGCCAATGTAGGGTGTCGATGCGCAGACCGGGCGGGCGGTTTCTCAGGTACACCCGCATGACAATCTCCGGGTTGTTCCGCAGCCGCCCGTGACCGCCCAGAGACAGCCGATCTGAAAAGCCCGTCAGGAAGCGGGCCCGACCGCCCTGGCCCATGGCCATACGGCTACCCACGCGGGGAAAGAACAGAAAAGTCGACACGGCCAGCACAAAGACCGTCACCGACACCGCTGAGGTGCCTAGTAAGAACTTGCCGCCGACGATGCGACGGGAGTTGAGGATGCGGTCCACCGCCACCCGCTCGCTGAGGCTGTCGGTGGAGTGCTTGATGAGGTAGTTCTCCTCCATCTCCCGCCGGAGGTGGAACAGGATCAGCGACCAGGTGGTGGCCACGATGTACAGGACGAACCACAGGGCAAAGGAGAGACCGATGTTCAGCACCGATCCAGCCACCACCATCATGAATGTGACGACGTACAGTTGTAGGTAGTCCCGACCCGTGCGGCGGTTGTACAGCTTGTTGACGAGCAAAAAGAGCAGGAAGTTGACCGTGGACAGCACCAGCTCGCTGCGCAGCAGAAACTCCACGATACACAGCCCCAGGGCGACGAAGGTGCACACGGTCCAAGCCGTCTGCCAGAGCACCGTGGCCTCCCGCCGCTCGGGCAGAAACAACGAGATGACGATGGCGAGCAGCACTATGGCCAGGACGGGCGCGCTGAGGTTGCCGCCGAAGGCCAGGGCTGAAAGGCTGGCACACACCATCAGGTAGGTGGCCATCTTGTGTACCGTGCGGAATCTCACGCTGCGGCCTCCCGGTGCCCGGTGGGGCTCAGCAGAGACACCTGACCTTTGTGGCTCACGTGCAGCACCAGCCGCGCCTCGAGCGCCATCGGGTGCGTGGCATCGGCGTCGGCGTAGTCCAACAGCGCCAGGAACCGAAGAATGCGCGTGAGGTGGGACGGCCCCTCATCGGTGGGCAGGGTGCCGTCCTGGGTGAGCAGCCCCACCCGGTAGCCCTGGCGGATCAGGTGCGCAGCCAGGGAGGCCGTGGTGTTGATGGCGAGCTCCACGGATTCGGCCGCGGCCAGGAGGCTGCCGCCCTCTTCGGGCAGGAGTCGGTGATCCAGCCGGACCAGCAGCTCTCGGGAAGACTCTGCCTCGCGCTCGCGAATCACCAGTCGCCCGCGGTGGGCAGAGACCTTCCAGTGGATCTCACGGGGGTCGTCCCCCGGACGGAAGTCATGCAGGCCGTAGATGTCCCCGCCGCGCCCCCGCAGCCGGCGGTACCGATCCCCACCCGTGGAGGGTGCCGGCAGGGGCGGTAGAGCCACCTGTCGGATGGCCGGCAGCACCAACACGTCAGTTTCGAGCTCCACCACCCGGGACTTGCGAAGCAGGGCGAAGGGAAACTTCGTGGACACCTTGAACCCGGAGAACCCATATCGCCCCCGGCGGGCAAAGGCGTGGCGATAGGCGGTGGTCTGGGTCCGCCCCGCAGGGATCTTCAGAAAGTAACAGCGCTTGTCCAACACCCGGTCGGCCTGGATGTCCTCCACCTCGATGGAGAAGGAGGGAAAGTACCGCTTCGTATTGGTCACGGAGATGCCCATGAGAAAGGGTTTCACGGCGTGGATGGAGCCGGGTGGCAGCCGGGAGAAGGCGAGCCCTCGCAGCGACAGCTCCGACAGGATGCCCGAGACGATGAGTAACCCCAGCATCATGCCGAGGATGAGAAACAGCAGGTTGTTGCCCGAACGGATGGCGGCCAGACCGATGGCGATGCTGATGATGATGAACAGCCACCCCTCCCGGGTGATGCGCAACCGTTCCTTGGGCCGCACACGCCTGGCTAGCGGCGGACGCTTTTTTCCCTCGAGCGCGTAGCTTTCGGCAGTGACGCGCCCGGCGCCCACCACCTCGGCCACCTGTTTGTTGTCAGATCTGGCCATGCTCGTGTTCAGTGTGAAGGCTCACCTGCACGAGGTCAACACTGACGCGTTATTTGCGGGGACCCGGGACGGGACGCTTGGGGGGCAGGTACTTCGGCTTGGTGGCGCCCTTGGCCGTGAGGTGATCGTAGACCCCAGCGGGTTTGACGCCGGACGTTACGGCGGTTTCAGCCCGGGCGCGGGCCTCCGCGATGGCTGCCGCGAGCGCAGCGGGTGACAGGAAGCCGGAGTAGAGCTTGCCGTTGATGTAAAACGCCGGCGTGCCGTCGACGCCGAGGGATTCGCCGAGCTTGCGGTCCAAGTAGACCGCGGCCAGCCCCTGCTTGGCCGCGAGACACCGGGCGACGGCCTTGTCGTCTGCGCCGGCCTTTTTGGCCATGGCCAGGAGCCGGCTCTGTGAGAGATCGGTCGCGACCATGGCCTTGTCGTGGAATGCCATGGCGGCGGCCGCTCCGTGCTGTTTCATCACACAGGCCGCGGCGCGAGCGCTCAGCAGCCCCTCGGTGTGGTTGGACAGGGGGAAGCTCTTGTAGACCACCCGCAGCGCCTTGGGATGCAGTTTGAGGGCCGCCTGCACCACGGAATAAGCCCGACGGCAGAAGCCGCACTCGTGGTCAGAAAACATCACCAGGGTCACCAGCGCGTCGGCCGGGCCGCGTGTCGGGGAGCCCGTGACACTGACTTTGTAAATGGCATCCGGATCGATTTGCGGCTTGGACGCGCGGAGCTTGGTCTCCTCGGCCTGGAGGCAGTGCATCATGGCCACGCAGGAGCGGTTCACCGTGCAGCTCTTGAGGCCGGCGAAGATCTTCTGGGCCTCGGTGCCCGGCTGGGCCTTGTTGCACTGGCTGGTGCAGCCTAGTACCTGTGCAGCCAAGCGTCGCGCCGGGGTCCAGCGTTGGGCCTGGCAGTAGGTGAAGTAGGTACACAGCTGGGCGCAGTCCGGCGTCTGGGTGGGCGGTTTCTGCACAGACTCCGGGCAGGCGGCGCCGCGGGGGCGCGCCGGCTGGGGGCAGGGTGGCGGACAAGCGGCGAGGCCCATCAGCAGGCCCGACAGCAGGACAACTATGCCTCGGAGGGACGGCGTGGCGGCGAGGGAACTGATTCGGGATGGGGTCACGTTTGCTCCTTGGGGTCAGGGTGAGTGGCCTGGCACACAGGTCTGGTAAGGGATAGCAGCCAGACGGGCGCGGGGCTACATGCCCGTCTCCTCGCCACCCTGTTTGGAGGCGTCGAGGATCGCTTCCAAGATGGAGCCGAGGCGGCGGATCCCCATGATCACGTGCTCTGGCGCGCCTAGCACATCGTCGATGACCAGGGCCACGGGCCGGCGCTTCACCGGGACCATCTTCAGGCGGTCCTCCAGCTCCTCCATGCCGCCGGAGTCGGCCATGAAGTCGCCATAAATGGAGACGTCACGCAGAAAGCGTCCCTGGGTCAGCCGCACGGTGGCCTCCACGAAGCCGATGGCCTCCTCGATGGGGCGGGAGGTCAAGGGCTTCAAGTACTGCGGGAGCGGCTCGGAGGGTTCCGTCGGAACCTCCACCCGGTGGGCGAGGCTCCTGATGCGCTCTTGCTCTAGAGGGCTGAACTCCCGGGGCTCGAGCTGCAAATCGAGCAGGTCCAGCACCGCCTCCTGGATCCCCTCCACGAGCCGGTCGTTCTTGAGGTCCGACAGCTCTTCGGCCACCAGGGTGGGACCGCCGGTGGCGCTGTCGTCCTTGGAGCGGGGCGGGTAGGCCGACAGCTCCTTGTCGGGGCACCAGGGGCGCCGGAGGCCAACAATCGCCTCGAGCAACGCGGTGCCGTCGGGGGCCAGCTCAAAGCTCATGACGCCCAGGGGGCGGTCCTCGACGCTGACCAGGTCCTTGCCAAAGTAGCGGGCTTTTAAGCCGGCCTGCACCAGCCCGCGAATGAGTCCGGCTCCGTAGCGCTGGAGGAACTGCCGGGGCTCGCACTCCAGGGGGGAGGCCCGGTCGGGCAATACCAGGGCGAGGTACAGGCGGTCAGCCCCCAACAGCGCCGTGGTGCCGCCAGAGAGGCGACGCAGCAGGGGCAGCTCCCGTGCGGCGCAGACTCGTCGGTGCACCGAGGTCTCGGCGTTCTGATACCGACCCAGCACCACGGCCTCCCCCGCGGGCAGGCTCAGCTTTAGAAACGGCGCGCCCTGGGTCCTTCCTTTGCCCACGGCCTCCATCATGTACGCCGTGGAGGCGAGGCAGTGGCCGGGGCTCGTTCCGGTCTCCTGGACAAATAGAAGCTGCTGCATCGGGCGCGCCGGGGTCCCCTACTTATGTAGCCGGATGGTCTTGATGGCCGCCAGCCGGCCGTCGACGTACAGACGCGCGGTGAAATAACCGCCCTTGGTGAAAAACGAGTACGTGCGCCCCTGGTAGGTGTAGGCGTCGGCCGAGGCCCAGAGCGTGTACGTGACCCGGCCGCCGATGCGATCTCTCAGCGCCCGGTCGGTGGGGTTGAGACGCCGGCCGTCGCGCACCACGCCGAGGATCCAGTTGCCGCCTGGCTGGGTGTCCCAGGTCTTACGCCAGGTCTTGCCCTTGGCGTCTGAGACCGACAGCTCGAGCTTGGTGACGTTGAGCGTGCGCCCGCCGGTGTTGACGCTGAAGCTGAATTTGCCATCCCGCTTGCCGTCGGGACCGGCGCGGTTTGCCCGGCCCACCATGTCGGCCACGAAGCCGTGGTAGCGGAGCGCCAGCTTGATCGGACCCGCGGCAGCCGCTCTCTGTAATACCTTTGCTTTGGCGAAGATCCGGTCGCCTCCGGCGAAGATCACCTCCACCTGGAAGTTCTGCAGGGGCCGCACCCAGCCGGTGTTGTGGATGTAGAGATCGTAGGTGGCGTTGTCACGGATCTTTTGATTTTTGAGCCCGCGGTCCTTGGGGTTGAGTCGTTTGCCGGCACGGTACACCGCGATCATGCGGTAGCCCCGGGGACGGGTATCCCAGATCTGACCCTGCACCGCTGCGTCGCCGGGCCAGACCGCCCGGAGCACAAAGCCTGTGACTTCCCGGCCCGAGACGTTGGAGAGGCTCAAGCGGAAGTGCGCGTCGGCTTTGCCGTCGGGGCCTGAGGGGGAGCGGCTCCCGAGCTTGTCGGCCGTGAACCCCTGATAGGTCATTCGGGCCGTGGCCTGCTGGATCGTCGGGACGGTGACCAGGGCGACGCTGGGGCTGCCGCCGCTGAACTCCGCGACGACCTTGAATCGCTCTCCACCCCGCAAGGGTCCGCGCGGTGAGGCGTAGAGGTGGTACTCGGCCATGCCTGTGAACTTGTCGCGGATGGGCCGGTCGCGTTTGTTCAGGCGAGCTCGGCCCCGCTCGACACCCAGCAGCCAGTTGCGGGTCTTGTCGGTGTCCCAACGCCGGCCCGCCAGGGGGCGGCCGCGCCCATCGACCTGGATCAAGGACAATCTGCGCAGCTCCTCGTTGCGGCCGTTGCTGTCCATGCGGAGCACAAAGTGGGCGTCTTTGACGCCGTCTGGGAAGGGGCGCCGGTTGCGGCCCACGCGGTCGCGATCCCGCCCGGAGAAGCTCAGGCCGGCGCGCACGGGCGGGGAGATCGACGCCCGGGCCGAGATCCCCATGCCGTCGCTGAACGTCACGTAGGCGCAGTAGTGGCTACCGGGTTTGAATCCACCGAGGGGTTTGGAGGCGTACAGACGATAAAGCGCCTGGCCCTTGAGCGCGTCGATGGTCTTCCCTTGGCCCAGCGGTAGGGCCTGGTTGCGCTTGAATACGCCGAGCACCCACAGCCTTCTTTGGTCCGTGTCCCAGGCCGCCCGGCCCGTGAGCACGCCGCGCGCGTCGCAGCTCCGCAGCAGCATGTGCACGACGCGGCGCTGCCGCGCGGTTTGAAGGGTTAGCGCAAAGCATCCGTCCAGCTTCCCGTCAGGGCGCACGGTCGTGCCCTGTTGGACTTTGTCGGCGGCCACGCCGTTCCACTCCAGGCGCGCGGAGGCTCCTCGATTCTGCGCCTGCGCCACGGAGGGTGGCCAGGCAATGATGAGCGCTGCACCGAGCGCCAGGGAAAGCATGCAGATTCTCATGGCTACAACCTCTCCTTCAGCTTCGCAATGGCCCCGATACTACGCACACCTAGGGGTTGGGGACAAGACCCTGTTGACAGGTGTCGTCCACCCCCGGAGTTGGGAGTAGTCTAAGGGATTGAGGGTTCGGTTTCGACTGAACCCGCGAGGCCGAAGACAGTCTCGGGAGGGAGGTGCGCCGGGGGTGGCGAAATCTGGCTACCGTGGTAGTATTTCGTGCGAGTTGAATGACGTGCGAACCTCTTTGATCAGTGCGCTTTGCGTGGTCACCGTCGCCGGTGCAACCACAGTCGCCCAGGCCGCGCCTGCGCCTGTGCCGGCGCGCGTGCCCGCGTCCGACAAGCCGGGCCGGGTGGCGCTGTTGCCGCTGGTGGTAAAGCCGCCCCTCGCGGGCGCCGTGGTGACGCGGTTCCGCAAGTCCATGGAGGATGGCCTCCTGCTGGCCGCCCTGGTCACCATTGCCCAGGACGAGGTCGAGGCGGCCCGGCTCGAGACCGTCGGCGGGTGCCGGACCCGGACCTGCCTGATGAAGTTGGCGGCCCGGCTCAAGGCGGCCTACCTGTTTTCCACACGTGTGACGCGCACGGGAAAGAACTACCGCATCGAGTGTGAGTTGTTTGATCCGTCCGGGCGCATCGTGCACAAGCAGGCATCCAACTGCGACATCTGCACCTTCTCCGAGGCCATCACCAAGGCCCAGAGCGTCGCCCAGGACGCGGGAGCCGCGCTGAACAAAAAGCACAAGGCGCTCCTGCCACCCCCGCGGGTTCGTCCGCGCCCGCGTCCCCGTCCGCGCCCGCGTCCCCGACCGCGCTTGCGCCCCCGACCGCGACCCCGACCCAAACCGCGTCCCCTGCCGCTCTATCGCCCGAAGCCGTCGGTGAAGCAGGCGGCCTGGATGTCCGGCGTAGGCGGTGTGACGTCCCTGGTTGCGGGCGTCACCCTGCTCGCGCTGAATCACCGTCCCACCTGTGACAAGGCGCTGCCGGAGCTCAGTTGTCGCTATCGTTACAGCACGGGTACTGCTGGCGCGGTTTTTACGGCGTTGGGGGGGGCTTCTATCGTGGCTGCCGCGGTGTTGTTCTACTATGCGTATCGTGCCCAAACGAAGCGCGAGAAGCCTCGCGCCACTTTCGGAGTGGCGCCGACATCAGGAGGGGCCTGGGCCCATGCCAAGCTCTCGTTTTAAGATTGGGAGCGCCATGGCGCTCTGGGCAGGACTGTTGCTGGCAGGCGGTGGAGCCAGCTGTGACGAGCTGAACCCGGCGTTCGATCCCGACGGGGGCCCCATCTGCTCGCCGGGCGAGCGGCGGTGCAGCGGCGTCGGAGGCGTGCCCGAGGTGTGTCAGACCGCCACCGAGTGGACCGCGCTGCCGGCCTGCTGGACGGGCAGTGGGTGCGTCGACGGCACCTGCCAGCCCACAGCGCCTTTTGAGCGCTGCGAGCACGTGTCGGACTGCGCCACGGTCGGGGACGAGTGCACCGTGTTCGTGGATCCGGACCAGGTGGCGGATCTCGGGACGTTCTGCGTGGCCGCGCCTGTCCCGGGCGGTCGCCCCGGAGGTCAGGCGTGTACCCTGCCCGGCGACTGCGCCAGCGGGTGGTGCTTCCGTCGGGTCTGCTTTGAGGCGTGCGGTGACGTCAGCCAGTGCACCAACAGTCTGCACGAGTGCGCGATCCTGGAAGTCACGGTGGATGGCGTGCAGGACGGCGACCACATCCTCGGTTGTGTTGCTCCGGCGATATGAACCCATGAAGATCTGCGCCCATTGTCACCAGAACCTCGCCGAAGACGCGATCTTCTGCCTCTCCTGCGGCAAGAGTCAGGTGATTGATGGGGACGACACCCTCATCGGGACCGTGGTGGCCCAGCGTTACCTCGTCAAAGAGAAGATCGGCGGTGGGGGCTCGGGCACGGTGTATCTGGCCCGGCACGTCACCCTGCAACGGAAGGTCGCCCTCAAGGTCCTGCACCATCACCTGTGTCAGGACGACGCGGCGGTGGAGCGTTTCCGGCGGGAAGCCACCACCATGGCGTCCATTGAAAACGAGCACATCATCGCGGTGCAGGACTTCGGGCGCACCGACGATGGGCGCCTCTATCTGGCCATGGAGTTGCTCACCGGGGAGACTCTCGCCGAGCTGCTCGACCGGAGCCGATCACTGCCCATTCCGCGGGCCCTGGCCATCTTCAATCAGGTGTGCGAGGCCCTCGCCGAAGCCCACGGTCAGGGATACGTGCACCGGGATCTCCGCCCGGCGAACATTTTCCTCACGAACAAGCGGGATCACACGGACTTTGTGAAGGTGATGGACTTTGGCCTGAGTAAGCTCGTACTGAGCGAGCTCGAGCCCGGGCAGGTGACGGTGGGCATGTCCTTTGGCGACCCTCGCTACCTGTCGCCGGAGCAGGCCGCCGGAGAGAAAGTGGATCGTCGCGCTGACGTGTACGCCCTGGGCATCGTGCTTTACGAGATGCTCTGCGGTGTGCCGCCCTTCACCGGCGACGACGTGTTCACCGTGATCAACAAGCACCTGCGGGAGCGGGCCGCGCCGGCCTCTTCCCACAATCGGCTGCTGCCCACTGCCTTTGACGAGATCCTGGACTGCGCTCTGGCTAAAAAGCGCGAGGATCGCTGGGACTCGGTTGTGCTCATGCGGGACGCCCTGAGTAAGGCGTCCATATCCAGCACCATGCCCGGCCTGGGGAAGGCCGCCACGTCGCAGCCTCGTGCGGAAGAAAAGCGTCCCGCGGTGTCTTCGGCCCAGGGTCGTCCTGCCGCGACGGTGCTGGGCATGGCGCCGCCCGTGGTCGGGGGGCCGGCCGTGGTCAGGGAGCCGACGGCAGCCCCGGCCCCGCGGCCCTCGCTGGTGGATACCGTCGCGGCGGCGGCGGTGGAGGAGCGCGCCGCACCCCCGCATATGAAGCCGGCACCCGCGCCGGTGACCGGGCCGGGCCCGGGCCACGCGATGCCCCCAGAGCGCCCGGAGGGTTCGGGGCCACACGATGTGCTTCCGGAGTTTCGGGGCCAGGCGCCCCCGATGGCGGCCGCCTCTGCTGACGGAGTGTCGCCCCGGGGCGCTGAGGCCGAGCCCGTCGACCCCACCATGAGCCAGATGTGGTACGCCGACGGTGAGGCCGAAGCGGCCGAGCAGATGGCAGAGTATCAGGAGTACCGCAAAAAGCAGCTCAAGGGCCGTCGGGATCCGGACGTGACGGACCCCATGCTCCCCGGGGTCACCGCGGAGGTGGGGGAGGCGACTCTTTTCATGCGGGTCAAGCGCGCCCGGCTGGTGCTGCTTTTGACCGTGGGCATCGTCGTGGTCATGGTGGCCGCGACGGTGGTGCTGCTGGCCCGTCGCAAGGGTGACGACGGCGCCGGTGTCTCAACGCCGGCGCCCCTCAACACAGGCACCCCAAAGGCCGGCGGGAACACCAACGGCGTCATGCGACGCGCTCCGGCCCGGCCGGACGGGAGCGTGCGCACCGCAGACGCCGGGGTCCCGACCCTGGTGGTGGACATGGCCGTGCAAATCGGCGTGGACGAGCCCATGGACGGCATGGACGCCATGGGGACCGGGCGTCGTCGACGTCGTCGACCGCCGGGCATGGATGCCCTCAAACCCGACGCGGGCGTCAGCCAAGGGACAGACGCTGCGGGCGCCACTCGTAGCGGGCGACAGGCCCTCGGCCGTGGAGACGTCGCCACCGCCAAGGTCGAGTTCCAGCGCGCTCTCACCGTCCGACCCGGCTACGGGCCTGCCCTGGCGGGTCTCGGCGAGGCGCTCTTTGAGCAGGGGCGGTACGCCTCGGCGATTGGCAAGCTCCGGGCGGCCATCCGCTCCATGCCCGCCTCCGTGCGTACCTGGGTGCTGCTCGGCAACGCCAGCTTCCGGGCGGGGCGCTACTCGTCGGCCCGCGCCGCCTACCGGACCGCCCTTCGCCTGCGCCCCGGCCACGCCGAGGCCCGGAAGAACCTGGGCCTGGTGGAAAAGAAGCTCGGCGTAATGAGTGGAATGTAGGTCCGGGGACCGGCGTCTACAAAGGTTTGGCGCGGATGGCGCTGTCCTTCTTTTTGGCGAGGTCGCGGAAATGGCCGTACAGGTCGCGATTCCAATGGGACCGGGCGCTGTTGAGCGTGGTGCGGGCCTTGTTGATGGCGGCGGTGTCGGCCTTTTTTCCCTTGGTGGCGTCGGAGAGCTCCTTGAGCCCGGCGCAGATGTCCTTGGTGATCTGTCGCTCCACGCGGGTGAGCTTGAGATGGGCGGTGTGTTTGCGGTTGGGCTTGCTGTCCAGCTTGGCGATGCGCTTGCGGAAGCCGAAGCAGCCATCGTCCCAATCCTTGAGCTGCTTGTGGAACTCATTGGTGCGTAGCGTCATGCGCCAAAGGCCCTGCAGATACTTGCCGGGCTCGATCTTCGTCCAGGTCAGGTTCGCCAGGGTGAAGCTCTTGATGCCGGCTGCCATGCGGAAGTGCATGGGCGTCGAAAGCGCGCGGTAGCCCTCGTACCGCGGCTCTTTGGGCATCGTCTTCATGCGAGAGAACGCAAAACCGTCCCGGTTTTGCAACACCACGTTGCGAGCAATCTTCCGATACTTTTTTTCCAGGTGTCCCAGCAGCTTGCCCTTGATCTCGATGTCGGCGAACTTGTAGACCGCGCCGAAGACCTCCCGCCGTTCCCAGACCTTGGCCTCCAGGACGATGGGGTGATCCCGATGAATCTCCGCCAACCTCACGGGGCACTCGAAGATATTGAGCATGCCCTGGGGCTTGCCGGTCTTGTCAGGCAGAATCTTCAACACGAAGTCAAAGGTCTGTACCTTCTTGCCGGCCTCGGTCTTGGTCTGCACCCGTTTGTGGAAGTCAGAGTTGTACTTGTACCCCCGGCCGTGATGCACCGAGCACACCTCGCCGAGGAAGCTCTTGAGCTGTTTTTCCACGTCGCGATACCAGGCGTCGATGGCGGAGATCTCGGCCTCGCTTACGCCTCCGCCACCGCCTCCGCCGCCGCTTCCGCTCCCGGCTGTGTCCTTCTTGCCCCCGCGTAGGCCGAAATACAGCCCCACGCCCAGGAGCACCGCGACCACACCGACCAACGCGAAGATCCATGTTTTGGACTTTTTCGGCGCGTCGCCGGACACCGCCGCCGCGTTTACGGCCGCCGATGGTTTGAACTCGTCGCCCCATCCTTCCGGATGTTTGTGCTTCGCTTCGGCGGCCGGTACGGGCTCGGCCAACTGCTCCGGGGGCCAGGGCTCATGACAGAAGGGACATTCCTCGGTCTTCTTTTTGACCTTGCTCGGAATCTCCTCTTCGCACTTGGGGCATACGTACATAAAGGTCCTCCACGCGCAGGGATTTGGACTCTCACCGATCCTGTGCGCGCAAACAATATACAATTATTCTGTGTCGCAAACCACGCAAAACGAGGCGGGGCGCTATCGCCTCCGATGGGTGCGCGTGGGCCGTCGTTGCGGTCCTGTTCTCCTGCCAATCACTCGGAATCCTGGCGGTTCCTGGAAAAACGGCGGGGTCGTCCGGGTGCGCCTCTTCCGTCGGTACGCGGTGATCAGCGGCACCCCGTCCAGGGTGAGCACGCGATCCGGCTGAACGGTGCCGTAGTCCTGCCAGATCAGGTACTCCCACATGACCTGATGTTTCTCATGTTGGTAGATGGCGATCTGTGATCGGCGAATGCCGGGATAGCCGTCGCCGGCGTAGGTGATGTTCGGCAACAGCAGGCCGGCCCGGACGTAGAGGTTGCGGCTGTAGTGATTTGTGTCGTGGAAGTAGGTGGGCACCCGCGCCGTGAAGTGTTTGAGCTGGGGGCGTGCCAGGCGGTTCAGGTCGGGGAGCAACCGCCGGGTGGTGTAGCCCCAATATTGTCGCTTGAGGCCCAGGTCCGCGGCGCCCGCGGTGCCTCCCACCACCGGCGCGTAGGCCGAAGGCGCCACGTCTCCGGCGTGGGCGGTCTGCACAAGGGCGGGGATCACCAACGCCCCCACCAGCGCCGTGGCCAGGGCGGCACGATGCAGGCCAGTGCGCAGCCGGGGCGCGGAGGCGCGATAGGTCTCTTGTACGGCCCAGCCCGCGAGGAGCGCGAGGTAGGGCCAGGCGGGCATCCAAAGGCGGGCGCCGCCAAAAATGGGCGTGGAGGGCAAGGCGATGAGGGCCACGGGGAAAAGTGCGTTCAGGGCCACCAGCAGCGCTGGAGAGCGACCGCGTCCGAGCAGGGGTCGTCCCCAACCCCGGCGGGGACCGTAGGCCTCGGACACCACGCGGCCGGCACGCCACCGGCGGTATGCGTCCACGAAGCCGCGCAAGGTCAGGCCGAGCCCGCCGAGGGCTGCCAGCACAAAGGGCAGCGGTAGCACGTAGAGGGTCATCAGCGCCGGGTACTCCACGGGGAAGGGCGGGAGGTTGTAGTTCTTGCCGAGGTATTCGGTGTTGTAGAACGTGTGTTCCAGGTGGTAGCTCAGATAGCCGGAGAAGCGCGCGGTGGTGTCGTGCCAGAGCCAGGGCCACTGCAGAAAAAAGACCGCGCCGCCGAGCAGCAGCATGGAGAAGAACACCGCCGGTGTGGTGAGCTTCATCGCGCGCAGGGGCCGCCCGTTGTACCGCCACTGCCACAGGAGCACGACCGCCAGGGCGACGCCGACGCCCATGGCCAGATGGTGTTGGCCCCGCAGCAGCACCGCGCCCAAACCGGCCAGCAGCGCCGGTACGACGAGGTTGCGCCAGCGTAGGGGCCAACGAAAGGAGTCCTGTCGCAGCAGGTATAGGCCCAGCATCGCGCCCCCCGCCACGGCGATCCATCCGTGCCCTTTGCCCGCCCCCAGGGCCGCGAAGCTCAAAAAAACCAGCGGCAGCAGCGACAGCAAACCTAGGGCCGCCAGGAGCGGGTGGCGGAAGTCTCGGCGGCTCGCCCAGCCGTAGTGCACGATGAGCAACAGCGGCAGGAAAAAGGCGTTGAACTTGGTGAGCAGGGCCAGACCGAAGATGGGCCCGGCGGCCAGGGACCACCGCCAGCTGTGCAACGATCGGTAGTAGGCGTAGACCGTGATGAACAGGACCGCGGTGATGGGAGCGTCCAGGCCCGCCAGGTGGCTGTGGAAGAAGACCCGCGGAATCGACACGTAAGCCACCACGGCCACGAAGCCGGCGAAACGTCCAAAGGCGATGGCGCCAAAAAGGTAGAGGAACGCGGACAGCAGCGCGGCGGCCGCCATGGCGGGCAGGCGCAGGGCGGTGAGGTCGTCCACCACGCCCCAGCTATTGGCGTGGGGTGGTTTGCCCGGGCGGGTGCGGGGGGTGAGGCGGTGGCAGTTGCAGCGGTGCAGGTAGCGCCAGCTCAGCCCGTACAGGTGCTTGGTGCCCGGAGGGTGCTCGGCGTTGACGCGGTAGTATCGATCGATGGTGCGCCGGTCTTTGCGCAGCTCGGGGTGCTTCTCCACCTCGGTGACGTAGCGCTGGTACGTCTCGGCGGCGTTGATGTAGATGCCCTCGTCCCGGGCGACGCCCACGTCCTCGGAAGTAAAAAAGAGCAGGGCAAAAGTTGCCAAGCCCAGGAGAAAGGCCCAGAAGACATCCCGGCGGGTGGGCTGTCCGGGACCGCGCAGGGGACCGCCGGATGGCCTCACAGGGCCCCCTCCTCGCTGCGGGCGTAAAAGCAGAAGTGCTTGCCCCAGGCGTGACGGGTGTAGATCCGGAGCTGGACCACCGCCGGCCTTTTGCGCGGGTCGGCCGCCACCGCCAGCACGTGGCGACGCCAACCCTCGTCCTCGATGGGGTGTCGCAGGCGCCCCAGCACCCGGCCGTTCACCCGCAACTCCAGGGTCACCGGCACCGACGTTACCCGCGGGGGCGGTTTTTTCTTGCGCCACTTTCCCGCGCGATAGCGCTGGTAGTCCCACACCGCCCGGCGGGCTCGATACCGCGGGTCGTACCCGCGCAACCCGGTCCACACCACCAGCCGCTCGCCCAGTCGCACCTGCGGGTATTCGATGATCCGGGTGGAGCCCTCAATGGGCATGGCGAGCAGGCAGCGATGGGGTGCGTATCCGATTTCGGCCCGGATCTGGCGCACGGACTTCCACTGGGCGCCGCAGTCGTGACGCCGCAGGTTTCTCCGCCAGGGGCAGGGGCGCTTCTGGCCCGCGCGCTCCTCCCAGACCTGTGCTGTGGCGATCTGTTGGTACAGGTCCGAAACCACTTTCACGGGGGTTTGCTGGTACAACGTCGCGGTTACACCGCCAACTCGCTGCTGCCGTTTCTTTTTGAGCCCCCAGGTGTCGGCGTGCCGGGCGCCCCGGATGGACAGCTCCCAGATGCGCGCGTAGGTGCGGGCGTCGGGCCGGGTCACGTCGTCCAGGGTCATGCGGTCGCCGAGCACAAGCCGGCCCAGGGGATCGGCCCAGCCGGGCGCCGTGACGATGAGGTCCCCGGGCTTGTGGTGCTTGCGTACGAAGTTGTCCGCGGCCTGCCAATGGGCGCGCGTGGGCACGTCCCGCTGCTGGAGCTGGTTCGCGGCGAGCTCCCAGATGCCGGCCACTACCAGGAGCAACGCGAACCCCAGGGGCCAACGTGATGGGCGCAAAAAAGGGCTGGCCGGGGTTCGCGGCTGCGGCGTCACGGGGGCGGCGTGCTCGGCGGGCGGGGACATAGGGGCTACGAGCTGCGCTTCGCGATGAGGTCCGCCAGCATGCCGAGGGCGCCGAGCTGGATGCCGGTGACCAGCAGCAGCAGGGACGTGGTGTCCAGGGGCCGCTCCAGGTACGCCCAGGAGGCCAGGAAGACCGCGGCCCCGGCGGCCAGAAACATCAGCGCCAGGGGTACGAAGATCCGCAGCGGGTTGAAGTACATCACCGTGCGCAGGATCAGCGCGAAGAATCCCAGGGTGTCCCGGATGGGGCGGATGTGCGAGCGCCCGGCGCGGTCGTGGTACTCGATGGACACGTACTTCACCCCGTAGCCCGATACCAGCATGGCGAGGGTGATCGTCGTGGTGAAGGAGAATCCGCTGGGCAGCAGACCGAGGAAGCGATTGACCACCGGGCGGCGCATGATGCGAAAGCCCGAGTTGAGGTCCGGGATGGGGTAGCCCGACAGGTAGCTCGCCAGCCACCGCAGCACCGCCTTGGCGGGTCGGCGGATCAGGGGGATGCGCACCTTGCCCTTGGTGCGCGCGCCCACCACCATGTCGTTGTCTGCGGCCGACTCCAGCAGCTCCGGCAGCGCTTCGGGCGGATAGGTGCAGTCCGCGTCCAGGATGGCCACCAGGTCGTATCGGGCCTTGGCAATGCCGGACTTGAGAGACGCTCCGTACCCGCGGTTCCACTCGTGGCGTACCACCCGGACCCCGGCCTGCTCCGCCAGGGCAGCGGTGTCGTCGGCCGACCCGTCGTCCACCACGATCAGCTCCGTTTCCCGACCCAACCCCGCGAGCACCGGCGTCAACCGCTCCACCACCTCGGCGATACCACCGGCTTCATTATAGGCAGGGATAATCACCGAGAGCGGCTCGGCGCTGTCGGCACTGACTGAGGGGCTGGTTTCCATTGCCCGACATGATAGTGGGGGCGGCACCAAAGGCAAGCAATTGCGCACACTGGGACTCCCGGACGCCCCGCGTTACACGGAGCGTCCGCTAGCCCGCGCAGTCCGGATCGTCCAGATCCACCAGACAGTCCCCATCGCCATCGATGCCGTCGTCACAGAGGGTCTCCACATCCGGGATCAGCGAGCAGCAGATGTTCACGAAGGTTCGGAGAGGCGGATCCGCTGATCGGGAGATCACGACGCTGCTGCCGCTGCTGCACCAGTCAACCGGTCGAGCGTGCCAGCAGGCCGGCGCGGGCAGGTGAAGGTCGCGTTCCTCCGGGTGCCCCGAGGCGTAGGCCAGCGTCGGGTCATTGTTGCCGGGGCAGGGGCCGTCGTCACAGACCTCCAGGCAGGGGGGCACCGGGATGGAGGTCTCGTCTGGCATTCCCCGGTGCTGAACGTCCGTGACAAGGCACCGGGGCTGGCACAGGTCGTTGCAGGATTCGTCGTCCCCGGGGGTGCCGTAGGCCGCTCCGGGATCCGTACAGCCCGCCAGGGGGAGCGCGAAACACCCGGGGTTGAGAGAGCCGGGGATGTAGTTGGAGTATCCCCGAAGCACGTTGGTGTAGTCCGCGCTGCAAACAGATGTTTGCGCCCAGTGTGTCAGGTCCTCTTCTTCGTTGAAGGCTTCGAGCATGGTGTACAGCCGAACCCCGGGGGTGGCGGCCATGGTGGCGTCCACCGTGCAGCTGGGCGCCAGCCGGGGCCGCCCCTGCCCGTCGAGCTCCACGGTGACCTGGGCCTCGAAATCAAAGGGCCCCATCACCCCCGCGACCACGAGCAGCTGCGGATCCACGAGGTCCTGCAGGTAGGTGATGTAGTCGCCCACCGGGGTCACGAGCCCGCCGGCCTCTTCCCGGGGGTGGCAGTCCTGTCGGATGCCCGGCTCGCGACCGTCCGGAGCACAGGTCACGCCGTGCTCAAAGCAGCGGAAGGAGGTGAGCGGACCCAGGGTGCTGTCTTCGGGGGCGAAGAGGTCCGGGTCCGCGGCGGAGCAGTCGTCGGTGGCCGAGAAGAACAACACGGCCAGAAACGCCTCGTCCCGACGGAACCCCTCGTTCTCCGGGCTCTCGAGGGCCAGCCGCATGGCCTCGAGGGGTTGGGAGAACCCGCAGTCCGAGAAGTCGACCTCCGCCAGCGCGCGGACCGCGTCGGGGAGGGGCCCGTCAAAATTGCGGCACCGTGGGCAGCCGGTGACATCGTCCACCACCAGCCAGGTGCCGGGCGCGTGCTCGCAGTGGACCGCTTCGCAGGAATGCGAGGAGCAGACGCCCGTGGGTTCCCAGGTCGGTTGGCAGCCAAAGGGCTTGACGTTCCGCAGGTAGGTCGCGCCCACCGGTCCCGAGCCGGTGCCCCTGTGAAGCCGGCCATTGTGACCGGTCGGCGAGCAGCCCGGCACCGCGTGCGGCCCGGTGCCCAGCACGGTGGTGACGACACCCACGTGCATATCCGGCGCCTCCCCCGGTTGTGCGAGAGTATGGCCCAGCGCCAACATGTTCGCGTCGAGCCGGTCCTCAAAGCCTGCCATGGCGGTGGAGTCGTCCACCACGAACAGCAGGTCCAGCTTGCGTCGGCTGGACTGAGGCACGCTCAGACACTGGGAGTAGTGCACCCCGCCGGGCTCCCAGCGCGGGGGATCCTCGTCACAGCCGGGCAGGCCGCTCACTGCTGTGAGCAGGATGATGGCGGCGCCCAGGGCAGTGATTCGACGCGGCATGGCGGCCTCCTGTACGAATACAAAAGCAAGAGCAAGGCCCGTGCCATAGGGTACCGCGTTGGCTGTGAAAGCATAAGGTTCGTATTGTCGGATGGTTGTGCCGATGCCCTGGGCGGACCCTCGTCACCGACTGTCAACGGTGTTGCCGAAATGGGCGGGTGGGTGGCTCGGCCGTTGGCGGGCACAGTTGGCGTCGATTGATTCCCTTCGATGGACATCACATACTCTCTGCAAGAATCTGACGGTCGAGGGGACTGAACCGCATGCGTGTTCGCGTCGCACTTCTCAATGGCTTGTTTCTGCTCGCACTGTCCGTGACCCCAGGCCCAGCCTGTACTCCCGTTGTTTCGTTTAAGGCCGAGACGGTGTTCCCACAGTTGCGTCACCACCCCAGTGGCCCCCATGGTTTGCGGGTGTACGCCGACGTTGAGAGCGCAACCATCGTCGAGCACCTCCCGCCGGGGACCACCGTGGTGTTGCTCGGATACAGCAAAGACCGCATCTGGGCCAAGGTGAAAACGCCCACCGGCCGCATCGGCTGGGTCGCAGCGCATCAGCTTCCCCGCCAACCCCCGACGCCCCCGCTATCACCCCGTACGAAGTAGGTACAGCGTGCGCAAACAGCCGTGCGTTCGCTTCGCTCTCTCGGGTAACTGTGCTCGCCGCTCCCCTGGCGATTTGCAGTGCAGGATCGGGGGGACCCTGTGACAAGGTCCCTGCGATCCTGCACCGAAAAGGACAGAATAGTGCCGATTCTGGGGGACCTTGTGCACAAGGTAAGGGAGATCCTGCGCTCTTGAGTCAAATCGAGTGCGATAAGTGGTCACCCTTGTCACAAGGTAGCGCCGATCCTGCACCGTGGCGCCGGTTCTTCACCGATTCGCTTCTCTCGGGCTCGACTGCTGACCATGGCTCCGGCTTGCGGGAGGAAGGTGGCCGCGTGCTTCACGCGACCTTGGGCCTAGCGCGTCAGGGCGAACTTTTCGGTTTTGCCTGACTTCTTCAGCTCGGTGCCGGTCATGGACTTGTCGTTGTGCAGCACCAGGGTGACCGTGCTCTCGACGCCCTTTTTGTCCTTGGAGACCATGACCAGCGTGTTGCCCTTGTCTGACTTCACGCGGAAGGTGTCGGTCTCAATTTTGCCGCCCATGTTCATGATCACCTTGTCCTTGGTGATGGTGAGCTTCATGGCCTTGATGAAGGTCTTCATCTTGGCGAGCTGCTCGGGCGACATCTTCTTCATGTCGGGATCGAGCTCCTTCATCCGATCCGCGTCAAAGTGCCAGTCGCCCTGGACTCTGGCCAGCACGGACTTGCCGGAGGAGGCGCCCTTGGAGGACTTGTCGCCACCCTTGGACTTCTTGGAGCAGCCCGGCGCGAGAAGCAGGGCGCCGCAGATCATCAGCAGGCTAAAAAACGGTTGTACGGGACATAGGGTACTCTCCTGGTTTGTGGTTGATTGGGTTTGTGGTTGATTGGGTTTGTGGTTGATTGGTTCGCGGAGGGCGTTTTGGGAACTGGACGCCGCTATGCGTTCGATTCGCCGGCTCACTGCCCATGTGGGCGATGGGTCGGCGGGGTCAGGGTGTGGCGGGGGGCGAAGGTCTTCGGTCCGGGATCCATGCGCGGGGCTGATCGAGGTCTGCGTCGGTCATCGACTGCGGCTCGGCACCGAGAGGGTGCGTTGGCGCATCGGTGGCCGAGCGGTTGCGGGGCTCACCGCTGCGGGCGAGCTGTTCCCGCTCCTGCATGCCGACGTGCGCCAGGCCGCGATAAACGATATTGGGCATCAGCACGGAGGTGAGTCGGAGCATGAACGACACGTCCGGCTTGCCATTCACGGTGCGCCGGGTGGCTGTCCGCAGGGCGCGCTTGAGCATCTTCGGGTAGCTGTAGAGGTCCCGGTTGAGGGCGTTGAACCGCTCGGCCAGCTCCGGGGCGGACATGCGGTTGGGGCGGTAGACCACATGCGTGAGGTCGTACCGGGACCAGTCTTCGTGTAGCAGCCGTCCCGCGCGCTTGAGCTGTTGGTAAAGCCGGGTGCCGGGGTAGGGGGTCATGACGCTGAGCTGGGGCACGTCAATCCACTCGTCGATGAATTGCCGGGTGGGCTCGAAGGACGCGGCGCTGTCGCCTTCGAGGCCCATGATGAAGCAGCCGATGAGGGAGATCCCGTGCCGGTGCAGAGTTGTGATGGACCGCTCGTAGACGCCCACGGTGTTGCAGCGCTTGCCCGTGCCCTCGATGGACGCCTGGGTGACGGACTCCAGACCCACGAGCAGCAAGAAGCAGCCCGACTGCGCCATGAGGTCCACGAGCTCCGGATCGTCCGCCACGCCGATCTCTCCCTGACCGGCCCAGTGGATGCCCAGGGGGCGCAGGGCACAGAAGAGCTCCCGGGAGTACGTGGTGTCCCGTACGCCGCGGCGATGGTGGGCGTCGTAGACGATGTTGTTGTCGGTGAAGAAAACCGTCTTTCGGGGCGTGATCACCCCCTGTCGCTGGAGCGTTTGGATCTCCCGGACGATCTCCTCCACCGGGCGGTGACGCCGGTGGTTGCCCTGGATGCGCGTGGTGGAGCAGAAGTTACACGCGTTGTGGCAGCCGCGGCTGGTCTGCACGGGCACGATCCACGGGGCGTAGTCCTCCACCGCGGCGTCCTGCCAACGGGGCAGGGGCAGTCGCTCCAGAGGGGTCCGCCGGCCGCCCTTGTACAGGCTTTGCAGCGGGCGTCCGGTGTCGAAGTCAGCCAGCACGTCAAAGAGCGTGTCCTCGGCCTCCCCGGTGGCGATGGCGGTGGCGTGGGCGGCCGCCTCCCGGGGCAGGATCGTCGGGTGGATGCCGCCGAGCACCGTGGGGGTGCCGCGGCGCCGCAGGCGGTCGGACACCCGGTAGGTGGCCAGGGCGTTGGTGGTCGAGGCGGTGAAGAGGACCAGGTCGAAGCCGGCCAGATTTACGCGGTCCTCCGGTTCGTCGATGAGCGTGAAGCGGTGTCGTTGGTGGTGCTGCTCGTTGTACGCGTGGCCCAGGCCCGCAAGGTAGGGCAGGACCAGCTGCGGCATGTAGGACTGGCCCTGGCCGCGGGCGATGCGTCGCAGCGTCGCGTCCTGGCGGGTCAGACTCAGTAGGGGCGCCAGGCCCGGCGGCAGCTCCCACTCGAGATCCTGGGAGCTGCGTATTTTCACCACCGCGATTTCGGCCATGCCAGCGTCTCCTCGGCCCGTGACTCTAGGGAACCCATGTCACCGAGATGTCACCGCGCGGGATCATTGTACTGCGTCTGTGAACGGTACTGCATCCGCGAATGCACGTGCGGGAGCGATTCATGGTATCCCCTCGGTGGAGGTTCGACCCGTGAAGCTGCCCCACCCCGACAGCCTGCAGGCGCGGTTGGTGCACGCCGCCATGCGCCTGGCGGTGAGGCCGCTGTATCCGCTGCACGGGGGGCCGGTGCCGGAGTCGCGGCTCAGGGTGCCGGCGGTGCGAGCCGTGCCCGTCCCGGGCGGCGCCATGTCCACCCTCGTGTGGGACGGCGGCGGCGACGGGCCCGCCACGGTGCTGCTGCATGGGCTCAACGCCAACGCCCGGTACTGGACCGGCACGGCCAGCCTCTTGCGGGGACCGGTGTACATTCCGGACCAACGGTTTCATGGCGCCACGGGGCCCCTGCCCGGGGGGGTGGGGCTGAACGACACCCGGGGCGACCTGCTGGCCTGGCTCGATGCGTTGGGCTTGGAGCGCGTCGATCTCGTGGGCCACTCCTGGGGTGGCAAGGTGGCGCTGGACTTCGCGGCCGCCCACGGCGAGCGGGTGCGGCGGCTGGTGCTCGTGGATCCCGTGCCCCCCCAGGGATTGCACTGGTTCATCCGCTGGGGCGAGCCCGTGGCGGCAGGGGTCTTTGCGCCGGAGCGGGGGCCCTTTGCCGACGCGGCGGCGCTCCGTCGCGCCGAGGGGCGTCTCGCCTGGCTGCGTCACGCCCAGCCCTGGATGGTGCAGGCCTTCGAGGCCAGCTTCGCGCGGCGCTCCGATGGCACCATCCATCCGATCCTGGATCCGGAGCGCTTCGACGCCATCTACCACGGGGTGCTCGGGCGGCCGAGCCCGCTGCCCCTCGCCGGGGTCACCGTGCCCGTGCTCCTGATCCGCGCCACCTTCAGCGCCATGCCCTTTTTTGCGCAGACCGCCTGGCTCCGCCGGCAGCTCCCGCAGCTTCGCCTGGCGTCGGTGGTGGGGGAGCACTCCCTGCACGCCACCAACCCCGTGTCCCTCGCGCGCGCCATTGACGCCTTTGTGTAGGGGCCCTGATAAGTAGCGGCCCCGATAAGCGATTGCGTCCGGGCGACCAGCCGCTATACTCGCTGGCGGAAGCGTTTGGGGACCGGTGTCCCCCGCGGCCTTCAAAGCCGTCAGAGGCAGGCTTGCCGGCCGGGCCTGGCGGGTTCGACTCCCGTACGTTTCCGATGGGCCTGCACCTCTATCGGGGTGCAGGCTTCTTTTTTTTGTAGGCGCGGTTTTTCACCATGTCGGCGGTCTTCCAAGGGGCCGGCCCGCCCTTTAAGTACCGGTGGAACCACTCGAGGTGGGCGTTGTAGTACACCGGCATGGAGCTCACGTGGTCCGGCCAGTGGCCATCATTCTCGAACAGGATCAACCGGGCGGGCACGCCGCGTTTTCGCAGGGCCGTAAACAGCGCGATGGACTGGGTGTAGGGGATGCGAAAGTCCTGCTGGCCGCTCAGGATCAACGTGGGCGTTTTGTAGCGGTCCACGTGGGTTGACGGGGAGAACTTCGCGTAGACCTTGGGCGTCCAGGGCTGTCCGCCCAGGTCCCACTCGGGGAACCACTGCTCCTCGGTGGTGGCGAAGAAGGTGGTCAGGTCGTACACGCCCATCATGGACGCCAGGGCCCCAAAGCGCTGGGTCTGGCCGCCGATCCAGTTCACCAGGTAGCCGCCGTAGGACCAGCCCATGACACCCATGCGGTCGCCGTCCACGTAGGGCAGCTTGGCGAGGGCGTCGGTCACAGCCATGGTGTCGCGGTACACACGACCGCCCCAGTCCTTGGAGATCCCCTCGGTGAATTTTTGCCCGTAGCCGATGGAGCCCGTCGTGTTGGGGAAGGCCACCACGTAGCCCGCCGCCGGATACACCTGCCAGTCGCCGCGGAAGGAGTCCGACCACTGATATTGGGGTCCGCCGTGCACGTTCAGGATGAGTGGGTATTTTTTGCCGGGCCGAAAGCCGTGGGGTTTGACCACGAAGGTGTGGATCTTGTGGCCGCCGTCCCCGGGCAGCCACAGCTCCTCGGCCGGGCGAAAGTCTACCTCCCCGGCGAGCGGCTTGTTGATCTCAGTGAGCTGGCGCGGAGTGGTGCCGTCCACGCTCACCACGTACAGCTCTGGCGGACGGGCCACGGTGCTGTGCACAAAGGCGATGAGCCGGCCGTCGGGGGACAGGGTGAAGTGGCGCACCGAGGGCGGCGCGGGGAGCCTGCTGACCGTGGCGGTGGTGAGGTCCACCGTGAACAGCGGCCAGCGTCCCCGCACCGGGGCGGAAAAGAGAATTCGCCGGGAGTCAGGCAACCAATGAAACCTGTCCACCCAGTGGTCCAGCCGCGGCGTGAGCACCCGCGTCTCGCCGGTCTTGCGGTTGAGCAGGGCGAGGCGAAAACGGTCGGACTCGTAGCCCGGCCGGCGCTGCATCCGATAGGCGATGTACTTGCCGTCGGGAGAGTACGCACAGGAGCCGTCCCAGGCTTTGTTCGTGGCGGTGAGATTCACGGGCTTGGGCGCGGCGCCCGTGACGCCGCCGGCGCCGGTAGCGGTAGAAACCACGAACAGGTCGTGGTTGGTGGACGAGGCCCGGGCGGCGGGCGGCGCGTGGTTGGACTGATAACACAGCTCCTTGCCGTCGGGAGAGAGCGCATAGTCCCGGTGGCCGTTCAGACCCAGGGGGGGCGCGTGGTGGGGTCCCGGGGTGAGATCCGTGATCTTCCGGGTGGCCACGTCCAGGGAGAGCACGTGCTTTCTCCGGCCGTCGTCGTAGGAGGTCCAGTGGCGAAAGAGCAGGTCGTCGGCCATCACCGCGTGCACCGGGCCGGCCTTCAGCCGCTTGGCGCGCGCCTTGTTCCCGGCGTCGTCGGCCCCGTGCTCGGGAAACACCTTCGACCCAAAAACGATCCGTGTGCCGTCAGCGGACCAGAGGGGATTCGACACGCCCGTCGAGATCGTGGTGAGCTGCTCGGGATCTCCGCCCGCCAGGTTCAGCCGAAAGAGTTGCGACCCCTTGCCACGCGTGGATACAAACAGCAAATGCTTGCCGCCCGGCGACCACCGGGGATGGTAGTCCGCGCCCTTGCGCCGCGTGAGC
>Ga0180009_10002037_pt1 | contig 23904 bp, 18 predicted proteins | sample OS_PC_MetaG_FD_123537 | JGI IMG/M metagenome (GOLD analysis project Ga0180009, IMG submission 123537) | Groundwater microbial communities from the Aspo Hard Rock Laboratory (HRL) deep subsurface site, Sweden - OS_PC_MetaG | ecosystem: Environmental > Aquatic > Deep subsurface > Groundwater...
CGGGGTGGGCGGCTAGAAAAGTGTGGCGGCGAGGAGGAGGGCACCCACGCATCAACCCGTGCGTCAACGCCTCCATTGTTGTTTCCTCCGTGGGAGCAGCCAATACTCACACCTCCGATTGCGAGCAGTGCGGTAGCCAAGATACGCAATGTTCGAGCCAATTTCATAGCTTCACCGTCTTGAGATGACCTATAGGCAGCGCAACGCTACACTCCGTTCTTTTGAACTGTTTGTTGGGGGGGGGCTGGCTGGCACGTTTTTCCTTGTGCAGGGTGGGGGGATTGGCTACGTCTTGGGGTGCGCTCGTTGCGGGGGACGTTGCGGGTGCGGAACAACAACATGTGTGAATACTTGGACCCGTAGGAGGTACGGTTATGGCTGGCGGAAAGTTCAGAGTTCTGGATGAAGGCGACTATGTGCGGATTGGCAGGGGCTTCCACAGCGACGACGTGGCGAAGGAGGCGGCCGAGGCGATGGAGCGGTGGCGCAAGGACATGGAGTTCCTGCGGGGATGGGGCTACGGCGCCAAGACGCTGGCCGCTTTTGTGGTGCTGGCCGAGGCGCATGGGAAGCTGCGCGCTGCGCGGCCCGAGGCGATTTCGGCCAAGTCGAACTCGTTGGAGGAGCGCACGCAGCTCATCGAGGAGGGGTGGGAGCAGGTGAACAAGACCGTGGGCGCGCTGTCGTTGGCGGCGACGCGGGTGCCGGAGATCGCCGCGGATCTGAACGCGACGGTGCCGACGGACGACGCGGCGCTTTCGGCGGGGGTCAAGGCGATGGCGAAGCTGCTGACCAAACACGCGGCGGAGCTGGACGAGGAGTTCGACGCGGCGAGCATTGTCGCCCGCGCCGATGTGCTGGGCGACCTACTGGCGGCGCAGATCGGGGCGGTGGGCAGCGCCAAGCAGGCCACCAAGGACGACACCCGGGAAATCGACCTGATGGACGGGCAAGTCGTGGTGGTTATCCGCAGTCTGAACAAGACCGCCCGCAAGGCCTTCCGCGTCCTGGGCAACAAGGTGAAGGTGCAGGAGTACCACTACAACCACCTGGCGCGGTCGATGGCCAAGGCCAAGCCGGAGCCCGCGCCGGGAGCCTAGCGCGTCTCCGGTGCTCCCTGGCGAGCCGGAACTCACCACTCGGGATACACTAAAAGTGTAGTTGCAGTAGGGGATCGCAAGGTTGCAGTACCTGCGGCGTGAGTAGTGATTGCCTGTGCGCTGGTTGCGATTGCCTGCACGGCGTTTGCGATCGCCCGTGCGCTATTTGCGACCGGCTCGCGTTGATTGCAATTGCCTGCGTGGCTTTTGCGATGGCCTGCGGGGTGTTCGGAATAGCAAGCGCGGTGTTCGCGAGAGCCGGTACGGCGTTTGCGATCGCTGACGCGCCGATTGTGATCACTGGAGCTCCGGTTGGGATCGCTTGGGCGTCGATTGGGATCGCCGCGGCGCCGACGTGAAGATCATCAACCCCGTCGAGTCGTCGCGCGTCGAGTCGTCGCGGGATTTTTAGCGGCGTCGGCGCCGGATCCAGCCGGCCCCAGGGCCCTGCCGGCGCCTGTCTGCCGGGGCGAGGCTGTCGCCTGGAGGCCGCGGCGGTGACCCTGCTGATGCAGCCGACGCCCAGCGTCCGGGGTCGGGCCGCCACGCTCTGGGTGGTGGTGGATGATCGAACACGGGTCGCGCCCACGGTGCACGTAGATGGTGTCGCGCTGCGCCCCGGACAGGCGGTGCCCATTCAGGTGGGTGAGAGCGGTGGGGTGGGTCGCAGCGGTGAGCCCCGCGAACCCTGCGCGCGACAGGGGCGTCTGGCGCGGCTGGTCTGGCGGTACGTGGTGCCCGCGGGGCGGTTGGGAGACACCCCCGTCAAAATTCAGCTCCGGGATCCCTCGGGCGGCGGCGCCGTGGCCCGGGCGGTGGCCCTCCTGCCCCTGGCCGGGCAGAGATAGTCCCTGCCCCGGGTGGGCTAGGGCCGGTGGCACATTTCTGTCACCCAGGTCAGATAGTCCGGGGCGCCGTGTTCGATCTTCAAGGCGATGACCTCGGCGACCTCGTAGGTGTGCAGCTCGCGCACGCGGCTTTCCAGGGCCCCGTAGCGGTCGGCGGTGGTCTTGATCACCAACAGCTGCTCCGCGTCATCCTGCACCTTTCCCTCCCAGAAATAGACGGAGCGGATCGGCCCGACGAGGTTTACACAGGCGGCCAACCCCTCCTCCACGAGGGCGTGGGCGATTTGCGCCGGCAACTCTCCGGGGGGCGCCGTGACAAACACCACCAGTCTTTCGTTTTCCATGCACCACTCTCCTTCGCCTGCTTTTCTCACCGGCACTGGTGATGATCGCGCAGGCTAGGCGAATCCGACTATACTGGATCGCACGTTTCCGCGGGATTTTCCACGGGAGGTCAGCGACATGCCCATGACAAACGACACCACAGTCCAGGTGTGTGAGGTGTTTCGGTCCCTGCAGGGGGAGACGACCTGGAGCGGTCGGCCGGCCACGTTCGTCCGGCTGGCGGGCTGCAACCTGCGCTGCAGCTTCTGTGACAGTGAGTACGCCCAAGCACCGGGAGCGCCCCGAACCGTGGAGGATCTGCTCCGGGCGGTGTGGCGTTCCGGAGAGTTGGTGGTGATCACCGGAGGTGAGCCCCTCCTGCAACCCGGAAGCCGGGTGTTGGCCGAGGAGCTGGTGCGCGCCGGTCACCGGGTGCTGCTCGAGACCAACGGTTCGATGGACATCGACGGCTTGCCCCCCGAGGTGGTGCGGGTGGTGGACGTGAAGTGCCCGGGTTCCGGGGTGTCGGATCAAAACCGGTGGGCCAACCTTGCTCTGTTGCGGCCCATTGACGAGGTCAAGCTCGTGTTGACGGATCGCGCGGACTTTGATTTCGCCGTGGCGGTGGTGGACCGAAACGACCTCGAAGCGAAGTGTCCTGTGCTGTTCTCCCCGGTGGTGGAGCGGCTGTCGCCGGCCACCCTGGCGGGCTGGATGCTCGAGCGCGGCGGCAAGATTCGGTTGCAGCTCCAGCTCCAGCGGATCCTCTGGCCGGACCGGGACCGGGGCGTTTGAGTCCACGACGGATCGGTTTAGCGGTTGCCGGCGCCCGGACCGGGGCGGCGGCTGCGGCTGCGGTTGCGTCCACGACCCTGGCTTGGGTTTGGGCTTTCGAGCTTGGCGCCCCCGCGGCGCGCGGCGCGATGCTCGCTCGTGGCGCGGCGTCGGCGCTGGTTGTCCAGCAGCGCCTCCACAAAACCTTCGGGGAGGGTGGCGAAGCCGCGGTCGCCCGAGGCGAGCAACTTCTGAGCCGCGTCTCCCTGACGTTGGCGCAGCGCCGAGATCTGTCGCGCCGTGGCGGGACGCTTGCCCGCCGCGATGGCCTTGAGCGGGTCCGAGGCTGGGCCGGTGGCCAGGTGACCGCGAGCCTGGGCCGTCGGGTCGACCCCCGCTGGGACCTCGCCAGTACCCGGCTCCAAAGTCAATGGTCGGGGGGAGTTTTTCAGGCGGGACTGCAGCGCGTCCCGCTCCTGGGTGAGGGTTTGGGTCTGGGCGAGGGCCTCCTGCAGTCGTTTGGTGAGCGCCGCTGTGTCGGCTGCGGCCTGAGCCGGATCGGGCCGGTCAGCGATCTCCTTCTGCTGGGCTTGGAGCTGTGACTCCAGCTGGGCGATCTTTTCCTCCTTGGCCTTGTGGCTGCGACGGAGGTCTCTGAGGTCCGTATCCAGCTTTTTGGCCTGATCCTTGGCGCCGGTGCCGTCGAATTTGGCGTCCAAAATCTTGGCCTGCAACTCCCGGTCCCGTTGGGTGAGCCTCACAATCTTGTCCAATAACTCGGCGTTACGCTCCGTCAACTCCTGCAGATCGTTCTTGTACTCGGCTTCCTTACCGATGAGCATCACCTGGGCGTCGTCGAGCTCCTTGGTAAGGCGTGCACTCTCTTTTTTGAGCTGATCGATCTCGGCGCCAAGCTGCGCTAGCGCCGGATCGGGCGGGCGGTTTGCCACCGCCGGCCCGGGTCGACCGGCCGGGGACCGCACCGTCCCGGGGCGACGTCCCCCGGCAAGACCCTCTACCTTGTCCGAGAGCCAGCGGGTCAGGCTGAGCCGCCGGCTACCATCGCTTTCAGTCATTACGGGACCTCATCGGTCTATGGGCTGAGTTGCCAGTTGGGTGGCAAAGACTCCGGTATTATGGACTTTCACGGTGACAGTTGCAACCGCCTAGCCCCTGTGGTGCGTCCAGGGCTCCGGCGACCGGTCGAAATCTTACTTCCAGGGGGCCCGGGCGTCTGAAGGGTTTGTGGCGCCGCCGGGCGCCCCGTTGGAGGCTGCATCGGTGATGAAAGCTTTGCCCATCTCGGATTGTCTTAGATATAGTGGTCAGATAGGCGAATAATAGCAGCCGGTAATTGCGGTGGATCGGATCGTTCATGCCTGCGACTAAGGTTTGGTTGATTGTGGTTGGTCTGGGGGCGGGCCTGGTGGTGGGGTCCGGGGAAGCGTACGCCGCACCGGCTCCTGAACCGACCGGAGTGCGCCCGGCGGTGGAGAAGCCTCCGGCTACCCCGAACAAGCGTGCGAAGAGCAAGTCGAAGAAACCGCGGGTGGCGGTGCTCATTTTGCAGACCGGGGTGGCGAGCTCGGAGCTGGCGGACAATCTCACGGAGGTGCTGCTGGTGAACCTCTCGACCCGTGGGAAGTTCCTGGTGGTGGGCAAGGAGGTGGTAAAGAACCAACTCGGGGGGGTGGAAAAGCGGGTCCTGGAGTGTGTGGGAAACCGCACCTGCGTGGGCAACGTGGCGACGACGCTGGCGCTGGACTATCTGATTGTGGGGACCCTGGGCAAGCTGGAATCCACGTGGATGTACAACCTGTACTTCATCGACGCGGCCAGCGGCGGGGAGCGCAGGCGGGTGCACCGGCGGGTCACCGGGGACATGGCCAAGCTGACCCAGTCTTTGGACAAGTCCCTGGTGGAGTTGCTCAAGCCCCGCGTCAAGCCGGGCGTCTTGCGCGTGATCAGCAACGTCAGAGGGGCCAAGGTTCACATCAACGATCAGTTCGCCGGCACGGTGCCTCTGCGGCGGGCGGGGCTCAAACCGGGAACGGTCCGGCTGCGGATCGAGGCCGACGGGTACTATCCTGCCGAACGCACGGTGGCCGTGGCACCGGGCAAGACCCTCGTGATTCACATCTTCCTGTCGCGCGTGCCCCCGAAAAGGGCCACCTGGAAAGTCTATCTGGCCTGGAGCTCCCTCGGCGTCGCGTTGGCCGCCGGGGTCGCGGCGGGCGCCACCGGCGGGTTGTCGCGCAGGTCCCGTGGATCCACCCAGACCGAGCTGCTCGAGGACCTCGACCGACGTCGGAGGCTGGCCCTGGTGGCCAACGTGATGATCGGCGTGGGCGCCGCGGCCGCCCTCACCTCCGCGGCGCTGTTCATCTTCGCGCGCAAGGGGTTCTATGTCGGGGGAGCCGAGCGGCAGGGGCGGGTTTCGGTGTCACCGGTCCCGGGGGGCGCCTATGTGTCGGGAGGGTTCCGGTGGTAGCGCAGGCTCGCGGACCCGCGGTGTGGGGCGTGGCGCTGATGGTCCTCGTCCTCGTCCTCGGCGCCGGCTGCACGGTGAGCACCTCGCCCGAGGACATCCTGCGGCAGGTTTTTCAGTGCAGCACGGCGGCGGATTGCACGTCGGGCTGGTCCTGTCGGTCCTTCGCCATGGACCCGGCCGAGACGACCTTCTGCGTGCAGGATTGCGCGGTGGACGGTGACTGCGATTTTGGCGATGTCTGTGGCAGCGAAGGATTTTGCGTGGAGCCCTGCGACGTGGAGACGCCGGCCTGCCGAGGGGTGGGGTTCCGGTGTCTGCGGCGCAACATGACGGTGGGGGAGACCGCGGGTTACTGCCAGCCCGCCGAGACCTGCGCCACCTATACCGACTGCGGCAATGTTTTTGATTGGTGCATTGCCGACAGCCTGGGCGGCGCCGCGCCGGATCTCACCTTTGCCGAGGGCCACAACGCCTGCGTGGAGAGCTGCGTGGGCGAGACCCAATGCAGCGACGGTTTTGTGTGTTTAAAAAAGAGCATCAAGCAGCTCACCAACGTCAACACCGACCCGGTGCCCGAGATCTGCGTGCCCAAGTGCGGCCAGGACAACCGCTGTCCCATTGGATACCGCTGTCTCACCGACTCCCTCGTGGAGCTCAACCCGGACGCACCTTTTGAAAACCAGGCGCTGAAATTCTGTGTGCCCGGCCTGCCCGGCGTGAATCTCCCGTGCACCGAAGACCAGCAGTGTCTCTCCGGCGTGTGCGTGAACGATCCGGAATCTGCGCAGATCTGGGGCGAGCCGCACCGCTTCTGCGTGGAGCCCTGCAACGGCTCGGGAGACTGTGGTAGCGCCCGTTTTGAGTGCTCGGTCAGTGAGTACCAGGGCGCCCCGGGCGAGTTCTGCTTCTTCCGGGAGCTGCTGGTGCCGTGCGAAACCGGCGCCGATTGTGAGCTCCCGGAGCAGTGTTTTGATTGGGGCAACCTGAACGCCGGGTTGGCCTGCACCCTGGAGTGCTCGGGTTGGCGGGACCCCGTGTGCGGCACGGGATATTCCTGCCTGCCCACGGCCACGCCGGGCCAGTTCGGCTGCTACGTGGGGCTGCCTGGCATGCCGTGCGACTCTACCAGCCAGTGCCACCAGGCCTATGGCGAGCAGACCGTGTGTATGGGCACCAATGGCCAGCCCAACGACCCGGATCGCACCTGTACCAAGACCTGCACCCATTTCAACCAGTGCACCTTTGGACCCCTGTTGTTGAACTCCGGGGCGCCGCTGTGTCATCAGGGGATCTGCCAGCCCATCGCCTTTGACTGCGACGATCCCCAGGTCCCCTACCAGTGTAATGCCACCATGGACTGCGCCAATCTGTACGGAAACGGGCGCATCTGCACCATCCCCTGTGACGGCCTGCGCACCTCGAATCACGACTGTCCCGGGCAGTTCACCTGCGCGCCGCTGCCTCAGGGCGTCGGCTTGGTGGTGGAGTACTATTGCTACCTGGGCTACCCCGGCCTCATGCCGTGCCGCCAGGACAGCGAGTGCCTGGATCTTCACGGCGACGGCAGCCAGCGCTGCCTCTCCCCCTCGGGGGCGAGCCCCACCCTGGATGGCGCCTGCACCATGCCGTGTCGCGAAGATGTGGACTGCCGGGGGCTCTTCCCCCTGGGCACGGTGGCGGACCTGCTGTGCCTGCCCGGGGATCCCGATCCGGGCACGGGGGTGGTGGGCCACTGCTTCATGAACCAGTCCCTGGATGTGTTCCTCGACGAGGCCCCGGGGCGGCAGGGCACCTTCTGCGTGCAAGGCGATGGCATCTGCGACGCGGATCATCAGTGTGTTGACGCCTCCGGAAAGCGCCTGGGCACCGCCAACGAGTATGGCAAGCGGTTCTGCGCCGAGAGCTGCGCCAGCGCCGGTGACTGCCCCCAGGAGCCGGTGCCTCACCAGTGCCTAGACGCCAACGGCGTGGGTGACGGCTACTGCGTACCCCAACGGGGCGCGGATCACGCGCGGGCGTTCTGGTTGGAGTGTTACGATCACCGCCAGTGCGCCGAGGGGATCTGCTTTCAGCGCGATCCCGAGACGCCAGAGGTGGGGCATTGCACCCGCAGCTGCACCCCCATTGGCGATCCCTGCACGGGCTATGGCAATCCCGACACCGACGACACCCAGTCGAGCTGCCTGCAGGGCGTCTGCCAGCCCGCGGGAACGATCGTTCCGGACGGCTAGCACCGTTCAATTCCTGCGGGTCGTGTGCTCTCGCTCGAGACCGATCTATTCCGCGTGATTCCGGCAATCCTGGGGTTGATCTCCGGGATCCCCCAGGCTATGTCTAAGCTGAACGCAAAACTGAAGGAGTTGGCCATGGACTTGGCGCAGATGAAGGCGGCCCACACCGTGCTGGCCGAGCTCGACTACGAGCCGGTGCAGATCGAGCGCGGCTATGCGGGTCGGACCCTGTACGTCAATCTGTCGGAAAACCTGATTAAAACCAAGCCTGTGACGCCGTACATGAAGGACGTGTTCACGGGAGGCAAGGGCTTTGATCTCTACCTCATGTGGCACGCCATTCCCGGCCCCATCGCCTGGGACGATCCGCAGAACGAGATCGTCATCTGCTCGGGTCCGTTGGGGGGCACGCCGGCCTTTTCGGGAACCAGCAAGTCCATCGTCACGGGCATCTCCCCCACCACGGGATCGGTCATCGACTCCAATGTGGGCGGCCACTTCGGGCCGCTGCTCAAGTTCGCGGGGTTCGACGCGCTCGAGCTCCAGGGCAAGGCCGCCGAGGACGTGTTGCTGGTGGTGGACGGCAAGCGCTGCCGGGTGAGCCTGGAGACGGCTCCCCACGAGGCGGTGAACTCCTATGACCTGGCGGAGCAGCTCCACCACATGTATGCCGACACCCCCGAGGAGTTGCAGCACATCTCGTCGGTGACCGCCGGCCAGGCGGCGGAGCACACGCTCATCGGGTGTCTGAACTTCTCTTTTTACGACTACCGGCGCGGGGTACCCCGGCTCAAACAGGCCGGCCGGGGCGGCCTGGGCACGGTGCTGCGCGACAAGAAGATCAAAGGGCTGGTGGCCAAGGCCGTCCAGGATCGACCCCGCTGGCAGATCTCCGTTGCAAACCCGTAGAGGCGATCATGAGCAGTGTTATGGAAATTGACCCCCAGAAGATCGACGCCATCATTGAGCATTGGCGTCGCGATCCCTCCTTTGTCATCGAGATGATGCAGGACGTTCAGGACGCCTTCCGCCACCTGCCCCGGGCGGCCCTGGAGCAGGTCTCCAGAGCGACCAAAACCGATCTGGCCCGGCTGTACCACATCGCGACTTTCTACAAGGCCTTCTCCCTGAAGCCGCGGGGGCTGTTCTCCGTGCAGGTCTGCACCGGCACCGCCTGCCACGTGCGCGGCGCCGCCCGTTCCCTGGACGGGCTGGCCCGGGAGCTGGGGGTGGCCCCCGGCGAGACCACCGCAGATTTACACTTCACCCTGGAGGGGGTCCGGTGTCTGGGGTGCTGCTCCCTGGCACCCGTCGTGGCCGTGGGGTCGGAGCTGCACGGCGACCTGGACTCGTCCAAGGTCAAGCGGCTGGTGAAAAAGTACAAGAAGCGCGCCCAGGAGACGGAGGCCGGCAATGCCTAGGGTCACAGTGGACAACCTGGAGCAGCGGGTCGCTGACGCCGAGGCGGCGCGCGCGGGTGTGCGGGCCGAGCTCTGCGTTTGCGCGGGCACCGGTTGTGTGTCCGCCGGCTCCCTGGAGCTCAAAGTCGAGCTGGATCGCGTGGTGAAAGCGCAGGGGCTCGACGGTGAGCTGCGCGTCACCCCCACGGGGTGTAACGGGTTCTGCGCCCACGGCCCCATCGCGGTGGTGCAGCCCGACGGCGCCTTCTACGAGCGGCTCGCTGCCAAGGACGCCGCGACGCTCATTCAGAAGCACTTCGTGGAGTCGACGCCCCCCGAGGAGCACATGTATCGCGATCCCGAGACGGGCGCAGTGGTGCCCCTGGAGCGGGACATCCGGTTTTTCGCCAAGCAGCAGACCATCGCCCTGCGCAACCGCGGTGTCCTGGACCCCGGGGATCTCGGTGACGCGCTCCGGCGGGGCGCGTACGCGGGGCTGCGCAAGGTGCTCGCCGAGCAGATCGCGCCTGACCGTCTGATCCAGATGATCATCCGCTCGGGCCTGCGCGGGCGGGGTGGCGGCGGTTTCCCCACCGGCGTGAAGTGGCAGAGCTGTCGCACCGCGGCCCTCGCCCGCTCAGAGACGCCCTATGTGGTCTGCAACGGCGACGAAGGCGACCCCGGGGCCTTCATGGACCGTTCCATCGTGGAGGCGGACCCCCACGCAGTGATCGAAGGGATGCTCATCGGCGCCTGGGCCGTGGGCGCCTCCGAGGGATTTGTCTATCTCCGCAAGGAGTACCCCCTCGCCCTGGAGCGGCTGTATAAGGCCCTCGAGCAGGCGCGTGATTGGGGCCTGCTGGGCGAGCACGTCATGGGGTCGGACTTTGCCTTCGATATTACCGTGCACCAGGGCGCCGGCGCCTTTGTGTGCGGCGAGTCCACGGCCCTCATGGCGTCCATGGAGGGACGGGTCGGGGAGCCCCGGGCCAAGTACGTGCACTCGGTGGAGTACGGCTACCGGAATCGTCCCACGGTGCTCAACAACGTGGAGACCTGGGCGGTGGTGGGTCAGATCGTGGAGCGGGGCCCCGAGTGGTTTGCCTCCATCGGCACCGGCGATGTTTCCCAGAGCCCCTGGGGCGGGAGCGCGGGCACCAAGGTCTTTTCCCTGGTGGGCAACGTGAACAACACGGGCCTGGTGGAGGTGCCCATGGGCATCACCCTGCGGGAGATCGTGTTCGACATCGGCGGCGGCATCCCGGCCGGCCGCGCCTTCAAGGCCGTACAGACCGGTGGGCCCTCCGGGGGCTGTCTGCCCGAAGGGTCGCTGGACCTGCAGGTGGACTTTGACACCCTGCAAAAAGCCGGCTCCATGATGGGCTCGGGCGGCCTCATCGTCATGGACGACCGCACCTGCATGGTGGACGTGGCCAGGTATTTCATCGAGTTTTTGCTCGACGAGTCCTGCGGCAAGTGCACGCCCTGCCGGGAGGGGCTGACCTGTCTGAACGAGATCCTCACGCGCATCTGTGAAGGCCGGGGCAAGGACGAGGACTTGGGGCTGCTCGAGGTCCTCGGGGTTGTGCTCACGGACGGCTCCCTCTGCGGGCTCGGCCAAACCGCCGCCAATCCGGTGCTGTCGACCCTGCGCCACTTCCGCTCTGAGTACGAGGCCCACATCCGGGATGGCAGGTGTCCCGCAGGCACGTGCAAGGCCCTCATCAAGTACACCATTGACCCCGTGGCCTGCACCGGCTGCACCCTCTGTGCCCGGGTCTGCCCCACCGAGTGCATCTCGGGTGAGAAGAAAAAGCTGCACACCATCGCCCAAGACAAATGCATCCAGTGCGGAACCTGTCTGGATGCGTGCAAAGACGACGCCGTGCTAGTGGAGTAGAGCCCCATGATTCAGGTGACCATCGACGACAAGACCCTCGAAGTAGAAGCCGGCACGTCCATCGTGGACGCGGCCAAGCAAGCGGGTGTCTTCATCCCGACCCTCTGTCACACTGACTTCCTCGAGCCCGACGGCGCCTGTCGGGTGTGCTCGGTGGAGATCCGCCAAAACGGACGATCCAAGGTTGTTACCGCGTGCAATTATCCCATTCGCGGCGAGCTCACGGTGAAGACCGCCAGTGACCGGGCCCTGGCCACGCGCCGCACGGTGCTCGAGATGATGCTCGCGCGGTGGCCTCAGGTAAAAGTGGTGCGCGATCTGGCGCGTCACCTGGGCGTCACCGAGCCGCGGTTTTCGCACCCCGGGCAAAACGACGATCCCCACGCGTGTATCCTGTGTGGGCTGTGCGTGCGCACCTGTCGGGAGGGCGTGTGGCAGAACGTGCTGGGCTTCGAGGGCCGCGGCGCTTCCCGTCGGGTGGTGATGCCCTATGACGGCGTGGCCCCCGAGTGTGTGGGCTGTGGGGCCTGCGCCTTTGTGTGTCCCACGGGGGCCATCCAGATGATGGACGACCCGAACCATCCGGCGGACCCGGCGCGGATCCGGCGGGCGGGCATGGTGGTCACCCGGGAGATGGTGCTGTACGACGATGAGCAGTGCAAGATGCGGCGGGCGGGCACGGCGCACCTGGTGGAGATCATGAACGACTACGATCTCCTGCCGGTGATGAACTACCGCTTCGGCTCCCACGTGGACGCCGAGAGGATTTCCTCTCCCCACTTCGTCAAACGCTTCACCCAGAACATCCAGGACGGCTGCGCCCTGGGCTGCAACATGGCCTGTGCCAAGGGCGTGGACGAGCACGAGATCCAGACCGGACCGGACAAAGGCAAGCGGGTCACGGTGGACGGGCCGGAGTATGAGACGGCCGGGGGCACCACCAACATGGGCATCTTTGATCCCGAGTGGTGCATCGAGATGAACTACTACTGCGACCACTACGGGGTGGACACCATCTCCTTTTGCACGCTCATGGCGTTTGTCATGGAGTGCTACGAAGCGGGCGTCTTGAACAAAGAACGCACCGGCGGGCTGGAGCTCCGTTTTGGCGCCCAGGACGCCGCCATGGAGGTGCTGCACCAGATGGCCCGGGGCGAGGGGTTCGGCCTGGTGGCGGGGTTGGGCGTGCGACGCATGAAACAGAAGTTCGCCCAGGAGTACGGCGCGGACCCGGACTTTTTGCAGGACATCGGCATGGAGGCCAAGGGGCTGGAGTACTCCGAGTACGTGACCAAGGAGAGCCTGGCCCAGCAGGGCGGCTACGGCATCGCCTTGAAGGGCGCCCAGCACGACGAGGCCTGGCTGATCTTCATGGACATGGTGAACAAGCAGATCCCCACGTTCGAGGACAAGGCCGAGGCCTTGCACTACTTCCCCATGTGGCGCACCTGGTTCGGGCTGCTGGGGCTGTGCAAGCTGCCCTGGAACGATGTGGAGCCCATCGACAACGCCGAGACGGACGAGCCGGCCAAGGTGCCCAAGCACGTGCAGGGCTACTGCGACTTCGTGGCGGGCATGATGGGCAGGGAGGTCACTCCGGCGGACCTGATTCGCATGAGCGAGCGGGTCTATAACTTCCAGCGTATCTTCAACCTCAAGCTCGGCTTTGGCCAGCGAGCGCACGACCGGATCCCATACCGCTCCGTGGGTCCGGTGACGGCTGAGGAGTACGAGTCCCGGGCCGAGCGCTACGACAAGCAGCTCGCCGAGGAGGTGGGCTTCGACCCCGCGGGCAAATCCACCGACCAAAAACGCGCCGCCCTGCGCAGCTGGCGGGAGGATCGGTACCAGCAGCTGCTCGACGCCGTGTACAAGCGCCGGGGCTGGAACGCGAACGGCATCCCCACCCTGGCCACGGCCAGAGCCCTGGGCATTGACCAGGTGGCCGGGCTGTCCGAGCTGCTCACAGAGCATGGCGCAGCGGAGTGAGCCCGTGGCGCTGACGGTCAACGGCGAAAGCCATCCCTTTCGGGAAGGGATGACCGTTGCAGTGCTCCTGGCCGAGAAGCGCTTTTCCTATCCCCTCAAGACCGTTTTTGTAAATGGTACCCGCATCGACCGCAAGGCCCACGACACCACGGTGCTCTCGGACGGCGACGTGGTGGAGGTGATCCATCTGATGAGCGGCGGGTGAACTCGCGCGGCGGATCCGCGATTCGCCTTGCCAACCCACATCATTGATGGTGCAATTCAGGGGAGAGGGGTGCGAGATGTCACGTGACAAACGACCGTTGCCGCGCTGGCCTGTGTTCAGCGGGGGCGTGGCGGCGTTGATCTCGGCGGCTGTTATGGGCTTGGGCCTGGGCCTGGGCCCGGCTGCATGTGGGGACGACGGCTCGCTGCACGAGCAGCATTGTGATGACGGCGTGGACAACGACAATGACGGGCGGGTGGACTGCGACGACTCGGACTGCTGGGGCACCCCCTGGTGCCCGGAGATCCGGTGTGGCAACAACCTGGCCGAAGGCACCGAGGAGTGCGACGGCTCGGACCTCGATGACTGGACCTGCCAGGAGCTGGGCTACGACAGTGGCGCCCTCGGCTGCGCGCCGAACTGCAGGCTCGTTGTCTCGGGCTGCATCGGAGACCCGGTGTGCGGCAACGGGATCATCGATGGCAGCGAGCAGTGCGATGGGGCGAGCCTCGGCCCTGAGACCTGCGTCGACTTCGGTTATACCACCGGCGCGGTGACCTGCGACGCGAGCTGCCTGTACGATCTGTCGGGGTGCGCGGGCAAGCTGCTGGCGGAATGTTATGACTACGGCGACCTGTCCGCCGGGGTGGAGGGAGCGCTCTCCTGTGCCTCCGAGGTGGGTGTCATGGAGTGGGACTGGTACACCGTGAACGTCCAGGCGGGGGATTGCATCGACATCGTGGCCGACAACGGCAGCGGGGCCGCGGACCTGGTGGCCCTGGCCAAGGACGCCGACGGGCTCACCTCCTACGGGCTGGCGGAGGACTTCACCCAGCTCGACGACGAGCTGACGTGCACCCAGACTCCCTGGAGCGACTGGGGCTGCCCGGCCTCCACCGTCGAGGCGCTCACCACGGGCCCGTTCCAAATCTTCGTGGCCCAGTGGTACGAGGAGACGGGCATCGAGCCCGGCGTGGACACCTGCGTCACCGGGTCCGCCGCGTACACGCTCTTTGTGGCCGTTAACGGAGACGCCACCACCCCCGCGTTGGTTCAGGACAACCAGCCTTTGTAGATTCCGTAGGCGCATCACCCGATCAGAAAATTGGCCCCCTCTGTGCGTTGCAAACCTACCGCACCCGCAAGGTTTTGCGTTGGGCTCCGTAACATAGGCGAAGGTTAGGTCCAGGTGATCCGGCGGTGGTCCAATCCAGTGAGCATCGGTGGCCGCCTCCGGATTTTCCTGGTAGACTTGAATCTGTGTACCGGGCCCGTGTCTTGGCCGTCCTTGGCCTGGTGAGAGGTAAATATCAATGACTAGAGGCGCGACGTCCGTCCTGACGGCATTGTTCTGCACATCCCTGTTGACCCTGTTCTCCTCCTCTGCGTCTGCCGGGCCGGCCTGGAAGAAGCTGTATGGCCTGCATGCCAAGTCCAGCCGCAAGGGCCTCGTCCGACAGATGAAGCGGGACGGGGTGCGCGAGCCGGCCAAGCTGCTCAAGCACCCGTATCTGCTGCGGCTGGAGATCCGCAACGCCGGAGGTGGATCGGCCAAGCACAGCGAGGTGGTGGTGCGCTTTCGCAGTCTGCCGGCGCGGGTCTACTCCAAGGCCTCGAGCCCCGGCGGAAGAGAGCGTACGGCGGCCCAGCTCGGCGCCTGGACCGAGTGCAAGACCAAGCGTAACGCCGTGGGACGTTCCTGTCCGTTGAGTTACAACGGCCGCGGCTTTCGCGATGTCACCTCGTACTTCACGCATCGGAACATGCTCTTTGTGCACGATCCCAAGCGCAAGGCCGCTGGCAATACCATCGTCTGGTTTGCCTCGGCCCGGTCCCAGAAATATCTGTGGTTTTATGTGGTGCCCAAGACGGCCTGGCCGAGCTTTGGCTCGCCCCGGGTGCGGGTGAAGAAGTTCCTCGTTCCAGAGGCTGCGCCGCCTGCACAGTTGCCGGGCACGCCCCCGGACCCGGGTCTCCCCGTGGTGAAGCCGCGACCCAATCCGCCCACGACGCCCCCGGTCAAGGTGCTCCCCCGAATCCAACCCAAGCCCGTGAGTCAATGGACCGTGGCGAGTGATCTGCACCAGGCCTTGAGCAAGGTACAGATCACGAGCCGCATGCGGCAGGACGGCGTGGCCAATCCGGCGTACCTGCTGTCGCACCGTTTCCTGCGGCGGGTGGCTCTGACCCGCGCGGGGGGCGGCTCCCGCTCGCGCACCGAGCTGATCCTTCGGCTCAACAGCCGTCCGCAAAAAGCGCTGGGCAAGGCCTGGAGTGACCGGAAGGAGATGCGGCGGGCGCAGATCGGCGCCGATGGACGCTGCCGGTCCCTGCCGCGGGAACAGGGCGGTCCCGAGGGGCGCCGGTGTCCGGTGCACTTCAACGGTCTGGGTTGGCGCAACCTCATCAGCGCCTTTTCTTCAAGAACCGTGCGTATCGTGGCGGATCCCAACAACCCCCAGCGCGGCAATGTGGTGCTGTGGCTGGCCTTTAACGACTCCCAGAGTGGCTTGTCGCACAGGTTTGTGCATCGCTCCTCCCTGCCCACCTTTGGCAGGGGCCACCTCGCCCTGGGCTTTTTTGCCGTGACCGAGGGGTCCGGGTTGACGCCGGTACCCGGGCCGAACACGCCCTCCACCCCGGACGCGGGCTGGACGGCGTTGGGCACGACGAGCCACCGGGCCATGTCCCGGGTCAGCCTTGCGGCACGCATGCGTCGCGATGGCGTGCGCGCGCCGGCCTTCCTGCTTCGCCACCGGTACCTGGTGCGGCTCGCGCTGACGGGCGCCGGCGGCGGTGGGGGCTACCGCTCAGAGGTGGTGGTGAAGATGAGCAGCCTGCCCGCCGCGGCCCTGGGCACGGCCTGGGGCGATCACCGCCGGCGGGGGGGCGCCCAGCTCGGCACGCGCAGCGTCTGCCAGGCCCTGCCCCGAGCGCGCAGCCCATACGGCGGCGACAGCGCACAGCAGTGGCACGCCTGCCCGATGCAATACAACGGCTTGGGCTGGCGCAACCTGATCTCCGCATTCAAGTCCACCGAGATGATGTTTGTCACCGCGCCCCTGCGTCGCGCCGGAGGCAACCAGGTGTTGTGGCTGGCGTATGATAGGCCCCAGACTCTCGCCTATCAGCCCGCCGTCCAGGACCAGGCCCACCGGTTCTCCCTGGGGAACGTGCAGGCCGAGAAGTTTGTGCGCGGACAGGCTGCGACGACACCCAATGCGGGCGGCGGCCACGCGTGGAAGAACCGCAGCGGTGCCCACCAGTACCTGCACCGCAACCAGCTGTATTGGAAGATCCGCGGGGACGGCTTTGGCAACCCGTGGTACCTGTTGAAAAAGCGCTACCTCGTGCGGCTGCAGATCACCGCCGCCACTCAAAAAAGCCACACAGTGCTGCGTTTTGCCAACCCTCCGGGCATCGCCGTGGGCACGGGCATCGCCGAGCAGTCCAATAGAAGCGCCGTGCAAGCCGGCACCCTCGCCGGATGCAAGGTCAGTTCCGGCCGCCCCTACTGCCCCTTGCATTTCGGCAACCTCGGCTGGAGGAACCTCACCACCGGGCTGCAGGGCAAGGACCTGCTCTTTGTCAACGCGCCCCTGGGCTTCGGCCAGACCGCCACCACCACCCTGTGGATGGCCTTTGACTCCCCCCAGAGCCTCGTGCAGCTGCGTTACCTGAACACCTCGGGCGGCAGGGCCTCGGTCTCCATCACCCGCTTTCGCTGGTAGCAGCGCACGTTCAGTCCGACTCCCGGTTCAGCGCGGATTGGGGAGCGCCCGTTTTTCGGGGCGGATCCAGCGGCTGCCGTCTCTGAACACCACGGTGTTCAGGGTGACGGTCACCCGGTCCGTCTGGGAGGGCATACGGGCGGTGATGTGGAGCGTCACAAAGGTTTTGGGTCCCACCAGCGGCTGTCCCTGGCGCGGATAAGCCAGGCGGCCCAAACGACCACCTTTTTTGTCCAGAAAGTGGAAGGTCAAACGCAGGGCGCGCACGGCGCGTTGTGAAAAAGAAAACACCCGCAACTCGGCATCGAGCTGTTCACCTCGGTGGGTCATGCCCGCGAAGACCAGGGCCACCGGGGCCCCGTCTGCAGGACGGGTAGGCCATTTCACCAGGAGCGGGGATGCGGCGCCACCGCCGGCGGCCGGTGGCTTTTTGCAGCCGGGCGAATGTGTTGCCGCGAGACCGATCAGCAGTACCCAGGTGCAGGGTTTCATGACAAACTCCTGTGAACGCCGCAGGCTCGCGTTATACGAGATTGAGCGGCGGATCGCGAGCGAACCGTGAGCACCGCAGACCAGAAGATCGTCGTTTTCCAACAGCACGGCAGTGGCGCAGCCAAAATCGGTGGCATTCGTGAGCACGGGCGCGGCATGGTCATCTCCGGGATCATCGACATCGATGTGGAGCTGCCCCTGGTCATCGACGACACGGACCCCTATCTGCCCGCCACCCTGGAGGCGGATCTGGTGCTCGATTTTTTGCGTCACCCTGACCTGCGCCACGGACTGGCGTTGCGCGGTCAGCAGTGGTCCATCCCCGTGGTGGCCTCGGGTAAGCGCATGCCCGTGGAAGGGCTCATTTCACCGCCCACGTGATGCGGGCTCGGGAGGCAGGTCTGCCTCGGAGCCTACGGGGATCAATTTGGCACGCCGGCCTATCGCGTCGAAACCGAAGACGGGCTCATCGCTCGCGTCGAGGTGTTACGGGGCGCATCCTGTGGCGCCACCTGGGACGCCGCCCGTAAAATCATCGGCCAGCCCACCGAGCTGGCCATCACCCGCCTGGGCCTCGAGGTCCAGCTCCTGTGCAAGGCCGATCCTTCGAGTTGGGATCCCCTACATGGCAGCAGCCCTGTGCACTTCGCCGGCCACGTGCATGCCAAAGCGCTGCTCAAGGGAATCAAGAGCTCGGCCGAAGAGGAGTAGCCTTGGAGCCTGCTACGCGGCGCGGAGGGGTTTGTAGCCGAAGATGCGGATGCGGCGCAGGAAGATGTCGAGCAGCATCAGGGCCATCAGGAGATAGAGCAGGTAGTGCCACATTTCCTCGTAGCGCAGCTCCTTGGCTTTGCCCGGGTCGAAGATGATGCGCACGCTGGTGAGGGCCGTACCCAGGGCTTTGCCTGAGGTGATGGTGGAGGTGCGCCGGAGGAGCTGCAGACCGGGGCACGCGTCTGGGTCCTGGCGGCACTCGCGTTGGGACGGCTGGAGCTGCAGATACTCCCGCGGGTACGAGAGGGTCACCGCGCCGAAGGACTTGGCGATGGTCTCGTGGTACACGCGGGGCTTGCCGCCCTTTTTGCGTGGCTTCAAGGCGTACTTTTTGCGGTGGTCGGCCTGGAGCACGTAGGCACCGTAGCGGTGCATGGTGAACCGGCCCTCGTAACGCCCGGCCGCGGTCTGCTTGAGCTTCACCGTGCGCTTGCGGGAGGGAGCCCACCAGTCGAACACCGTGAGGGTGGAGTCCAGGTCGTTTTGGAAGGTGTCCTTTTTGTCCACCGCGTCCACCACCACACTGATTTGGCCGCTGGCCACGCTGGTGTACATGCGGAACTGCTGGTAAGTCCGCGTCCGCATGGTGTCCCGGAGCAGCTGGGCCCAGAGCTGCTTGAAGCCGTGGATCCAGCGCGTCAGCCAGGCGTAGGCCCAACGCCCCTTGATGTCCGAGGTGAAAGCCACCGTTTTGCCCAGTCCCAGCCGCCAGCGCGCGAGCAGCGGTTCGCCGTAGGGGTTGGTGATAAAGAACACGTCGGCGCCGTACTTGGCCTTGGTGGGGTTGTAGCCGCGCAACAGGGGCGCGTTGTTGATGTTCACGCCTCGCAAAAAGGAGGCGCTTTTGATCTGCTTGGCCTTGACCGCCGCGTCTACAATGCCCGACCGGGAGGCGATGGATGTCTCCTTGGTGAAGATCTTGGGGATGTTGTTGGGGTTGTCGGTTAGGTAGTAGCGACCGCCGCCTCTGCGGGCGATGTTCTGGAGCAGGTCTCGATCCGCGCCGTGGCCGATGCCCACCGCGGTGGAGGTGATCCGGCTGGTGCGCAGCTCCTCGGCCATGGCCCAGATGCGCTCCCGGTTGGGGGACTGACCGTCGGACAACACGATGATGTGTTTGATGCGGGCGTTACTGGCCTTGAGCCAGTCGCCGGCCATTTTGAAGGCCGGGAAGATGTCGGTGCCACCGTCGGCCGAGATGGTGGCGATGGCATTCTGAATCCGAAGCCGGTTCGAGGCCCGGGTCAGGGGGATGATGGGGATGGCCCCACTGTCGTGGGCGATGATGCCGATCTGGTCCGAGGACGACAGCATCATGGCTGACGCCTTGGCGGCCTCCTTGGCCATCTCGATCTTCTGGCCGCTCATGGAGTCCGAGCGGTCGATGACCAGCACCAGGGCCACCGAGGGCTGGTTGCGCGACTTCTCGGTGTCCATGCGCACCGGAAGCATGCGTTCGATGCGTGTGCGATAGTAGCCGCCGGAGCCGAAACTGTCGTCGCCGCCCACCATGATGAAGCAGCCGCTGTGGTTGCGCACGTAGCTGTCCAGGGCGGCCATCTTCTGCAGCCCCACGTAGTCGGCGCGTACGTCGGACATAATCACGCAGTCGTATTTCTTGAGGCCCCACACGCTGGCGGGCAGACCATAGCTCGATCGCACCTCCACCTTGATGTCTTCCTGGGCCATCATGCGCACGAAGGGCGCCACCTTGGATCGGCCGTGGCCTTCGAGCAGCAGCACCTTGGGCTTGTCCTTGACCGTCATGATGGCCACCGCGCGGTTGTTGTCGCGGATGTGATCCCGGGTGCGACCGCCCTCTTTGGGCAGCGTCATGTTCAGCACGTAGGCGATGAGCCCCGGCTCGTGCACCTGGGCGGTGAAGACCACCGCGTTGACGCCGGGCTTGAGGGTGACCGTCTTTACGCGCTCCCGCTCGTTCCAGTACATCTCGTTGGGCGATACGCCGTACTTGAGGCTGAAGGTGGCTCTGGTGGTGTGGCTCGAGTACACGTTGGCCTGGAGCTTGAAGGGCTTACCCACGTCCACTTTTTTGGGTAGGGAGATGTCGCGGATCAGCACCTCCTCCCGGGGGCGGGCGATGTAGACCCGGTGGTGGATGCGCACGCCGTAGTCAGCTGCCTTGTAGGCCTCGGCCAGCAGATCTCCTTTGGTCTCGATGCCGTCTGACAGGATCACCATGCGGCGGATGTAGCCCGCCGGGTAGAGGCCGTAGGCGAGCTGCACCGCAGCCTGGGCGTCACTGGCCGCGCCCTGGCCTCCCTTGTGCCGATCGAGTCGCGGAAACTTCGCGTTGTCGTCGGGCAGATCCACCACATGGGGCCGCTGGGCAAAGGTGATCATCCGCACCAGGTTCTTGCCCCGCTTGGCGTGCACGGTCTGGATGTATCTGCGCGCCTCGTCGATCTGTTTGGGGGACACCGAGTCCGACACGTCCACCAAGAACACCGTGCACACCTGTCGGTGCTCGGTCACCGTACGGGGGCGGGTGAGGGCCAGCGCCAGGATGGCGATGATCAAGGTGCGCAGGAGCAGGGTGATCCCCTGCTGGGGCCAGCTCATGTCCGACAGCGAGAATCCCTGCACCAGATAGAACACCGGTGCCAGAGCCGTGAGCCAGAGCCAGGCGGGGTCGGCCAGCTCCCACTGCTTGCCGTCGTAGGTGAAACGCCAGGGCAGGGGGTCGCCAAAACCAACAAAGTGCACCAGGGCCGCGACGATGACGCCCGTGAGCACCAGCCAGACGAGGATCCGTATCTTCCAGCGCGTCGATCGCTCCATCGTTACGCCTGTCTCATACTGTCACCCGGCGGTTGTAGGTCAGCCACTCGGTAATCAACATTGCCGCCACCGCCAACAGCAGTCCGGTCCAGGGCAGCAACTGGGCGGCGAAGGCCACAATCACCACTGCCGCCCCCAGCAGCCCGATGCCCAGGAACACCCACAGCGCCGCCGTCCGACCGCCGTAGAGCCCGAACCCCAGCAGCACCAGCCCGATGCCGGCGAGCAGCACGGTCAGCAGCACCGTGCGCGTGGAGATGCGCCGGTCGCGGATCTCCTCTTTGAGCTCGGGGCGGGCCAGCTGTTTTTTGTACGGGCCGTAGCCCAGCACAAACGTGGTGTGGGGGGTGATATCAGACTCACCGGGGTTGGCGAGGTTCGCGGCGATCTGCACCGAGTGTTTCCCGGCGTAGATGGTGTGAAAGCCGATGTGGCGACCATAGAAGGTGACTTTGCCTTCTTTCATGGGGGCCTTGAACTTCTTCTTTTTCGGGTCCACCACCTCCACCAGGTCCTGCACCACCTCCAGTGGAATCTGCCAGGTCTCCCCGGTGCGGTAGGTGGCGATGAGCCGGGTGTTCTCCCCGGCGAAGTAAGCGACGGTGTTCAGGATGAAGACCGGAAATCCGATGCGCATGACCCAGTTGGTCTGCTGGCTGGAGAAGCCCACGACCACGATCTTTCGCCCCTGTTCCTTGCGCAGCAGCGCGTAGACCGGTCCGCGTTCGTCGAGGCGGATGAGCGGAATGTCTTTTTTGCGGGTCTTGAAGATGGAGGACTCCAAGGCGCGCACGTCCTTGACCCGGATGTAGTCCATGATCTGATGACGCTTGTCCTTGTCGGACTGGGGCCACCAGATCTCGGGGTCTTTCACGCGCTTTTCGATCTCCACGGGCGATGCCTTGCCCCGGGGATCAAACAGCAGGAAGTTCCCCGTGAGCGGTAGCTTCGGGGGCGTGAAGTCGTCGAAGATCACCGTGTCGTACTTCTTGGCCAGGCCCGGGGTCCAGGCCGCGGGCGTGATACGCTGGTAGTTGATGTTTTCCTCATCGAGCAGCAGGGTTCCCTCGATGTAGAGGTTGCCCTGGGACACCAGCAGCACCTTGGACTTGCGTCGCTTTGGCAGCAGGGCGTAGGCCTTGTCGTCCAGGGGAAAGTCGTCCAGTTTTTTGCCGCCGCCGGTGGGCTCGAGCCTGCCGATGAGCTGCTTGCCTGCGGCGGGCAGTCCCTTTTTGATGTACTGCTTGGTCTCCCCGGGGCCGATTTGCAGGGGCACGATCTCGGGCAGCACGGCCCCCGTGGACACCGCCAGGTTCACCCGCACCGCGGTTTTGCGGTAGTTTTTCACCTTCACAAAGAGCTGGTGGCTGAACTTGTCCGCGGGGTTTCGGCGGGCGTTGAAGGCGATGATCCCCACGTTGTTTGAGGATTTGCCCACGCCGATGGCGTAGGTGTCGATCTTGCCCATGGCGATGGCGTCGATGAACCGCTCCGCCGCCACCACTTCGGGACGGGGCGCTTTGAGGCGCGGTTGCTCCTTGGGCTTGGGTTTTGCGGGTCGCATGGCCGCGGGTCGCATGGCCGCGGGTCGCATGGCCTCGGGTCGCATGGCCGCCGGGCGCATGGCCGCCGGGCGCTTGCCGGGTTTCTTTTTGGCGGCGTCGGGGGTTTCGCAGTCAAAGCCCTTGGGCGGCTTGCTGCCCCAGAATACGCACCGCAGCTGCTCGGCGTCGTAGTGGCCATCCCCCACGAGCACCAGGAACGGGTCTTTCAAGCCCCGCAACGTGTCTGCGGCGAAGCGCAGGCCTCGCCCGATGTCCGCGGATGTCTCGGCCGCTTCGATGGCGCCGAGGGCTTTTTGCAGCTCAGACTTGTCCCGCGTCCAGGAGGAGACCGGCGTGACCTGGCCGTCCATGCGCACCAGCATCACGTAGTCGTTGCGCCGCTTCTTTTTGATGAGCTCGGCGACCTCGTGCTTGGCCGCGGCGATGCGGCTCTGGGGCCCCTTGGCCTCCTCGCCCTTTTTGGGGGAGCCGTCCATGGCCTGCATGGAGGCCGAGGTGTCGAGCAGGATCAGGATGTGTCGTCCCTGTTTGAGCTCGGTCTTGTCCCGTGGGTCCGCGATGGCGCCCAGCAGCAAGGCCAGGATCATCATCTGCAGCAGCATGGACAGCAGTCGCTTGAGGCGTCGCCAGAAGCTGGTGGGCTCGCGGTCTTGCAGCACCCGGGCCCAGAGCCGCGAGAAGGGCACCTCCACCTGCCGGCGCCGCAGCCGCAGGATGTACAGCAGCAGCACAAAGGCCCCCGCGGCGGCGATGGCCCACAGGGGGGGCATCTTGGCGAGGCCGCTCCAGGTGAAGCGTTCGAGCAGCGCGAAGGAGCTCATTTGACAAAGCCCCCCATGCGGAAGATCTCGAGGATCAGGTCCTGGAAGGGGATGCCGGTGTGCGTGCGGAAAAAGGGCACCGCCCGCTCCGTGCAGTACGCGTCAATTTCCGCGCAGAATTTGTCGTGCTCCTTGGCGTACTCCGCCAGGAGCTTGGGGCTGATGGTGACCTCTTTCTCCTCGCCGGTCTCGCAGTCCACCAGATGGAGATCACCCATGAGGTCCGGCCGCACCTCTTTGAGGTCGTATACCTGCACCACGTAGGTTTCGTACTTGTTGTAGCGCAGGGTGTTGATGGCCTGGTAGTAGCCCTCGGGGTCGTAGAAGTCCGAGATCAGCACGGCCACACCGCGCCGCTGATTCTGATGGATGAAGCTGCGCAGGCAGGGCTCGAGCCGCGTGGGGCCGCCGATGGGGGTCTGCTTGAGAAACTGGAAGATCTTGAAGATCCGTCCGA
>Ga0180009_10002038_pt1 | contig 23903 bp, 18 predicted proteins | sample OS_PC_MetaG_FD_123537 | JGI IMG/M metagenome (GOLD analysis project Ga0180009, IMG submission 123537) | Groundwater microbial communities from the Aspo Hard Rock Laboratory (HRL) deep subsurface site, Sweden - OS_PC_MetaG | ecosystem: Environmental > Aquatic > Deep subsurface > Groundwater...
CAAGCCTACATGGAAGTATTCACCCAGCACCTAAATTCCATAGTCCATTGGCTATGGTTAACTACCGTGGATAATTTAGGTGCTGGGTTCACGGCGTCCTGTCAAGCGAGTCACCGAATCGCCGCAAAGCCTACTACTTGTAGCAGTTATTTTGTGCATATCTCTTACCGTCGACCTTCACAAGGCGCAAGGCAAAAAAAAGAGTTGGAAAATCCTATTTTCCAACTCTCAAAGCACGGAAGCATTAGGGGGAAATTGCTTCCTATCGGCAAGAACTTAATCTGATGGAATGTTCCCCTTCATCAGTTTATATTTTTCGTACGTCAAATTTCGGTATTGGTATATAAAGACGCCGGGGTGTTCGGCGAATTATTGCTCATGCAAAATCCGAATGTCCGTTCTCCGTGGCAATCCATTTTGGCGAGGGTTCAAGCCTAAGCATGGTCGTTTGACGCGTTCCCCAGTGCCGAAATTTGGCTTGCAAATGGGAGTGTCGCATATATTTAAGTGTCATCGACGGGACCAAGCTTTTATTCCCTGGCTTTAGGCCGCGGGTATGGCGTTTTAACTAAAGCCTTTTTGAATCGGGAGAATTTATAAAACGATTACGGCGACAAATGCCGCGCCGAGCGAGCAACCGGAAATCATTTTGATTTTTTTACTAAACGGCAATACCTTCCAATTTAATGTTGCCTGTTCGCGGGTTTTAAACAACCAATCCGGGAATTCAGCTTTGATGTTGAAATATAATTGTTTTGAATAATGATAGAACCAATAAGCGGCGCCAATAAACAGGCCCCACATGATGTAAAAAACGATAACCTGAGTCGTGTGCCGGCTGGTATGAAAAAGATGCTCGACAATTTCATCCAATGCTAATTCAAGCACTTCAAATAAGCCTATAACAAGCGATTCCAGTAACCAAAAAGCGGTTCCGGGCATAATCAGGATAGCCGCCAATGCGGACATAATAATTGCGATTTTTATATTGGTCGATAATGTCATGTCTGCTTTACCGTAAAAAATTAGTTAATCAAAATACATATCGATTTTTCGGACTGCTTTAAATCTTAAAATTCGAAAATGACTTGAAATTTGTTTTTTTTGGTTCGATGGTATTGTATCGATACTTCCTTTCATCAACCTTTCACGGAAATTGGTGGTCTTCAGGATTGATCCTCGCAAGATACAGTTCATCCCTTTTATCCCTAGACGGTTTTTCGATCAAAAAAGAGTAAATTGTTTCTGCTGTTGATAGCCATTGGATACAGGTAAATTTGATGGTTGCCCCCCGTCTTCACATTGTTAAAGGCGCTTCATATCTTCAAGTCGAGGCTCTATTGAAAGTATGGGATTAATTAATCTTTGCGCGTCTTAAAAAGTCGGATACTATTTTTGTTTTTATTCAATGGTTTTTGTGCTGGGTGAGTAAGTCGGTTACTTGGTAAGATAGAGCGATATTCATTAGCGGTCGGAGAAATAAAATGAAAGAAGACTTATCCAAAACCGAGCTTTCAATATTAAAAGCTATCGATGCTTGGCATGAGCATATTCGGCCGCTATTTGAAAATGAAAAGGATTGTCCCGACTGTCCGAAACGTTTTATTTATGGCTGTTTTTGTAGCTTCGAACGATTGGTTATCGAGCAATCTTTAGAGGGTTTGATCGAAAAAGGTATTTTATCCCAGGTTCAATGCACTAAGGACTCCACGGAATATTGTTACCGAGTAATGGTTAATGTTAATAACCAATAATGGTAATTGTTTAGAGTTTTAATGGCTGTTAGCAGTGAATAGGTGATCTGCCTTATTCTTCATAAAACTTCGAATTTCAAGATACCGTTGAAAGCTGTTGCGGTCTTAAACCCTGCATTCCAATCCCTCATGCTATTACGGAGCAATCATGGGTCCTCATTATCTCAGTCGATTTTTTACGCCTAAAACCGTTGCCGTCATCGGCGCTTCGGAACGCATTGAAAGTGTCGGTCATCGTATATTGGTCAATATGCAGGAAGCAGGCTTTAAAGGTGGTCTCTATCCAGTCAATAATAAACGGAAGCAAATTTCAGGATTGAAAGCCTACCCCAATATCGATGCGATCCCCGACAAAATTGAGCTGGCCATTATTGCTACGCCCGCAGTGACTGTTCCGGATATTGTAAGGCAGTGCGGGGAGAAAGGCGTGGATTCGGTGGTGATTATTACTGCGGGTTTCGGCGAACTGGGTAGTGAAGGTAGGCGTTTACAACAAGAAGTGTTAGATATTGCCCATCGTTACGCTATCCGCATCGTCGGTCCTAATTGTCTCGGCATTATTCGTCCAAGCGGGCATTTGAATGCGACCTTCGGCAGCGGGATGATCAAAGACGGTAGTCTAGCGCTGCTCTCGCAGTCGGGAGCGGTTTGCACTGCTATTTTGGATTGGGCGCAGTCGCAGGATATTGGCTTTTCAACGGTTGTCTCGATGGGGGGAGCTGCCGATGTCGATTTTGGCGAAGTATTGGATTATTTAGCGCTCGATAGCAAGACGACCGGGATCCTGATGTATGTAGAAGGTATCCGCGATGCACGGCGTTTTTTGAGCGGCTTGAAGGCGGCGGCTCGCCTAAAACCGGTGATTTTGATTAAATCGGGGCGCCATGAAAGCGGCAGTAAGGCGGCAATGTCGCATACCGGCGCGATGGTCGGCGGTGACGATGTATTCGATGCGGCGATCGAGCGGGCCGGCGTAGTGAGGGCTTACAGTATTGCACAGCTTTTTTCGGCGGCGCGGGTACTGGCCAATAATTATGTCGTCAAACAGAACCGTCTGGCGATTATTACTAATGCCGGGGGCCCCGGGGTTATGAGTACCGACCGTGCAGAGGAGGCCGGCGTGGCGATGGCCGGTTTGAGTGCGGGCAGTCTCGATGAATTGAATAAAGTGCTGCCGGTACATTGGTCTCATGCCAACCCGATCGATATACTCGGCGATGCGACGCCGGAACGCTATAAACAAGCTCTGGATATTTGCTTGAAAGACGATAATGTCGATGGTGTGCTCTGTATCTTGACGCCGCAGGCGATGACCAATCCGACACAGGTCGCAGAACTGGTTATTGAAGCGGCCAAAATGACCCGGAAACCGGTGTTGGCTTCCTGGACCGGTGGCAAGCGCGTCGAAGAAGGGCGGGCCTTGTTTGACAATAGCACGGTGGCCCACTTCGGTACGCCCGAAGTCGCTGTCGATGCATTTTCGTTTCTGGCGCAATATACACAAAACCAAATTCTTCTCAAACAGATACCCAGTGCGGAAAACGAGTTGGCGACGCCCGATATCGACGGCGCCCGCTTGATTATCGAGCGGGTATTAGCCGAGAGCCGCGAAGTTCTAACGACTCAGGAATCCAAAGCGATCCTAGCCGCTTTCCGGATTCCGGTTTCACAGACGATTAAAGTTGACAGTCCAAAGGATGCGATGATTGCGGCTGAGACGATGGGTTTTCCGGTCGTCTTGAAAGTCAATATGTTCGAGTTCAGCCATAAATCCGATATTGGCGGCGTTCGGCTGAATATCTCGAGTGCCAAGGATATTTCGCATCATTTTCAGGAAATGGAGAATCTGATCAAGCAAAAATATCCCGAGATCGACAGGGTGATGATGACGGTCGAGCCGATGCATAAGTCTTTCAATGGGCGCGAACTTATGATCGGTGTCATTCGCGATCCGGTTTTCGGGCCTGCGATCAGTTTCGGATTAGGCGGAACGATGGTTGAGATTTTACACGATAAAGCCGTGGGCTTGCCGCCGTTGAACGAATATATGGTCGAGAAAATGATTGCCAAGACCAAGGCGGCTAAGTATCTTCAAGCGTTCCGTCAATTGCCGCCGGTCAAAATGAAAGCGTTGGTCAATGCTTTGTTGAATGTGTCGAGCATGGTCAGCGAATCACCGGAAATAGTGGAGCTCGATATCAACCCATTGATTGTCGACGACAGAGGGGTGATAGCGGTCGATGCGCGGATCAAGGCCTGTGTTTCGCATCAGTTGAGTCCCTATAGCCATATGACGATTCATCCCTATCCGCACGAGATGATTCAGCATTACCAATTGCCGAACGGTATGAATATTTGTATTCGCCCGATTCGTCCCGAGGACGCCGAGATGGAGAAGGATTTTGTGCATAAGCTATCGGAGCGTTCGAAATATTTTCGGTTTATGCAGGCCTTGCAAGAGTTAACGCCGGATATGGTGGTTCGTTTTACGCAAATCGATTATGACCGTGAAATGGCGTTTATAGCCGTGACCGAAGAACAAGACGGAAAGCCTAATGAGTTAGGTGTCGGCCGTTACATGGCTAATCCGGATGGGCATTCGGTCGAGTTTGCAGTCGTGGTCTCCGATGAGTGCCATGGTATGGGGATAGGTTCGAGGATCATGAAGACGCTGATGCAAGCTGCAAAATATAAAGGGATATCCTTTTTTGAAGGCGAGGTGCTGGCAATTAACAAACCGATGTTGTCGTTGGTTAAGAAACTCGGCTTTACGATCGAGCCCATTCACGGCGATAGTGAAGTCGTTAGGGTCGTCAAGGATTTAAGGATGTGATAATTAACAGTGGTAGTGAAAGAACCGGCAAGCTCGTCATAAAAATGCATATGTAACCTAGAAAAAAGCATTTCACCATGAAGATCATGAAGCGTAAAAGTTATATTCATCGTAGATCAAAATTCGGCACCGGGGGGCTGTCGGGCGAGTGACCGCGCGCGCACTTTCATTTTCCGTGGTGATACACTGGATTCATGAACGCTAGCCAAAAGGTTTCCGGCTCAATTGGCTTTTTGTTCTTGTTGAATGACGGCATCATCGACAGAATGTGCTAAAAACCAATTGTTCGCGATACGTTCGTGTAAAAAGGCCAATTTCGTTTGTAATTGATCGAGGATATTGCGTAATTGCAATTGGGTGGTTTGCCGCGTGTCGATCGATAGCACAAAGTCTTTCAGGTCGGCGACATCTTCGGGCAGTTTATCGTGATTAGGCAACTTACCGATGGCATCGGCCATTTCGTAAAGGCAGCAATTAATCGAGCGGGGCAGCGCGCTATCCAATATCAAGTAATTTAACACGTCGTCGCCTTTTATTCGGCTGCGCACATGGCGTCGATACATTAATAGCGCATTCAAGGACTGCAACACATTCATCCACAGCAGGCTTTCATATTGACGCATTTCATTGCTGCGCGATTCCGACAGTAATAACGAACTCAAGTCCAATATCCGGCTAGTCATGTCGGCTCGTTCGATGTTTCTGCCGAGCAAAATGAAATGGTAAGGATGGTCGTGGCTCATATAGCCGGAAAGTAGACCGGTAAAGCGCTGGCAACCTTCGAGGATTTCATTCAAAAATAAAACCCTCATGCGCCGGCTCGACACCGAATCCAGATGTTTTTTAGTATATAGGTAAAGCTCGTTGACTTGTTCCCAAGCTTCGTCGGGCAATAGCTCGCGTGTCGTACGAATATTTTCGCGGGCAAGGCTTAAGCATGAAAAAAGGGAATTTCGATGGCCGGGATCCGTTAATAGGAAGCGTGTAACATTACGCTCTTGAGCCAGTTTGTAATGTTCATGAAAGGCCTCCTGACAACCATTGATATGGATCAATTGTTGCCAGCCCATCTCGACTCCTTTGGGCAGGTCCATTAATAAATTCATGTGTACGCTAACTAGGCGAGCAAGATTTTCGGTGCGTTCCAGATAACGGGCGAGCCAATAGAGGCGTTCGGCGGAGCGTGACAGCATTAGTCGTTCTCCCGGTTGATAATCCATGTATCCTTACTGCCGCCGCCTTGAGAGGAGTTGACGACCAGCGAGCCTTTTTTGAGCGCGACGCGGGTGAGTCCTCCCGCGGTGACAAAGGTTTTTTCGCCTTGCAGTATGAACGGGCGTAAATCGATATGGCGAGGCTCTAAAATATCCTTACATAAAGTCGGCGAAGTCGAAATAGCTAGCGTGGGTTGGGCGATATAATTGCGAGGGTTTTTGAGAATGACCTTTCTAAAGGCCTCGACTTCCTTTGCGGTTGAATGAGGCCCGACCAGCATGCCGTAACCGCCGGATTCGTTAGCAGGTTTGACGACGAGTTCGGCCAGGTGCGCGAGCACATAATCGAGATGTTCGTTGTGACTGCAGAGATAGGTTTCGACATTGGGCAAAATCGGTTCTTCATTCAGGTAATAGCGTATCATTTCCGGCACATAGGCATAGACGACCTTGTCGTCGGCAACGCCGGCTCCCGGTGCATTGGCAAGTGCGACATTACCGGCTTGCCATGCGCGCATTAGGCCAGGTACGCCCAATACCGAGTCTTTGCGGAATACTTCCGGATCAAGAAAATCGTCGTCGATGCGTCGGTAAATCACATCGACTTTTTCCGGTCCTTCGATCGTGCGCATGTAAACGCAATCGTCATCGTCGACCATCAGATCGCAACCTTCGACCAATTGTGCGCCCATTTGTTGCGCCAAATAGGCGTGTTCGAAATAAGCAGAATTATAGATGCCGGGTGTTAATACCGCGATTTGAGGGCGTCCATTTTGATTCGGTGCAATCGACGATAACATTTCAAGTAGTTGTGTCGGATAGTCGTCGATCGGCAGAATATTAATGTCTTGCAATAATTCCGGAAAAACGCGCTTAGTAATGACGCGGTTTTCCAGCATGTAGGAAACACCCGAGGGCACTCTGAGGTTGTCTTCTAAAACATACATCATGCCGTCTCGGTCGCGCACCAAATCGGTGCCGCAAATGTTGGCCCAAACGTTGTGTCTAGGCTTCATTCCGATGCATTCCTTACGAAAGTTTTTAGAGCTGTTGATGATGTCGTCGGGAATCAGGCCTTCCTTGATAAAGGACTGTTTATCATAGACATCGCTGATAAAGTAATTGAGCGCAGATAATCGCTGTTTAAGACCTCGTTCGATGATGTGCCATTCTTTTGCATCGATGATCCTAGGAATGATATCGAAAGGCCAAGCCCTATCGATATTGCCTTCGTCGCTATAGACGGTAAAGGTGATTCCCATTTCCATGATTGCCAGTTCGGCGGCGGTTTTACGTTTGTCGATATCTTCCTTATTGAGCGTATTCAAATACTGGCATAGATTGTAGCTAACCGCTCGTGGTTGAAACTCCGAATGCATCAGTTCGTCGTATGCGTTTTCGGTGTTGTAGTTTTCCCAAATGCTAGACATAAAAATTCGGTTTCTTAAAGGGGGCTAAGAAAAAATAAGCATAAAAAGTGCCAGTTGATTAAAAGAAGAGGTGCTTTCCTGGTATATTTCAGAATTGAATGATAAACAAAGTCCTAGAGAATCAAAGATTGGACATGATCAATAATACACTCTTTACACATGAAGTTTTGGTCCCGATTTAAGGCTTCGCAACAAATAACTATTTTTGGTTTCCACGGTTCTCCGTGGAGCCCCATGCCTTAGCTGCCGTAGTAAGATCGGTATGTATCCCCACGCTGAAGCGGTGGGAACAAGGAAGGTTCCGATCTTTAGTCACATGACAATTTAGCTTAATGGCCGTGACGCAGAGCAGGGATCGATATGTGGCTTGGCTGTCCAAAGTGATGCGCGCCAATTTAATTTTTGTCCATATTGGTGCGCTCAATTCCCGTGCGAGCCAATTCGATCGCTCGAAGTAGAAGTGCAAATTAGTGAACCGGTAAGCAGAATGTTATTGAGCGCATTGCATTCTTGGTTAAAAGTGTGCATTATGGTTGCGAGTTGGGATATTTTAAGAAAGATTCGGTTTGAATAAGGCGTTTGATGTTGTGATTTTTATCCTTGTTATTCATAAGGTTATTGGGTAGAGTTTTGATGTCGGTATAATTTGGTGTGCGGGTTTTTGCATGAATTCTTTATGGCTTTGATATGTAATGCAAAATGTCAGCATGCTGGTTGTGATAATGGAAATTAGTAAACTATAAAAGAGGAGAAAATTTTATGCGTAACATTAAACTGTTCGATTCGGGTGTGCATAAATTCGTACTATTGAATGAAAGCGAACCCGGCGAGGAGGAGGGGATTCGTTCCAATCAATATCTCGTCGTGCATGGCGATAATGGCGTTTTGCTCGATCCGGGCGGATTCGGAGTGATGCCGAGTGTGCTCACCGAATTGTTGCGCTACATCAAGACCGAACAAATCAAAGCGATTATTTTGTCGCATCAAGATCCCGATATTGTCGGCGGATTGTCTACTTGGTTGGAGTTAACCGATGCTCCCGTATATGTGTCCAGCATCTGGCTCCGCTTTTTGCCGCACTATGGTATTGCCAGCATGGCTCAATTTGTTGGGGTTCCGGATGCGGGAAAGCAGTGCCGCTTTGCTGAAGATTTTGTATTGCAATTTGGTTCCCGCGCATTTCTTGCATTCAGAGGGTCAGATCAATGTATACGACCCTATAGCCAAAGTGTTGTTCACCGGCGATATTGGTGCAGCGATGTTGCCTGTCGATGTCGAATATGAATTCGTTGACGACTTTGCCGCGCACTTACCTTACATAGAAGGATTCCACCGCCGCTATATGGTTTCCAACAAAGCCGCGCGCCTTTGGGTCGATGCCGTATCGGCTTTGGATATCGAGATGCTGGCTCCTCAGCATGGGCCGGTTTATCGAGGGCGGGCCATAGCAGATTTTTTGAATTGGTTTAAAACGCTTCAATGTGGTGTCGATTTAATGACCAGAAGCGGGCATTTCGAGATGGAGAGCCGAAATGCGTCATGATTCTGGTAAAGGAGCGTCTGCTTATCCCGATCATATCGAGGATTTGCGTGTACGCTTGATGAACCAGCTTTTTTCGCTTCTTGAAAGTCAAACGCGAACTCGAAGTTTCGCATCTTCAATCAGTGCTTTGGTGCGTCGTGTCCATGGCGAGATTCTAGAAAATTTTGATCAAGTCCTGGCGCGTATCGACGATCCGGTGACCGTCGCGATGTTCCGTAAAGCGATCACAGATTGTCAAAGCCTTGACATGGCTTTCGAAAAGCTGGTCGATGAAAGGCAGCGGCAATGGCATAAAAACGGAAAATATTTGAAATCGGTAGTCGACGAATTGGGTGATACCACCTCTTATTTAGCTTCGGTGTTGGTGGAAAAGGGGCTGCTCGAGCGGCAGAGCCAAGTACTGGAAAATATTATCTTTTCGCATGAGAAAGTATCGCAATGGAAGGAGTTTGTTCAGGAGATCCTGATCGGTTTTCATGAAATTTTTCCGTTTAATTTTTTCTTTATCGCGTTTGCCGAAGAGCATGGTTTGTCCTTGTATTTTTATTGCATGGGTAACTACTCCGATGCGGCAAAACAAGAAGTTCGCGGCCGCCTTGCCAAGGACATGCTAAGTCAACTCGGGTTACCGGACAATGCGCTGCTCGATATCGAAGAGTATGAGATTCCTTGCGAGGTTAATTTAATCGATGTCTGCGATATCAAGATGATTACCGTGCCGGTCCCTGACCAGGCTTACGGTTTAGATGGGCTTTTAGGCATTGCCTATGCCTCGGTTAATACATTAACGGCCCAAGAACAAGCAATCGTTCGTTCTTTGTTGTCGGTAATGGTGATGGTGGTCGGGTCTAGTAAAGTATTGAGCCGAACGCTTTCCGAATTGGAATATTATTCGATACATGATCCTTTGACCGGGATTCATAATCGCCGTTATTTTAACGATATGCTGGAATACGAGGTCGGGCGATCGGAAAGGCATAATCATCAGTTTTCGGTATTGTTGCTCGATCTTGACGATTTTAAGGATATCAACGACTTGTACGGGCATCCATTAGGCGATGAGGTGTTGAAAATAATCGCAGAATCGATTACATCTCATATGCGCAAGGGCGATATTGCAACGCGTATGGGCGGTGATGAATTCGCAATCATTCTGCCGGAAACTTCGCCGGAAGGCGCTAAGGTCGCGGCCGAGTCGATCCGGGCCAATTTGCAAAGCATTGCGTTCAAAACGCCGACAGAAAAGGCTTTCCATATTACGACATCGGTCGGCATCATTAGTTATCCGCGCGACATGCAGACTGTCGAAGATTTAATGTCGGGCGTCGATGTGGCGTTATATAAAGCCAAGGGCTTGGGTAAGAACGAAGTTTGCGAATTCGATGCGGCCGCACATTTGACGCAAATCATGCGCGATAGCCGTTCGTTTGTCGAAGACTTGCGGCTGGCGCTTCGCGAAGAGCGCATCCAACCTTATTTTCAGCCGATTGTCGATTGCAAAACCGGTGAAGTCTTTGCGTATGAGTCGGTTGCTCGTTTGATCGAGACCGACGGCAAAATTACAGCCGCCGGTCAATTCATTGAAACGATCGAAAAATACGGTTTGGGCCGTGAGTTGGACCGAATAATGGTGCGTAAGGTCATCGAGGCCAATAAAGCGATCATGCAGACGCAGGGCCGACCGAAACGTTTGTTCATCAATTTATCGGCTCAGGAAATTCAAGGCCGCGGTATTTTAGGTTATGCGGAGGAGTTATGTGCACAATTGGAGGTGCCGCCGAGCAGTATCGTGTTCGAAATTCTTGAGCGCGACGCAATCGGCGATATTACGCATATGGGGAAATTTCTAACCAATTTACGCAAAAAGGGATTTGCATTTGCTTTGGACGATTTTGGGAGCGGTTATAATTCGTTCCATTATTTGCGCGAATTACGCTTCGAATATGTCAAGATCGACGGCGCTTTCGTGCGCAATATCGTCAATTCCAGGATCGACCGGGCGCTGGTGCGCAATTTGTCGAATTTGTGTCAAGAGCTCGATATTATGACGATCGGCGAGTTTGTTGAGTCCGAGGAAATCTTTGATTTATTGAAAAGCATGGGGATTAATTTCGGCCAAGGATTTCATATCGGTTTGCCGCTCGATAGTTTGCCGGATAATAAAATTTGAAGCCGGGTAGGTGGGTGTTTCGATGAAACGCAGTGGGATAGGGGGGGCGAGTTGGCTCTGCCGCTATTCCATTCCGCTTCATCGAAGTTCAAACGGCTGGTTACTTGGTTACTGAGTATTGTCCTTTTCGACGGCTTCGTCCAGGCGCTGCATGATGTCGGGGACTGCGCTGATGACTCGGTTCCAGCTTGGCATGAACGGGGTTTCCATTGGGTTGTCGAGAAAAGAATCGCCGGCGAGCATAATATTACGAGTAAACAATTCGACGGTTTTTTCCTCCTGGTGCCGATCCAACTTCAAGCCGTTGATACAGGCATCGTTGTAGTACGCTTCGATCGCATCGAGCGCGGTTCGGTAATAAGTTGCTTTTAGGGTTCGAAACGTTTCTTTGTTAAAAATCACGCCTTGCGTTGCCAGTTTGCGGTAAATCGCCTTGGCGATGTCGGTGCTCATCCTGGATAATCCGCGGCTGGCATCTTCTTCCGATAGCTCTTGATGCTTGTGATCGTAAGCATCGGCTATTTCCACTTGACAGATATGATTGCTGGAATGATTTCGGTAGATTTCGGACAATACTCCGACTTCCAGTCCCCAATCGCTCGGTATGCGAATTTCCTTGAGACTGTCGACGCGAGTGGCGAACTCGCCGGACAAAGCATAACGAAAGCTGTCCAAATAATTGAGATAATCCATATTGCCGATGACTTTTTTTAGTGCTCTGATCAACGGCGTGACTAATAGACGGCAGACCCGTCCGTTTAGTTTATTATCGGCGACCCGATAATAATAGCCTTTGCAGAATTCATAATTAAAGCTGGGGTTGGCGACAGGATAAAACAGTCGGGCCGGCAGTTCTCTATTATAGGTTAATATGTCGCAGTCGTGCAACGCGACCGCTTCCGCTTGACGCGAGGCGAGAACATAGCCGTAACAATACCAGACATTGCGCCCTTTACCGGGTTCGATCGGCGCGAGTCCTTCTTCGGCAAGCAAGCGATCGATCGCTTGCAAATTGGGCCCGTCGTTCCAAAGAATTTTATGGGGCTGCGGCAGTTTGCTGAAAAATTCACGAGCATGGTTAAATTCGCTACGGTCGGCACGGTCCAACCCGATGACAATCTGGCTTAAATAAGGAATTTCTCGTATTTGCTCGATAATGTTATTCAGTGCCGGACCTTGTAGTTCCGAGTAGAGCGAAGGCAATACTAACGCCATTGGCCTCTCTTTGGAAAAGGCCAGTAATTCATTCTCCATTTCGGCCAGTCGGTTATGTTGCAGGCGGTGTAAGGTCGTAATTGCACCGTTTTGAAAAAAATCACTCATGGTCGGCTCCTCCGTCGATACGTTTGAAAATAGCCTCCATCGCTTCGCGCCATCCTTCGGGGGCTTGATGTTGAGTATAGATGACTTCAGCATCAGGTTTATTTATAGCAAGAGATGTGCCTGACTTTTTGCGAATGACCGCAGCCAGGTCTGCTTGCTCGAGCATGGCCCTGTCATTTTGGCTATCGCCAAGGGCGATGCTGGTAAAGTGGATGCCATGGTTTCGATGATAGAGCTCAATCAGTTGATGCATGGCCTTGGCTTTATCGGTATTTTGTCCTTGCGCATGAAAAAAACGGCCGCCTTTCAATAGTTTTAGTCCGTTTTTTGCCAGGGCTTGTTCGAAGTGCGCTAATTCAGCATTGCCGCCTTGCCAAAGCAGCGGTTCTGAGCCGGTTCTTTGTTTGGCCATCGCCGCTTTGGTCAAGGCTAAGCCGGTCAGTTTGCTGACGGCTTCGAGGCTGAGCTCGGAAAATCCGGTAAAAGGAAAGTGATGCTCGGCTTTGAGTCTCTGCAAGACGGCTAAGATTTCATCGTAATCGGGGCCTAGGCGAACGGGTGTGAGTGGTGCCGTATATTCGCTAAATAAATTAGCCGGAATATAGATTGCAGCCCCATTTTCGACCACAAAAGGGTCATTATTATGGAGCGCTATTCGGATGTCGAGGATTTCGGGCAGTGTTTTGCTGGAATTTAGGATAAGCGGGATTTTATGGGTTGCGATTCTTGCTAGAACGCCCTCGGATGGTGCGAATGAGTATGAGTAATGACCCAATAAGGTGCCATCAAGATCTGAAAAAATGAGATAAGGATACATAATGGTGCTTGGTTTTCATGGATTTCCGGTCGGAGAGGATGGGGGCATCGGTTAAAAGTCGATTAATATACCCGCCGTAGATCAAAATTCGGCACCGGGGTGTTCGTCAAAGGACGCCGTAAACCCAGTACCTAAATTATCCAAGACAATTAATCATAGCCAATGGGCTATGGAATTAGGTGCTGGGTAAAGGCTTCCATGTTGGTTCTTATTCCCTCACCTAATGGAACTTGCGTCCCGGCGCCTGCTTAGGCGCTGCCGAAATTATATTTACGACAATCCTTAATCCCAATCGGCGGTAATGTCGACCAATAAGATGCGGTCGTTATCTAACCGGATTGCCAGGGTTTTACACAGTTGATCGGTGTTAAAGTCCTTGTATCGCGAAGAGGCGACTGGGCGAGAGGTGGTCTCCGCTTGTTCTAATGCCAGTAGTTGATAAAAATAAGGCCGCCACGACCAATTAAAGCCGATTTGCTTAGGGTCTTCGAACCATTTTCCGAGTTTGAAATTAAAGTTTGATGAAATTTGCGTGCCTTGATTGTCGCATAGATAGAATCGGAGGATGCCGCTTTTTTCGAAAGGTCGCTCCGCGAGTTCATTTAAGTTGAAGTCATTTTGTAGTGCATCTTGCAATTGTGCTATCAAGTTTTTTATTAAGTTAATCCGAGAGATTTTTTTACGTTCGGTCTCAAGTGTTTTCTGTAGAAATTTTTTTCGTAGCGCGGCGATATGGCGACTGTAATTTTCTGTAGGGGCGAAGTCTGGCGTAGCCTCTGAAAATAGAAAGCCCTGCATGAATTGAGCGCCGCAACGTAGACCGAAAAAAAATTCGTCGTCGGTTTCGATGCCTTCGCAAACAATTTTGCAGCCGTTGAGCTTTCCGAGTCTGGATAGTAAATGAACAACATCGCTGGCGATGCCGCCTTTTACGGCCATTTTGAATAAGCGCATGTCCAATTTGATAAAGTCCGGTTTAATGGCCATGACTCTTTCGAGTTGTGAAAACCCGGTGCCGAAGTCGTCGATGGCAACTTTTAAGCCGTTTTTGCGGTAAATTTTCACCGTTTCGGCGAGTTTATGTAGATCGCCTTGGGCTTCGGTGATCTCAATGATAATGCGCTGTTGATTGATCCTTAATTCATCGATCATGCGGAGTGTGGGGATGTCGTGGAAGTTATTGAGTAAATCCAGCCACGCCGCTGAAATATTGATGGCAAGATAACTGTTGCCGGGTAAAAGAGTGAACTTCTCGAGTGCAAGGCGTCTGACGATGCGGTCATATTCGATGCGTTCCGTGTTGGCGATTTCAGGATTGGAAAAAAGCCCTCCGGCTGACACAATTCGGCGGTTTTCGTCGCGACGTCTGGCCAAGGCTTCGTAGCCGACTATGTTGCCGCTGGCAGCACCGAGAATGGGTTGAAAATAAGGAAATAAAGATTGATTGTAGTCCATGTCCGAATATATGAGGTTTGCAAGAGGGGGGGTTAGCAAAGCCAATATGAGCAAGCAATAGTTATGCCTTTTTTATTGTAGTGGACGATTTTTTATGTTTGCTGGCAAAGATGCGTGGAAACAGATGAAGTGTTTTGTTGCCGAAATGGTGCGCTTAACGGTGGCGATGGGCAAAAGTGGGGCGGCGGCGGATTGCTACTATAAGCAGGGTTTATTAAAGCAGAGTAGGCGTTTTGTGGGGCGGTTATGGAGTTGCGGTAATTTATTTCAGGTATAAAAAAACCCCCCGCTTTGTGGGCGGAGGGCTTTTTTTACGTTTTTATTCTACGAAAACGTTTTTAGCCGCTTTTCTTCTTTGTTCTGCGGCTTGAACTTGAGCTTCGCTTTGACCGACAGCTTTGCTTTCAAGATGTTCGGTTTCTCTGCCTTTCAGCAAGAATACGCCGATTATTGTGCCAAGAATAAGTGCGCCTATCCACAGCCAAAAAGTATCTTTTTCTTGTGCTTCTGCCATTTTATTATCCTCTTGTTATTTTAGTAGTGTTATTAATCCCCTTCTCCTCAAAGGGGGACTCTATAAAAGTCAGTTATAGAGCTTGTTCGCCGAAATTGAATTTCCACGACGGGACAATTTTTAACATGATCGAAGAAACATGTCAAAAACTATTATTAAAAACTTTTATTTTGGTAAGGGAATCAAAAGCTAGAGATTTAAAGTGCCGGTATATGCTGTATAGGCTTTATGCGCGGCGACGATTGAAAGTGTTATAAAAATAATGCCGCTGAGTCTATGGAGCGTCGATAACGGAATTTTTTTCATTAGTGTTCGGCCGGCCAAAACTCCCAGTATCGAAGTCATGGCTAGCGCGATAGTTGAGCCTAGCCAGACGGCGGCGGGAAGGGTGGTGCTGCTTAATCCCGCGACCGCCAATTGTGTTTTATCGCCGAATTCCGCGACGGTAATTAAAAAAAAGGTCGTGAAGAAAATTCCGTGTCCACTTTTTTCTTTGATCACTTCATCGGTGTCTTCTTCCTCGTTAACACGGAGTGCATGTGCTCCGAATAAAGCAAATAAAACGGCCACGGATGCGGCTACGATGTATTCAGGCAGCCATTTTGCGATGGCTGCGCCGAAAATGACCGCCAGAGTATTTAACAGCACAAACGCGGCAATTGCGCCTAAAATAATCGGTAAAGCGCGATGCCGGGCGGCCAAGGTCATGCAGACTAACTGGCTTTTATCGCCGATTTCGGCGGCTGCAATCAGTACGAAAGAGGTCAATGATGCAGTTGAAAACTCGGCAAGGTTATCGGAAAAAAGCAGGCTCAAAATTTGTTGCCACTGTAGATGAATAGGATCCATGGTTTTTTGAAATTAATGGTTTTTAATGTGGGTAGCAGTGAATAGTAAATTAGCCGAGTAAGTTGTCCAAAATCATCATGATGATGAAACCGATCATCAAGGCAAATGTGGCGTGCCTGGACCTGCCTTCGGAATGGGTTCCGGGAATGATTTCCTCACTGATGACGAATAACATTGCGCCGGCGGCGAAGCCCATCGCAATCGGTAAAATCGGCGTGAAAATCGTAACCATCGTGATGCCTAATAATCCGCCGACCGGTTCTACCAGGCCGGTTAAAGTTGCGATACCGACGGCTTTCCATTTGTTATAGCCTAAGCCCACTAAAGGGAGTGCGACGGCGTGGCCTTCCGGAATGTTTTGCAGAGCAATTGCTGTTGCCAGGACGATGCCGTTTTTCATATCGCCCGAGCCGAAACTTACGCCGACCGACATGCCTTCCGGAAAATTATGGATCGTGATTGCAATGATAAAGAGCCAAATTTTATTTATGGAGTTTAGGTGTTGATCGGAAATGCTATCGAAATGAATATGAGGCAGTTTGCGGTCGGCAAAATGGAGAAACAATGCGCCGATCATCATACCTAAAGAGGCCACCCAAAGCCCGTTGCCGGGCCAAATTTGGTTGCCATAGTCGATGCTCGGCACCAGCAGAGAAAAGGCGGTAGCAGCAAGCATTACGCCGGCAGCCGCGCCTAATAGGCTATTAAATAGATTTTTCGATATTTCGGTAAAGAATAGGGCAGGCAGGGCTCCGGCTCCTGTTGCGAGGCCTGCCAGAATGCTTGCCAAGAAGCCGATCACGACGATTTCGCCGAAAATCAGATAGAGGCTACCGAAAACGACAACTTGCGAAGCGGCAAAGAGTCCGGTCCACGTCAGCCGGCGTTGGGCGGAAGGCAATGCCATGATTTTTTGATAGCGGTCGCTCGAAGTGATGGTTTCCCATTGGCGAAAAAAATAATCTTGAATGGTCGTTGAGAATGCGGATTGTGTCATGAGTGCGGCCCGGGTTGAGTGGTTTTGAAAATATCGTAAGAATAGTAGCGTTATTTTAAAGAGTTTACATACAGGAAACGAATAAGATTTTGAGCACGCAGAGCGGGGTGATTTGCAATGGTTGATTTGGGAAATTTTCCTTTTTATTGGGTGCGACTATTTTTTAATTGACCAACCGTCGACAATATGCGGCTAAATTAGTCTAGAGGGGATTATGAAAAAAATAGCTATTGCGATTCTTGGTCTTTCGGGTGCTACGGCGGTACAAGCAGAGCAGGATATCATGGAGCTGGAAAAGGTCGAGGTGGTCGGCGTGTCGCCGATACCAGGCTCCGAAGTGCCGATCGATCAAATACCTTCCCATGTTCAGACTGCGCATGCCGACGATTTGCAAAAAGCTCAAAGCATCTCGTTGGCCGACTATTTGAATCGCTATATGGGCAGCGTACATGTCAACGAAGCGCAAAACAATCCGCTGCAACCGGATATTTATTATCGCGGTTTCGTCGCTTCGCCGTTGTTGGGTCTGCCCCAGGGCTTGTCGACTTATGTCAACGGCGTCAGGTTCAACGAGCCGTTCGGCGATACCGTGAACTGGGATTTGATTCCGGAAGGTGCGATCGAGTCGATGGCATTGTATCCGTCGAATCCGGTTTACGGTTTGAACAGCTTGGGTGGCGCTATCTCGATCAAGACCAAGACCGGTTTTTCATCGCCGAAACACGAGCTCGAAGTCTATGGCGGTTCCTGGGACAGGCATTCGGAGGAGTTGACCAGCGGTTGGAACAACGGCACGTTCGGCTATTTCATCGATCTGCGTCATTTCGAGGAAGAAGGTTGGCGCGATTTTTCCCCGACCAAGGCCGACCAAGTGTTCGGCACGTTGAGTTGGCGCGGCGATAGGGGGTCGTTGGATTTGACGCTCGGCGCGAACGATAACAAGTTGCTGGGCAACGGTGCGGTGCCCGTGCAATTGCTGAAGGAAGACCGAAATGCAATTTTTACTCATCCGGATCGTACTATCACGCGTATGTTCTTCTCGGAGCTCGAAGGGCAATTCGATTTGACCGATAAAGTTGTGATTAGCGGTAATGCCTATTTCAGACAGAATCGGATCAAGACCTTCAATGGCGATGACAGCGATTATGAGGCATGTGAAGACCCGGTCAATGGCGGTTTCCTGTGCGAAGAAGAAGGCGATGAAGAAGAACGTGTCGTCGATATCAATGGCAACGAAGTTCTCGCATCCGACAGCGTCGAAGGTGCGACCAACAATTTCAGCCAAACCAACATGCGCAGCCGCGGCGGAACGATACAGACGGCTTTCGGCCAAGACTTGTTCGGCCACAAGAATAACCTGACGGTCGGCGTCAGCTACGATTATTCCGAAGTGCATTTTCAATCGGATACCGAGTTGGGATCGTTGACCGAAACGCGCGGTACAACGCGTAGCGGTATACTGGTCGACGAGTCGAGAGTGCGCTTGAATACCGACACTTCGGCGGTCGGCGTGTTTTTGTCCGACAGTTTTTCGATTACCGACGACCTGACCGCTACGGTTGCGGGACGCTATAACTATATTCATATGAATATGTCGGACGGTTATATCACCGATGCGGAAAAAAACTTGAACGGCTCGCATACGTTCGAGCGGCTCAATCCGTCAGCCGGCCTGACGTACCGCATTTTCGACAATCTGACCGTGTACGGTAGTTACAGCGAATCGGCCAGGGCGCCGACGCCGATGGAACTCAGCTGCGCCGATCCCGAGGCGCCGTGTAAACTACCGAACTCGTTTGTCGCCGATCCGCCGTTGGCGCAAGTCGTTGCGAAAACTTGGGAAGGCGGCTTTCGGGGGGATCTGGACGAATTGCTCGGTAAAGGCGACTTGAAATGGAATCTTGGCTTTTTCCATACCATCAATTCCGATGACATCATTTTTCAGCGCGGCGGCGATAGTATCAGTGAAGGTTTTTTCAGCAATATCGGCAAGACAAGGCGTTACGGCATAGAAGCCGGTACTTCGATCGCTTATCCGCAGCTATTCAGCACGATAGACGATTGGTATTTTTCGGCCAATTACACGTATTTGAACGCACGGTTTTTAAGCGGATTCAGGGTTCAAGATCCGGTTGACGAGGATAACGAGGATGGTGTTTGGGTCGACAAAGGCCGCCGAATTCCTGGGCTCCCGGAGCACATGTTCAAGGCTTCGGTCGGCGTCGATTTGTGGCAAAAATTAATGCTCGGTATTGATGGTGTCTATAGCGGTGCTCGGTATTACCGGGGGGACGAAGCCAATCAACATGCTAAATTAGGCGGTTACTGGTTGTTCAACGGCAGGGCTGAATATAAAATCACCGACAATTTTGCATTATTCGGCCGTATCGATAATATCTTCGATGTTAACTACAACACATTTGGCGTTTACGGCGAAGCCGATGAAGTATTGGGCGACGATTATGAGGATGGTCGTTTCGTCTCTCCGGGGATGCCAAGGGCGGGTTGGATAGGTGTCCGCTTGAGTATGTGATGTTCGATGGTTCTTGTCGACTGTAACAAGACGTGATTTTCCGGCACAGGGATGTGTCAAAACTTTGTTGAGGCGAATGCCGTAACAAAATTTCAGGCAATAAAAAGCCCGCATAAAGCGGGCGTGTTCAGATTGTTATTGTTATTATTTATTTGAACGTTGTTGTCGCCAAGACAACTAAGCAGTTTGCTCGTTTGTTATTGTTATAATTCAAGGCGTTGAAGCCTTGTCCTCCTCATTACCGATTATTTAATCGGGCTCACTCCGTAAGCTGGAAAGAATTTTATATCATTAAAATTAGTGATGTCTATCAAAAAAAACGATTTTAGTTAAAAAATAGTTTCGGGTCGAAAACATATAAGAAAAACAATAGGATATAAACAATTAGTAATTGCTTATTTGGTAAATTGAACGGCAGTGTTTGCCAGCTGTAACTAGCTATTCAGGTTGCATTCAGTTTATTTCTAACCAAGTAAAAGAGTTGGGTTTTATTGGTTGCGTTTACGCTGTTCTTCTTCACGTATAAAAAAAACCAATCGTTCGTTGAGAATTGCCGATAAGTAATAATTGATTCCTGGCGATTTTTGAGCGAGCTTGATTTGTGTGATGGCGGCGTCGGTTTGGCCCATTGCATAATAATACTCAGCCAGATAGCGATGCGATTCGGCCGGTTGCTTCAAGTCGCTGTAGATCTGTGCCAGCAGTTTAAAATAGACGGGTTGCCGTTTTGTATTCGTGTCCAGCATTTGCAAAATTTGTCTGGCTTGTTCGGGTTTGCCGGCTTTCAGCAAAGCGGATAGGGTCTCGAGCTTGATCGCTTGGTTACCGGGGAATTGCTGCGTTGCTGCTTGATAGCGCGCTAAGGCATTTGAAAAGTTTTGTGCTTCCAATGCGCATCGAGCGTAAGCTGTTGCAAACTGAGGTTGCTCGGGATATTCCTGGGTCAATGCCTTGAAAATTCGTTCGGCTTCTTGGAAGTTTCTTGTGTTTAGATGGACAAGGCCCGTTCCGTAACGAGCCACTGCTCGTTGTTGTTGTGTGCCTTGACTAAGTCGTGGTTTGAAATAATTCAAAACCGGTGTGTAATCGTTGGCGCTAAGTACTCTGAGTTTTGCCCGTGTCAACAAATAACCCATTGAATCGGGATATTGCTGGTAGGGATATTTTTCGGCTCGGCCACGGGTGTCGGAGATCCGAGAAGAAGTTACCGGGTGAGTCCTTAAAAATTCGGGAATGCCCCGTCCATAATAACGACTGGATTGTTGCAAACGCTCAAAAAAAATCGGCATGCTACGCGGGTCGAAATTGGATGCCGCAAGCGTTTGCATACCGACCCGGTCGGCTTCCTGTTCGTTATCACGGGTAAAATCGATCTGAAACTGTATGCTGCCAGCTTGAACGGCCATGATCGCCGCTTGAGCGAGTTCCGGTGATTGTGTGCCGATCAAGATTGCCGCCAAAGTCGCCGCTGCGGTCGGTATGGACAGACGGCTGGCGGCTTCGAACGCACGGTAAAGATGGCGTTGAGTAACGTGAGCGATCTCATGTGCCATCACAGAAGCAAGTTCGCTTTCCGCCTCGGATGTCAATATCAGTCCCGAATTGATGCCGATATAACCGCCCGGTCCGGCGAAAGCATTGATCGCGTTATCCATGACCACGAAAAAATGAAACGGATTTCCCGGGGTGTCGCTGTTGGCAACCAGTTTCCGACCAATTCCTTCGATATATTGCTGTATTTCAGCATCCTGGCTGATGACGATTTGCGAATGCAGGCTTCGGTAAAATGCCTCGCCTAATTGTTGTTCCTGAGCAGGAGATATCAACGTGCCGGAAGAGTCGCCCATATCCGGTAATTCGATTTTGGTTATATCAGGCGCAAAAGGGCGGTTGCCTTGTAAAAACAAACTTAAAATTAATAATAAGGCCGGTTTTTTAATCATGCGCGATGTGACAAAAAGCTAACTGATTTTGTTCCACATGCGATTTCATCGAAATTATACGTAGATCAAAATTCGGCGCTGGGGCATTAACGGACGCCGTTAGTCTCCCACTTAAATTATGCTGGAATATTAAAAGTAGCCCAAAAAACATGGGGTTTAATTGCTGGAGTTAAGCATTCCCGGATATCGATAGCGTACGTTAAATAACACACAAATTCCAGCAATAAGACCGGTTTCAGTTACTTAAGAAAAAAGCTTTGCAACCCCCGCAAACTTTTCGGATCCAAGTATAATGAAATTTTTGCTGGCACAGGTTGAATGGTATGGACAGTAGTATTGCACTAACCGAATCCTATCGCTTTCGTCCCGGGGTTCGTTTTCCACCCGGCGCAACGCCAATGAACGGAGGTATCAACTTTTCGGTTTTCAGTCGTCATGCGAGCCTAGTTGAATTATTGCTTTATAAAGCTGCCGATAGTCCCGAGCCGTTTCAGATTATTTCGCTCGACCGTAAATCTCATCGCGCTTATTTTTATTGGCATGTGTTCGTCGAGGAGCTCCCTTTGGGAACACATTATACCTGGCGGACGGATGGTGCGAATGATACCGCCGAGAGCGGACGCCGCTTCAACATCCGCAAGGAACTGCTTGATCCTTGGGCGCGCGCTGTAACCGATGATATGTGGAATCGAAGTCTAGCTTGCGCCACTAATGATGCTGGTCATCATTCGTTTCGAGCCGTCGTTACCGACTCCCGATTCGATTGGGAGGGTGAGCAGTCCATCGAATGCGGGCTCGAAGGGGCAATTATCTATGAGTTACATGTTGGAGGCTTTACCAAAGATAAATCTTCGAAAACCAGTCATCCGGGTACATTTTCCGCCTTAATCGAAAAAATTCCGTATTTACAGGCTTTGGGTATAACGCATGTAGAATTGTTACCGGTGATGGCATTCGACGAACAGCATGTGCCGCCTGGGGTTCAAGCCAGAGGGCTTAAAAATTACTGGGGTTACAGTACGCATAGTTTTTACAGTCCTCATCCCGGCTTTTGCATAACGCCGGAATTAGGTACGCACGAGGAAGAGTTTAAAACATTGGTCAAAGCCATGCATGCGGCAGGTATTGGGGTTATTCTCGACGTAGTCTTCAATCATACCGCCGAAGGCGATGAAGAGGGGCCGTTAATTAATTTCAAGGGTTTGGCGAACGATATTTTTTATCACCTCGATGCTGACGACCGGAGGCGATATCTGGATTTCAGCGGCTGCGGAAATTCTCTCAATTGTAACCATCCGATGGTGACGGCATTCATTGTTCATTGTCTGGAATACTGGGTTGAGCAGATGCATGTCGACGGATTTCGCTTCGATTTGGCCAGCGTGTTTGCGCGGGGAGACAACGGTGTGCCGATGGATCATCCGCCGTTGCCATGGCGAATCGAGTCGTCCAGGCTGTTATCCGAATTACCTTTGATTGCCGAAGCATGGGATGCCGAAGGACTCTATCAAGTCGGTGCCTTTCCCGGAATGACCTGGTCGGAATGGAACGGTCGATACCGTGATGTAATTCGCCGCTTCGTCAGGGGCGATCCGGGTTTAATCGGGGCTGTCGCCACCAACATTGCCGGCAGTAGCGATCTCTACGCGGACGGCGATCGTTTGCCGGTGAACAGTATCAATTTTGTGACGTGTCATGACGGTTTTACGTTGCACGATTGGGTAACTTATGAGCATAAGCATAACGAAGCGAATGGCGAGGGGAATCGGGACGGCACCGACGATAACCTGAGTTGGAATTGCGGCGTCGAAGGCGAAACGTTCAACCGAAAAATTAATGAGTTGCGCCGGCAGCAAGCCAAAAATGTGTTGAGTTTGTTGATGTTAAGTCAAGGGGTGCCGATGTTAAACGCCGGTGATGAAGTGCTGCGTACTCAAGGCGGCAATAATAATGCTTGGTGCCAGGATAACGAAATTTCCTGGTTCGATTGGCATCTCGTTGAAAAAAATACCGATATGCTTCGTTTTGTCAAAGAATTGATTGCCTTGAGGCGCCGTCATGCGAGCCTGAATCGTAGCAGTTTTTTGACCGGCGAGATTATTCCGGCGCGCAATCTTCCGGATATCGTTTGGCATGATGCAGACCTCGGTGAGCCGGCATGGGATGATGAGCAGGTCCGGTTTTTAGCTTTTATGTTGGCGGGTTTAACCGTCGACGAAGAAGACTTATATGTCTTATTAAACATGTCGGATCATAAAATCGCCGCGCAATTACCCCCGGTTTCCGACCGGTTTTGGCATCTTGCTATCGATACCGCGCAAGTGTCGCCTTTGGATGCTGTCGAGAAGTCTGATCAATCCGTTTGGGTAGGTTTGGCTTGTGCTGTCGAGGCTCGGAGTATTATGGTTTTTGAGGCGCGAAGTAAATTGGTGAAAGGTGAAAGGTGAAAGGTGAAAGGTGAAAGGTGAAAGGTGAAAGGTGAAAGGTGAAAGGTGAAAGGTGAAAGGTGAAAGGTGAAAGGTGAAAGG
>Ga0180009_10002039_pt1 | contig 23899 bp, 30 predicted proteins | sample OS_PC_MetaG_FD_123537 | JGI IMG/M metagenome (GOLD analysis project Ga0180009, IMG submission 123537) | Groundwater microbial communities from the Aspo Hard Rock Laboratory (HRL) deep subsurface site, Sweden - OS_PC_MetaG | ecosystem: Environmental > Aquatic > Deep subsurface > Groundwater...
CCGCCAAGTCCTGATTTCGTCACAGTCGCTCGTGCTGAAAACACGATGCCCTCCGGTCATGAATCGCCAAGTTCAAACGTCAATCACCATAAGTCGGCAAGCTACACAAGCCGCCGTGGCGACCATGTGGCAACGAAGCCTCACACAAGCGCCAGTTGCCGATTGGGTCGCCCGACTTGGTGGCTGCGGCGATGATTTATTGTGCTGCGGCGACGGTTTTCGGTGCAGCGGTAACCGCCGATGTTGTTACCTCGGCCGCTTTCTTAGTGACCTCGGCAGCCTTAGGCGCGGTTGCCTTCTTGACAGCGGGGGCTGTGCTGATGGCGGCTGGTGCTGCAGTGGTTGCGGCGACGGCAGCGGTCTTGGCGTTGGCATCCGTTGCGGCCGCGGCAGCAGGTGCAGCGGGGGCGCCGGCAGGTGCCGCGAGCGTCGAACACTTCTGTTGGAATTCGCCATTGGCCTTGTCCAGTTCCGCCATGCGCGCGAGCGATTCCCGCTTCACGCTGGCGGTCTTGGTTTTGCCGGTTGCAACCTTGGCGAGTCGTTCCGGAGTGCCTTCCTTGCGCAGTTCGTCGATGCGCGCCATCAGCGAAACGCAGGCGGGATCGATGCGCTGGGCCTTGGCCAGTTGCGGCTGTTCGTTGATCGAGCCGGTGGAGAGGGCCAGGCTGCCGTCGCTGGCGCAGCCGGCGAGCGCCAGCGCCAGAGTCATGGCCGAACCTGCAAGTACTGTCTGAAATTTCATCTTGGTTCCCCGTGTGTTCTGGGTCATGCGCGAATCAACTAACCGCTTGTGTTCAAGTGTGAAGCATTCGTTAACGCCCGCCGCAAGAACGAAGGGATATTGGCAAACAGGCAATTTCGTGGGTTGCCGATTGGAATTACTTCGAGCGTGCCCTTGCAGCCACATGCTGCATGTGCTCGCACAGAATAAATTTGTCGGGATGGCGCAGCTCAGTGCTCAGTTCGCCCTTTGATGCGGCCCAGCATGGCGGCTTCGCTGGTTTGCATGTTCAGATCGAAGGCTTCGTGGATCTTTGACAGGGCTTCGCCGCGCGTCATCTGCCCGTCCATTTCAACGGCATTGGCGACGTGCTGGGCGACATCGGATAACAGCCGGCCCCACTCCGAGACGTCGTCGCGGAACGTTTCGGGGTCGAAAATGACGTGCAGCGCCCCGTCCGCAACCCAGGCGCGCAGCACCTCGACGGCCTGTTCGGCCCCGACAACGCCGTCCGGAAGTTCGAGTTCCTCGGGCAGTTCGTCAAGATCGTCGTCGTCATGCATCGCCCTCACCCTTCGCCATCCTTGAGGTTCCGGTCAGGACTAGAGCATCATCCGACTATACGCGATCGCTTTTCGCGCTTCGATAGTCGGATAGAGATGCTCTAGCTGTATGATTCTAGAGCAACTTCATCCGATCCGGGAATTGCCTTCGGCGATTCCTGGATCGGATGTTGCTCTAGCAGACTTTCCGCGCAGGGGCGAGTTCGGCAGGGGCGTTTTATGCCGTGCGGAAAGAACGTTCAACGCACCCGGATGAGACGATCGCCGGGATCGGCGTAACCGAGCAGCTCGCGGGCGATCTCCTCGACGAGATCGGAATCGGGCCTGTCGGGCGAAAGCAACGCGATCTCGTTCTGGAGACGGCTAGCGGCCTTGTGCAGCGCCCCGGCCTCGAAATCCAGTGCGGTCGCGCGGTCGAGGAGTACGGCACGGGCCTCAAGCCCATAGCGGCCGGAGACGGTATGGTAGGCGAAATAGCCGGTCAGGCCGAAGCAAATGGTCAGCATGAACAGCTGCCAGCATACGACGCGCCACTTTTTTCTTGGCCGGTAGGACACTTTGGGCCTTTTCGATACGCAGAACACTCGGCTGCGCAACACCGTAAAGCCCCGGCCTTAAGGTCATATGAATTCTGCTTTTTTAACAGCGTCTTAAAGGTTGCGGCGAAGATGTGTCGACAGATCGTGAGCCGCAAGTGATTTAAGCGCCGGTGTTTCCTCTAAGGACGCTGCGACCCGCATAACGGCCGACATCGCCCAGTTCCTCCTCGATGCGGATCAGCTGGTTGTACTTGGCCAGACGGTCGGAGCGGGACAGTGAGCCCGTCTTGATCTGCCCGGCATTGGTGGCGACTGACAGGTCGGCGATGGTAGAGTCCTCGGTCTCGCCCGAGCGGTGGGAAATGACCGCCGTAAAGGCAGCGTGCTGGGCCATGCCGACGGCCTCGAGGGTTTCGGAGAGCGAGCCGATCTGGTTGACTTTCACGAGGATCGAGTTGGCGATACCTTCCTTGATGCCGCGCGACAGGCGTTCGGTGTTGGTAACGAAAAGATCGTCGCCGACCAGCTGGCAGCGGGCGCCGATCATCTCGGTAAGGGTCTTCCAGCCGGTCCAGTCGTCTTCGGCCATGCCGTCTTCGATTGAGACGATCGGGAAGCGGGCGACGAGATCCTCAAGGTATCGGGCCATGTCGCCGCTATCGAGGGACTTGCTTTCGCCGGCAAGGTTGTACTTGCCGTCGGCGTAGAACTCGGTGGCGGCGCAGTCGAGGGCGAGGAAGATCTCTTCGCCCGGCCGGTATCCCGCCGCTTCGATTGCCTTCATGATGAAGCCCAGCGCTTCGTCGGCGGATTTCAGTCCGGGTGCGAAGCCGCCTTCGTCGCCGACGTTGGTGTTGTGGCCGGCGTCTTTTAGAGCCTTCTTCAGCGTATGGAAGACTTCGGCCCCCATGCGGATGGCATCGGCGCAGCTGTCGGCTGCAACCGGCATGATCATGAATTCCTGGATGTCGATCGGGTTGTCGGCGTGGGCGCCGCCGTTGATGATGTTCATCATCGGGACGGGGAGAACGTGGGCCCCGGCGCCGCCGAGATAGCGGAACAAGGGCAGTCCGGAGGTTTCGGCTGCGGCCTTGGCGGTAGCGAGCGATACCCCGAGGATGGCATTGGCGCCGAGGCGGCTCTTGTTGGGGGTCGCGTCGAGGGCGATCAGGGCGGCGTCTATCCCGCGCTGGTCTTCGGCGTCCATGCCGACGATCGCATCGTAGATTTCGCCGTTGACGCCGTCGACGGCCTTCGTGACGCCCTTGCCGAGATAGCGTTCGGGGTAACCGTCGCGCAGTTCGACGGCCTCGTAGGCGCCGGTGGAAGCCCCGGATGGAACGGCGGCGCGGCCAAGGGCGCCATCTTCGAGCATGACGTCGACTTCGACGGTCGGATTGCCGCGGCTATCCAGGATTTCGCGGGCGAGAATATCTACGATGGCGGTCATGCCGGTCGTCCTTCGTTGCGGCTCCCAAGTCATGGAACCCTTGGCCATGGAATCTGGCAATAGAATCCGTTGCCACCTCATAACCGAGGCCCGCGCGCCACGCCAGAGCGGGAGTTGCAATGCAAGCGGGCAATATTGCTGCGAACTATTGCGCAATAGCCGATCTTTACAGTTGCCAGTTGTCGCAGTTTTGTCATATCAAGGCGCAGCAGAGCGGAACACCGGTCGCGACACGTTGAAAAATGACGACAGGTACGGCCAGACGGCCCATCGCTCAGCGCCCCTGACTTAGCCCCTTACCCAGGGCTACCCAAGCACCCGAGATCGGGCTGCGCCTTTCAGCGCAGCCCATTTTTGTTATGGTGCCGACCGGTCCATGCGAAACGTAGTCCTCGCGAAACATAGTCCACGCGAAACATGGTCTTCGCGAAACGCGGTCCAGGTAAAAGATGGCGCATCAGAAGCATGGCGCGGAGCCGATGACGACGCACGCCCTCGTACTGTTTTCCGGCGGCCAGGACTCGACCGTTTGCCTGGCATGGGCGCTGGCGCGTTTCGACCATGTCGAGACCGTCGGGTTCGACTACGGACAGCGGCACAGGATCGAACTGTCGGCACGCTACGAGGTGCTCTCCAGGATCGGCGCGATTGAGCCCGCCTGGGTGGGGCGGATCGGCCGCGATCATGTTCTGGCGCTGCCCGAGCTTGCGGCAATCAGCGATACCGCGCTGACGCGGGATGCGGAAATCGTGATGACGCAGGCCGGCCTTCCATCGACATTCGTGCCGGGGCGCAACGTCATCTTCTTCACCTATGCGGCGGCCATCGCCTATCGGCGTGGCATCGATACCCTCGTCGGCGGCATGTGCGAAACGGATTATTCGGGCTATCCCGACTGCCGTAACGCGACACTCGTCAGTCTTGGAGAAAGCCTGTCCCTGGCGATGGACCGCCGGTTCGACATCGCGACCCCGCTGATGGTTCTCGACAAGGCGGCGACCTGGGCGCTCGCCGAACAGCTTGGCGGGGCAGCCCTCATTGAGCTTATCGTCGAGCATACCCATACCTGTTACCTGGGCGAGCGTTCCACGCGCCACCCCTGGGGCTATGGTTGCGGGACCTGCCCGGCCTGCGGATTGCGCGCGAAGGGTTACGAGAAATGGCGATCCGGGAAGAACTGATCGGCGCCATCGATATGGCCTTGTCGGGAGACTGGGAGGCGACGCACAAACTCGTGCAGAAGCATGGTAACGACAGGCGCGCCAATCTCTTTCACGCGACGCTGCACCGCCAGCAGGGCGACAACGACAACGCCATGCACTGGTACCGGCGGGCGGGTATCGCGGGCTGGCCCGCGACCGCCCCCGAGATCCAGCTTGCCATGCTGCGGGACGAACTTCAGTCTCAGGCGTAGTCGGCTGGCCGCACATTCGAGGAACATGTACCAGGTCAAGGAAATCTTTCTGACGCTGCAGGGCGAGGGCACCAATGCCGGGCGCGCGGCAATCTTCTGCCGCTTTGCCGGTTGCAATCTGTGGTCGGGACGCGAAGACGACCGCGCCAGCGCCGTCTGCCGCTTCTGCGACACCGATTTCGTCGGAACGGGCGGCGTGAGTGGCGGCAAATTCGCGACGGCGGAATTGCTGGTCCGCACACTCGTCTCGCACTGGCGGGGCGGACTGTGCGACAGGCTCGTGGTATTGACCGGCGGCGAACCGATGCTGCAGGTGGACGATGCCCTCGTTTCGGCCCTGCACGGCGAGCGCTTCGAGATCGCTATCGAGACCAACGGCACACTTCCCGTGCCGCGCGCAATCGACTGGATCTGTGTCAGCCCGAAATCCGGGGCGGACCTGGTGCAGCGAAGCGGCGATGAATTGAAGCTCGTCTACCCGCAACCCGGCCTCATGCCGGAAGCTGTCGAAGGGCTCGAATTCAATTACCGTTACCTGCAGCCGATGGACGGACCGGACGCGGTCAAAAATACCGCAGCCGCGGTTGCCTACTGCCGGGAGCACCCGCAATGGCGCCTGTCGCTGCAGACCCATAAGCTGATCGGCATCCCGTGACGGGCAGGCAAGGTTGGCGTTCACTGAGGCCATCGGTCCCAATCTTAGCACCCGGCAGCCTATGGCCGTCGCCCATGAAGTTCTCTAAATAGCGCCTATGAGAATCTACAAGGACTTTACCTTCGAAGCCGCCCACTACCTGCCCAGCGCACCGCCCGGGCATCCCAACGCACGCGTGCACGGCCATTCGTTCCGTGCCCGGATCTGGGTCACCGGCGAACCCGATCCCGACAGTGGCGTTATCGTGCACTTCGACGACCTGTCGGTGGCGATCGCGGATGCGCGCGAGGCGCTCGATCACCGCTTCCTCAACGAGATCGAAGGGCTCGAAGTCCCGACGCTCGAGCGTATCACCGCGTGGCTATGGCATCGGCTGGCCAACCGGCTGCCCGGACTGGCGCGCATCGAAGTGGCCCGCGACAGCTGCAACGAAGGTTGCGTCTATGACGGCCCCTCGGCGGGCAACACGCCCATGGCGGCGGAGTAACCATGGCTTCTCACGATAAGACCCCGCCGCCGGCCGTCGATCAGCTCGGCCGCCACGTGGCCATGCCCGAAAGTCCCGGTCGGGCGGTGCTGGAGCGGGTTGCAAATCCGCATGCCGACACGTTCTATGTCGCCCGCTTCACGGTGCCCGAATTCACCTCGCTCTGCCCGGTCACCGGTCAACCCGATTTCGCCCATCTCGTGATCGACTACGTGCCGAACGCGTGGCTGGTCGAATCGAAGTCCTTGAAGTTGTATCTGTCGGCTTTCCGCAATCACGGCGCATTCCACGAGGATTGCACCGTGGCGATCGGCAAGAGGCTCGTGGACCTACTGGAACCCCACTACCTGCGCATCGGCGGCTACTGGTATCCGCGCGGCGGTATTCCAATCGACGTGTTCTGGCAGTCGGGGGCCTGCCCGGAAGGCGTTTGGCTTCCCGACCAGGGAGTTGCGCCCTACCGCGGGCGCGGCTGACCGGGTGGGGATCATTGGCGGCGGATCATTCGCTGCCTATCATTCACCGCCGATCATTCACCTAGGTACTTCATGTTGGTCCATCCAACGATGCCGCGCCAGCTCACCTGGCACCAGATCCCGCTGCAAGGGCCAAGGCAATGCACCCCGGAACCATGCGCATCGATGCGGCCGACGACGCGTAAAGCAGGCCGCGGCTGCGAGCGGATGTTGAGCGCGTCCCAGTCGGCAACGTTGCGGACCCTGTAGGTGTCGTGGCCGTGGGCGCAGTCGAACTCGAGTTCTCGCGCTTGGCCGTTATCGGTGAGGATCACCAGGAACACGATTGCGATCATGGCGTAGATCAATCGATTGAATGTAATAGTGCCGGCGGGTTTGAAGTCTTCCATGTTGCTCATCTCCACTCGTTCGGCCGCCCCTGGTCCTCCGCTGCTTCAGGGGGGGGGGGACCAAAACCGCGTTTGGCCTCATTGGTGAATTCCATTTTCACCACAATTGAAATGAGCACGACATGAACGTCGTTGCGCCGGCACGTTGAACGCGGAAACTTTTTCCCTTCAAGTCCTGCCGGAAGCGAGGCGGGGGCGGGCGCCGCCTGTAACCATGCCGAGGGCGAAGGCGCCGCAGCCGATCGCCAGCGTCAGAGCCGAGAGCGCCAGGAGCTTTGAGTACTTGTGCTCAAGGCCGGTCAGCGGGCCGATCAGGTTCGTGTATCCCGACGACTCGGTAAAGTAGAAGATGGCTGCCGCCATGGCGCTGAAGAACGCGACAAGATAGCTCCACACCGGGATATCGGTCCGGCCCATCCAGAGGGAGAAAAAGACGACGGGGGCAAGGAACATCGAGGCCGTTCCGGAAACGGCAACCGCGCCGAACAGATCCTTCGAGCCGAAGAACACCATCAGCAATCCACCGAGCATGAACACGGCCATGGCGATCCGCCCATTGGCGACCGTCGGCTTGCCGAGGCGCATGTCGACCACCGCGAGCTTTGCCGTCGAAGCAAATGTCGAATCGAGCGTCGACATGCAGGAGACGACAAGGGCGACGTTGAACAACAGCATGGGCCAGTTGCCGATCAGCCGTGTCAGCGTCGGCACGAAGGATTCCCCATCGAGCTTGTTGAGACCGGCCCAGACGCCGAGCAGCCCGAAGGCCATGATGCACAGGACCGAGATCCACGCGGCGTGATAGAAGCTTGCCATCGTCGTCTTTCGGTCGGCGATGAAGCCGCGGTCCATCATAACCGGATCGTGCAGCGGATAGCTCCAGACCTGCAGAAGCGCGACGATCAGGAGAACCCAGCCGGGGTTTGCGGCGTCGGCCGAAGTCGACATCATCGCCGGCACGTCGAACGAACCGCTCCCAATTGCGACGGCCATCAAGGCGCCGAGGACGATCAGGAACAGCGACATCTGGATGGCGTCCGTACGGATCGAGGCGTTGAGCCCACCGAGCAGCGAGTAGCCGAGTGTCGCCGCGCCGACGAGAATGATGGAGGCGACATACTCCTGCGACCCGTCCATGCCGAAAATCAGGCCGATGACGAGGAGGTTGGCGAACACTTCCGACAGCAGGCGCACGCCGACGACGAAGTTGTAGCTGGTCGTACCGGCGAGGCCGAAGCGGTCGCTGAGGAATTCCTGCACGCTGGAGAAACCGTGGCGGAAGCGCAGGCTCGAAATGATCGCCGCCCCTGTCAGGAATGAGAGGTAGTAGGCGGAGTAGGAGAGCGCGCCGGCGATGCCGTAGAAGTAACCGAGGATCGCGGCGTTCATGATGGAGCGGGCGAAGATCCAGGTCGTCACCTGCGAGAACGTCAGCGCGAGGACACCCGGCACTTTTCCGGAGGCATCGTGGCCTTTGTAGAACGACTCTGTCGTCTGTGCATTGGGCGAGTAGCGCACCGAGATCAGGGCGACAGCCGCCGTTATGAGTGCAAGTGTGACGACGGGGTTGTCCATTAACATCTCCAGAATATTCCGCGCAGACCGTGGCATCTAACAGAGGCGAATGGGTTATGGCTAGGACGTTTCGGAGGGCTGACGCAGATGTTATCCGCGGTGAAGAGTCAGCCGGCGACCCCTCTTTGAATCAGGCCAGCAGGAAAGCCTCCGCGGCGATGCGTTGGCCGGTCGCGGCGCGTTCTTTGGCCGGCAGCACGTCGAGGCTTGGCCATAGCCCGCTCAGAAGGGCTTCGGCATAGCCGTTGGCATGTCCGGACAGGCCGAGGGCTGCCGCAGCGCCGATCGCGTCGTAGCCGAGCCGTCTGACGCTGAACCGCAGGCCGCCGTAGTCGGGTGTGCCCTCGATGAGGCCGTACCAACCATCCGCGGTACCGTCGTTGGCGGGCATGCCGATGACGCCGGGGTTGAACCAGATGCGTTTTCCGACATGTTGGACGAAGGGTATCCCGCAATGTCCGGAAATGACGAAATCGGCCGCGGCTTCGTCCAGTTCGGATGCCTTTTCGGCAGCCGGTGTCGAAGCGAAGATGAAACGGCTGTTCTCGCGGACGCCGCCGTGGATGACGCGGGCGCGACGTCCGGCTAAGTCGAAGGTGAGCGTGGCGGGAAGCTCTTCCATCCACGCCCGCAAGTCGTCGCGCAAGGTCTGGTCGGCAAACGCGTACCAGCTGTTCGAGAGGAGATCGCATGCGGTTCCCTCGCCGAACCCGCAACCGCAATCACCGGCCCGCTGTGCCAGTTGCTCTTCGCAATTTCCCTTGATGACGTGGCAGCCCCACGCGCGGATCAGATCGACCGTCTCATTCGGGTTGGCGCAGTAGGCGACGATGTCGCCGGTGCAGATGACCCGGTCGGGTGGAATGTCGAGGCGCTGGGCCTCGGCCCGCATGGCCTCGCTCGCCTGCAGGTTCGAATACGGGCCGCCAAAGCACAGGATCGGGCCGGAGCCGGGAAGCGTGATCTTCATAGCCCCGCCTGCCAGCGGACCGCGTCTTCGAGACGGTCGTTGCCCCAGAAGACTTCGCCATCGCTCGTGATGAAGCTTGGAGCACCGAAGATCCCCAGGTGGCGGGCTTTGGCGACTTGCGATCTCAGCGCCTGTTTCGTTTCCGGTTCCACCGACCTGGCGAGAATTGCGTCGGCACTCAAGCCTTGGCGATTGAGGATGTCGGCGAGGACTTTTCCGTCGTCGATGGGCAGCAGCCAGGCGAACTGTGCGCCGTAAACCGCCTGTGAGAAGCGTGTCCTCGGTTCCCCATCCTCGAGGCAGAGCGCGACGCGCGCCGCTTTCAGCGAATTCTGCGGAAACGGAGTGGGCTTTCGCATCGGCGGCAAATCCATCGCGGCGCAGATCCGCTCCAGGTCGCGCCACATGTACCGGCCCTTCTCGGGTTGCAGGTTGAAGGGTGAGGTATTCCAGCCGAGCGCGTTGAAAATCGGGCCGAGCAGAAAAGGCTGCCAGCTGACGTCGATGCCCTGTCTCGCCGCGGCCTCTTCGATGCGCATGGCGGCGGGATAGGAGTAGGTGCTGGCGAACTCATACCAGAATTGCAGGGCGGACATGGCCTCGGTCTCCTGCCGGTCAGGTCGGAGCGGGGGAAAACAGGATGCCGGTGACCACCGACTTGGCCAGGAAATAGATAACGACGAACTGGGCCGCGGCGACCAGCGTGCCGACGATCTGAGCGGGCGGGGCTGCCGTCTTGATAGCGCCCTGGCGCGGCTTCAGCATCGGGATGAGGCGCTGCACGCTCATGCCGGCAACGCCGAACACGATTCCGACGGCGAGCGTTCCGAGCACGAAATAGACGAGTGCCTGCCACGACAGGAAAGCGGCACCAGGCGTCGTCCAGAACAGCCAGACGCCGACGCCGACCCAGAGGACGGTCGCGAAATAACCGGGGAAGTCTTCGGGGCGGTTTGCAAGGTTCATGGCTGAATCGTCGGCTTTCTTGAAAGTCTGTTCGGAATTGGTTTTGTCAGGCTGGCGCGTCGAGGGCCAGCGACTTTTGCATGGCCGGACGGTCACGGCAGCGTTCCACGTAGTCTTTCAGCAGCGGGCTGTCGGGGAGAATCCCGAACAGATCCATGACGTGAACGCTGGACCCAAGCAGAACGTCGGCTGCCGTGAACCGTTCGCCCATGATCCACGGACCGCCGGCAACGCCGCGTTCGAGGATCGCAATCATGGCATCGAAACTGCCGTGTCCGTAGCTTGACGGTTTGGGTTCGAGGTTCATGAAGCGCTCCACCATGGCCGGTTCGATGACGGCATTGGTGAACATCGCCCACTGCAGAAATTCGCCGCGCTGCGGGTCATCAATCGTTACGCCGAGTCCCGCCTCGGGGTATTTATCGGCAAGGTAGAGGCAGATTGCGCCCGAGTCCCACAACCTGGTGGAGCCGTCGATGATGGCGGGGACTTTGCCCATCGGTGAGGCCGCGCGGAAATCGGGATCGTCCCTGTTCTCGCCGTCGCGGATGCCGACGCGGATGCGCTCGTAGGGTTCACCCAGTTCCTCCAGCATCCAGACGATGCGGAACGCACGCGTCTGCTCGCACCAGTAGAGCTTCATGGGGTTGGTCTCCGAGGGCTAATTCTGAATGCCTAACACATGGCGTCATCCCCGCGAAGGCGGGGACCCGTCCTAGTGTTCCGGTTCCGACATTTGCTTCCCTCCGCTGCACGGCTGAGAGCAAATGTCGGAACCATAAGGAACACTATCAACTGTATGATTCGAGTGTGATGATTCAGAAGTTCGCCACCACCTGCGGCTAGGTTCAGAGCGAACTTCTAAATCTGAATCACACTAGCAACTCTATGATTCTAGTGTCCCTTATGTCTGTAGGGTCGGGTGCTGTGAAACTATTAAGTGGACAGATCCCGCCCTTCGGCGGGATGACGGGTATGGGTGTGGCTGCGCGGCGGATCACAGCATGCCGCGCAGGACGGGCCATTCCCACACCGGGCCGAGTAGTTGGCCGACGGCGGCGGTCGCGGCGATCAGCAGGGACAGATAGGCGATGAAGCTCGTACGCCCCTGGCGCTGGCCGATGCGGTAGATGATGTCGTTTTGCTCGGCGAGTTTGGCGGCAATCTTCTCGGCGATCAGTTCGGCGGCGGCTGCATTGGCGCTGATGGCCGTGTTCGTCAACTGCTTCTCGTGCTGCTCGCGCAGGAAGCGTTCGTGGTGGCTTTGGGCGCTGTTATCGGCGGGCATTGGCGGTTCTCCGGCGGCAATGAAGTGGGCGCATCATTCCCGGCGGCAGAAGACGGCAGCATTGCGGCGGCAGAGCAGTCTTACTGCTCGCTTCAGATGCGCACGCTTCGGTTTCGCCACGCGAACCCACTGCCTGACGGTTTTCCGCAGCGCGTTGTTCGATTGTGTCATCCCGGGGCTCGTCCCCGGGATCCACCGTACTGCAATCGCCTTGCGTCGAGTGGGTAGGCTTGATCGGCACTCCGTGCACGCGAGACGCACCATGGATCCCGGCAATGAATGCCGGGATGACAGGTGGTGAGTGAGGGCGGCGCAGATTACCCCGCCGCCAACTTGTTCGCCACCTGCTTGCGCCGCACATCCGGCGGCACGGCGTCGTCGATGAGCATGGCAACCGCTTCCTCGAGGCTCATCACCTGTTGGTGTTGCGAACCGAGCCGGCGGATCGAGACGGTGCGTTCTTCGGCTTCGCGTTTGCCGGCAACCAGCATCACCGGGACTTTCTGCAGCGAGTGCTCGCGCACCTTGAAGTTGATCTTCTCGTTGCGGAAATCCGTTTCGGCGCGGATGCCGGCAGCCTTCAGGCGAACGTGGACTTCGCGGCCGTACTCGTCGGCATCCGAGACGATTGTTGCGACCACGGCCTGGATCGGGGCGAGCCACAGCGGGAAGTGACCGGCGAAGTTCTCGATCAGGATACCGGTGAACCGCTCGAGCGACCCGAACATGGCGCGGTGAATCATCACCGGCGTCTGCTTTTCGGAATGCTGGTCGATGTAGATCGCTCCAAGCCTGCCGGGCAGGTTGAAGTCGACCTGGGTCGTGCCGCACTGCCAGTCGCGGCCAATCGCATCGCGCAGCACGTATTCGAACTTCGGCCCGTAGAAAGCGCCTTCGCCGGGGAAGATCTCGGTCTTGATGCGGCCCTCGCCGTCGGCTTCGATCTTCTTCAGGACGTTGCCCATGACCTCTTCCGCGCGGTCCCACAGGGCGTCCTCGCCGATGCGCTTTTCAGGGCGCGTCGACAGCTTCACGACAACTTTGTCGAACCCGAAGTCCTCGTAGATCGACAGCATCAGGTCGTTGATGGCGAGACACTCGGCTTCGAGCTGGTTCTCGGTCAGGAACACGTGGGCGTCGTCCTGGGTGAAGTGGCGCACCCGCAAAAGTCCGTGCAGTGCGCCGGAAGGTTCATAGCGGTGGACCTTGCCGAACTCGGCGATGCGTACGGGCAGTTCGCGGTAGGACTTCAGGCCGTGCTTGTAGATCTGCACGTGGCCCGGGCAGTTCATCGGCTTGCAGCAGAACACGCGCTCGTCTGGAAGCACGGTCGTGAACATGTTCTCGCCGTAGTTCTCCCAGTGGCCCGACGTTTCCCAGAAATGCTTTTCCATCATGTCGGGGGAGTTGACCTCGACGTAGCCTGCCTCCTGCTGGCGGCGGCGCATGTACGAGATCAGCGTCTGGAACAGTGTCCAGCCCTTCGCATGCCAGAAGACGGAGCCGGGGGCTTCCTCCTGGAAGTGGAACAGGTTCATCTCGCGGCCAAGCTTGCGATGGTCGCGCTTCTCGGCTTCCTCGATGCGGTGCAGGTGCTCTGCGAGTTGTTCTTCAGTGGCCCAGGCGGTGCCGTAGATGCGCTGGAGCATGGCGTTATTCGAATCGCCGCGCCAATAGGCCCCAGCGACACTCATCAGCTTGAACGCCTTGCCGACATGCCCTGTCGATGTCATGTGCGGGCCGCGGCACAGGTCGAGCCACTTGCCTTGCCTATAGATCTTGAGGCTCTGGTCCGCGGGGATCGCGTCGACGAGTTCGACCTTGTAGTTCTCGCCGGCCTTACGGAAGAATTCCTTGGCCTCGTCGCGCGACCAGATCTCCTTCGTAAAGGCATCGTTGCGGGCGATGATCTCAGCCATCTTCCTTTCGATTCTGGCGAGGTCTTCGGGCTGGAACGGCTCGTTCTTGGCGAAGTCGTAATAGAAACCGTTGTCGATCACCGGGCCGATCGTCACCTGCGTTCCGGGCCACAGTTCCTGCACGGCCTCGGCCATGACGTGGGCGGCATCGTGGCGGATCAACTCCAGCGCTTCCGGGTCGGTGCGCGTGATGATGCGGATGTCGGCGTCGGCTTGAATTGGGTCGGCCAGGTCGACAAGCTCGCCGTTAAGCACCAGCGCCACGGCCTTTTTGGCAAGCGACTTGGAGATCGATGCCGCGAGGTCTTTCCCGGTCGTGCCCTTTTCAACGGGACGAACGGCGCCATCGGGAAATTTCAGATTGATTTCAGCCATGGTCGTGGCCCTCCTCTCAATCGCTGCATACCGCGCAGGTAAGATGGGTTGATAGGTCTTTACTGGTTCACACTGTCCTTTGCTCAACACTGCGCAAGCTTGTGTTGACGGTCTGAAGTCGTGTGAAGCTGGTTCGTCCACACTGCTATGCTCAACACTGAGCAAATTGGTGTAGACGAGCTAAAGCCGTGTGGAGTCGAGTGCGGTTGTTCCGGAGATCGCACCGGTCATGTAGGCGTCTTCTGGCAGAATTCGAGGGATCAGGGAAGGGGAAGCGCTCCGGATCATGACGAACGAGCAAACGGCCCTGAATTGGACCGCAAGAAAGCGAGCCAGATCGTTTTGGGCTCAACGATGCAATGGTTCGTTGCCCTACCGGTTGTCGACATCCTTGATGGCTTGTTCCGCGACTTTTTGCGGCGATCCGCCCAGCCGGATTAACGAGAGTATTCGTTTCGCCAGGCTTTGGCGCTTCATTTCGCTCGGCGGCGCCCCGTGCTTTTCGACGTGCTGCTGCTCTGCCGCATCAAGGGCTTCGGCGGCCCTCCGGATTGTCGTCGGTCCAAACGATTCGTCTTCGTCGTTCGCAGCCATTTCGACCTCTTTTGTTCCTGCAGGTTCGAGACTACACCATTCGTCGGATAAATGTCATTGCATACCGCGGAGTACCGAGGTTGTCGGCGGTGGGAAAGTCCGGTGTCCGCGGCAACGACGAGGCTCGAGACGATCTTGGGGTGCGCTGTTTTGACGACGAACATCTTCCCTCCCGAATTCGCGCGTTAGCTCCATCGGTGCAAGTCGTCCGCCGGGCCGGCGCCTGACAACGCGGCGACCGCACTTCACAATGCTGGGAGAATAACGCCATGAAACCATTGACCGCCGTGCGAACCGCGCTGATAGCGCTCGTTGCCCTGATTTCGCTATCGTCCGCCAGTCATGCCGACCGGGGCTATGTATCGCTGACGATCTACAAGGCGGGCTGGATCATCGGCGGGTCCGGAGGTGGCGGCACCCTCGAATTCCACGGCCAGACCTACGGATTGTCGGTCGGCGGACTGGACTACGGCCTTGTCTTCGGCGGTTCCAAGACCGTGCTGCACGGGCGGGTCAAGAACATCAGCCATCCCTCGGATGTCGAAGGCATCTATGCTGCTGCCGGTGCGGGACTTGCCGTCGGAGAAGGGGCGCGCGCCATCGTGCTGACCAACCAGAAGGGCGCCGTGCTCGAACTCAGCGGCAGACAAGTCGGGCTGATCGCGAACCTGGACCTGAGCGGGCTTGCGATTACGCTCGATTAGGGCACCGTCGGCACATGGCATGCCGCCGCGAAAGGAGGACTTCCGGTTTCGTTCCGGGCCTGGCTATTTCGCCAGCCGCAACAACGCGGCCCCGGTCAGCGTCACGACCGTCGAAACCACCTTGCCGAGGTCGAGGCGCTCCTTCAGGACAAACACGCCGAGCAGCAGCGCGAACACCATGCTGGTTTCGCGCAGCGCCGTGACCAGTGGAATGGGCGCCTGCGTGAAGGCCCACACGACGATGGCGTAGGCGATGAAGGACGCCGAGCCGCCAACAAGCGTCAACATTCGCGCATTCGCGGCCATCCGCCGCACGACGCCCGGCCGGACGATCGCCATCGCCGCTGCCCAGACCATGGCGTTGATGATCGACAGCCACGCATAGAAGGTGACCGGACTGCCCGCGACACGTGCGCCCCATCCATCGTTCAGCGAATAGCCGGCGATGAAGCAGCCCGTGATGAGAGCCGAGATGGCGGCGGGTGCGTTGCGCAGGCCATCGGCGCGGCGGACGAGTGTAACGCTGATGATCCCGGCCGCGATGAGCAGGATGGCCGCGTACTGCACGCTGAGGAGTTCGACCCCGAGAAAGGCGACCGATATCCCTGTGACGATGAGTGGGGCAACCCCGCGCGCAATCGGATAGACCTGGGTCAGGTCGCCGAGGCGATAGGACATCAGCAGGAACGATTGATAACCGAAATGCGCCACCGCGCCCGCGATGAGATAGGGCCAGCAGGCGATGTCCAATGCTGGAAAGAAGAACAACGCGAGGACGGCAAATGGGACATGGCCGATGACGATCGCGGACATCGACACGAACTTGTCGTGGCCGCCTTTGACGAGCACGTTCCAGGACGCATGCAAGGCCGCCGCCAGCAGCACTGCGAAGAAGACCGTTGCGGGCATCGTGGTGTGTGACCTTGCGTGGGAGGGTTGTTCTGCATTTTTGGAGCATCAACGAGCATAAGAGATCACTTCTTGCGATCGATTCCCGCACCCGTGATTGTTGCGATCGCCGGGTGCTGATCCGTTTTCGGCTGCCCGTGGTTACTCCTCCTTGGCTGCCGACGCTGCCTGAGTTACTTGCCGCGAGTTGATAGATCGGATCCGTATGATGCGTAACCGGGAATGACGCATGACCTTCATATCCGCGCAGCGCTGCCTCGACACTCCAGGTCAATTCGCCTATCCAAGGAGCAATTCATTCGAAGGGGAGCTTGTCGGATATGTCGAAGGCGATGATCGTCGATGCGGGCGGAGGCTTCGAGAAGGTGAATTTGGGCCAGCGGGAGGCGCACGCCCCGGGTCCGGGCGAAATCAAGGTGCGGCTGCATGCCTCGTCCCTCAACTATCACGACTACGTCGTCGTCAGCGGCGTGTGGGGTCCGGCTGAGCCGCGCATACCCATGGCCGATGGCGCCGGTGAAGTCGTCGCCGTCGGACAGGGCGTGAGCGAGTTCTCGACCGGTGATGCCGTTGTCAGCACGTTTTTTCCAACGTGGCTCGATGGCGTGCCGCAGGTCGACAGCTTCGCGACGGTCCCCGGCGACGGTGTCGATGGCTATGCCCGCGAGGAAGTCACCGCGCCCGCAACGTCGTTCACGCATGCGCCGAAGGGCTGGTCGCATACTGAGGCGGCGACTTTGACCACAGCCGGATTGACCGCATGGCGGGCGTTGTTCTCCGACGACCATGTGAAGCCGGGCGACACTGTTCTCGTGCAGGGCACCGGCGGGGTTTCTGTTTTTGCGCTGCAGTTCGCCAAGATTGCAGGAGCGACAGTGATCGCCACCTCGTCGAGCGATGAAAAACTCGAGCGCCTGACGGCTCTCGGCGCCGACCAGGTGATCAACTACCGCACCGACCCGACCTGGGGCGAAACGGCCCGCGCGCTGACGGGCGGTCGCGGCGTCGATCATGTCGTCGATGTCGGCGGGCCGGCGACGCTCGATCAATCCATGGCGGCCGTGCGTGTCGCCGGGCACGTCTCGCTGATCGGTATCTTGAGCGGTGTGGAGGGCTCGCTCCAGCTCATACCCGCGCTCGTTCGCCAGATCCGACTGCAAGGCGTGCTGGTCGGCAGCCGGGCGCACCAGATCGAAATGATCCGCGCCATCGACCGCAACGGCATGCGGCCGGTGATCGACAAGGTGTTCCCGCTTGAGGAAATCGTCGCGGCGTTCCGGCATCAGGAAAGCAACCGGCACTTCGGAAAGATCTGCCTGGAATTCTGAGCGATAGGAGCATGCCGGGCGGGAGCTGGGCGGGAATCGGTAGCGCTCTACGATGACCGTTCGACAGGTTGAAGGCGGAAAGCAGCGTACCGCCATTCACGCCTCCCCATCTGCGCCCGTCCACCGCTTTTCCATATGCTTCCCCGTCCAGCGGCCATACCGCCACGGTGCCAACGGGTGGTGCTCCCCGCGGATGTCGGGGACGGGATCGTAACCCGCCGTGCCGCCGGGGCGGCAGCGGGTGAGGCGCGAAACCATCAACCAGAAGCCGCGCCAGGGGCCGTTCCTGTCGATCGATTCAAGTGCGTATTCGGAGCAGGTCGGCAGGTGGCGGCACTGCCAGCCGACGTATGGTTTCAACGTCCAGCGGTAGACATGGATCGGGACTTTGAGAATTTCGCCGAGAAGTTTCACGCGGACCCGCTCGATCCTGCCTTCTGGCGCCCGGCCTCGATCTGCGCCATGGCGTCGAGCACGGCCTCGAACACGAGCAGCGTCGAGGTGTGCCGCGCCTTGTAATCGCGTACCGGTTCGAGGACTGCGAGATCGGCCCAGCGCCCGCCGGGCGGCGGTCCGTTGTCTTTCAGCATGGCGCGCATGTTGGCGGCGACCTCGGTTATCTCCTCCTTCGGGGTGCCGACGATCTCGCGCCCGACGACGGAGGCGGCCGCCTGGCCGAGCAGGCAGGCCTTGACGGTCTGTCCATAACCGGTGACGACGCCGCGTTCCATGGTGAGATCGACCTGCACCGTCGAGCCGCAGAGCTTCGAATGGGCGGATGCGCTGGCATCCGGATTGTCCAGGCGCTCGGATCGCGGAATCGCCGCAGCGAGTTCCAGGATGCGGTTGGAATAGATGGCGTCGAGGTCGGTCATGCGCGATTTTGCCTTGACTGTCGGGGCGGCTGCCGCCTGTCTGTGTCGTGCAGACGAATATAGGCATTTCATCCGCCGGAGCGAAACCTTCGGGTTCGACGGCGAAATGAAGCTAATCCACCGATGCTAGGACGCCGATCACAATCATGCCTGATGATACTCCGATATTCGCGGCTCCCGGCCGTAAACCCGAACTAGAGGAGGGATCGACCTTCACCCCCCGATTCGATGCCGAGGGGCTGATTGCGGCCATCGTGACCGAGGCCGAAACCAATGAAGTGCTGATGTTCGCCTACATGAACGCCGAAGCGCTGCGGCTGAGCGTCGAGACTGCGATCGCGCACTTCTATAGCCGCTCGCGGCGCCGCTTATGGAAGAAGGGTGAAGAGAGCGGCAACCTGCTGCACATCGTGGCGATGCGCACCGATTGCGATCAAGATGTCGTGTGGCTCAGCGTCCGCATCGACGGCCATGGCGCCGCCTGTCACACCGGGCGGAAGTCCTGCTTTTACCGCGACGTGGCGCTCGGCGGTCGCATCGACGGGACTTACCGCCTCTCGAAGCCGGTCTCCGAGCGAGCCTTCGATCCAGGCGAGGTCTACCCCAACAAGGACGAACAGAGCTGAAGCGCCGACGGCTGCACGTTGATCTTGGTTGTATGTGCTCCTGCACCTGGAGCATCATCCGATCGCAAACAGCGATCGCGTAGCGTCGGATGATGGTCTAGCTGTCGGTTAACCCCGCACCGTTATTCTGTCGTGTTAACATCATAGTGTCGACGCGCGAGTCGCCGGCGCCATGCCGGTGATGTTGCAGCTCGTACGTTGTCGGCAGTGCTGGAATGCAGGTTTTGCCGGCAACGCTGCCGGCCCACCGGGGAATATCGGATGGATCGATTGAGAATCGGATTGGCGCTGGGCGGCGGCGCGGCGCGCGGTTGGTCGCATATCGGCGTCCTGCGGGCGCTGGAAGAGGCGGGGATACGGCCGCAAGTCATTGCCGGAACCTCGATTGGGGCCGTCGTCGGAGGCTGTTATGCGGCAGGCCACCTCGACGAGGTCGAGGCCTTTGCCCGCGAACTGACGATGCGCCGGGTCTGGGGTTTCCTCGATTTCAATCTTGCCGGGACGGGGCTCATCACCGGCGGTCGATTGACGGAACGCCTGATCGATACCGTCGGCGGGCAGAAAATGCAGGACCTCGCAATTGCCTTCACCGCTGTTGCAACCGAAATCGGCACCGGACACGAAATCTGGCTTTCGAAAGGCGGGCTCGCCAACGCCATCCGCGCCTCCTACGCGCTGCCGGGCATCTTCAAGCCGGTCAAGATCCGGGGGCGCTGGCTGTTCGACGGGGCGCTCGTCAACCCGGTACCGATCTCGGTGTGCCGGGCGATGGGCGCGCGCTACGTCATCGCGGTCAACCTCAACTTCGATCTGTCCTCGCGCGGCACGCTTGCCCCGCAGGTGGAATTCGATACCGAGCCGGAAGTTGAAACGGATCTGGACGTCGTGCCGCTCGCGAAGGAAGCCGGCGGCTTCAACGCGCGCCGGCTGCTGCAGCGCCAGCTTTTCGGTCGCGGCGAGAACGTGCCGGGCATCTCGACGGTGATGGTCGAAGCCTTCAACATCGTACAGGATCGGATCGCCCGGTCGAGACTGGCGGGGGATCCGCCGGATGCGATGATCAGCCCGCGGCTGCACGGCATCAATCTGTTCGATTTTCACCGTGCGGCCGAATTGATCGATCTGGGGTACGCGGCGGCGAAGCGCGAGATCGAGACGATCCGCCAGGAAATCGCCGTACGCGAACAATTGGCCGGCAACCGGCACCGGATTACGGCCTGACGCAAGGCCCCGCTCCCAGGAAGTCCTCACCGCTGAGGCCATCATCAAGCGTTGGCCCGCCAGGGCCAGGACCGGACTCGTCGATCAACCGGTGGCGAGATAATCGCGCATGGCGGAGACTTCCATCTCGACCTCGGCGATGTGATGCTTGACGACGTCGCCAATCGAGATGATGCCGACGAGATTGCCATTCTCGACAACGGGCAGATGGCGGAACCGGCCCTTGGTCATCATTTCCATCAATTCCTCGATGGTCCGGTCTAGACTGCAGATCGTGACGTCGCGGGTCATGAATTCCGACGCCGGACGGCTCAGCACATGTTGACCGCTGGAGGCAATCGCGCGGACGAGATCGCGCTCCGAGACGATTCCGATCACGCCGCCTTGGTCGTCGACGATGACCATGGCGCCAATGCGCCTTTCCGACAGCGCGACCGAAATTTCGAGCAGCGTTGTGCTGGCGTGTGCGGTTGCGACAGCCCTGCCCTTGGCTTTCAACAGCGTTGCTACGTTCATTGCACTCGCCTCCGATTCAAATAGATGCCCCTTGCAATTGCGGCGGACCGGCCGGGGCTTGATTACGTTTGCGTGAATGCTGCTTCAGAATGTCGCAAAACGCAAGGCTCAGTGCACAATCCTCGGCTCGAAACGGGGCTTGGGCGGGGCCGGATCGAAGAAACCGAAGCACAGGAGGCCGGCGAGATAGCCGCCAAAATGGGCCTCCCACGCAATCCCGCCTTCCGCGGCGAGCCCCGGAATTCCAAACGCGGTGACAGCATTCAGCAGAAGGTAAATGGCGGTGACGGCAAGAACCCGCTTGTCGCTCAAAGCCCTCGTTAACCGCATCAGCGGAACCGAGCGGGGACGTTCGCGCAGGGCAGCAATACTGCCCATGTCCATGGCGCTGAACAAGAATCGCATGACCGCCCCCATCATTCCGGAGACGGCGCCCGATGCTCCGACCACGGGAACACCCGCACCCCAGTGAAACCCCATGAACGTCGCCGCGCCGATGATGCCGGTAAAGACGGTCAATGCCAGAAACCTGGCCGTGCCGACGCGCATGGCGATGGCACCGCCGAAGGCCAGGAACCAGACCGAGTTGAACATGAGGTGGATGGCGTCGCCATGGACGAACATGTGCGTGATCCACGACGTCCAGGAAGCGATTTCGCCGCCCGGGATCTGATCAGCAAAACCCGCATAACGTGCCGGCACGAAGGCCAGCGCGATCGTCAGCCAGTCGTCCTCGGCAATGGGCAGGAACTGGCGCACGGCGTGGACGGCGACGAAGATCGCTATGAGCGCAACGACGCTTCCGGGCACGTTGAAGATCGGCTCGCGGTGGGGCTGATGCAATTGAGGCTCCATCATTTTCGCTCTCGGCAGTGCCGGTCGGGAACCACCGCCAGCAGCTGGCAGCGTTAACGTCCCGAGGGGCGGCCGGCAAGCTGGCATCCCGCAGAAAGGTCGCGATCGCCGGTGCGGATGGCACGGTTGCTGCTGAGCTCAGCGCACAAGACTGAACAATTGCCAACAACCGTGTCATTTTCGGACAGCGGCGGCGAGACCGATGCAGGTTTTTCGCTTTGCACGCCCGGGGGCACCGACGGAGCGACCGGGCGAAGATGAGAACCGCAACCAACGTAGCTCTCTACGGTTATTGGAACAGCGTCCGCGCCGGGCGCATTGCGCCGCGGCGTTTCGAAATCGAACCTGCACGGATCGCCGATGTTCTCTCCGACACGTTCATTCTTGAATTCCACGCCCCATCCTCATTCGTCTACCGGCTGGCCGGCACCCGCATTTGCGAAACCACAGGCCGCGAGATGCGCGGCGCCAGCTTCCTGGAGGGTTGGCGCGAGACGGATAAGTTCGTGTTGCAACGACATCTGACATCGGTTCGCAAGCTGGGCGCCGTCGCCCGGTTCCTCATCGACGGTGTCTCGGCGCAAAATCGCATGGCGCGTTTCGAGGTCATCATCCTCCCGCTGCTGCATAACGGCGAGGCGATCGACCGGTTCCTGGGAGCCTTCGTTGCCCTCAATCCGCAGCCCTGGCTGGCAACGACGCCGGTCGAAACTTTCCGCATCGTCGAAACCGAACTGACCTACCCCGCCGAGGGATGCGACCTGCCTGAACCGGTGCTGCGCGCAATCCCGAGCGATGCCCCCCAGCCCGCGGTTTTTCCGGGTCTTCGCACCGCCCGCATCGTGCGCCAGGACCGGCGGCAGTTCCGCGTCTACGAGGGCGGGCGCTCAGAGCAGCCCGAGGAGAACACCTGAATATGACTGGCTAAGCGCAGCAATTGTCCCAAAATAATCATGGCCATTAGCTAAACGTTAAAACACCCGGCCGATACTTGAGGGCGTAATCGCAGACCGCCTCATCCCGCTGCGGTCCAGTTGCTCCCTTGCGTCGAGGTTGTTCGATGACTGCCCTACAAGCCCAGGTGACCCGCCGTCCATCCTCGCAGCTAAGGATGCCCGATGTCGATTTCGGCGACCGTCACCGGACCGTGGAACTGGCGCTTCAGGGGCGTTTCATGCGCACCGACAAGTCGGAATATCCCGCCAAGATGATCAGAATCTCGGTTGCGGAAATGCAGATGACTTCGCCGGTCCTGCTGGCTCCGAAAGAGAAAGTCGTCGCTTATTTCGAACACATCGGACTAATCGACGGAGCCGTCGACCGGGTGTTCGAGTCAGGTTTTTCGATGTGCCTCAATATCACCACGCGCAAGCGCGAAAAATTGGCTGCTCAGCTCACCTGGCTGATCAATCGTTCTGAATTTACCGGCCTCGAAGGGCGTCGGCACGAGCGCATCGCGGTTGGCAACAAGCCGGTCACCATGCAGCTCGGTGAACGTGCCGTTCAGTGCGCCCTGCTTGACATTTCGCTGTCGGGCGCTTCGCTGGGTACGCACTTCAGGCCGGTGATCGGCACGGAAGTCGTTGTCGGGATGCAGCACGCCGTCGTGCGCCGTCATCACGACCACGGCATCGGCGTTCAGTTTCTGCAGGTTCAAGAGGCAAATGCCCTGCAGACACTGTTCGACTGATGTGGATTGCCGGAGAGTTCGGCACGGCCCCCAGGGCAGTTGCCGGTTCGAGGCTTAGGGAACGAATGCGGTCTTCGCCGGGTTGGTCTGTTCGCCGGTCCGGTTTTGGTTCTCATGTGAGTTATCTGGAGTTGTTTTCTCAGATGCGTATCGGGGTCATTTTTGCTTTCGCGGCGAGTTTGATGGTGCTTGGCCTGTCTGAGGCGAGCGCCGAACCGCAGACATCCTCCTACTACGGGCAACGGTATTCGCCCTTCATGCGTGCATTCGGCAGCGCGCAACCGCCATACGGCTTCGTCCAGTTCTGCGAGACACAACCGCAGTTTTGCGTCGGACACTGGCCCGTCAACGACCGCTTCGATGCGACGCCCGAACGGCTCAGCGAACTTGACGAGGTCAACCGCACGGTCAACGCGGCGATCACCCCTGTCACCGACATGGAAGCCTATGGGGTCGAGGAATATTGGACGCTTCCGCAAGCCTCGGGCGACTGCGAAGACTATGTGCTGTTGAAGCGCCAAGGGCTGATAGCGCGCGGCTGGCCGGATAGCGCGCTGCTCGTGACCGTCGTGCGCGACGAGCACGGGGATGGACACGCGGTACTGACCGCGCGCACCGCGCAAGGCGATTTCATCCTCGACAACAAGGTTAGCGACGTCCGCATCTGGAGCGCCACGCCTTATCAGTTCGTGATGCGCCAGTCTTACGTGAACCCCAGGGCCTGGGTGTCGCTGGAAGAAGTCGTGCGCGATGATCCGGTCGTAACCGCGGGCCAGACCTCGAAGCGTTGA
>Ga0180009_10002040_pt1 | contig 23893 bp, 12 predicted proteins | sample OS_PC_MetaG_FD_123537 | JGI IMG/M metagenome (GOLD analysis project Ga0180009, IMG submission 123537) | Groundwater microbial communities from the Aspo Hard Rock Laboratory (HRL) deep subsurface site, Sweden - OS_PC_MetaG | ecosystem: Environmental > Aquatic > Deep subsurface > Groundwater...
TTGCTCCTGGTAGCCAATGAACCCAATCAACAATATGGAAAACTTTTTAGCTACGATGGCACCACCTTGGATGAAGTAACAGGAATCCCTATAAATTATGGTTTCGAGCGGGTTTTTATCCATCCGGAAGATGTTTCTCTCGACACCATCATTGTCTCGGCCTACGAAACAACCATAGGACAGCGAAAAATATTCAGATCGTTTGATGGTGGCCTGTCTTGGACCGACATAACACCCGGCGGGATGGGCACAAACTGGGCTCTGCAAAATGCCGATTACAATCCGGGATGGGAAATCCTGATGCCGCAAAGCAATGGCCTGAGGTTGTCTTTCCCTGGAGTAGATAAATCGGATGACTTGGGAAACACCTGGAGTGCACACATGCTCGAAGACAACGCCACTGCCACACATCCTACCGACACCAATTACGTAGTAGGATCGAAGAACAAAGGCCCTCAATTAAGCATTAACGGGGCATCAGGAACGTTTGTCAACGCCGTCAACGAAGGCCACGAAGCAGTGAGCATCACAAAGATCGCACAAAAAAATACTGACATATATTATGTGGCTACCAAGGCAGGACTCGGTTATACCGATGCGTACAAAGACCCAACCGTAGTGGGCGTTGACAAGTGGAGGACGCCCCACGGCGATTTTCCCATCTCCGGCGTTGGAACGGATGCTGGCGTATCAAGTGTCGCCATTAACCCAAACGACGAACTACATGTAATTGCCGGAGGCACAGCCGGGTTTTATGTAACCACCACAGGAGCTACAGGATTTAGTCTGGTAACGCCTGTAAACTGGGATTCCGGAGCTCAGCGTGATTTCCGTGTCAACGACATCAAATTCATCACATCAGACACCATTGTAGCCGTTACCGGCCATGGCGACAATGTAAATCTGGAGCCGGCTTATGAATACGGACATATCTGGATGAGCTATGATGGTGGAGCAAGCTGGAGCAAATCAGTTCCTACCGATGTCGACGGAAGTGGAATTCCGGTTTCCTTTAAAGAAGGCAATGCCATAGTTGTTGGATTTGGTGCTGCTGACACCATTATTTATGTGGGCACAGGTTATTGGCAGGACACCCCGAAAGATGAGGGCCTTTTGTGGAAATCAGAAGATTTGGGCACTTCCTGGAGTTTTGTAAATTACGGACCTACGGGCCAAAACGGGGGCGAAACGCACATGAAAATCTACGATCTGGATGTCCACCCAAACCCCGACAGCAACCAGGTGTTGTACATAGCCAGCGGAGAAAACCTGGACTATGCCTTTTGCCGGAGTATTGATGGAGGAACTACTTATTCCTACCTCAACGTAAGTGGGCATGGGGCCTTTTCTTCGGTTTTGGTGAACAAACTTGATCCCGAAATCATTTCGGTTAGCGCTCGCCGCAACCTTTTTAGATACAACCGTGTACTTGCTTCTACAACAACAGTATTTACAGGTCTTCCCGGCGAATTTGTGCCCGATCTCGAAACCGGAAGTACCATTCTGGGAACAACCCGCGGACTATTTAAGCTCAACGAAACTCCAGGAACTATCACAACCATTTGGAATGGAATCGGCGACTGGACCGATGTATCTCGCTGGTCGAATGGTGTTCCATACGAAATATGTAATGCCGTTATTGAATCAGGAAAAGTTACAGTGGATTACAATGGCCAGGTGTATAACCTGGAAGCTGCTCCGGAAACTTCGCTCACTATAGCTTCGGGCATTGAACTTAACATAGATGGCAATCTCATCCTGCAAGCAGATGCCAACGGGTACGCCTCTTTTATAGATGAAGGCACACTTACTGTGGCCGGAGATATTACCGTTCAGAAATACATTGCTCAGGATAGCTGGCATTACATTACGCCACCTGTGCAAGGCGCTACGGCCAACGATTTCTTCGGGCTCTACCTCAAATATTGGGATGAACCAACCAACCAGTGGATTTACATAACCGAACCTACTGAAGAATTACTTGCCGGAAAAGGCTATGGTTCGTGGTCGAGCAGTGGATCGACAGGTGATGTGGTGCTAAGCTTTGCTGGCACGCTCAACACCGGCAACTACTCCCCCACCTTAACTTTAAGTGGTGATCCATCAATGAATTACGGATGGAACCTGATAGGAAACAGTTTCCCTTCTGCCATCGATTGGGGAACTGATAATGATCCGAACTCAGATTTTAACCTAACCGATCTCGACAACACCATTTATTTCTGGAATGGGACGCAATATGCCACATACAATCCCTCCGGCAATGGCGGCGACGGACTTGGCACAAACGGGGCAACGCGATATACGGCTTCAGCACAAGGTTTTTATGTCCATGCCAACGCCGCCAATCCACAGATTACTATCCCACAATCAGCTCGCCTTCATCACGACCAACCTTTTCTGACCCCACAATCCTTTACCGACGGTCAGTTGAAAATTTATGTCAATTCCGACAGTTATGGCGACGAAACCGTGGTTGAGTTCAATGAAAACGCCACCGAAGGATTCGACAGTCAGTTTGATGCCTATAAACTGGCTGGCATTGATCAGGCTCCCCAGATATATTTTGTTACCGCATCAGATGAGCTGGCTGTGAACACGTTACCTTTTACAGGGGAATTTATGAACATCCCCCTGTATTTCGCCGCAGGCACTCCTGGAAACCACGTGATTTCAGTGGAAGGAACTGAAGGCTTTGAAGCTGAGGTTATGATCAGTCTCGAAGACCAACTAGAACAAACAATTACTAACCTTCGCCAGCAACCTGAATACACTTTCTATGGCAGTCCGGCTGACGACCCCGACAGGTTTTTACTCCATTTTGATGCCTCCACAGTTGGAACAGCTACCGCAAATGAAGAGCACATTTCTGTCTATTTAAGAGGTGATATACTTGTCATACAAGACCTTACCGGAGACAATTTGCAAAGTTGGCAGCTGAAAATCTATAACATGAACGGAAGTGTGGTTCAATCGTCGTCACTAGCTTCGGGCTACAAATCAGAGATTCCGGTACGGTTTTCAAATGGAACTTATGCGGTTGTGCTAAACAGTGGAAGCCGGATCATTACAACCAAAATAACCATTGTACGATAAATGCAGGCCATCATTAAAACCCAGAGACAAAAGGATGAAAAATTCGTTCAAAATAACATCGGCTGTGTTCCTGTTCATGTTGGTGCTCATGGCATCTGAAATGCTGGCAGGAGTGCAGCCGCCCGACCCGGGTGGCGATCCCAGCGGGTCAGGGATACCTGTTGGTGGCGGAGCTCCCGTCGGACATGGAATCGGAATATTACTAAGTCTTTCGATTGTTTACATGCTCTGGAAAATGCAAAAACTGATCAGGCGATACCTGACAGAACATATTATCGGAAAAATTCGGGAAGCTGATTCATAGAAACCAATGGAGAAGATTGACACGCAAATCAGTGATAAGTCAAATAACTTTCTATTTTTGCCTGACGTTTGCAAAGATTGGACTAATAACTAACTAAGATTCTAATTATCAACCATAAAACACCAATAATGTTAACGTGTGTTCCAAAAAACAACATCAAATGAAACCAATATTTAGCATTATTCGCGCCTTACTGCTCTTGATTGTAGCGGCAGCCGGTTTGTTTTTGGAGTTAACAATCAATGAGTTCGGCTTCTTCTTTGGCATCTCATTACTTCTGGGAGCAGCACTCACAGCCATGAGTCTTTTTCTGAGCTTCGATAAGCAAATCAATGAAAAGAACCTGATGGAGCCAATCATGGATGGCTTTGCCGGATTGGTCATCCTGACCTATCCGGAAGTGTCTTCGCGGTTTGTTCTGTCCGACTTCTCCTTTTGGATAGCCATGATGGGAATCCTCTATTTAAACAGTGGCTTTTTTAACCACCAGAGCTCGAAATTTTTCTGGTTGTACATCCTCACAGGTCTGGCTCTGATCGTATTTGGGTTCGTTATCATCAATTATGCTACCGAATTCCTCAGTTCAATCATCTACCTGATGTCGTTTGCCGCAGTTATATACAGTCTGGTGGTCATTTACCTTTCACTGGCCAGATCAAAAGCCCCACTGCAACCCTGACAAAGGCTGCGAAGAAGAAAAGTTCTTAAAAATTGTACATCCAAATTAGTTAAAAAATACAGCAATCACGCTAAACAACTGAATGACTGCATTTTTAAAATCGAAAAAATGTTGATAAAATATTGCGTAATACAAAATTACTTTCTATTTTTGCAGCCCGATTTTTTGAGTAAAAATTATAACATATGTATTTAACTTCTGAAACAAAAAAAGAGATTTTTGAAACTTACGGCAAAAGCGCTGAAGACACAGGTTCAGCCGAAGGTCAGGTAGCACTTTTTACTTACCGCATTAAACACCTTACCGGCCATCTGAAAACCAATAAGAAAGATGTTTTCACACAAAGATCACTTGTAAGACTTGTTGGAAAAAGAAGAAAGTTGCTCGACTACTTAAAGGACAAGGATATTGAAAGATACCGTGCCATAATTAAACAGTTGGGTTTAAGAAAATAACGAAGGCTTCGAATCCTTCTCAGAAAAGGCAATTTACCGATTGCCTTTTTTTGTGTTTCCATTACTCCCGTTTTCACACAATACAATTAGACATAGTGAATCAGCCCTAACAGTCAACCAACGCTTAAAAAGAGAACCGTTAAAACCAAGGCTTATTCCGCAGGTAAAGAAAAAAATAAAAAATAACACATGAAACCAATTGAACCAATTACCGTCACTTTCAGCCTCGAAGATGGAAGAACAATAACTATAGAAACCGGGAAACTGGCCAAACAAGCCGACGGATCAGTCGTAGTACGCATGGGCGAAACCATGATCTTGGCCACCGTAGTGGCTGCTCAGGAAGCCCGTGAGGATGTAGACTTTATGCCTCTTTCTGTTGAATACAAAGAAAAATACGCTGCTACCGGAAAATTTCCGGGTGGCTTTTTTAAGAGAGAAGCCAGGCCTTCGGAGCATGAAATTTTGATTTCACGCCTCGTCGACAGGGCCTTACGTCCTTTATTCCCTGATGACTTTCATGCGGAAACACAGGTTTTAATCAGTTTGATTTCGGGAGGACAAGACACTGCACCCGATGCTTTGGCCGCGCTCGCAGCTTCTGCCGCGCTCACGGTGTCCGACATCCCTTTCAACGGACCAATTTCAGAGGTGCGTGTGGCCCGCGTTCATGGCGAATACGTCATTAACCCTACCCTTACCGAGCTGGAAGATGCTGACATAGAAATGATTGTTGCCGCTACCAAAGAAAATATCATGATGGTGGAAGGTGAGATGAAAGAGGTGTCTGAAGCGGATATGTTGCAAGCCATCCAGGTGGCACACGAAGCCATAAAGATTCAGTGTGATGCTCAAATTGAGCTGGCAGCCAAAATAGAAAAAGCGAAAGAAAAAAGAGAGTACGCTCACGAAACCAACGACGAAGAACTGATGGCAAAAGTACATCAGGCTACCTACGATGCTTGCTATCAGATTGCCCTTCAGGGAAATCCTGACAAGCACGCCCGTTCGGAAGCTTTCAAAAAAATCCGTGATAACTTCCTCGAAACTTTTGAAGAAGAAGAACGTGCCCAGGTTGAAACAATGGTGAAACGGTATTTCCATGCCGTTGAAAAGGAAGCCGTTCGTGATGCCATATTAAACGACCGTGTTCGTCTGGATGGACGTAAGATGAATGAAATCAGACCTATCTGGTCGGAAGTAGACTATCTGCCATCAGCTCATGGCTCGGCAGTATTTACCCGCGGTGAAACACAGGCCTTAGTCACGGTAACCCTGGGCAGCAAACTTGACTCCCAAACCATTGATGGCGCTGTTATCAGCGGATCAAGGAAATTTATGCTTCACTATAACTTCCCTCCTTTCTCAACAGGAGAGGTCAAAAGGATGATGAGCGTTTCTCGTCGTGAAATCGGACATGGTAACCTGGCTGAGAGAGCCCTCAAAATAATGATTCCCGACGGTGAGGACAATCCTTATACCATCCGCGTGGTTTCCGACATCCTCGAATCAAACGGTTCATCTTCGATGGCTACGGTTTGTGGCGGAACACTGGCGCTGATGGATGCCGGGGTAAAAATGATTAAACCTGTTGCAGGTATTGCCATGGGATTGATCTCCGACACCAAAACCGGACGTTTTGCAGTGCTTTCAGACATTCTTGGCGACGAGGATCATTTGGGTGACATGGACTTCAAAGTAACCGGAACCCAAGACGGTATCACCGCCTGTCAGATGGACATCAAAGTCGACGGACTTTCTTACGAAGTACTTGAAGAAGCTCTTGAGCAAGCACGTCAGGGCAGAATTCACATCCTGGGCGAGATGGCCCAGACCCTTCAGGAACCCCGTACCGACTATAAAGATTTTGTACCACGTATCGAAAAAATGTATGTCGACAAGGAATTTATTGGAGCCATTATTGGTCCTGGTGGCAAAGTGATCCAGGAAATCCAGAAAGTTACCGGATCGACAATCGTAATTGAAGAAATCGGAAATCAGGGTGTAATCGATGTGATGGGGCCAAATAAAGCCGCTATCGATGGAGCAAAAGAATGGATCTCCGGAATAGTTGCTGTTCCTGAACTCGATAAAATTTACCATGGCACTGTTAAGAGCATCGTTGCTTTTGGCGCTTTCGTGGAAATATTACCCGGTAAAGACGGGCTTTTACATGTTTCTGAAATCGACTGGAAACGCATTGAAAACCCGGAAGATGTACTTAAACAGGGCGAAAAAATAGATGTAAAACTGGTAGGCATTGATGCCAAAACAGGAAAACTGAAGCTCTCCAGAAAAGTCTTACTTCCAAAACCTGACAACATGGAAAGCGACAGCAGACCACCCAGATCAGAACACCGCGACAGAAATGATCGAAATGATCGAAATGATCGAAACGATCGCAACGATCGCAACGACAGAAATGATCGCAACGACAGGGGTAGAAATGACAGAAAAGACAGACCTCGTCAGTAACCTTTTTTTTAATAAAACCGTATAAGTACCAGTAAAATTTGATGTAACTCCATGAGGCAACTAAAAATTACAAAGCAGGTTACCAACCGCGAAACGGCATCGCTTGATAAATACTTGCAGGAAATTGGTAAAGTAGATTTGATTACGGCAGAGGAGGAAGTAGAACTCGCCAGACGTATCAAACAGGGAGATCGTGCAGCTTTGGAGAAATTAACCAAAGCCAACCTAAGGTTTGTGGTTTCTGTTTCTAAACAATATCAAAACCAAGGACTTAGTCTACCTGATTTGATTAACGAAGGCAATTTGGGCTTAATAAAAGCAGCCCAGCGTTTTGACGAAACCCGTGGTTTTAAATTTATCTCTTACGCAGTTTGGTGGATTCGTCAATCGATCCTCCAGGCTTTGGCTGAGCAGTCGCGTATTGTGCGTTTGCCACTCAACAAAATTGGCTCCATCAACAAAATCAATAAAGCCTCAGCCCGCCTTGAGCAATCTTTCGAGCGCGAACCCAACTCGGAGGAAATCGCCTCTGAACTGGAAATGACCGAGTCGGAAGTTAAAGAATCAATGCGTAATGCAGGCCGCCATGTGAGCATGGACGCGCCATTGATTCAGGATGAAGACAACACCATGTACGATGTACTACGCAATGAAGAAGGAACTACTCCTGAAACGGGATTGCTATACGAATCGTTACGCAAGGAAATCGACAGGGCCATACAGACACTCACCCAGCGTGAAGCTGATGTGGTGAAGTTATACTTTGGCTTAAATGCCGGTCACCCCATGACACTCGAAGAAATCGGTGAAAAATTTGACCTTACCCGCGAACGTGTCAGGCAGATTAAAGAAAAAGCGATCCGAAGACTTAAGCATACTTCCAGAAGTAAAATTCTGAAGTCCTATCTGGGTTAAAAATTTAAAGCGTCTTTCGGGACGCTTTTTTTTATCTTTGCAAAAAAAACTCATGAGTCACCTCGTTGCACCTTCGATGCTGTCAACCGATTTCACCCGGCTTGAACAAGACATACAGATGATAAACCAAAGTGAAGCCGATTGGTTTCATCTGGACGTGATGGACGGTGTGTTTGTGCCCAACATCAGTTTCGGTATGCCTGTTATTAAGGCCATTAAAAAAATCGCTACCAAGCCCCTCGATGTGCACCTTATGATCGTGGAACCCCAGAGGTATATTAAAGCCTTTAAAGAAGTGGGGGCTGACATCCTCACCATTCACCTTGAAGCCAGTACGCACCTGCACCGTAGCATTCAGGAAATTAAAGCTGAGGGCATGCAAGCCGGCGTGGTATTAAACCCACACACAAGTGTCGCACTGCTCGAAGACATCATCACCAATCTGGATGTGGTGCTACTCATGTCGGTAAATCCGGGATTTGGCGGCCAACGCTTTATTGAACAAACCTTCCGAAAAATTGAAAAACTAAAAAAACTCATCATTGATACCGGAAGTCATGCGCTCATTGAAGTCGACGGCGGAGTAACCCTTGATAACAAAGCCGCATTGCTTAGCGCGGGAGCTGATGTCCTGGTAGCCGGAAACACGGTTTTTAAGTCAGAAAACCCGACTGAAACCATCCATTTGCTCAAACTTTAACCATGTATCCATACCTGCGATTAACCCGAACGCTGCTTAAAAGCAGGTTTAAAAGTCCTTTAAAGATAACCGATGTCAGTGTGCTGCCCATGAGAGTCTGTATCGTCGACATTGACCCATTTTGGGAGCTCAACAACGGACGACACCTGACCATGATGGATTTCGGCCGCTTTGAAATGGCCTTGCGTCTTGGTCTTTTAAAAGTGGTAAAAGAAAAACATTGGGGCCTTGCCGTAGCCGGAGCGAGCGTCAGATACAGACTTCGACTTAAACTTTTTCAACGCTACGACCTGATCACACAAATCGTTGGAGCCGACGATAAGTGGATCTATTTTCACCAACAAACCCTGCGCAAGGGGAAAATCCACTCTGCCGCCTTGATTAGAACGGGAGTTACCTCCAAGAACGGACTCGTAAAAACCAGTGAAGTAATGAAAGCACTGAACATCGACATCGCACTGACTACATTACCTGAATGGGTAACTGCTTGGAGTGAAGCAGATGAACTCAGACCCTGGAATCCTATCCTGACGAATCCTTAACACCAAAGCAGGCACGTTTCGCCAACCCTACTGCCGAAAAGCTGTTTCAATCCTGTAGAAATATTTTCCCGATCAAGTCAATAAAACCGTACTTTTGTGTAGTTACGATTTTATGCATGATGAAAGTTGAACCCATAACCCTGATCAGGAACTTACTGGTTTCCATAGGGAAAAGCAGTAACGCCCTGCTTACTCCATTGCCTCCTTCAGGAAGCGACCGGAAATACTATCACATTCAGTTTGAAAAAGATGATCAACCTGATTTGATCGCTTTTTACAACCCCATTGTTGATGAAAACAAAGCACAAATCGAATTTACGCGGCATTTTCGGTCAATGGGCATGCATGTTCCTGATATTGTGGCTTATGATGATGCTAAAACTGTTTTTATCCTTGAGTATCTGGGCAACAAAAGTCTTTTTGAATCCCTATCGGAATCGGACAACGAAGAACAGACGGTTGCTTTTTATAAACGTGCGATCTCAGATTTGGTGAGGTTTCAGGTTGAAGGCGTTAAGGGACTCGATTTCACCAAAGCCTATCCTGTGGCCGACTTCGACCGACAAGGAATCATCTGGGACCTCAATTATTTTAAATATTGCTTCCTGAAACCGGCTGGCATCGCTTTCCATGAAGGACAACTTGAAAAGGAATTTCTCACCTTTTCCGATACCTTATCGGTTTCCAATCCCAACTTTTTCTGTTACCGCGATTTTCAATCGAGGAACATCATGGTTCATGACAACAAGCTTTGGTACATTGATTTCCAGGGAGGCAGAAGAGGTCCGCTACCCTACGATCTGGTTTCATTGCTGCACCAGGTGAAAGCCAATCTCTCAGAAGAGATGAAAGAACTCCTTTTCTCACACTATCTCACCGAGCTCGCCAAAGTTGCCCCCGAAGAAGTAAGTCAGGTTACCTACCACTACAACCATTTTGTTTATTTCAGGATGATGCAAGTGCTTGGTGCCTATGGTTTTAGAGGCCTCACCGAACGTAAAGCACACTTCCTGCAAAGCCTCCCCATGGCCGGAAAAGCTTTGGGTTTGTTGCTTAAAAAACATCCGCTGGATCTGGCACTTCCGGAGCTCAACAGAATTTTTAATGAAATTGTAAAAAAGTACAGTGAAGAATTTCAGGAGCAAACGAAAATTCTCACGGTTAGCGTAAGTAGTTTTTCATACAAGAAAAAAGGTCCTCCGGGTGATTTCTCAGGCAACGGTGGTGGGTTTGTGTTCGACTGTCGGGCATTGCCCAACCCACACAGATTGCCGCAATTGCGCGATTTAACAGGAGAAGATTCAGCCATTCATCACTACCTGTCAGAGCAGCCGGAGACACGGACTTTTTTGAATTATGTAAACTCGATAATCGACGCTTCAGTCGAGAATTACCAGGAACGCGGGTTCATGCATTTACAGGTAAATTTTGGATGCACGGGCGGTAGACATCGCTCTGTTTATTGTGCCGTAAAACATGCCGAACACCTGAAAAAAAAGTATCCTGACCTCATTGTAAAGCTCAATCATTTGGAAATAAAAGGCCATTATGATCGTTAAAAAAGCCATGATACTCGCAGCCGGATTAGGTAGTCGGCTGGGCACACTAACACAGGAACAACCTAAAGCACTGGTAAAAGTGGGAGCCATTCCCATGATCGACAGGCTTTTAATCCAACTCCGAGAGGCCGGCGTCGAAGAAGTTATGATCAACCTGCATCACCATGCGGACATGATAAAAAACCATGTGAACAACCAGACTCACAACGGCATAGAAATCCGGTTTAGCCACGAAACGGATTTGTTGCTCGATACGGGTGGAGCACTGGTGGCAGCAAAGAATTTCTTTCGTGGTGATTTGCCTGTACTCATCCACAACGTCGACATACTTACCAACCTGGATATCAGCGAAATGGCAGATTATCACCTGAAACACCAGGCACAAGCGACCCTATTCGTAAGCGGCCGGTCATCACAAAGGGCCTTACTTTTCGATAAAAGTTTTCAGCTTTGCGGATGGACAAACCTCAAAACAGAGGAGATAAAGTGGGTGAACAATCCTTCCGTTAATCTTTCGCCGTTGGCTTACAACGGTGTCTGGCTTGCACAACCTGCGTTTATTCACCAAATACCTTTCAAAGGGAAATTCTCAATTATCGATGCATGGCTTCATATGGCGAAAAACAAACCCATCATTGGTTACCGAAACGATCAGGTTAGCTGGCATGATCTGGGTACTGTGGAAAAAATAAGTCACGCCGAGGACCAATTAAACCTAAAAAAACCATGAAACCATTCCTTGAATTCGTTGCTGAGGAGATCATCCACTCAGGCACAAATCAATCAGATACCGCCGTTATCCTGCCCAACAAAAGATCAATCGTCTTTTTAAAAGAAATCATAAAGAAAAAGAGCACGGAATCCCTTTGGCTGCCTGAGTTTTTCTCACTCGACACTTTTTTTCAGGAAGCCTCCGGTTTTTCAAAAATCGAATCACTCCAACTTCAGCTCTATCTCTTTGACATCCATAAAAAAATAGCCGGTAGCGAACACCGTCCGATGGAGGATTTTTTATCGTGGGCTGCCATCATCGCCTCCGATTTCAACGACATCGACCTAACCCTTTCGGATGCCACCCAGCTATTTGACCACCTCTCTGCCAACAAAGCCATGCAGGAATGGAATCTCGATGGCCGTCCACTTACCGAGATGCAGACTAAATATCTTAAATTCTATCAGTCGCTTACAGACTACTACAACCAGCTGAACACCCGACTTATAACTGAAAAACAAGGCTATACCGGACTTATTTACCGCTATTTGGCAGAACATTTTGATTCGCTGCATACGACCTGGAAATGGAAAAAATTCCTTATCGCCGGAATCAATCCAACTTCCCCCGCGGAAATGTTAATACTAAAGAAGCTTAAAGCACATTTCGATGTGAAGTATTTATGGGATGTCGACACCTACTATTTTGAAAGCAAGAACGCTGAAAAACCTGTAAATTCAGAGCCGGGGAGGTTTATCAAAACACTGACTGAGGAACTGAAACTGGACAATACAGAAATAACTGATTCCTTGCTTTCTAACGACACAAAAGAGGTTAACCTAATTGAAGTGCAAGGTGAAACCGCGCAATGCAAATACGCTTCCTCCTGGATTTCAAACCTCCTGAGCAATCCCGAAAAACGTCCTGAAAACCTGAAAAACATCGCGATTGTTATGGCCAATGAACAATTGCTAATCCCTTTGCTTGCAGCTTTGCCCGTCGGATCAAAGGATACCGACGAAACCCTCCGGTATAATATTACCATGGGGTATCCGCTCAAAAATTCTCATTTTGAATACAGCATTAGCCGGTGGTTTACTATCCTGCAAAACCATGATAAAAACACCGAGCCTTATTCGGTATTTCAGCTCATGGCCTTTTTAAACAGCCCGCTGATAAGTTCTACATTAAATGCCAAACATGCCGGATTCATCGAAAAACTGTTACACCCGCTGATCCGGAACAACATCTATAGTATCACGTACAGCGATTTAGAGGAACAAGCCAATAGGATAAATACCGTATGCGGTCAGGAAATGCTGAACTGGATTGCCCCTTGCAGCGATGGCAATCAGTTTATTGACAGGGTATTGCAGATGCTTGTTTCTTTTCAGGAAACAATAGGTAATAACAACGAAGCTCAACCAATTGAAAAATTACAAGCCGCAAAAGTGTTTACCAGCCTGAATTCAGTAAGACGCATAGCCTGGGACGACAATAAAAAAATAAGCCTTAAAGCTGCCGAAAAAATCATGATCCAGTTCATCAGACAAACACAGCTTAATCTGGTTGGCGAGCCATTGGAAGGTATTCAGGTTATGGGGCTACTGGAAACACGTGCACTTGATTTCGAAAACATTCTGGTACTTGGAGCCAATGAGGGGTTTTTACCAGCCAACATCCACACCGACACCTTTATACCCTTCGATATCCGGCATCGATTCAAACTTCCCCTGCCAAAAGACGGTCACGACATAACCGCCTATCATTTCTACAGACTACTTCAAAGAGCCAAAAACGTTACTTACGTTTTTAACACAAGTACCAGCGGATTAGGAACCAACGACCCCAGTCGGTTTTTGCTACAACTCGAAATGGAACTGGCTGTCCACAATCCAAACATATCAATCCATAAGCAACAACTCCAACTGAAAGCCGAACTGCCCGATCTGTCTCAACCGATCACCGTAGTGAAAACACCCGAAATGATCGAACAAATAAAAAATATCGGTCAAAAAGGCTTTTCAGCTTCCGCTTTAACTACTTTTATAAACTGTAAACTAAGGTATTACCTGAGATACCTGCTAAAACTCAAAACCGATGAAACCATTGAGCAGTCGATGGAAAATAACACCTTTGGAACCATAATCCATGGGGCGCTCGAAAACCTCTACAAGCCCTTCGTAGGCCAAAAAATTGAGCCGGATGAACTTGAAAAAAGAACCAGGTTAATCGATGATATCCTAACAACTGAATACAAGCGTCATTTCTCCGGGAACCAGGCACTTCGCGGGAAAAATCTGCTACTCATGGAGGTGTTGAAGAAGATGATTGATAAAACCATATCAATTGATGCCATCAACCTGAAGCATGAGCCTCGGGTGCTGCTTGGAGTTGAAAACAAGTTAACCAGTGAAGTCATCACCAAACATGGACAAATGATTCTGGAAGGAACCATCGACAGAATAGACACAGGCGAAATAGACCCGGTGATCAGAATTGTTGACTACAAATCAGGTTCTGTTGAAATCAAAGACCTTACGATAGAGAACCTCAGCTTAATTACATCGCAACCTGAAAAAAGCAAAGCCTTCCAGCTCATGCATTACGCCCTGGTTTACCAATCCAACTACCCCAATCAACGAATTACCGCCGGTAATATCAGTTTGAGGAAACTGTCGAATGGATTCATGGAACCAAAGTTTACTGATGGATCAACAGTCCAGGACAATTTGGAGGCCTTTAAAGAAACCGTTATCGCCCTGATTGAAGAAGTTCTGAATGAGGAAGTTCCGTTTGCTCAGACTGAAAACATTGAATTGTGCACCTACTGTGACTACAGGAATATCTGCAACAGAATACAAACTGGTTGAGACCACTGATGCTGGCCAAATTAAAAATGATTCGGATAATTTTTTATTTCAATGAAAAAAACCTACTTTTGTTAAGTTTAAATATGCAGCTCATATAATCAAATACACTTATGGATCAAAGTAAGTTTAAGATTCTTCTGGTAGACGATCGGCCTGAGAACCTGATAACCCTCGAAAGCATTCTGGAAAGTCCTGAATTAGACATACATAAAGCAAATTCCGGAAACGAAGCCCTTGGATTATTGCTAGAGCACAACTTTGCTTTGGTGTTGCTCGACGTTCAAATGCCAGGCATGGATGGTTTTGAAACAGCAGAGATTATGCGTGCCAACGACCGTACCAAACACGTGCCGATCATTTTTGTCACCGCCATCAACAAGCAAAGGAAACATATTTTTCAGGGATATCAGTCGGGAGCTGTTGACTACCTTTACAAGCCGCTGGATCTGGAGATTCTAAAAAACAAAGTAAAAGCCTTTATTGAGTTTTTCAGGCATCGGCAGGCATTGGAGAGCACTACCCTAAAGCTGGCCAAAACGGTAGAGGAACTAAAAGTCGCTAAAGCACAGGCAGAGCAAGCAACCGTAACCAAGAGCATGTTTCTGGCTTCTATGAGCCATGAAATTCGCACCCCGTTAAACGGTATTATCGGCATGGCCGATCTTGGATTGATGGACGAAGATTTGACTTCTTTGCAGAAAGAACGGCTTAGCGATATAAAAAATTCAGGAGAGACTTTGCTCGAAATCATCAACGAAATCCTGGATATCTCTAAAATTGAAGCCGACAAACTTGAACTTGAAGAAATTGAATTCAGCCTGCGAGATCTGGTCGAGAAAATCTTTAACACCATCAGTATCAAAGCGCTTGAAGAGAATAATGAGCTAATATGTGATATCGATCATGATATCCCAGACATTATCATTGGAGACCCGCTCAGGATAAAGCAAATTCTGTTAAACTTGCTGAATAACGCCGTAAAATTTACAGAAGAAGGTACGGTAAGGTTAAACATTCGACTCATCGACAACATTGAAGAACAACTGCGCATTGAATTCAGCGTGGTCGACACCGGAATAGGCATTTCACCGGAAGCCATGGGTCGACTATTCCAAACCTATCTGCAAGCTGAAGCCTCCACTACACGCACACACGGAGGCACAGGACTGGGATTGAACATCGCCCAGAAACTTGTTTCCCTCATGGGTGGGAAGATTACCGCCGAAAGCGAAAAAGGAAAAGGAAGCACCTTTAAGTTCACACTTAACATGATCGCAGGATCGGAACACAAAGAATGTGGCACAATGGAGCTAAATCCACCACTGGAAGAGCAGAACGTGCTTATTATTGATGGACATATCGATGCCGGTGAGGTCTTGTCGAAAATCCTCGGCGGCTGTGGCGTAAAAAACAAAGTAGTCAACGATGTAGACAGCGCTATCCCTTTGTTGGAAAAAAATGACTACTCCATCATTTTTATTGACTTTGAACTGGGTAAGGTAACAGGAGATCAGGTGGCAGAAATCCTCAACACGAAATTCCCCGACAAAAACCTCAACCTTGTATTTCTATCCCAGGTAAAAGCCTCTATCAGAGTAGATAAACTCAGAAAAACTGAGAAATACGACTTCATTACAAAACCTATTCTCCAAACTAAAATCAGATCTATTTTTCAAAAAAAGTTTGGAAAAAATATTGAACCGGATAAGAAAACAACTATACAGTCTCCCGCAAAAACTTCCGATTCAAATAACAGCCTGAATATCCTCGTGGCTGAAGACCAAATCATTAACAGAAAAATTGTTATTCAACTTCTGGAGAAAAAAGGATGGAAAGTAACCACCGTGGAGAACGGACAGCTTGCCATTAACGAATACATGGCTCATCCTAACAAGTACAACATTATCCTGATGGACGTTCAGATGCCTGAAGTGGATGGCTACACGGCTACAGAAAAAATAAGAGAATTTGAACAAAAAAGCGGAAAGCATATCCCCATCGTGGCCATGACAGCATTTGCTATGGTCGGCGACAAAGAAAAATGTATTGCGGCTGGCATGGATCATTACATATCAAAACCCATTAGCCCCGATGAGCTCTATACTACCATTGTAAAGTACGCACATACCTCCTAACCCTGTCAGGCTGTCTGGCATAAGAGATATTAGCATGGAAAAAAAAAACTATGTAAACTATAACGAGGCCTCTTCATGGGAAAAACTAAAACACTCTATCTCCTCATGGCGGTATATTGGTGTTGGCAAAAGCTTGCTTATCTGGTTTTTGGCCATTTCGTTCATCCCACTGTTGTCGGTAAGTTACATTAATTATTTGGTGGCTTATCAGGGACTTACCATTCTGGCCGATAAATCACTGAATTCCTCATCCCTGATCAGGGTGAAATACATCAGCACCTACTTTATCAGCGCCATCGACCTGCTCGAAATCACGGCCTCCTCCCCTGCCCGTCTTGACATCTTTAATGAACTGGAAAAAGAATACACTGCCAGCGGACTTACCCCATCGGAATATACCCGGACACCTCTCTATCATGAATTGGCCGATAAACTCCGGAATGAATTTAACAAACCTCTCAAAGAGAACAATTTATACAATATTCTGTTTATCGATAATTCGGGGAATGTACTTTTCTCCGTAAAAAACGAGAATATTTTGGGACAAAACATCTTTGAAGGTCAGATGGTATCAGGTTTATTAAGCCAGGCCGTAAGAAAATCAAAAGAAACTGATCAAATACTTTTTAGCGATCTGGAACATTTTTCACCGAGTTATAATGTCGTGTCAGGCTTTTTTACCATGCCGGTTAGAGCTGAAGATCAGGAAGTGTTTGGCGTTCTTGCCCTTCAAATTACAATGGATGGCATCAACAAAATGATGCAGCAGGAAGCAGGATACGGTGAAACCGGACAAGCTTTTCTGATTGGTGAAGACTTTTTGCTGAGGTCTGTACCTCGCTTTGGAGACAAAACAGCTATACTTAACACAAAGTTAGACAACGAAAAAACCCGTGAATGGAAAGATTATCTCCTGCACAAAGACGACATTAATTACCTTAAATCGAAAGAGATAGACGAAGAAAAAGTTTCAAATTACAACTCAGACAATCAGGGAAAATATGTGATGGGGGTGTACCGCCATATCGACTTGCTTGAACCTTATGGCGTGAACTGGGCTTTGGTTGAAGAAATTGAACATACGGAAGCGTTTGAAAACGCCCGCCGCCTCAGCGATATCGCGAAATTGTCGCTCATTATTACTGTTTTAACGGTAATGCTCATTGCCTTACTGGTAACCAGATGGTTTGTGAACCCGATTAAACAACTGTCGTCGTGGGGTAAAGAGGTCGCCGTTGGGAAGCTGGAATCGAAAGCCATTAAAGCGCCTAAGAACGAAGTAGGAGATATGCGCAATACCTTTAGCCGTTTGGTAACTTCCCTGAGTGCTTATGCTAATGTGGCCAAGCAAATGTCGAAAGGCGATTACAGCGAAATGGTTGAAATCAGAAGCAAAGAGGATATTCTTGGGAGTTCAATCAACCAGATGATCGAAAGCCTGCGATCGGTAGTGGAGCAAGCCAACCAAATTGCGAAAGGAGATTATGCCACAGTGATTACTCCACGCAGCGAAAATGATGCCCTGGGAAAAGCTCTCTTTAAAATGACAGAAACCCTGCGCGACAATGCCATACGTTCACAGGAAGAAAACTGGCTGAAATCAGGCCTCAACAACCTTGACGGAGAACTGAAAGAACACGAAACCATCGACAGCCTGATGCAGACCATTATCAGCTTCTTCTGCCAATACCTGAATGCTCAAACAGGCCTTTGCTATCTTTTCGATGGAAAAAAACTTGAAATCGCTTCTACTTTTGCTGTTAGCGATGAAGACAAAAACAGACTTAAAAGTTTTGCTCCGGGCGAAGGCATTATAGGCCAAACATTTGTCGACAAAAAGAGAATCATTGTTTCGGATTTAAATGACACCGACTTTCCCGTATTCAACTACGGTTTGGCCGAAACCAAATTGCGCCATTTGGTGCTTGTGCCTTTAACAAAAAACAATGAAACAATCGGGGTAATGCAGCTCGGTATGATTAACCACCCAACCGAAGCCCACCTAAAATTTATCGATCAGGCGGTGAGCGACACCACTTTAGCCATCATCACGCTACTGGCCCACCTGAGGGTAATTGAGCTTCTCACCCGGACACAAGAACAAGCCAACGAGCTTGAAGTACAACAAGAAGAACTTCGTCAAACCAACGAAGAATTGCAGGAACAAACCAACGCCCTGCGCATTTCAGAAGAAAACCTCCAGGAACAACAAGAAGAGCTCCGTGTAACCAACGAAGAACTCGAAGAAAGAACAAAAGCCCTTGAAATTCAACGCGATGCCATTAAAAAGAAAAACCTTCAACTTGAAGCAGCACGCAGGGATATCGAGAAAAAAGCGCATGATCTGGAACTGGCGAGCAAGTACAAGTCAGAATTTCTAGCCAACATGTCGCACGAATTGCGCACCCCGCTCAACAGCATCATCGTGTTGTCGCAGCTCATGGCAGAGAACAAAAAAAGCCACCTCGACGACAAGGAGCTCCAGTTTATTAAAACAGTCCATAGCTCCGGAAACGATTTGCTTAACCTGATCAACGACATCCTCGATCTTTCAAAAGTTGAATCCGGAAAAATTGAGCTTGAGCCAGAACGTTTGTATTTGGTAGATTTACAAGCTTTTGTACAAGATTCTTTCGAGGAAGTAATGAAAACGAAAGGGTTGAGCCTTGGAACACAAATTGAGGAAGGTCTTCCTGAGTACATCGTTACCGACACCCAACGTGTTCAGCAGATTGTAAAAAACCTGTTTTCAAATGCCATTAAATTTACAGAAAAAGGGGCAGTCAACCTGATTATTTCAAAACCAAAGGAGGAACTGAAGTTTAACAATCCTGATTTAAACACCAATAACTGTATCGCCATCGCTGTAAACGACACGGGTATCGGCATACCGGAAGACAAACAAGAGCTTATTTTTGAAGCTTTTAAGCAAGCCGACGGAACCACAAGCAGACGTTACGGAGGTACTGGATTAGGATTGAGTATCAGCAAAAACTTTTCGCGACTTTTAGGAGGAGAAATGCACCTTTCGAGCCAAGAAGGTGCAGGGTCAACGTTCACCTTGCTCCTGCCCTTTACGCTGCCTGAAACTGTTGATCAAGCAGAGGAGGATATTCAGTTCAAGGACGCCATGGCGTCTCCTTTGACAAAGAGTAGCGAAAAGAAAGAAGATCAAGCCAAGGAAGAATCCGCACAAGCAGATGAAAGCGAGCTTACATACAACGACGACAGAAACAACATTTTTGAAAAGGATCGTGTTGTGCTCATCATCGAGGATGATGAAAAATTTGCTTCGGTATTGCTAAGTCTGGCTCACGACCATAAATTTAAAGCGCTTATTGCGTCCAATGGCGAGCAAGGGCTTTATTTGGCCGACTATCATCTGCCAAAAGCCATAATCCTCGACATCGGACTCCCGGGCATGAACGGGTATGAGGTGATGGAAAAACTTAAACTCAATCCTAAAACCAGACATATCCCCGTGCATTTTATGTCGGCCAGCGACCGCAACATCAACGCACTGAAGATGGGTGCAATAGGTTTCCTGACTAAACCTGTGCTAAAAGAAGAAATCGACAAAGTGTTCGACAAGATAGAACTGCTTATCAGCAAACCCATCCGCCGGTTGCTGGTTGTTGAAGACGAGACCATCACCCGAAAAAGCATCATCAACTTGCTGAAGGGCGATAACATTGAAATCACAGATGTACCATCAGGCCAGAGTGCCATCGAGTTGCTTGAAAAAGAAACATTTGACTGTATGATCCTGGATCTGGGGTTGCAGGACATGACCGGATTTGAGCTCCTCGACATCATCAACGAAAAACATCTTTCTCCAAATCTCCCGATCGTGATTTATACCGGAAGGGAGTTGACCAAAGATGAAACTGATTTGCTACAAAAGCATTCTCAGAGCATTATCCTGAAAGGAGCTCACTCCTTTGAACGTCTTTTGGCTGAAACGACCTTGTTTTTGCATCAGGTAGAATCAAAACTGCCACGTGAGAAAAAGGAAATGATTGAACCTTTTCATGGAAAAGAAAATGTACTCGAAGGCAAAACCATCCTTGTGGTTGACGACGACATGCGTAATGTATTCGCCATCAGCAGTCTGCTCGAGAACCACAAAGCCCAGGTCGTTATCGGTAAAAACGGACGCGAAGGCATCGAAAAGCTCAAGGCCAACAAAGACATCGACCTGATTTTGATGGACATCATGATGCCTGAAATGGACGGCTACGAGGCCATGCGCGAAATCAGGAAACTGAAAGAATACAAAAAAATGCCCATCATTGCACTCACGGCCAAAGCCATGAAAGAGGACCGCGAGAAATGTATTGCTGCCGGGGCAAATGAGTACCTTTCCAAACCCGTTGAGAAAGACAAATTACTGTCGCTTTTGCGGGTGTGGCTTTATTAAACACCGATTTCAATCTGCCTTGAGGCAGAGAATTATATAGTTTTTGATAAAAATACAGGTATGAGCAAACTAAAAAACTGGTTGTACAACCTGAAAATCAGGTTTAAATTGCTGGTCATTCTTTTCATCGTGCTGGTGAACTTTTTACTTTATTACGCCTTCTCGACGTTTATGTTAAACACCACCAGCGTGTACACCTCCCTCATTGATGCGGAACGGCTGCATACGCAATTGTTCGAGACGGGTCTTGCTTCCTTTTATTCATACCTGAGCTCCGGCGACACCCTGGAATATCAACACAGCATTTCAAACATCAATCAGGCTAACCGACTGGCCTCCCTCATGGTCAATATCGATAGTGTGGTTCAAAATACATCCAGGCAAGAGATGCGTGAAATATTCTGGGATTATTACAAAGTACCTCTTCATCACGACCAGAATGCGGTTAACCTTTTTTCTGACAGAACCCGGCTGTTCATACAAATGAACTTTGAGATTCTGGTGGAGACCTTTGATATCGCAGCTCAGGGCTACCGTACCGGCGACCATATTGTGCAGCAACTTATGCACTATAAATCAAACCCTTCTCCCGAAACGCTTACGATAATAAATTCCGAAGCCGATGTAATCCGTCAATTCTATAACGATTTTTCGGAAAAAATAAATGAAGCAACCGATTTTGGAATGAGACTTCAGTTTTACAGCAGTGCTTTCTTGCTCATTTTACTGGTTCTTTTCACCATTTTTACCATCAACAAATTATCGGGATATTTGCACAAACAGCTGCGAAGTCTGGTTTCACAATCGCAACAAATCGCCCAAGGTAACCTGGATATAGATTTGAGAAAACCCTCACACGACGAGATCGGACAGCTTTTTGAGGCATTTAATGAAATAGTAATCAGCATGAAAGGCATGATTACCCACGCCAAAACCATTTCAAATGGGGAATATTCAGTAAAAATAAACCCCCGATCGGAAAAAGATGATCTGGTAATTGCCCTCAATGTGATGGCCGAAAATCTGCAAAAAAACAAGCTTAAAAATGAAAGAGAAACATGGCTTTCATCGGGATTAAACCAATTAAACACAGGTATTAGCGGAGAATTATCATTAGAGCAGTTTTCTGAAAAAACCCTTAGATTTTTAGTAGCCTATGCCAAATCACTGGGCGGGAATTTTTACATCAGAGAAGCTGACACCTTTATATTACAGAGCAGCTTGGGTATGAATCCTGAATTAAATCAGGTTAGCATCTCCTCGGTGGATGGAATAGTGGGGGAAGCAGCCGGACAGGATCAATTGGTGCACATTACGGCACTCAACGATAAAAAATACACTACCTTCACCTCAACCGGCACGTTATCTCCCAACGAGCTCATTATCCTCCCTTTAAAATTTAGCAACATCAACCTGGGTGTAATTGAACTTGTAACTGCCAACACCTTTAAGGAAGAGCACCTCGACTTTTTCAGGAGTGTAAAAGAGGTGATTTCCATAGGCTTGCATGTTTCACAATCGCGACAACAACTAAAAGAACTTCTCGAAACAACCCAACAACAAGCTGAAGAACTGGCTGTGCAGCAGGAAGAACTGCGGACGACCAATGCCGAACTGGAAGAACAAACCCAATTACTGCGTGAAAATGAAGCAAAACTTCAGGCGCAGCAAGAAGAGCTTCGCGTGACCAATGAAGAACTGGAAGAAAGAACGCACGATTTGGAAATTCAACGAAACGAAGTTATGCGCAACAGCGTTGAGTTGGAAAAAGCTAAAAGTGTTGTTGAACAAAAAGCCCGTGAAGTGGAAATAGCCAGCAAATACAAATCAGAGTTTCTGGCCAACATGTCGCATGAGCTCCGCACGCCGCTCAATTCGCTGTTAATCTTGTCGAAAGATCTGAGTGAAAACAGAGGTAAAAACCTTACCAACAACCAGATAGAAAGCGCCAGGATTATCTACAGCAGCGGAAACGAACTCCTTAACCTGATAAACGACATCCTCGATTTATCAAAAATTGAGGCCGGAAAAATGATCGTTAACCCCGAGCCAATCAGCATTGAAGATTTAGAAGCCGATATCACCGGATTATTCAAACCCGTTGCTGAGCAGAAAAAACTTTACCTCAAAACAGAAATATCCGCATCGCCCGAAGCAACATTTTATAACGACAGGCAAAAAATTCACCAAATACTTAAAAATCTGGTCTCTAACGCCCTGAAGTTTACCTCCACAGGTGGTGTAACCATTAACTTTAAGTATGCAGGTGAAAAATCGGAGCAGCTGTGTATAACAGTGACAGATACAGGTATCGGAATTCCGGCAGAAAAACAAGCCGAAATATTCGAAGCCTTCAAGCAAGTGGATGGCAGCATTTCGAGAAACTATGGCGGGACAGGGCTTGGACTTAGCATCTCGCGTGAGCTGGTAAGACTTCTTCGCGGAGCCATCACTGTTAAGAGCGAACCTCAGGCAGGCTCTACTTTCGTGGTATGTATCCCCGCAAACTTCGATTCAGCCGATGAGGCAGAGACTCCTGTTGTTAGTACCCCCCAGATAAGCAGAATTGAAGAAGTAAAACCGGAGTTCGTTGCTCCTGTAGTACAAAAATATGATGACGATTTAGTTTTTATACAGGACGACAGGGAGGAATTGGAAAAAGGTGACCAGGTTATTCTTATCATAGAAGATGATATGATTCTTGCCGCCGACCTACAAAAAAAATGTCATGAAGCGGGCTTTAAGGTCTTGGTTTCAGGAAGTGGAGAAAACGGATTGTTTTTAACCGAAAAATACCGTCCTGACGCCATCATATTGGATATTATGTTACCCGGAATTGATGGTTACAAAGTGCTGGAAGCACTGAAAGAAAACCCTGAGACCAGACATATTCCGGTACAAATGATGTCGTCGCTTGACCCTGACTCATCCATGTTCCGAAAATGGGCCATCGGATATCTGACAAAACCATTAAAACAAGAGGATATCGATGCCGCACTGGATAAAATCTCGGTTCACATCAACAAAA
>Ga0180009_10002041_pt1 | contig 23892 bp, 26 predicted proteins | sample OS_PC_MetaG_FD_123537 | JGI IMG/M metagenome (GOLD analysis project Ga0180009, IMG submission 123537) | Groundwater microbial communities from the Aspo Hard Rock Laboratory (HRL) deep subsurface site, Sweden - OS_PC_MetaG | ecosystem: Environmental > Aquatic > Deep subsurface > Groundwater...
CAGGAGGATATGCGCGTTCGTGAGGACGTAGCCCTCCTCGCCGTTCACGACGACGCCCGATCCTTGCCGGTCGCCGCAATGTACCCAGACGACGGCCTGACGCAGGGAATACGGGAGGCCGGCGGCACGGACCGTCGTCGGCAGGACGATCGGGATGACGAGGAACGCGATAGCGGACAGGAAGAGGCGGCGCATAGGTCGGATTCCATTCTAGCACGGTTAGGGAGGGATTCCTGCTTTCGCAGGAATGACAGCTGGAGGGCGTATGGCATATAGTGGATGCCTATGCCCACCATCTTCACGCGCATCATCCACGGGGAGATCCCGTGCCACAAGGTCTGGGAGGACGAGCGGTTCTTCGCCTTCCTCGACATCAAGCCGATCCAACCCGGCCACACGCTCGTCGTCTCGAAGCAGGAAATCGATTCGCCGTTCGAGATGGATGACGAAACGTATGCCGCGTTCCTGCTCGCGGCCAAGCGTCTCGTGGAGCCCATCCGTCGTGCCATGGGGTCCGCGAAGGTCGGCCTCGTCATCGAGGGGTTGGAGGTCCCGCACGCGCACATCAAGCTCGTCCCCATCTCGGAACCGAGCGACCTTGCGCAGGCAAACGCCAAGGATGCGATGCCGGAGGAGTTGGTGGCGGTCGCGGGGCGCATCCGCGCCGAGATCGGCACGGCGTGACACCAAGAAAAAGAAGAAGCCCCGGCGCGAGAGATGCGCTGGGGCTTCGGTTGAGGGTTGAGGTTTTCTATCCGCCGCCGACCGGGTAGCTGGGATAGTCGATGGTGCAGGCCGTGATGTCCCAGCACCGGTTCTTCCTCGTCGATCCGACGCCGGGCTTCGCCTTCCCACCTTCGCAATTGACGATGGGGATGTTCGGCACCGACTCCTTGGATTTGGACGGGACGAAGCAGGTCGGCGTGCCACTGCCTCGGTACTGCGGTGGTGTCTTCCCGAGCGAGTCCGTCAGGGACTCGGGTGTGATGCCCTTGGCCGAGCTGGTCCGGACGCCCGATGACGTGGTTGGCGCTCCGGATGACGCGTCAGTCGCGAAGTAGTCGAAGCCCGAGACAAACGAGACATACAGGATGGCGCAGACAGCACCGAGGACGCCGAGAATGGAGAGCAAGAGACCCACACTGTTGCCACCGTCCTTCTTTTTCGTCACCACGGTATCCACCGCCGGAGTGGCTTGGCTCACGGAAGAAAGTGGCGGAGGAGTCCTCTGGCCGCTGAGGTCCTTGCGGAAGTTGTCGTTTTCGACACGTAGGCGCTCGTGCTCCCTCCCGAGCCCTTCGACGATCTTCGTGTCGATCTCGTGGCTCCTCTGAGCTTCGTCAGCCGCCGTCTTGAGATCTGAGACCTCAAGGTTCAGCCGATCGATTCTTTCGAACAGGCCCCTTTTATCGGCCACCAGACTGATGACCTGATCCGTAGGATGGAGGAGCAGGTCACTGCTCGAGATGGGCGAGTCCGGCGTGGACCCACTCGCGTGGAGCGTCTCGGCCGTTCCGATACGCTCCTTCTCCTCCGCCGGAGGTTTCGGTTCGACATGCGGTCGCGGCGTCGTGCGAATCGCATGAAGGCGAGGCCTGTCGATGATGTCGGGCTCGGGCGCAACGACCACATCCCCGTCCCAGTCCCCGTCCCAGTCGTCGTCATCCAAGTCGTCCGTCGGCTCGGGCGCAACGACCACGTCCTCGACCCTGGGTTCCTCGACCTGTGCAATCGGTTCGGGGACCGGTGCCCGGGCGATGAGCACGGGCTTCTTGCTTCTCCCGAGACCCTTCTTCACGATTTTCGGATTGTCCATCGTTTCTCCTTTGACGCGCACGTGCGCGTCCAACGTCTGTTTGTCGAAGGTGCTGCCGGCGCATTGCCGGTCGCGACGTCAATCCACGCACCTTCTGACAGGACGGATTGACAGGGAAATCTATCATAATTTGGCTGTTTTGTCAACTATTCCGGACAGCTCATCGCCACAGTGGCCTAAAAATCCCAAAAAACCCGCAACCATGCGGTTCTTGTGCCTCGCGTGACCGCCGAGTATCCTATGACGACGTATGGCAACACACCCCGCGCCCATCAAACGCATCTCGAAAGGCCCTGTCGTGGTCGTGGTATGGGATGGGTTCGGGATATCGAAAGCGACGGTCGGCAATCCGACGATCGTCGCGGACATGCCTGTCTGGAAATCGTTGAACCAAGCATATCCGCATACCGTCCTCAATGCGGATGGCGAAGCCGTCGGACTGCCGGCGCATCAGCCCGGGAACTCGGAAGCCGGGCACGCGACCATCGGCGCCGGTCGTCCTGCGCTGTCAGATCACGTCGTCATCAACCGGGCTATCGATGATACATCCTTCTTTGATAACAAAGCCGTCCTCCAAGCAGCGGCCAACTGCATCCGGAACAAGAGTTCGCTCCATCTGATGGGTTTGCTCACGAATGCGCGTAGCGGACATGCGGCGCCGAAGCACCTGAAGGCACTTATCGAGTTCGCGAAGGGTCTGCATCTTCCGCGCGTCGCGTTGCATCTCTTCACGGACGGTCGCGATACGGGTCCGTTCTACGCGACGCATCTCTTGGATGAGCTCGAGAAGCAACTGCCACCTACGTTCACCATCGCGTCCGTCATGGGGCGCTTCTACGCCATGGATCGGAACCGGTATTGGGACCGGACTCTGCTCGCGTATGATGCCATCGCCGCGGGTCGTGGTCTGTCCGCGGAATCCCCGGTCCAGGCCATCACGCGTGCCTACAGCCGAGGCGAGTCGGACGAGTTCATCCTCCCGACCGTGATCTGCAGGAACAAGACGTGCGTCGCCCCGGTCATGGACCGCGATTCCATCATCTTCTGGAACCTTCGTAGCGACCGCGCCCGTCAGCTGACGAAGCCGTTCGTCGTCGATACCTTCGAAGAGGCCGAACCCGCGGCGCCCAAGCGTAGCGTCAGGCGGAAGGATCTATATTTCGTGACGCTCACGGAATTCGGCACGGACCTCGACGACGTCGTTCCGGCGTACCCGCACCGCGAGGTGGACGGCACCCTCGTGGAGGCACTACGGTATAGCCATCAGCTCTATGCTGCGGAATCCGAGAAGTTTTCGCAGGTCACGTATTTCCTGAATGGCGGGTTCGACCGACCGCGTTTCAACGAGGACCGTATCCGCGTGCCATCGCCACGCATCGCGCGATATGACGATCGACCGGCCCTGCACGCGGCCAAACTCGCCAGGAGGGTTAGTGCGGCGCTCGGCAAGGGCTGTGATTTTGCGCTCATCAATTTCGCGAACGCAGACCTGATTGGGCACACGGGAAACTATAAGGCGGGCATCAAGGCGTGCGAGGCGCTCGACGAGGCACTCGGCATCCTCTGGAAGAAGGTCCATGCCATGAAGGGGACGCTTATCGTGACGGCCGACCACGGCAACGTGGAGAGGATGATTGACGCTTCCGGGGGAGCGGATACCGAACATAATATGAGCCCGGTCCCGTTCCTTGTCGCCGGTAGCCACGTGCGCGGGATGCACATTCGCAAGGGGACGCTCGCGGACGTGGCGCCGACGTCCTTGCGCCTACTCGGCATCCAGAAGCCGAAGGAGATGACGGGACACTGCCTTCTCACCTGACATGCCTCGACCCAAACCGGTGGTCCTCATCATCGTCGACGGGTTCGGTATCGCGCCGACCGCCGAGGGCAATGCCGTGCGTAAGGCGACCATGCCGGTCTTCAAGCGGCTCGTTGATTCGTATCCGGCCATGACCGTCCGCGCCTCGGCCGAGGCCGTCGGGCTCTCGTGGGGCGAGATGGGGAATTCGCAGGTAGGCCACCTCACCATCGGAACGGGCCGGATTTTGAGCCAGTTGTTCCCGCGCATCAACATGTCCATCGAGACCGGGGAGTTCTACACGAACCCCGCGTTCCTCGGCGCCATCGAACACGTGAAGAAGACCGGCGGAACACTGCATCTGATGGGGCTTGTCTCGCCAGGTGCCGTTCATGCTTCCGACGACCACTGTCATGCTTTACTGGACCTCTGTAGCCGTCAGAAAATCGATCGTGTCGCGGTGCATGCGTTCCTGGACGGCCGTGACACGATCTTCAACAGCGGGCTCGGGTTCATCCAGACGCTCGAGGCGAAAATGGCGGAGTTGAAGGTCGGAAGGATCGCAACGCTCGCCGGCCGTTTCTATGCTATGGACCGCGACTCGCGATGGGACCGCGTGCAGAAGGCCTATGAGGCAGTGGCCCTCGGCAAGGCCGATCAAGTCGCGACGTCCGCGGTCGAGGCCATCAATACGTCGTATGTCAAGGCGGTCTACGACGAGGAATTCATCCCGACCGTCATCCAGAAGGGCGGAAAGCCCGTCGCGACGTTCGGGAAGGGCGACGCGTGCATCTTCTTCAACTTCCGCGCAGACCGCGCCCGTGAGATCACCAAGGCGTTTGTCCTGCCGAGTTTTGATAAGTTCCCCCGCACGCAGATCGAGGACCTGCTCTTCGTCGCCATGGCCGAATACGAGAAGGACCTGCCCGTGCAGGTCGCGTTCCCTCCGCAGTTCGTCGAGACCTGCCTCGCCAAGGTCATCTCTGACGCGGGGTTGCGTCAGCTCCATATTTCGGAGACGGAGAAATACGCGCACGTCACCTTCTTCCTGAACGGCATGAACGAAGCGGAATATCCCGGCGAGGACCGCGCCATCATCCCGTCGCCGCGCGTCTCGACGTACGACAAGGCGCCGGAGATGTCGACTCCGCAGATCGCCGAGCGTGTGGTACAGGAGGTCGCGAAAGGGGACTATGATTTTATCGTCATGAACTTCGCGAATCCGGACATGGTCGGCCATACGGGCGATGAGGCGGCGACCGTCACGGCCTGCGAATGCGTGGACAAGGCGATTGGGCAGATCGTGGACGCGGTGCTTGCGGTGGGCGGTATCGTCGTCATCACGGCAGACCACGGCAATGCGGAGGAGGTGAAGAACCTCACGACCGGGGACATCGACAAGGAACATTCCACCAATCCGGTGCCGTTCGTCGTGATCGGGAAGTCGTATGAGGGGCTGAAGGCGCCGACTGGCGACGTCATCGGCGGCGACCTGGCGTTGACGCCTCCGGTCGGCATGCTCGCGGACGTGGCGCCGACCATCCTGAAGATCATGGGCCTGCAGATTCCGGACGACATGACCGGTAGGTCGCTCGTATAGGGGCGCGATTCATCGCGTTCAGTCAGATATGAAGCCATCGACCGATTCCGTCGTGAAGACGCTTGCCGTTCTGAAGAAGGCGTATCCGCAGAAGCCGGACATGGATTTGGGTACGCCTGACGACACGATCCTCGGGACGCTCCTGTCCGCGCGCACGACCGATGCGCAGGTCCTGAAGATATGGCCGTCGTTCCGGAAACGTTTCCCGACGTGGCCGTCGCTCGCGGAGGCGAATGTCGAGGATATCGCGTCCGCCATCAATACCGTCGGGTTGTACCGGTCCAAAGCCAAGGCCATCAGCGGATTGGCCAAGAAGATCCTGGCGGACTTCGGCGGGAACGTGCCGCGGACCATGGAGGAACTGACGACACTCCCCGGTGTCGGCCGTAAGACTGCGAGCTGCGTGCTGTCGTACGCATTCGGGGTGCCGTCCATCGCCGTGGACACGCATGTGTTCCGCATCGCGCGCCGGCTCGGATGGTCGTCCAGCAGGACGCCGGAACAAGTCGAACGCGACCTGCTTGCGCTCGTATCCAAGCGTCTGTGGGGAGAGGTGAACCGCCGCTTCGTCCATTTCGGCCGCGACGTCTGCATCGGCGGGACACCGCGATGTTGGAGGTGCCCTGTCGCATGCTGGTGCACGTTCACGCCCAAGACGGCACGGCCGGCATCTCGATAACGACTTCGTCATTTTCTGCTATCCTATCCCCATGTCCGAGCTTGAGATCGTCTCCGGCATCCAGGCCGCGGTGACCTCCACGCCCGTAGGTATCGCGGTCGCGGTGTTCCTCGCACGATGGCTCGTGTTGGGTTTCGGCGTCTTCGGCATCGTCTTCCTCATGAGCCGCAGCGCCGCCCGCCGGCATGCCGTCCGCGAGGCCGCCTGGTCCGCCGCGCTCGCGCTCGCGCTCACGACGCTCATCTCGGCCGTCATCGGGCGCCTGCGCCCCTATATGCTGCCGCTCGACACGTCCGCGCCGGTGACGCTCTTCATCCCGGAACCGCTCAACGCCTCGTTCCCGTCCGGGCATACGGGCGTCTCGTTCGCCATCGCTTCGGCCCTCTTCGCCATCGACCGCCGTCTCGGTCTCGCGGCCCTGTTCATCGCGTTGTTCGTCGCGCTGGGACGCGTCGCGGTCGGCGTGCACTTTCCCTCGGACATCATCGGCGGCGTCGCGGTCGGCATCGGGTCATACGCCGCAGTCCGCCATCTCCATCACCGCATTCGGACCCGCGACCTCGACCGCGCCGCCAAGAAACACCGCCACGCATGAGATTCATCTTCTTCGCCTTCGGTTCCACGCTCATGGCCGCCACGCTCGCGACCATGTTCTTCATTCCATCCGCGTTCCTGCGGATGCCGCTGCCGGACACCTCCACGGTCCAGGTCGAAATCCCTCTGGACGCGGACGCCGAGCAAGTCGCGACCCTCCTCAAGGATGCGGGAATCATCCGTAATGCGGATGCGTATCGCCTGTACGCCCTACTTGACTCGGCTGCCCGCCGCCCGAAACCCGGCACGTACGACCTGAAGCCCGGCATGAACTACCGCCGGCTCGCGCGCATGCTTTCGCTCGGTCCTGCGCGGGAAGAAGTCACCATCCGCGTATTCGAAGGATGGAGGATCCGGGATATCCAGAAGGCGCTCGAACGGCTGGGTATCGAGGTCGCGCCGAGCGATTTCTACGTCGAGCGGTTTTTTGAGGAGTATCCCTTCCTCGCGGTCTTGCCGCCGACGTCGACGCTTGAGGGTTATCTCTTCCCCGACACATATCGCGTGTTCAAGGATCAGCTCCCGGATGCGCTTTTCCGCAAACAGCTCGACGAGTTCCAGCTCAAGACCTCCGGGTTCGAGGAGGCTGCCGCGACGTCGCTCCGTACGCTGCATGAGGTGGTCATCCTCGCGTCCATCGTGGAACGGGAAAGCGGCAGCGACCGCGACGACCCCATCATCGCCGGCATCTTCATGAACCGGATGAAGCGGGGGATGAAGCTCCAGTCCGACGCGACGCTGAACTACGTGACGTCGGTGGAGGGGGGGCGGATGACGTATACCGACCTCGCGAATCCGTCGCCATACAACTCCTACAAATACGATGGTCTGCCGCCTGGACCTATTTCAAATCCTGGGAAAGCGGCCCTCGACGCGGCGCTCCATCCCGCCGAGACGGATTACTTCTTCTTCCTGGCGGATCGGGCCGGGAGGACCTATTTCGCCCGAACAGGCGCGGAACATGCCATAAACAGGGCTCGGGCGTTCGGGGAGTAGGCGCGGGGCTTGACAAAAGCCCCAAAATATGGTCTACTACGCGGTTCTCGGATCGCGTTTTCGGACGTGTCCCGAGCGTCTTCCCCGCACGAGAGATGGGGAGAAAAGGTCGTTACAATGAAACTTTCAAGGAAAGCGCGCAAGGAGAAGATTCGACGCGCGATGCGGGCCCGCGGATTCCCTCCGCGTGTCAGACAGGAGGCTACGCCCTCACCGGTCGTAGCTGAAGCGTCAGTAGAGGCGCCGGGGCCTGTGCAGGAACCGGAGCCCCTGCCCCCGTTGGAGGAACTCCTCGAAGACGTCCTGCCGGATGCCCCGCCCCCTCCGTCGAGCTACATCCGTGCCGTGCGGACCCGGTGCGACGAAGCGCCGGAGGTCCGGTATCGGTGGGAACACGTCCGCTCCGGGCTCGTGATCGCCGAGGATCTCGATTCGGATCGAGCCTTCGATCGCGCCATCTTCTGGATGCTCCAGGATGGCCATGTGGATGCCGAGTCCATCGAGGCGATGAGGTACTGCCACGCGCTGTGGGACTTCATCTGGAAGCGCGTCGGCGGATGGACGTCGTTTTCCAAGCGGCGCCTGCGCAGCATCTCGTCGCACCGCCTGTGGGATTCCAACGGGATTCCCACCGAACTCGGTGAAGAGGTGTGGCGTCTCTTCCGCATCCGGATCCGACGCGAAGGCGCGTTGGACAAGATCCTCACGCAGAGGATCGCGCGGAAGCCAGACTCCCGCGTCGCATGATGCTCCTTCACTCGCACTTGCAGCGTGACACGGTATCCTTTCCCGTGTCGCGTGCCCGCCCCAGGTCTCTTGGCCTGGGGCGGTTTTTTTATCCTGCTCCCATTGACAAGCCGTCCGTTTCTGCTACCGTCCGTGCACCGGACCCTCTCATCGATATCGTGTCGGATGAGGTAGATGGGTCGTCGGTGCACATTGAAAGGAATATTCGATGCCACATGTGAACGTTCGGGCCAGTGAAGGGATAGGTCGCGTCTCCGTCGCGTATCCGTTTGGTGGCCGCAAGGTCTTCGTCGCGATGGAGCCGCATGTACTTCACCGCGAGAGCCGCACCGTGACCGTCCCGGCCGGCGTCATGTATCTCCTGCATCAGGATCTCGTGCGTCGCACCAAGGGCAAGGTCAAGCATGCGCTCGTGGAGCAGGGGCTCTACCATCTCCTGCGGCTCACGGAGCATGTGCGCGTAGGCACCAGATTCGAGACGGCCGAGATGATCGAACGTCGGTCCGACATCCTCGACGCCGCGCGGTTCCTCCTCGAGAGCGGATACGCGACCGACGAGGAATACGCGCAGGTCAAGGATGCCATCAACGGTCTCGCGCTGCAGTTCGGGGTCCCGAAGCGTCGCAAGGAGAAGCTCGCGGCCGCGGATCGGCTCAACAAGGCGCAAGCCCTACGTGCATCGGTCGACCGACGCAAGATCGCGCCGTCGTCCATGACGGCGTATGCGGCCGGGAAGCAGGTTGCCAAGCGAATCGCGAACCTCCCGCGCATCGGCGGGTACTTCTCCGGATGCGGCCTGCGCGTGTGCGTGGTCATCCGCGAGACGGAGAAGCGTATCGAGCGACTCTGGAAGTTCTTCGGACCCCCGAAGCCCGGAGAGGTCGCCATGCTCGACGACCTCATGGACACGATAGACCGCTTAGACGAATCGGACCTCGGACGTGTGGTCCGGAAGGCCGGTTTCACGTCATTCGCGGACAGTATGCGGACGATTTCGTGTCGGCCGTACCGTCCGCTCGCGCTCGCAGTCGCTGACCATGTCGATGCGTTGGGTCGAGCGGTCAGGGAACGCGAGAAGGGCCACGTCCTCGCGCTCGGCCAGGAAATCCGCGGCATGGTCCGCCAGATGCGGATGATCGGGTATCTCGAGACCCAGCTCATCGGTCGCATCTCCACCTACCTCGACCGGATGCCGTCCTCGCGACGGTCCGTGGAAGACCCGGCGCGCGCGGCTATCCGCGAACGCGTCGTGAAGGTGAGCACACGTCTCCGCGACCTCGGTCCGGACGACATGGACTATACGGTCCTGCTCGAGGCGAAGGCGCTTTTCATGGCGGCGGAGGCCCGATTCGCGGTGGAGGACCTCGAAGGCGCGAAGGAGCGTCTCAAGGACATGACGTCGGCGCTCGCCAACGTCCCGGTCCTCTCCGACCACGGCGTGGATGCCGCCCGCGCGTCCTGACGCTTGCCCCCGTCCCGGTCTTCCGGAGCGGGGGCTTTTTAGTTGTCCCGCGTGTCCCCCTCGGTTACACTCGGTCGCATGTCCGAATTCGTCCTGCAGGGCACGTCCTCGCGCCCGACGCGCCGCATCGACTTCACGCGCGAGCTCAACCAGGAGCAGCTCGTCGCGGTGACGGGTGGCGACGGCCCGTGCCTCGTGCTCGCCGGTGCCGGGTCCGGCAAGACGCGGACCGTGACGTACCGCGTGGCGTATCTCCTGGAACAGGGCGTCGATCCCTCCTCCATCCTCCTGCTGACCTTCACGAACAAGGCGAGCCGGGAGATGCTCGACCGCGTATCGGCGCTCGCCGGCGCAGAGGCGAAGGGCGTGTGGGGCGGGACGTTCCATTCCATCGCGAACCGGCTGCTGCGGATGAACGTGGCGCACGCGGGACTCGGGTATACGCCGAGTTTCACAATCCTCGACGAGGAGGACAGCCGCTCGCTCGTGAAGGCCGTGATGAAGGAGCTGAAGATCGACCCGAGGGCGCGACGCTTCCCGTCGGCCTCGGTCGTGCAGAACATCCTGTCGTTCAGCCGCAACGTGATGGTGTCCGTCGAGGAGGCGCTCGAGATGAAGCATCCGAACTTCGCGCCGTTCTCGGGCGAGCTCGAGGAGATCGGCCGCATCTATACGACCCGTAAGCGCAACGCGAACTCGATGGACTTCGACGACCTGCTTGTGAACTTCCTCGGTCTCGTCAGCCATCCCGACATCGGCCCCATGCTCGCGTCACGGTTCCAGTACATTCTCGTGGACGAGTACCAGGACACGAACGCGCTGCAGGCCTCGATCGTGAGCGGGCTCGGGCAGGCGCATCGCAACGTGCTCGTGGTCGGCGACGACGCGCAGTCCATCTATGCGTTCCGCGGCGCGGACGTGAAGAACATCCTCCGGTTCCCGACGTCATGGCCGGACGCCCGCATCTTCAAGCTCCTCACCAACTATCGGTCGGTCCCGGAAATCCTCGACCTCGCCAACGAGTCGCTGTCGCACAACGTGGGACAGTTCGAGAAGGACCTCGTCGGCGTGAAGCCACGCGGGAAGAAGCCGCTGCTCGTCCCGGCGTCGTCGGCGCGGCAGGAGGCGGCGTACGTGGCGGAACAGGTCTTGGCGCTCCGGGCCGAGGGCGTCGCGCTCGGCAACATCGCGGTGCTCTTCCGGTCGTCCGCGCATTCGCAGTCGCTGGAAATGGAGCTCGTGAAACGCGACGTGCCGTACGAGTACCGCGGTGGCATGAAGTTCTTCGGCCGGGCGCACATCAAGGACGTCCTCGCGCACCTCCGCATCGGTGGGAACCCACAGGACGAGGCCGCGTGGCTCCGCGTCCTGAACCTGCAGGACGGTATCGGCGCCGTGACAGCCGCCTCGCTCGCGCGGCAGGTCATCGTCGCGACGGATCTTTCCTCCATTCTCGGCGCCGACGTGGTGCAGGCGCTTCCGGCCCGCGCGCGCGGTGGCTGGTCCGCGCTCACGACCACGCTCCGCGACGCGGTGGCGAACCGCAAGGATCCCGCGTCCATGGTGCGCTCGGTGGTGACGTCGTCGTACCAGGACCATCTCGAACGCGAATACCCGGATTTCCGCGACCGTCTCGAGGACCTCGAGCAGCTCGCACTCTTCGCCGAAGGCTATCCCGACCTGTCGGCGTTCCTCGCCGACATCTCGCTCTACGACGACGTGCTTGCCGGACGCGAACGCGGCGCCGGATACGACGAGGAGCGCATGGTCCTCTCGACCATCCACCAGGCGAAGGGCCTCGAGTGGGACACGGTCTTCGTCATCCACCTCGCGGACAACGCGTTCCCGAGCCGGTACGCCATGGACGCCGAAGAGCAGATCGAGGAGGAGCGCCGCCTCTTCTACGTCGCGGCGACGCGTGCGCGGAATCGTCTCGTGCTGACGTATCCGATGACCATGGGGAGCGAGACGCTCGTGTTCAACCGTCCGTCCATGTTCCTCGAGGAGCTGCCTCCGCGCCTGCTCGAACGCGTCGAACTGCGCGAGGCGCGGTCTATCGCCTTGCCTCGCGGCGGAGGGTTCTCGTTCGACGGCGGATTCCACGACGAGGAGACCATCGTCATCGACCGGAGCGGCGAGCGGACCACGTCGTCGAAGCCCGGGAGCGCGACGGTCTGGAAGAAGAAGACATGACAGGACAGTGAGTGGTTGGTGGTGAGTCGTGAGTAGAAAAATGATTGTCGTTGCGAGCGCGTCTCTCCCGCTCTGTCATCCCGAGCGAGTCCGACGAGCCGAGGGAACCCTTCAGGACCACAAAGGGATTCCTCCGCTCGTCGCAGAGACTCCTCGGTCGGAATGACAGGTACTTACCCCTTTCTGTCGTTGCGAGGAGCGTAGAGCAAGAACCTGTGCGACGCGGCAATCTCCCTCTTGACCGATCGGATGGGGAGATTGCTTCGCCGAGCCTCGCAATGACAGAGGGGGGGAGGGGCCCACGACGACAAAGCAAAACATCCGCTGGAGCGGATGTGTGAGAGAAGGGGATTCGCGGTCAGGCCGCGAACTGCTCGGGGCGAAACGGCAGGATCGGTTCGTGGAACCGGACGGTTTCCTGCGCACGGATGAAGGAATGTCCGTCCCATCGCCCTTCGACCTCGAAGAAGGGAGAGCGGCAATCCGGCCGAAGGCAGGCGATGACGCCATGTCCGTCCTCGACCGCCGTGGTCCATCGCGGATCGAAGGTTCCGCTGTTCCGATAGAGCATGACCTGCTCGCCGGCGAGGATGATGTAGCCGCACGCGGCGCAACGGATGGCACCAGCCATCACGGCCTCGAAGACGCAGGCCGGGCATCGGCGCATTTCGTCGAGGAATTCGTAGGAGAGGTAGTGTTCCTCTCCGTAGAGGTCGAGCGTGTACCTCCGCGGACCAATGTGGCCGCAGGGGTAGTCGATGTCGACAGGCGATTTACGGAGGATGAGGCAACGTTCGCGCGGCGCGTGGCGTCGACATCCCCAATGTCCTGGGTTGATGGGATTCAGGTCGACAGCGAGCAGGTGTCCGGAGGTCGTTACGACGGTCGTTTCCATGGTTCTCCCCTTGTCGATGGACATTCGTCCCATCATTGGACCACGATACGGTCCGGAGAGGCAAGCTCGCCATCACCATCGTTGTCCGCTACCATAGCGGGATATGAGCATCGTAGAAGAGCTGACGCAAAAAATTGTGGAATTCAGGGATGCAAGGGACTGGAAACAGTTTCACAATCCGAAAGACGTCTCCCTTTCTTTGGTTCTTGAGGCCACAGAGGTCATGGAACACTTTCAGTGGAAGAACATTGAGGAGATGCAGAAGCATCTTGCTGACCATAAGGAGGACGTCGCGGATGAGCTTGCCGATGTTCTATATTGGATTTTGTTGATGGGTCACGATTTTAATGTCGATATCCTCGCGGCACTTCAGAAAAAAATCGACAAGAACGCCGCGAAATATCCCGTCGAAAAAGCGAAGGGCGTCCATACGAAGTACGACAAGCTTTGATATATGATCGTATACCAAGCGAACAAGGCCGACTTCGTCGATCGGGTAAGAGCCGGCGCAATCGATGAAGTTATCTCAAGTTTTTACTTCAAGGCGACCGGGAGACATGTCGGGAAATCAGAGCAGGACTCTTGGAAGCATTCGATGAGATACATGAGGGATGTCCTTGCAGATTCCGCCATCCCGGAGGATGCGGGCGTCTCGATTGAATATCATATCCCGCTTACGTCGAAACGCATTGATTTCATCCTCACGGGTCAGAACGAACAGGGCGTGGATCATGCTGTGCTCATTGAGTTGAAGCAATGGTCGGAAGTCGAGATGACCGAAAAGGACGGCATCGTGATGACGCCTCGCTTCGGCGAAGTGAGCCATCCTTCATACCAAGTCTGGACGTACACTTCGCTTCTCGAGGATTTTTGCGAAAACGTCAGGAAGGATGATATTAGGCTAAAACCCTGCGCGTATTTGCATAACTACATCGAAGACGACGTCATTAAGAACCTTTTCTACTCGGCGTATACGTCGAAAGCGCCTGTTTTCCTCGAGGGCGACGAGGAGAAGGGGAAGCTTCAGGAATACATCAAGAAGTTCGTCAAGCACGGGGATGTGAGAGGAGTTATGTATCGTATCGATGGAGGAAAAATCAAACCCTCGAAGAACCTCTGCGACAGTTTGGCCAGCATGCTTCAGGGGAACGAGGAGTTCCTTATGATCGACGACCAGAAAGTCGTATATGAGACAGCCTTGTCGCTCATGAAGAAGGCGACTGACGGAGAGAAGCAGGTGCTTATCGTGAAAGGTGGCCCCGGAACCGGGAAATCCGTCGTCGCGGTGAATCTACTCGTGGAAATCACGAAGAGAGAGCTTCTCGTCCAATATGTGACGAAAAACGCAGCTCCACGAGCCGTGTACGAATGTCTCCTGACGGGCACGATGAAGAAGACTCATATCGGGAATCTCTTTTCTGGTTCCGGATCCTATGTCGATACCGAGAAAGGGACATTCGACGCACTGCTCGTGGATGAGGCCCATCGGCTCAATGCGAAGTCAGGGATGTATAAGAACTTGGGCGAGAACCAAATCAAAGAAATCATCCGCGCCTCAAAACTGTCCGTGTTCTTCTTGGATGAGGACCAGAGGGTAACGTGGCAAGACATTGGTGAGCTAGAAGAGATTCGACGTTGGGCGCGCTTGAATAAGGCATCGGTGTATGTCATGGATTTACGCTCTCAGTTCCGATGTAACGGATCGGATGGGTATTTAGCATGGCTTGATGACGCTCTTCAGATACGCGAGACGGCGAACACATTTCTCGAAGGAATCTCGTATGATTTTCAGATTGTCGATTCCCCATCGGATTTACGCGACCTGATTTTTGAGAAAAACAAGGAGAAGAACAAGGCGAGGCTGGTCGCCGGGTATTGTTGGAATTGGATCAGTCGAAGAGACAAGACGAAGATGGATATAGAATTTCCGGAGTACGACTTCGCGATGAAGTGGAATTTAGCGAGTGAAGGGAACCTCTGGATTCTTTCGAAGAAGTCTGTGAACGAGATCGGTTGTATCCATACGGCACAGGGCCTGGAGATGGATTACGTCGGAGTCATCGTCGGACCGGATCTCATCGTCCGAAATGGGAAAATAGTTACGTACCCCAGGGCGCGTGCCAGAACCGACGCTTCCCTGAGAGGATATCTTCAAGCTTCGAGAGTCCATCCTGAGCAAGCCAAGAGGAAGGCGGACGCATTGATTAAGAATACCTATCGGACGCTTATGACGCGCGGGATGAAGGGGTGTTATGTGTATTTTACGGATAAAGAGACGGAGAGATATTTCAGGGATAGAATCGGACGCGTTGACCACCAAGTGGAAGTCGATTCGTAATCCATCCACATTCCCTCGGAAATGCGTGTGAAACGCACGGATTGACCGAAGCGGCGATCGAGGATAGCCTGAAGATATGAATACCTTTGAGAAAGGCCGGGTCCGATACGTCATCTTCAAGGATGAGGATGGTTGGTATGCGGCGGCTTTGGAGTTCAACATCGTCGAGCATGGGGATACGTACGAGGAGGCGTGGTTGATGTTGTTCGAGGCCATGAAGGGATACGTGGACGCGGCGCGGAAGATCAAGGCGCGTCCGAATATCCTGAACCAGAAGGCAGACGCTGAATACGAGAAGATGTGGAAGGAGAGCGGGGGGACCAAGGCAAAGAAATCGAATGTATTTTCCGCGGGTTTCATGAATCTCGCGCAGTTCGATTCGTGCATGGTCCCGGCTTGACGTATGACCCCGCGCGGCCCCTTCAACTGGACGGCGGAAGACGTCATGCGGTTCCTGAAGGAACGCGATTTCAAACATATCCATACCCGAGGGAGCCATCTGTTCTATGTCGGAAAGTACGGCGGGCAGTTCAGACAGGTCTCGATACCGTTTCATGGCACACGCGCGTTGAAGCCGCGCACGCTGAAAAGCATCATGCTCCAGTCGGGGATTTCGAAGGATGAGTGGCTGAAGTGAGGGCGGGGATACCCACGGCTTGAAACAGCCGCGATATTGCGCTACGGTCGGGGCCGATATGCGTTCCGCCACCGTTCGGCTTCCCGGGCATCCGGACCACGCGTGCGACCTCGTCGCCGAGGCTATCGTGGGCGAGTTCGTGCGCCGTGATCCCGCATCGCGGCTTCGGGTCGGCGTGGTCGGAGGCCGTGGGGTCATGTTCGTATCGGGTGACGTCGCGTCGACCGCTGATTTTGATATCTCGGCGCTCGTGAAGCGGACGCTTGGGTCGCTCGGGGTCACGGACGAGGTCGAGCCGTTCATCTCCATCGAACCCGTCGACGCCGCGCTCGTCGCGCCGTTCCGTCAGCATGCGCATGCGGCGGTCACGGCCATCGGATACGCGACATCGGAGACGCCGGAGGGCGTGCCGTCGGTCGTGTCGGCCGCGCGTCGTATCGCGAAGGCGCTCGATGCGAAGCGGACCGGCGATCCCGAATGGTTCTGGTTCGGTCCGGACGCTGAGGTGACGGCGTTCGGCGACGGCGCTCGCATCGCCCGTGTCGTCGCGACGATCGAACACGGCGCGGAGCCCCTTGCCGACGTCCGCCGGAAGATCGAGGAGGAGATTCGTTCCGTCGCGGACGGCGCGTCCGTGCTCGTGAATCCCGCAGGAGCATGCGAACGACGCGGTCTCGCGGCGCGTTCCGGCGCGAGCGGACGACTGCCGGCGGCCTACGGGTCGCTCATCCCGCAAACGTCCCATGTCGGGCTTGACCCGTCGTCCGCGGAGAAGGCCGGTGCGTGGCTCTGTCGCGAGGCCGCACGCACGCTCCTCGTCGACGACATCCGCGCCGTGCAGGTCCGCGCGACGTATCTGCCCGGTGACGTGAAGCCGTCGTCCGTCGTCGCGCGCGACGAGAAAGGGAACGACCTCACGTCCCGTCTCGCGCTCGACACGCTCTCCCTCGACCGCGTCATGGGGACCTGGTGGCGTCCCGGTCTGGACATGGATGCGCACCGCTGGGGATTCGCCGGGGAACCGGGGATGCCGTGGGAATCGTAATCTGCTACAATCACGTCTTGTATGAACATCACACGCGCTTCCATTCCTTTCGTCATCTCCTCATTCATCCTGATCGGTGCCGGGTGCGGCAATCCGGACCCCAAGCCTCCGATCGATATCGAACCGCTCCAGCCGGCACAACAGGCTGCAGCGCCAGCATCCACTCCTCCTATGACCGAACCCCAGCCCTCAACCGCGCCGCAGGAGACGCTCGCGTTCCCCGGCATCCTTCCGGACGAGCAGACCGCGGAAAAAATCGTGCGCATTACGACCGAGAAAGGCGACATCGTCTTCGAGTTATTGCCGAAGGAAGGCCCCAAGGCCGCGTCCAACTTCGTCTATCTCGCGACGAAGAACTATTACGACAGCCTCATCTTCCATCGCGTCGAATCGTGGGTGTTGCAGGGCGGCGATCCGACCGGCACGGGCATGGGCGGTCCCGGATATCGCTTTGAGGACGATCCCGTCAGCCTCTCGTACGAGAAGGGCATCGTGGCCATGGCGAATGCCGGACCGAACACGAACGGCTCGCAGTTCTTCATCATGAAGGAGAACATGCCGCTTCCACCGAGCTATTCGGTCTTCGGTCGCGTGCTCTCCGGGCAGGATATCGTGGACACCGCCACGGTCGGCATGAAGATGCTGACGGTCACGGTGGAGGATAAACCGACGGAGTGATTCCGATGATGTTCGAAGCCGTCCCGACGACCATCGGGATGGCTTTTTGGTCCGAACTGTCTCATGTCATGCGTGGGCTGGAAAACCGTTGGATACAACGGTAAGATATGGACATGAAATCCAAGAAATGGATCGTGGTTGCCGTCATCCCCGTCGTGGCGGTCGTGTCAATGTATCTTGGCCGCGGATTTCTCCGCGATGCGTACGACGCTTGGCGTGCGCCGGTCCTGCCGCAGGCCGTCCCCTTCGTCGCGGCGCCGCGGCCGGGTTCGTCCGTCCTCGTGCCCGAGACGCCGTCGCCCTTCGAGCCGGGATACTCCTCGTCCGAGCACTACGTCCTCGAAACATCCCCGACCATGCGGACACAGCCGACCGCGGAGGATCTGCTCTCGTATGAGGGGATTGTCCCCGTCGAGGCGAACCTCGACGTGCCGTTCACCACGCAGGCGCCGTACGCGAACTGGGACATGCCGTATCAGGAAGCGTGTGAAGAGGCCTCCGCCATCATGGTCGACGCGTTCTACCGCGGCGAGAGCGGGGAGATGGACGCACTGACGGCGGACACCGCCATCCAGAAGATGGTCGCGTTCCAGAAGGCGACGCTCGGGTTCTACGAGGACACCACCGCGGAACAGACCGCGACGGTCATCAAGGACTACTTCGGCTACGGCGACGTGGTCGTGAGGCCGTTCTCGTCGTCGGACGACCTCAAGCGCATCATCGCGCTCGGCTATCCCGTCATCGTCCCCATGGCCGGCAAACTGCTCAATAACCCGAATTTCCGCGACGGCGGTCCGATTTACCACATGCTCGTCATCCGTGGGTACGCGTCCAACTATTTCATCACGAACGACCCGGGGACGCGGAAGGGCGAGGGGTACACGTACGGCGCCGCGACCATCCTGAACGCGGCGCACGACTGGAACGGCGGCGACGTCGCCAACGGCCAGCGAGTGATGATCGTCGTGGTCCCGAATCCCATCTGATACATGAGAGAATCTTTGGACATCACGACCCGTCTCAAAATCCTCGGTCTCATCCTCGCCGTCGTCATCGCTACGGTGGCATTGGCGTATGCCATCCGCGAGCAGAACCTGCGCATCATCGCGGAACGAGAGACGCAACGTCTTCCGGAAACGTCGATCGTCGTGATGCCGACCGAACCAGAACCTGCCGAACCGACGCCGTCCGTCACCGACCTCGCGGACCCGACCGGCTCCATCCATGTGATGAACATGGTGCCCGGACAGTTGTTCCTGAACGGGTCCGTCGTGGAGGGGATGGCAGTCGCGTTCGAGAGTCAGTTCAGCTGGAAGCTTGCCGATGCCGACGGCCGCACGATCGTCTCGGGATACACGATGGCGAAGCAGCCGGATGCCGGCATCCCGGGCCCGTTTTCGTTTCTGGTCTTCTTCGATAAGGTCCCCGCGACCGCGTCGGGGACGCTTATCCTGTATGAGGCTTCGGCGAAGGACGGCACGCCTATCCATGTACTCCGCATCCCAGTCGCGTTTTTGCAGGAGACGATGACCGTGAACGTCTATTTCGGGAACACGGTGAAGAACCCGAACGCGATGGATTGCTCTCTCGTCTATCCGGTCGAGCGCGTTGTCCCGAAAGGCGGCGATCCTGTTCATGTGCTCCTTGCCGGCCCGACTGCGGCCGAACGCCGCGACGGCTACTACACAAGCATCCCCGACGGGGTCGTGTTGCAGGGGTACGGCGATCTCTGGGGCAACATGACCTACGACTTCAACCAAGAGCTGCAGCAGAACGTGGGCGGGTCCTGCCGCGTCGGGGCGATTCGATCGCAGATCGAGCATACGGCGCTCCAAGGCGACGTGACCGGCGCGACGGAGGTCGGCGTCCCGTTAGGCATCTCCATCGACGGTCGTTCCGAAGACATCCTTCAACCCTGACATGACCCACGTCCTTCTCGCGCTGGTGTCCGGCGCCATCTCCGGAGCGATGCTCCTCGCGTTGTCGCACCTCGCGCCGACGTTCGGCGCCGGGTCCATGGTGCGCGACATCGATCGGCCCGTCCTCTTGGGGAGGAGCGTGACGCGTCGCGCGTCGCATGTCATGGGCATGGCCGTCTATCTCGCGCTGTGCGCGGTCTTCGGCGCGGCGTTCGCGGTCTTCGTGGACCTCGGCGTCATCTCGGGATACGGGATGATCCCCATCTTCGCCTGGGGGGCGGTGTTTGCGTGCCTGCACGGCCTCATCACCCTACCACTCGAGGGGCATGGGCTTTTCGGGATGAAGGAAGACGCGTGGTTTCCCATCGACCTCGTCGTCATGAGTCTCCTGTGGGCCGTCGTCTTTTGGTGGCTGATGCAGTTATGGTCCGGTATCGTGAGCTTCTCCTGACCGCCCTCGCGGTCCTCGTGCTCTCCGTCGCCCTCGGCGTCGGAGCGCTTTTCGCGGGGACACGTATCGTCGCGGATGCGGCCGAGGCCGTCGCGGAGACGAGCGAACGCGTGGACCTCACCCCGCCGCCCGTGTTCCTGTGGGCCTTGCCGACGTCCGGGGAGCGCGTGGATGCGGTGTCGTTCGTCTTCGTCGGGGACGTGATGCTCGACCGTACCGTGGCGTCGCGCATCCGTCGTACGGGAGACGATGCGTATCCCTTCGCGATGGTGATGTCGGACCCGCGATTCACGGACGCGGATGTCCACGTCATGAATTTGGAAGGTCCGGTCACGACGCATCGCGCAGGGCCGGATAAAGGTGAAGTGGATTTCATGTTCGACCCGCGGTTCGTGCCGGTCCTGAAGGCGGTCGGGTTCGACGCGGCATCGCAGGCCAACAACCACGCATATGACCAGGGAGCGACGGCCGCGGAAGCGTCGCGGCGTCTCCTTTCCGACGGAGGTCTTCTCGTGTTCGGCGACGAGGTCGACGAGGGCGACGTCGCGTTCGCGACCACGACCGTCCGCGGTCGGCGCATCGCGTTCGTCGGGTTCAACGAGACGGCGTCGAAACTCGACGAGACCGTGGCATCGTCGACGCTCGCCCTCGCGCGGCGGAACGCGGACACGGTCATCGCGTTCATGCATTGGGGCGCGGAATACCAGGATCGGCCGACCCGCGCGGTCCAGGAACGGGCGCATTGGCTCATCGACCACGGCGTCGACATCGTCGTCGGAGGCCATCCGCACTGGACCCAGGGCATCTCGGTCTATGACGGGAAACCCATCCTCTGGTCGCTCGGCAATTTCGTGTTCGACCAGGACTGGTCCACCAAGACGGGAGACGGCCTGGCCGTGCGGATCCTCGTCTCGGGACAGGAGACATCCATCGAGCTGAATCCGGTCCGGATCGACGCGAGCCAGCCGCGGTTCCTCGACGGCGACGAGCGTGACGTCCGCCTTCGCGACCTCGCGACCGTCTCCGACGCCTCCCTCACGCATCAAATCCTGCAGGGGAACATCGTCATCCCGAAGGAGTAGGGTCAGCGGTCCTTGTCGCGTACGTGCACGCCGTCGATGAGCATGTAGGTGCGTTTTCGGTTTTTCTCCATCTTCTTGACGAGCTCCGCTTCGAGGTCGATGCCCAGGATCTCCGCGATACCGAGAAGGTAGATGGCCACGTCCGCGAGCTCCTCGCCAAGGTCGGGGAGCTTTTTACGATGCGCGGCGAACGCTTCCGCGAGTTCCTCGTGTGCGAGACAGAACTCGAGTGCGATATCGGTCGTATTGAAGCCCTTCGCGGTCTTGTTCGCGAGGACGTCCTGTTGGAGCTGCTTGATGTCGAGCATATCGATAAGAGGTCGTTCCGTGACATGGTCGCACATCCCGCTGCTGACGAACAGTCCAAGACAGGTCATTTGGCTCGAGCTCGTCCTGCGGATATCATGCCAAGCATGCGCGTCTTCCAGGTATCGGAATTCATCGAGACGATCAACGTCGTCCTACGCGGGATGTGGCAGGGCGAGGAGATCGGCGTGGAAGGCGAGGTCTCCGGGTTTCGCGTGTCGCAGGGGCAATGGGTGTCGTTCGACCTCAAGGACGATAAGGGTCTGGTGAACGTGTTCCTGCCCGTGTGGAACCTCCGCGTGCCGGTCGAAGACGGCCTGCGCGTGCGCGCGTTCGGGATCCCGCGTATCTATCCGAAATACGGCAAGTTCTCCCTGTCGGCGGAACGTATCGAGCTCGTGGGCGAGGGCGCGCTCGCGAAGGCGCTGGCGCTGCTTCGTCAGCGTTTGGAGAAGGAAGGACTTTTCGACCCGTCGCGCAAGCGTGCGCTCCCGAGGTTTCCGGACCACATCGCCCTCATCGCGTCGCGGGAAAGCGCGGCGTACGGCGATGTCATCCGCGTGCTGGGCGAGCGGTGGGGCGGGCTGAAGATCGACCTGTATCACGTCCTCGTCCAGGGCGAACGCGCGCCGCAGGACATCGTCTCCGCCATCCGGACCGCGCAGGAAGGGGACTACGACGTGCTCGTCATGACGCGCGGCGGCGGGTCGCTGGAGGAGCTGATGGCGTTCAACGACGAGCGTGTCGTCCGCGCCGTCCACGGCTCGCGCATCCCGACGCTGGTCGCCATCGGCCATGAACGTGACGTCTCGCTCGCGGAGGAGGCGGCGGACGTGCGCGGCTCCACGCCCACGGATTGCGCTCGGCGCCTCGTGCCGGATCGCCGTGACGTCTTGTATGAGGTCGCGACCCGTGTTGGATCCATCGAGGACGAGATGGCCGCGCGGATCCAGGACCGTCGCGTCGCGCTGTCGCGTGCGGTGGACGCCCCATCGCACTGGATTTCGTCCCGTCGCGCCCTTCTCGATCGGCTCGCTTCCGCATGCGACGAAGGCGTGCGACAATGGCTCCGGACGTCGACCGCCCGCCTGCAGTCCGTCGTGCGGCTTCTCGGGTCGCTCGATCCGAACGCGGTCCTCGGACGCGGCTACGCCATCGTCCGCGACGCGTCCGGCCACGCCGTCGTTTCTGTAGCCAGACTTCGCGTCGGCAGCGGCGTCACGGTCCGTCTGGCGGACGGAAATTTCGATTCGACCATCACCGACACCTATGCCTCCGAAGAAAGACGCTAAGAACATCGATGTGGCGAAAGGCTTCGAGGAACTCGAAGGCATCGCCGCATGGTTCGAGCAGGGCGACGGCGACCTCGACGAAGGCCTCAAAAAGTTCGAGCGCGCCATGACGCTCGCCGACGCCCTGAAGACGCGTCTCGACGCGGCCGAGAACACGGTCAGCGAGATCCTGAAGCGGTTCGACGCCTCCGATGACTGATCCCATGAACACGCTCATCCGCTTCATCCTCAATGCGCTCGCCGTGATGGCCGCGGCGTATATCGTACCGGGCATCTCCGTCCGGAATTTCTGGGCCGCCCTCATCGCCGCCCTCGTCATCGGTCTCGCGAACGCGCTCGTGCGGCCGGTCCTGCTCCTTCTGACCCTGCCGATCACCATCGTGACGCTCGGTCTGTTCACCCTCGTCATCAACGCGCTCATGTTCTGGCTCGCGGCGGTTCTGGTCTCCGGGTTCACCGTCGTGGGGTTCTGGGCCGCCTTCTGGGGCGCCATCGTCTTCTGGCTCGTCTCGTGGTTCACCAACGCCGTCTTCATCAAGGAGTCCTGACATGCCGTCGCGACCGATCGTCATCTCGCTCGGCGGGTCCATGGTCGCCCCGAAACAGGGGATCGACGTCCGGTACCTGTCCGCGTTCCGCAAGCTCGTCTTACGTGAGGTCGCTAAGGGCTCGCGGTTCATCCTCGTCGTCGGCGGCGGCAGCACGGCGCGCGCCTATCAGCGGGCCGCGTCCGCGGTCGTCCCCCTGTTGGACGAGGACCTCGACTGGCTCGGTATCCACGCCACACGTCTGAACGCGCACCTCCTGCGGACCATTTTCCGTGAGGTCGCGCATCCGGTCGTCGTGAAGAATCCGATGCGTCGTAACGTCTGGCGCACGCCGGTGCTCGTCGCGGCCGGATGGAAGCCCGGGCGCAGCACGGACGATATCGCCGTGCGTCTGGCGCACAGGAACGGGGCGAGGCGCGTCATCAACCTGACCGACATCGACGCGGTCTACGACGCGGACCCGCGGACGCATCGCGATGCGAAGCCACTCGCGACAATGACGTGGAAAGCGTTCCGTGCCGTCGTGGGCGATGCATGGGTCCCGGGCGCGAACGCGCCGTTCGATCCGGTTGCGGCGCGCCTCGCGGAGCGGTGGGGTATCGAGGCAGTCGTCGCGGCCGGTCATGACCTCGTGAATCTTGGACGTATCTTCAGGGGCACCCGCTTCCGAGGGACGCTTATCGCAGAAAACAGGGCGTTTAGAATCGAAATGGAACAGCCGCTATGATGTTAGTGCAGCTAACACATACACGACTGTCCCATGAATATCGTAGACCGTGTCCCTCGGGATGCCAAACTTCGGTCATTGATGATGCA
>Ga0180009_10002042_pt1 | contig 23884 bp, 21 predicted proteins | sample OS_PC_MetaG_FD_123537 | JGI IMG/M metagenome (GOLD analysis project Ga0180009, IMG submission 123537) | Groundwater microbial communities from the Aspo Hard Rock Laboratory (HRL) deep subsurface site, Sweden - OS_PC_MetaG | ecosystem: Environmental > Aquatic > Deep subsurface > Groundwater...
CCGGCTCGGCATCGGCTATCTGCCGCAGGAGCCCTCGATCTTCCGCGGCCTGAGCGTCAAGGACAACATTCTCGCCGTGCTCGAGGGTCATATCCGCTCGCGCAAGGCGCGCCTGGCCCGGCTCGACGCCCTGCTCGAGGAGTTTTCCATCGATCATCTGCGCGATGCCAATGCCCTGGCGCTGTCGGGCGGCGAACGGCGGAGGGTCGAGATCGCCCGCGCCCTTGCCGCCGACCCGGTGTTCATGCTGCTCGACGAGCCCTTCGCCGGCATCGACCCGATCGCCGTCGCCGACATCAAGCAGCTCGTCAGGCAATTGACCCGGCGCGGCATCGGTGTGTTGATCACCGACCACAATGTCCGCGAAACCCTGCGCCTGGTCGATCGCGCCTATCTGATCTACGAGGGGCGGGTGATGATTCAGGGCAAGCCGGACACAATCGCCGGCGATCCGGAAGCCCGCCGCATTTACCTCGGCGAGGATTTCGAACTCTAGTGGCGCGCGTTCGGATTGAATCGCCGCGCCGCTCCGTCTGTTCGTGGCGGCATCGCCATTTGCGCAAAAAACCGGTTCCCGCTTTTGCGCGCGCCGCTCCGGGGCTCGCTGCCGGCCGCATTGGCCGATGAGCGGATAGTCCATAGCCCGTCGCAGCGGTCACGGCTCTGTTTCCAAACACGAATTGGTGACGGGATCCATATCTGGCATGGAACTTGTTTCCCAACTCGATTGCTGTAAGGTCTGGCTGTCAGGTCGTGTCGGGTTTTTTCGGATGGGCACGCCGTGCCTTGGCAGCGGGTAGCCCGCGGGCTGGGCTGGCAATCCGGGTCCGTTTCTTTCCGGCGCGCGCCGTGGAGCGCAACACGGGCTTATCAGCGGGTGGAAAACGCATGGCAATCGGGCCGCGCCTCGAGTTCAGGCAATCGCAGACCCTGTCGCTGACGCCGCAGCTGATGCAGTCGATCCGGCTGCTCCAGCTCAGCCATCTCGAGCTCAATGCCTTCGTCGAAGCCGAACTCGAGCGCAACCCGCTGCTCGAACGCGACGAGACCAGCGAAACCGATACGCCGGAGCCGGCCGAGGAGCGCGCGGCGGCCGGCGACGGCCTCGATGTCTACGAACAGGGCGAGTCGATCGGCACGGCCGAATCCATGGCCGAAGCGCTCGACAGCGAAGCCGCCGACATCTTTCCCGAACAGGTCGGAGCCGAACCCTCCGCCGAGACCGGCCGCATGATCTACGAAGGCGGTCCGTCGGGAGAGCAGCCCGACATCGATGCCTTTGTCGCCTCGGTCAAAAATCTTGCCGACCATCTGCACGATCAGATCGTCTACCTCCTGCGCGAGCCGGCCGACCGCCTGATCGCTACCCACCTGATCGAGAATCTCGACGAGGCCGGCTACCTGATCGCTGGCTGCGATGGCATCGCCGAGACCCTCGGCGTCGACGTGGCGCGCGTCGAAGCCGTGCTCGAGATCATCCAGACCTGCGAGCCGACCGGCGTCTTCGCCCGCAATCTCGCCGAATGCCTCGCCCTGCAGCTGCGCGAGCGCGACCGGCTCGATCCGTTCATGCAGCGGCTTCTGGCCCATCTCGATCTGGTCGCCAGCCACGATCTCGCCACCCTGATGCGCGTGGTCGAATGCGACCGCGAGGATCTTTCCGACATGCTGGCCGAACTGCGCGAACTCGATCCGCGTCCCGGCCGGGCCTTCGACGGCGCGCCGGTACAGACCATCGTGCCCGACGTCTTCGTGCGTCCCGGCCCGGACGGCGGCTGGGCCCTCGAACTCAATTCCGAGGTGCTGCCGCGGGTGCTGGTCAATCGCACCTATTATGCCAGCGTCGTCAAGAAGACCCACGGCGCCGCGGAAAAGGGCTTTCTGGTCGACTGCCTGCAGACCGCCAACTGGCTGACCCGCAGCCTCGACCAGCGCGCCCAGACTATTCTCAAGGTCGCCGCCGAAATCGTCCGGCAACAGGACGCGTTCCTTTTGCACGGCATTTCGTATCTGAGGCCGATGACGCTGAAAATGGTCGCAGAGCCGATCGAGATGCACGAATCGACCGTTTCCCGCGTCACCGCCAACAAATATCTGTCGACGCCGCGCGGTCTGTTCGAGATGAAATATTTCTTCACCACGGCTCTCGGTTCGCTGAGCGGCGCCGAGGATCATTCCGCCGCAGCCGTGCGCCACCTCATTCGCCAGATGATCGATGCCGAGGACGCCAAGGCGATCCTTTCCGACGACACCATCGCCGAACGGCTGAAAAACGATCGGGGCATCGACGTCGCCCGCCGCACCGTCGCCAAGTACAGGGAGGGCATGAACATTCCGTCCTCGGTGATCCGCCGCCGCCAGAAACGCGCCAAGCTGCAGCTGGCATGAATGCGCGCCGGAGCCGTGCAGCTCGGCTCGAAGATGCTTGCATTCGCATCCGCGACTGAATATGTGGTGCCCGCCGCAGGCACCGCCGACAGAAGCGAAACGAAATCGTCGGCATGTGCGTTTGTTCAAGGACAGGTGATCAGTGTTTTGATTAATTCGAAACCGGACCTGGGCTAGACTCGTTATCCCGGCGCCTGCCGCCGGACCCCGAAACGAACAGACAAGCAACGAGGGTGAGATGGTTGTACGTGTGACCGGCAAGAACATGGACGTGGGCGACTCGCTCCGCGCCAAGGCCGAAGAGGTGATCGAGGCGGCCGTCGTCAAGTATTTCGACGGCGGTTACGAAGGTCTTCTGACCATCGAACATGAGGGAACCGGCTTTTCGGCCGAGTGTATCCTGCATCTCGATTCAGGTGCCGACCTGCACGCCGGCGCCATTGCCGGCGATGCTACCGCGGCCTTCGAGGACATGGCCGGACACATCGAAAAGCGGCTGAGGCGCTACAAGCGCAAGCTCAAGAGCCATCGCCGCAAGGACGGTGCCGCCGCTCTCGCCGCCCAGTCCTATGTTCTGGCCTCGACCGACGAACACGACGAGCTCGCCGAGGACTATAGCCCGCCCATCATCGCCGAATCCACCGAGAACCTCGAACAGATGAGCATCGCCGAGGCGGTCATGGCGCTCGATCTGCGTCAATCCAGCGTTGTGGTATTTCGCCACGCTGGACATGGCGGCCTGAATGTGGTTTACCGCCGCCCCGACGGCAATATCGGCTGGATCGACCCAGCGCTGAACACCGACTAGGTTGGCCGAAACCCATTCCAAACGCATTGAAGGTTCTGATGGAACTGTCCGACATCCTCGCAAAGGAGTCTGTTATTGCTTGCGCCAAGGTGTCGAGCAAGAGGCAGCTTCTCCAGCTGCTGGCAGATCACGCGGCGGCGCCTGCCGATGCTTCGGCCCAGGACATTTTCGATACGCTTCTCGAGCGCGAGCAGCTCGGATCGACCGGCCTGGGTAACGGCATCGCCATTCCGCACGGCAAGATTGCCGGCCTTCACGGCGTGACGGCGGTCTTCGCCCGGCTCGACCGCGCCATCGATTTCGACGCGGTCGACGACCAGCCGGTCGATCTGGCCATCATGCTCCTGGCGCCGATGGGCTCGGGGGCCGACCATCTGAAGGCCCTGTCGCGCGTCGCGCGCGTCCTGCGCGACGACCGCGTGGTTGAGGAATTGCGCGACACCCGCGACGCCGGCAAGCTCTACGAGATACTGACGGCCCGCTACGAGGCCCACAACGCCGCGTGAGCGGCTTCGTCTCGCCCTATAGCGCGAGAACGTAGAGCCAGAACGACACGGTCACCACCGACAGCGCCGTGGTGATCAGGATCGAGCTCGCCGCCACCTCGACCGAGCGGTTGTAGCTCGTTGCGAACACATAGGCGTTGATGCCCGAGGGCATGGCGGAGGTGATCACCGCTATCTTGGCGATGTCGTGATCGACCCCGAGCACGACGGCCACGACGAAAAACACCAGCGCCGGCATGGCCATCAGCTTGATCAGGCTCATCGTCGCCGACAACAGCCAGTTGTCGCGCACGCGGTAATCATGCAGCGCGCCGCCGAGGCCGAACAGCGCCGTCGGCAGCACCGCCTGCGCCATCATGCGGGTGAACGCGTCGGCCGGCTCGATCAGCGCGATGCCGAAGAGATTGCCGAGCAGGCCGAGCGCAATGCCGATCAGCAGGGGATGGGTGAAGATCCGCCTGATCGCCAGGGCCGCGACATGGCCAGCGCCAGCGCCGTCGCGCCGCGAGATTTCCATGGCGATCAGGCTCACCGTCATCAGCGTCGGGGCATGGAAGCCGATGATCGAATACATCACCGGCAGCGCCTCGTCGCCATAGGCGCGCTGGACGATGGGCAGGCCGAGCAGCACCGTGTTGGAGAAATAGGCGCCGAAAGCCGAGGCAACCGCCTCGCCGGGCCGGTTCCGGAACAGGGCGCGGGCGATCACGATGGCGGAAACCAAAACGATCAGCGCGCTGAAATAGTAGCCGGCGATCATTTTCGGGTTGAACACGGCGGCGAAGTCGATGTCGAGCATTGCCCGGAACAAAAGGATCGGCACGGCGAAATTGTTGACGAAGGCGAGCAGCCCCGGAATGCCGGACCTGGGGCAGGCATTGAAATGCACCGCCAGATAGCCCGTCGTGACCAGGGCGAAAACCGGCGCGACGATGACGAGAATGGTCAGCATGTGAAGCGGCGCAAGGTGAAGGCCTTGCCAAAAGGGCAGAATTGGCACGCCAGGTCAATGTGGCGTTTCCATTGACCGGCCGCGCCCCTTGCCGCGACAGGGTGCGCATGACTAGCTATGGCCTCAATGGTCGCGCCGGGGCACTGTTCCGGCAGGCCTGCCGCCAATCCGGTTGTGGAGCAGACATGTCCGACAAGGTTTTCGATCTTTTCGTCATCGGCGGCGGCATCAATGGCAGCGGCATCGCCCGCGACGCCGCCGGGCGCGGCTATTCGGTCGTCCTCGCCGAAATGGGCGATCTGGCATCCGGCACCTCCTCGGCGGCGACCAAGCTCATTCACGGCGGGTTGCGCTATCTCGAATATTACGAGTTCGGGCTGGTGCGAAAGGCACTCGGCGAGCGCGAGGTTCTGTGGGCGCTGGCCCCGCATATCATCAAGCCGATCAGGTTCATCCTGCCCCATCACCGGGGCTTGCGGCCGGCATTGGTTCTGCGCGCCGGTCTTGCCATGTACGACCACATGGGCGGGCGCAAGCGCCTGCCGCCGACCCGGACGCTCGATTTGAGGCACGACCCGGCCGGCGTGCCGCTCAAGCCCGGTTTCGCGCTCGCCTTCGAGTTTTCCGACTGCTGGGTCGACGATGCGCGGCTGGTCGTGCTCAACGCCCGCGACGCCGCCGATCGCGGCGCCGACATCCGCACCCGCACCAGAGTGACCGGCGCTCGTCGCGACGGCGCCATCTGGCGGGTCGCGGTCGAGAACCAGCGCGATGGCGAGACGAGCGAGGTTGCGGCCCGCATGCTCGTCAACGCCGCCGGTCCCTGGGTCGACGCCGTCACCGCCAGCGTCAAGGGGCCGGAAGCGCCGCCCCGCGTCCGCCTCGTCAAGGGCAGCCATATCGTGGTCAGAAAGCTCTTCGACCACGACAAGAGCTATTTCTTCCAGAACGCCGATGGCCGCATCCTGTTCGCCCTTCCCTACGAGACCGATTTCACCCTGATCGGCACGACCGATCTCGACTATGAGGGCGATCCGTCCGAGGTGGCGATCACGGCCGACGAGATCAGCTATCTGATCGAGGCCGCCAACGCCTATTTTGCCGAACAGGTGACGCGCGACAGGGTGGTCTGGGCCTTTTCCGGCGTGCGCCCGCTTTTCGACGACGGCGCGTCCACGGCGCAAGAGGCGACACGGGACTATGTTCTCAAGCTGGAAAACACCGAAAGCGAAGCGCCCTGCCTCGTCGTCTATGGCGGCAAGCTGACGACCTATCGACGCCTGGCCGAGGAGGTGCTGAGCCGCATCGATTCCGCTCTCGGCCGCGCGACGACGCCCTGGACCGCCCGGACGCCGCTGCCGGGCGGCGATTTCGACGTCGATGGCGTTGAGCGCGAGGTACTGAAGCTCATGTCGGCGCATACCTATCTGCCGCCGGAAACGGCAAACCGCCTGATCGGGCTCTACGGCACCCGCGCCATGCGCGTGCTCGACGGCGCCACCAGCCGCGCCGATCTCGGCGAGGATTTCGGCGCTGGCTTGACCGAGAAGGAAGTGGCCTATCTGATCGAAAACGAGTGGGCCGAGACCGTCGAGGACATCATCTGGCGGCGGACCAAACTCGGTCTCAGGCTCGAGGGCCGCGACATCAGGGCGCTGGAGCGCTATCTCGCCACCTGGAATGATGTGGCGTCGGGGGAGGGGAAATAAATGAAGGACTTCGTTCTGGCCATCGATCAGGGCACGACGTCGAGCCGTGCCATCGTCTTCGATCAGACCGGCGGCATTCGCGGCATGGGGCAATATGAATTTGCCCAGCACTATCCGCAATCGGGCTGGGTCGAGCACGAGCCGGAGGACATCTGGCAATCCGTGCTCGCCGCTTGCCGCGACGCGCTCGAGCGGGCGGCAGTCCCGGCCGCCGACATCGCCGCTATCGGCATTGCCAACCAGCGCGAGACGGTGTTGCTCTGGGACCGCATCACCGGCCAGCCCGTTGCTCGCGCCATCGTCTGGCAGGACCGGCGCACGGCTCCCTTTTGCGACAAGCTGAGGCGCAAGGGCCACGAGAAAAGCTTCACGCGCCGTACCGGCCTGCTTGTCGATCCGTATTTTTCCGGCACCAAGCTCCGCTGGCTGCTCGACAACGTGCCAGGCGCCCGCGCGCGCGCCGAGCGCGGCGAACTGGCCTTCGGCACGGTCGACACCTTCCTGATCTGGCGGCTAACCGGCGGCAGGGTGCATGCCACCGACGCCACCAATGCCTCGCGTACGCTGATGTACAACATCGCCACCAATGACTGGGACGATACGCTTCTGGCCGTCCTCGGGGTGCCGCGCGTCCTTCTGCCAGAGGTCAAGGACTGCGCCGACGATTTCGGCATGACCTCGCCCGACATTCTCGGCGCCGCCATTCCGATCCGTGGCGTCGCCGGCGACCAGCAGGCCGCGACCATCGGCCAGGCCTGTTTCGCGCCGGGCATGATGAAGGCGACTTACGGGACCGGCTGTTTCGCCCTGATTAATACCGGCAAGAAAATGGTGCGGTCCAAAAACCGCCTTTTGACCACCATCGCCTATCGCCTCGATGGTGAGACGACCTATGCCCTCGAAGGCGCCATCTTCGTCGCCGGTGCCGCGGTGCAATGGCTGCGCGACGGTCTCGGCATCATCGGTTCGGCCGAGCAGAGCGGTCCGCTCGCCGAAGCGGCCGATCCCAGCCAGTCGGTTTACCTGGTGCCGGCTTTTGTCGGGCTCGGGGCGCCGTGGTGGGACGCCGAGGCGCGCGCCGCCCTGTTCGGCATGACGCGCAATACCGGCCCGAAGGAACTGGCCCGCGCCGCCCTCGAATCGGTCGCCTACCAGACCGCCGACCTGCTCGAGGCCATGCGCAAGGACTGGCGCAGCGATAGCGAAACGGTCCTGCGCGTCGATGGCGGCATGGTCGCCTCGGACTGGACCATGCAGTTTCTCGCCGACATGCTCGATGCGCCGGTCGACCGGCCCGCCGTGCTCGAAACGACGGCTCTCGGCGTCGCCTGGCTGGCCGGCCACAGGGTCGGCGCCTGGCCCGGCCGCGACACCTTCGCCGCCAACTGGTTGCTCGACCGGCAGTTCACCCCGCAAATGGGCGGGAAGGATCGCAAGAAGAAGTTCAAGGGCTGGCGCCAGGCCGTGAAGCGGGTGCTGAGCTGACGGGCGGAGACGCACGCCCTCTCCACCATGCTGCGCATGGTTCCCCTCCCCCGTGAACAGGGGAGGATGAAGAGTTGTGGCGCCCAATCCTCCCCTGCGCAGCGGGGGAGGGGACCGCCGGAACGGCGGTGGAGGGGGCAGCCAAACGCTCGTCACGTGCGCAAGACTTCCCCCCGACGCGACCGCCTCAGACCGGCATGGCCAGGAATTGTTCCGTCTCGCCGCCATAGATCGTCGCCCAGAACACCTTCCACCTGGTTTCGGGCCGCGAAACGACGGCAAAGCCGACCTCGGTGAAATAGGGATGCAGCATGGCGCGGCGGTGGCTCGGGGATTCGAGCCAGCCGGCGATGGCGTCTTCCAGCGTTGTCTGGCCGCCGGCGAGGTTTTCGGCCACCGCCTCGTGATAGCCGGCGGCGCTGACCCGCGATCTGAGGCTCTCGCCGAGTTCATGGGCGATCGAATCGGTGTTGGCCATCAGTTCTGCCTGCCTGAGCGCCGCCGCCTCGAGCCGCGTGTCGTAATGCAGCGGCTTGACGCCGTTGGCGACGCGCGTCTCGTTGATCTTTTTGAGGAACAGCTCGCGCGTCGTCGCGGCGGGCCCCGTGGCGCCCTGGGGCACGAAACTCGAACACGCGGACAGGGCCGCGGCCGCCAGACCGCCGGCAAGCACGAACCGCCGCCGCATCATGCCCGGAGCGCCTCGGCGCGCGCGGTGATCCGGCCGGCGCCGGCACCGGCGCACGGAGACCAAGCCTCAGTGCCGCGACGGCTTGCTGCCGGCATCGCCGGGATGCGACTGGGTTTCCGGCTGCTGCTTGAGAGTGTCGTCGGGTGCGGCATCCATCTCCTCGGGCGGCACGACGTGGACATTGATGCCGATGACGCGCCAGTTGCCGTCCTCGTCCGCGAAGAAGCTGAGTTCGTAGGTGACATAGCTCGGTTCTGTCTCGAAATAACCCGCAAGCTGAAGATAGCCGTCGGCATCGATAACCGGCGCCGGGTCCTCGATGGGCGGAAAGGCGACGATGGCCGAAAGGTCGATGGCCTCGTCGCGGAAGACCTTGAAGACATCGGACAGGGCCTCGGGCGGAAATTGCTCGGAGAAGGGTGCGGCCGCCAGCGCGTCGAACACTTCGTAATTGTCGGTCAGATTGGCGTCGTTGAAGGTCATCAGCGTCGCCTTGGTCATGACCTCGCGCACCGTGGCGTTTGGCATCGCCTGCGCAAACGCGGCAGTGGTGACGAGCGCACCGGCCAGAAACGTAAGAATTGCAAGCTTGCGCATGAAACGCACCTCCCCATGCTCGCCGGCGCTGGTCCGCGCGCCTTGCGCGGACTTATGGCCATATTCGGCGACCGGCCCGCCGGGCGCCGATGCAGCGAACGGCAACGCAGGGGCGGAGACAAGCCGACCTACGTTGCGGTTCTTCAAGCTAGGTGTATCGCGAATGCCGGCTAAAAGAAAAGGCCGTCCCGGACGGAACGGCCTGGGTTGTGCACGAGTACCTGCGCTCCGGGTCATCTCACGTTTTGATGGAGTTAAAACGATGACCTAAGCCTTTAAGTGGTCGCATGTCCGAACCGGAAAAGTGGAATCCGCTTTTGATGAACATGCTCTAGTAGCGGAAGTTGAGGCCGACCTTGACGGTGTGGCTGGATGGGGAGACCGTGGTCGCCGTCGACGCCAGGGTGCCAGCCGGCGCGATCTGGTCGCCGAAATGCGAATAGGCGTATTCGGTCTTGGCGCTCAGCTGCTCGGTGATAGCCGCCTCGAGGCCGCCGCCCACGGTCCAGCCGAAATAGGTGGCCGAATGCGTGCCGGTTGTGCCACCGGGCGCCGGTGCGACATTGGTGTTGATGCCGGCAACGGCGAGGCCGCCCGTGGCATAGACCAGCACCGGATCGAAGGCATAACCGGCGCGGGCGCGCAGCGAGCCGTTCCAGTCGAAGTCGGCGCCGCAGGTAGCCGCGCCGCAAGTAGCGCTGCCCGACTGGCCATTCCACGCGAGATCGCTTTCGACACCGTAAACGAACTGGTCGTATTGCATGTTGCCACCGACTGTCACGCCGCCGAGCAGGCCATTGGTGGGAATGCCGGCCGACTGCCCGCCGCTGAGCGTGGTGTCGCCGAAGCCGTAACCTCCGAGAACGCCGGCATAAAAGCCGGTCCAGTCGAGGACGGGATCGGCATAGACCGGGGCGTCGGGCACTTCGGCTTGAGGGGTGAAGACGGAAAGATCGGCGCCGAGGGCGGAACTGGCGAACAGGGCGCCGAGGGCAAAACCGGCAAAATAGCGTTTCATGAAAAAATCCTCCGTAGCGAACGACGCTGACCGTGCAATGCGGCGGCGGCGTGTTCGTTCCAGAGGATGCCTATGCGAATCGCAACTGATTCCGCACGTGTGCGGAATATGCAACAAACCGGCCTGGGGCAGCGCGCAAATGACCGGCCCCGGCTCTGCCAGGGTGCTTCAGCGACCGCGACGGAACGGAGCTGCGTTCCGATTGCACCGGAACGCCGTCCGGCCTCAGCCGAGCTTGTAGGCCGTCTTGGCCGCCTCGTAGGCGAGATGGCGCGCCAGGTCAGCTGCCGCGTCCTCGCCGAGCCGCCGTTCCGCCACCAGGCCGGCGAGGAAGCCCGCGACCTCGCGCCGCCATACGTCGTGCCGGGCCGGGATCGACAAAAGCGCCCGCGTATCGTCGTTGAAGCCGGCGAGATTGTAGAACCCGGCCGATTCGTGGACGCGGTCGAGATAGCGGCGGATGCCGCCGGGGCTGTCGTGGAACCACCAGGGCGGCCCGATCATCAGCGACGGCCAGTAGCCGGCCATCGGCGCCAGCTCGCGCGCATAGACGTCCTCGTCGAGCGTGAACATGATGATCCGAAGATTGGGCTCGTTGCCATATTTGCCGAGCAGCGGCGCCAGCGCGTGTACCCAGTCCGATGCCATCGGAATGTCGGCGCCCTTGTCGGCGCCGCGTTCGCGGAACAGGAGCGGATCGGTGTTGCGGTTCGAGCCGGCATGGATCTGCATGACCATGCCGTCCTCGACCGACAAGGCGGCCATTTCGGTGAGCATCTGGGCGCGGAATAGCTCCGCCCCGGCGGCGTCGATCCGGCCGCATAGCGCGTCGTCGAGCAACTTCTGGCGTTCGAGCACCGGCAGGTTGGCGGACTGTGGCGTCGGCACGCCATGATCGGTTGCAACGGCGCCGTATTCGCGGAAGAAGGCCCGGCGGCTGCGGTGGGCGTTGATCAGCCCGGCCCAGTTCGACGTGTCCTCGCCGGTCAGGGCGCCGAAGGCGGCGATGCGCTCGGCAAAGCCCGGCTTATCCGGATCGGTGACGTCGTCGGGCCGGTAGGTGGTGCGGATGCGCCCGATCAGCCCCTTGCGCTTGAGCACCTTGTGATGCGCCAACGCATCGAGGGCGAATTCGGTGGTGGCGATGGCTTCGACCCTGGCCTTGTCGAGAATGGCCAGCGGCAAAAGCTCCGGCGTCTTCAGCGCTCTGTCGATCGTATCGTAGATCTCGTCGGCCGTGTCGGGCCCGAGCGGGGTATCGATGCCGAACATGAAGCTGAGCGAATGGTCGATCCAGGTCCTGGACGGCGTGGCGGCGAACAGATGGAAGTTGTCCGCGAACAGGCGCCAGGCCTCGCGCCCCTCGGCCACGGGCTTGCCGTCGCTGCGCGGCACGCCGAGCGCATCGTAGCTGATCCCCTGCGAGCGCAGCATGCGGAGCACGTAATGGTCCGGCGTCAGGAACAGCGAGGCCGGGTCGGCGAACGGCTCGTTGTCGGCCAGCCATTGCGGCACCACATGGCCATGCGGGCTGATGATCGGCAGATCGGCGACCGAGGCGTAAAGCGCACGGGCGATGGAGAGCTGCGGCTCGTTGGCCGGCAGCAGGCGGTCTGGGTGCAGATGCATGTTGTCTCCCCGTGGGTCAGGGTTGGGATCAGCCGGGGCGCGCCCGGCCCTGAGGCTAGGCCCTGGTTAACCCCAATGTCGGATGGGCGAAAGCGTGCATGATGCCGCGCAATTCGGCAAGACCGCGCAGTCGGCCGATGGTCGGATAGCCCGGTTGTGCCTTGCGGCCGAGATCATCGAGAATGTCCTGGCCGTGGTCGGGGCGCATGGGGATCTGATGGTCGCGGCGGCCCTCTGCCTTGCGGCGGGCTTCCTCGTTCAGCACCTCGGCAACCAGCGCTACCATGTCGGTGTCGCCATTGAGATGCTCGGCCTCGTAGAACGAGCCGATAAGGGCGTCGGACTCGCGCTTGACATTGCGCAGGTGGACGAAATGCACGCGATCGCCGAGGCGTTTCATCATGCCGGGCAGGTCGTTGTCGGGCCGCGAGCCCAGCGAACCCGAGCACAGGGTAATGCCGTTGGCGTTGATGTCGACGGCCTTCATCATCCACGCATAGTCGGCTTCGGTCGACATGACGCGCGGCAGGCCGAGCAGGGCGAACGGCGGATCGTCGGGATGGCAGCACAGGCGCTGGCCATTCTTTTCGGCGTGCGGCGACACGTCCTCGAGAAAGGCGACGAAATTGGATCGAAGCTGGTCGGCGCTGATATTGTCGTATTCGGAAAGATGCGCCCTGACGCCGTCGAGCGTCATCGTCTCCGCCGCGCCTGGCAGGCCGAAGACGATGTTGCCGGAAAGGGCGGATTTGCGCGCGTCGCTCATTTCGGCGAAGCGCCGTTCCGCCGCCGAGACGACATCGGCCGGGAAATCCTCGCGCGCCCCGGCGCGTTCGAGAATGAAGATGTCGAAGGCGGCAAAATCGACATAGTCGAACCGCATGCAGGTGCCGCCGTGGCGGAGCTTGTGGTTGAGATCGGTGCGCGTCCAGTCGAGCACCGGCATGAAATTGTAGCAGATCGTCTCGATGCCGGCCGCGGCCAGGTTGTCGAGGCTTTCCCTGTAGTGGGCGAGGTGCTGGCGCCAGTCGCCCTTCTGCTTCTTGATGTCCTCGGAAACCGGCAGGCTTTCGACGACCTCCCATTCGATGCCGGAGGGCGATCCGTCCTTCATGACCCGCAATTGCTGCTGGCGCGTCGCGATTTCCACTGGCGTCCACACGGCACCGGTCGGAACATGATGCAGCGCGGTGACGACACCTTCGACGCCCGCCTGCACCATGTCGTCAATGCTCGCCAGGTCCCTGGGACCGAACCACCGCCATGTCTGTCTCATATTTCCCTCGTTGATCGCCTCTCCGGTTTTGCTGCCGACCGGAGCACACTGCCTTTTGACGGATTCCAAACCCGTGTCCAGACCCCATCTGGTCGCGCCCACCGCATTCCAGCGCAGCGCGCATTCAAGCTGGTTCGCCGCGCCGATTCGTCGATTTGTGGCCGAATCGGTTTTCGCGAGAAGCCGGGTTTCACTTTGCCGCCCGATGTTCTAGTTGCCGAAGGCCAGCCGCGGCAGGAAAAGGACCAGATCGGGCATGAACAGCAGGAACACGATAAGGGCGATGATGGTGCCGAGGAACGGCAGCGCCTCGATCGTGTAGTCCTCGACCTTGACGTTCATCAGCGAGCACACGGTGAACATGGCGACGCCAACCGGCGGGGTCATGCCTCCCAGGGTGACGATCGACATCATCAGGATGCCGAAATGCACCGGATCGATGCCGATCTGGCTGATGATCGGCACGAAGATGGGCGTGAGCAGCAACACGAGCACCGTGGCCTCGATGAAGCAGCCGGCGATCAGCAGGAAGACGAGGATGACGAGCACGATCATGTGCGGCTCGGTGATACCGGTCAGCATCCAGGTCGAGATGTTCTGGGGCACCTGCAGGAAGATGATGGCAAAGCCCACCATGCCGGACATCAAAATGATCAGCATGATCAGGCCGATGTCGGAAACAGCGTGGCCAAAGGCGCGGGTCAGCTTCTCCCAGTTCAGCTCGCGATGGGCGAGAAAGCCGACGACGACGGCATAGACCACGGCGAAGGCGCCGACCTCGGAGGGCGTGAAAATGCCGCCGCGGATGGTCAGGACCAGGGCGATGGGAAAAAGGATGGCCCACTTGGCCTGCCAGAAGGCGATGCCGAGCGCCTTGAATGTCGGCCGCTCGGTATTGGCGACGACGTATTTGCGCTGGCGGGCGATCAGATAGGCGGTGACCATCAGCGCCAGCATCATCATAAGGCCCGGGATGATGCCGGCCAGGAACAATTGCCCGATCGAGACATTGCCGACATAGCCGTAAAGGATGAGGCCGATCGAGGGCGGTATCGTCGCCGTGATCAGCGAACCGACGGCGATCACGGCGGCCGAATAGCCCTTGCCATATCCCTTGGCGATCATCGACGGCCCGAGGATGCGTGCTTCCATGGCACTGTCGGCGACGGCGGAACCGGAGACGCCGCCCATCAGGGTGGCGAGAACGATGGCGACCTGGGCGAGGCCGCCGGCCATCCAGCCGACCGCGACATAGGAGAACTTGAACAGCCGGTCGGTAATCCCGCTCTCGTTCATCAGGTGGCCGGCCAGAACGAAGAACGGCACGGCCAGGAGCGGAAAGCTCTGGCTCATGGTGGCGATCTTCTGCACGCCGATCGAGATCGGCATCAGCGGCTCGGTCATGAAGAACAGGAAGCCCGACATGCCGATGGCGAAGGCCACGGGCAGTCCGAGCAGCATCAGAACGAAAAAGACGGTGGTGATGAGGGCCATGGCCTATTTCTCCCCGGCCAGCGCGGCAGCTTCGGCTTCCGAACGCGAATAGACGAGCGCGCCGTCCTTGCCATGCGCCTTGACGGCTTTCACCATGTTGAAGACCAGGGCGATGGCGAGCATGACGCAGCCGACGGGCACCGCGATGGTCACCCAGAAATAGGAAAGGCCGCTATCGCCCATCTGGCGCTGAATGTTGGACAGGGCCAACCGTGCGCCCTCGTAGGACAGGAGGGCGAGAAAAACCAGGGTGAGTGCCGACAGGGCCATCTCAAGCATAAAGCGCAGCCTGAAAGGCAGATGGCGGACGATCAGGTCGATCCCGAGATGCGCCTTGTCGCGCATGGCGCGGACGGCGCCGAAAAAGCACAGCCAGATGAACAGCAATTGCGCCATGTCGATGGACCAGATCACCGGGTGATCGAGCGTGCGCATGAGGGCGGACACGAAGACGAGCAGGACGATGGCGGCGAGCAGGGACGCGGCGACGGCGAACTCCACCCGGGCGATGAGTTGGCGCATGAGCTTGGCTCCACGGGATGTGGGAACGGGCGCCCCCATGCGGGAGCGCCCAGTTCTACGCATTGGTCGACGGTCCTAGTTGGCGGCGATCGCCTGGAGTTCGTCGCGCAGGGCGCCATAGCCGAGCTTGTCGTAGACGCCGGCGGTGGCTTCGCGGAAGATCGCCAGATCGGGGGTCGTCACGTCCATCCCCTGGGCCTTGAAGTCGGCTTCGAGCTGGTCGAGCGAGGCCTCGGTGCCGCGAGAGGCGATGTCACCGGCCTCGAGCGCTTCTTCGCGCAGGATGGTCTTGAGATCCTCGGGCAGCGTGTCGAACCACGGACCGGAGGTCACCAGGCCGGTGATCAGGCTGATATGGCCGGTCTTGGTGATGTACTGGGTGACTTCGTAGAGCTTGGACCCGAAGGCGGCGGGGAACTGGACCTCGGCCGCGTCGAGCACGTTCTGCTGCAGGGCGGGATAGACCTCGGAATAGGGCATCGGGGTCGGGGTGGCGCCCATTGCGGCGACCGTCTCGAGCCAGACCGGCGCGCCCGGGGTGCGCATGCGGACGCCCGCGAGGTCGGCCGGCGTGGCGACGGGCTTCTTGGTGAACAGTTCGCGTTCGCCCTGCCACCAGTTGAAGCTCAATACCTGAAGCTGGCCTTCGTCGTGGAGCTTTGTGACCCAGGTCTCGAACAGATCGGAGGTGACGACCTTGCGGATGCCGTCATAGCCGGAGGCAAGATAGGGCGCGCCGAGCACGCCGAACTCGTTGACATAATTGGCAAGACGGCCGCCATCGACGACGACCGCGACCGGGGCGCCGGCCTTGGCCTGCTCGAGCACGTCCTCGTCCGGACCGAGTTGCGAATTGGGGAACAGCTTGACTTCCATGCGGCCGCCGGATGCCTCGGCGACGTTGGCCTGAAGGGCTTCGAGGCCCTTGTAGAGCGGATCGGTCACCGCCAGGGCGGTGTTGACGCTGAGCGTGTAGTCGGCTGCCAGCGCCGGGGCGCCGAGGGTCAGTGCGACAAGGCTGGTTGCCAGAACAGTGGCGATGGATTGCTTTTTCATGATCATTCCTCCCAAGATCACGGCGCGCAGGGCATTGCCGCGATTGCAGATAGACTAGTATGGTAGTATGTTGGTGTCAACATGAACGAACATTTTCAACTCGGCACGCTCGATGACGGCGCTTCCGGCTCGCGGCCGGCCACGATCGGCAACCGCGTATTCGAGGCGCTGCGGCTGGCGATCGTCCAGCTGCAATTGAGGCCGGGCAATATCCTTTCGGAGGCGGAAGTCGCCAAGCAGCTTGGCGTTTCCCGCCAGCCGGTGCGCGAGGCCTTCATCAAGCTCGCCGAAATCGGGCTGGTCGAGGTCAAGCCGCAGCGCGGCACTCTCGTCAAGCTGATATCCCGGCGCGAGGTCGAGAACGCACGCTTCATCCGCGAGGCCATCGAGGTCGCCGTCGTGCGACGGGCCTGCGCCGAGGCCGGCGACGCCGACATCGCCGTGATGCGAGACGTTGTGGCGCGGCAGAAACTGGTCAGCGTTACCGGCGATCTCGCCGGGTTCCTGAGGCTCGACGAGGCCCTGCACCAGTCGATCGCCCGCTCGGTCGATTGCGAGCCGGCCTGGCGGCTTCTGGAAAACCTCAAGGCCCAGATGGATCGGGTGCGATACCTGTCGCTGCCGCATGAGACCCCGATCGACACCCTGATCGCCCAGCACGATGCCATTGTCGAAGCGATCGCCGAACGCGATGCCGATCGCGCCGAAGCGCGGATGCGCGAGCACTTGAGCGAAATCCTCAAATCACTGCCCAGGATCGCCGCCATCCAGTCCGAGATGTTCTCCGAGTAGGGCTTTGGGTCGTGCGCTGCAACCGTGCCGGGCCGGCGCCGATCAAGGCGTTGTCCGGGGCGCCAATGGCCGGATCGCTCGGCAACGGCTTCATTCTCATTTGAATCAATTCGCCATGGCGGCGAAAAGTCTCGAACAAAACCTTTGCGCTAGTCTGGCTCCATCGCAAGCGAATGCGAGCGGGGACGAGGCGAGGCAATCCGGAAGAGGAGGTTTCCGGTTTCGAGCGTGACCGAGACGAGGAGGTTCCCGAGCGCATGAATACTGCCGCACTGGCCACCAGGTCATGCTCACCCTTTCCGGGGCGCTCCAACGGCTTAGGCCGCGGCGCACCCCATAGACGAATTCGCCTTCCCCTGTCCTTGCCCCATCTGGCTCGGGACCGCGAATAAACCGGATCTTCCGGTTCTTGACCTTCGAAACGCACGCATGCCACTCGCGCCCCGCCCCCCCGCGGGGCGCTTTTTTTAAGGCGAGTCCGGAGAGCCTAGTTGTCGCCCATCTTCAGCGCCTGGATAAAGGCTTCCTGCGGGATTTCGACCTTGCCGAACTGGCGCATCTTCTTCTTGCCCTTCTTCTGGGCCTCGAGAAGCTTGCGCTTTCGGGTGATGTCGCCGCCATAGCATTTGGCGGTCACGTCTTTCCTCAGGGCGGAAATGGTCTCGCGGGCGACGATGCGTCCGCCGATGGCGGCCTGGATCGGAATCTTGAACAGGTGCTGCGGGATCAGCTCCTTGAGCTTTTCACAGAGCACGCGCCCGCGCGCCTCGGCGGCGGAGCGGTGCACCAGCATCGAGAGGGCGTCGACCGGCTCGTCGTTGACCAGAATCCCCAACTTGACCAGATCGCCTTGCCGCCGGTCCTCGAGCGTGTAGTCGAAGCTGGCATAGCCCTTGGAAACCGATTTCAGCCGGTCGTAAAAATCGAACACCACCTCGTTGAGTGGCAGCTGGTATTCGAGCATGGCGCGCGAGCCGACATAGGTGAGGTTCACCTGGATGCCGCGTCGATCCTGGCAGAGCTTGAGGATGGCGCCGAGATAGTCGTCTGGCGTCAGAATCGTCGCTTTGATCCACGGCTCGCGGATTTCCTTGATCCGGACCTCTTCGGGCATGTCGGCCGGATTGTGCAATTCCTTGACGGCGCCGTCGGTCGTGACGATCTCGTAGACCACCGAGGGGGCGGTGGCGATGAGGTCGAGATCGAACTCGCGCGTCAGCCGTTCCTGGATGATCTCGAGGTGCAACAGGCCGAGAAAACCGCAGCGGAAGCCGAAACCAAGCGCGGCACTGGTTTCCATCTCGTACGAAAAGCTCGAATCGTTGAGCCTCAGCCTGCCCATCGCCGCCCGCAAATCCTCGAAATCGGCGGCATCGACGGGAAACAGGCCGCAAAAGACAACAGGCTGCGCCGGGCGGAACCCGGCCAAGGGCTTGCTGGCCGGCTTCTTGTCGTCGGTGATGGTGTCGCCGACATTGGTGTCGGCCACTTCCTTGATCGAGGCAGTGAAAAAGCCGATCTCGCCCGGCCCGAGTTCGCCGGTATCGACGAGCTTGGGGGTGAACACGCCGACCCGGTCGAGTTCGTAGGCGGCGCCGGTCGCCATCATGCGGATTTTCTGACGCTTCCTGATGCGGCCGTCGACGACGCGGATGAGAACGACGACGCCGAGATAGGCATCGTACCAGCTGTCGACCAGAAGCGCCTTCAAGGGTGCGTTCTCGTCGCCCCTTGGAGGCGGCAGACGGTGGACGATCGCTTCGAGGACCTCCTCGATACCGATGCCGGTCTTGGCCGAGATCTCGAGCGCATTCGAGGCATCCAGCCCGATCACGTCCTCGATCTGTTGCCTGACGCGCTCGACATCGGCCGCCGGCAGATCGACCTTGTTGAGCACCGGAACGATCTCGTGATCGACGTCGATGGCGTGATAGACATTGGCAAGGGTCTGCGCCTCGACGCCCTGGGAGGCGTCGACCACGAGCAGCGAGCCCTCGCAGGCGGCGAGTGAGCGGTTGACCTCGTAGGCGAAATCGACATGGCCGGGCGTGTCGATGAGGTTGAGCTCATAGAGCTCGCCATTTCTGGCGGTGTAGTTGAGCCTTACCGTCTGCGCCTTGATGGTGATGCCGCGCTCGCGCTCGATATCCATCGAATCGAGCACCTGTTCCTTCATCTCTCTGAGATCGAGTCCGCCGGTCATCTGGATGAGCCGGTCGGCCAGCGTCGACTTGCCGTGATCGATATGGGCAATGATCGAGAAATTGCGGATGTGGTCGAGCGATGTGGACATGGTGCGCGCATTTAGCAGGATCGCAGGCGGGCGCAAAGATCATTCGTACCGAAGTGCGGAAACCGCAGCGCCATGGTACTCCTGGGCCGTTCGTGCGTTTGTCCGACACTGGTACAAGGAGCGGGTTCAATCGCGACAACGACGCACGTCATCGCCATCGCCATTGCCGCAGCGGCGCTGCTGGCGGCGGCGGTCCAGGCATCGGCGCAGCACGATGCCGGTTTTTTCCTGCCGCAACCGCGCCTGGAAGCCGACACAGCGGGCCTCGAATCGTCGACGCCGGCCGCGCCACCGCTGCCAAGGCCGCGTCCGCCGCGGGTGCCGGAGCCGCTCGAGAACCAAGTGTCTCCGGCGGAAACCGAATCTCTGGACACGCCGCCGCGCCTCTACCAGACCGCCTGTCCCGCCCTTATCGACGGCACCATCGTGGCCAAGATGCTCCCGCCGATCGACGACGGCATCTGCCAGGTCCGTTCACCGCTGTTGGTGTCGGCCGTGAATATTGGTGGGCGGGAAGTGACACTATCGACCCCGACCATCACCACATGCGGCATGGCCGGCCAACTCGCCCGATGGGCCGGCCGCTTCGACGCCTATGCCGCTGTCGTGTTCCGATCGTACTTGACGAGCCTGCTCGCCGGCACCGGCTATGACTGCCGCCCGCGCAACAATCTGGAAAGCGGCGATGTCTCCGAGCACGGCTTCGCCAACGCCCTCGACATAGCCGGCTTCGTGCTCGAAAGCGGCACGCGCGTGTCGCTGCCGGAGGATTGGTCAGGCGACGACCCTGAGGCGGCGGCGATGCGCTACGCCCACGCCTCCGCCTGCGGTCTGTTCACCACGGTGCTTGGCCCGGGGGCAAACGCCCTGCATGACGACCACCTGCATCTCGATCTCGGCTGCCATGGGCAGAGCTGCACACACAGGCTGTGCGAATGAATCGGTACTAGGCTTCCGGCACGTCCCAGTCTGGCGGCGGCACGTCGCGCCGCCAAAGCGTCCGCACGCCGTTCGCCCGTCAGGTCTCAGGCGCGGCCGTTTCGATCCTCCTTCGGTGCGTGCCAGGGCGGCAGATCGGCAAGTTCGTCGGGCGTAAGCCGGGCCAGCGGGTCCTTGGGAACCTCGTCCCGATCGGAGAAACGCCCGAGCAACAGGCAGAGGAGCATATACATTTCTTCGTATCCTCTTTGGGTCCATGCTCGCATAATCGGCAGTATTCAGCGCTTTTCAATCGACAGCTTCTGGGTGCCCGTATAGATTTTCTATATGAGCACACCATTCCCCATCCCGTTCAACGCCTTGAGGGCGATCGAAATCACCGCCCGGGCCGGTGCGCTCGGGCCGGCGGCGGCGGAACTCGGGGTGACGCCGGGGGCGGTCAGCCAACATATCAGGCGGGCGGAGGAGCGGCTGGGGCTGATGCTGTTCGAGCGTACGCCGCGTGGCCTCATTGCGACGCCCGAACTCGAGGGCGTGCTGCCGCAATTGCGGGCCGGCTTCCAGGCGTTGATTGAGGCGAGTGCCGGGTTGAAGGCGATCGAAGACAGGGTGCTCAACGTGACGACGGGCAATGTCTTTGCTTCGCGCTGGCTGGTGTGGCGAATTGCCAAATTCGCCGCACGCCACCCCGAAATCGAGTTCAGGCTGTGCGTGACCGGCGACATGCTCGATCTGGCACGCGGCGACATCGATTGCGGCATCCGTTTCGGAAGCGGCACCTGGTCGGGCGTCAAGGCGGAAAAGATCGGCGGAACCACCTACCAGCCGGTCTGCTCGCCGCTTCTGGCCAAAAGACTCAGGAACCCGGCCGATCTTGCCCATGTGCCGGTGATCCGCGACGAAGCAAGCGCACTCGACTGGCGGGCCTGGTGGCGGGCAGCGGGGATCGCTGACCCGCCGCGTGTTTCCGGGCCGGTCTATTCCGATCCGGCGCTGGCTTTCGACGCGGCGGTCTCCAATCAGGGCGTGTTGCTGGCGGTCGACATGATGAGTGCCGATTCGGTAAGCGACGGACGGCTGGTGCGCCCCTTCGATCTGCCCGTCGACAGCGGCATCGGCTATTGGCTGGTTACCGCCGAGGGTCGAAGCCTGCCCAAAAAGGTTCGCGCCCTGCGCGACTGGCTGGAAACCGAAGTGCCAGCCTCGGCCTGCGGTTATGTCGGGCAATTGCAGGCCGGCGAGCTGCGGCTCGCAACGTCTCCCGTTTCCGGTTGATCGGGGCTGGCGCGGCCGAGGGACAGTCCGCGCTCACGCCTCCGGCACGTCCCAGTCGGGCGGCGGCACGTCGCGCCGGCGGAAGCGGAAGAGCAGCGAGACGATGACGCCGACGGCGAGGGCGAGCGTCAGGTCGGCGAAAACGGTCAGCACCAGCGTTAAAAGGATCACCGTGGCGTTGGGGCCGCTGCGTTCGAGATCGTCGGCGAGCTTGTGCGGCTCGCTCATCGTCCAGGCGGCGATCAGCAGCACCGAAGCGAGCGCCGGCAGCGGCAGATAGCCGATCAGCGGCGCCGCGAAGATGAGAAACAGCAAGACGAACGCGGCGTGGCTGATGCCCGCCACCGGCGTCTTGCCGCCGGCGCGGATATTGGTGGCGGTGCGGGCGATGGCACCGGTGGCCGGCAGGCCGCCCATCAGCGCCGAGCCGAGATTGGCGATGCCCTGGCCGAGGATTTCGGTATTCGAGCGGTGGCTGGAGCCGGTCATCTTGTCGGCGACCATGGCCGACAGCAGTGATTCGATACCGGCCAGAAAGGCAATGACCAGCGCCGACGGCAGAAGATCGACGACCTTGGCATAACTGAGATCTGGCAGGTGCGGCGGCTTGAGTTCGAAGACGAGCGGACCGAAGCGCGAGGCGATGGTCTCGACCGGCAGGTGAAACACCTCTACGACCGCCGCCGCCACGACGACGGCAATGACGAGGCCGGGAAAGCGGGTGCTCCACATGCGGATGGCGATGATGATCGCCAGCGATCCGAGCGCCACCAGCAGCGCCGCCGGCGTGAAGCTATCGCGTATCTCCCAGAGCGCCCTCAGCTTGTCGTAGACATCGCTCGGCACCTCGGCATCGGACAGCCCGAACACGTCCTTGATCTGGCTGAGCACGATGACGACGGCAATGCCGACGGTGAAGCCGCGGATGACCGGCTCGGGCACGTAGCGCACCAGCGTGCCGACGCGAAGCAGTGCGGCGACGACAAGGATGATGCCGGCCATAAGGGTGGCAAGGACCAGCCCGTCATAGCCATGCATGTGAATGACGCTGTAGACGGTGACGATGAAGGCCGCCGTCGGACCGCCGATCTGGGTGCGCGAACCGCCGAGCAGCGAGATCAGGAAACCGCCGACGACGACGGTCAGGAGACCCTGTTCGGGCGTGGCGCCCGACGAAATGGCGATGGCTAGGCCGAGCGGCACGGCGATGATGGCGACCGCGAGGCCGGCGAGCAGATCATGGCCCAACTGGGTGAGGCCATAGCCTTCCCTGAGCGCGATGACGAGCTTGGGCACGAATTCGGGCGGACGTCCCTGAAAATTCTGGGTCATGTCTCGAACGGACAAATGTGACAGAAGTGCTGACCTAACGCCGCGTTTGGTGAAAAGTCAATCGGTCTGCAAGACTCGCCAAGAAGAAAGATGCGGCACCGGCGGCGCAAATCGCCGGTGGCAATATCCGGGAGACCGGGTCGGGTCGAATCTATCTTCGGGCGAGCACCATGAACGCCTCGTCGGTGGCGTCGACGGGACCGCCGGTGTCGAGCGCGTGGCAGGTCACGGCGCCGAAACCGGCTTCGGTGAGTTCGGCGCAAATCGCCTCTTGGTCGAAATACTGCATCCAGTTGTAGATTTCTTCCGTGCCGGTGGCGGAGACGACGAGATAGCGATCAAGGCCGATCCTTTGGTCCGGGTAAAGGAATGTCTTGGATATGAGTGTGTGGGCGCCTGTCGCCCAGAAGCCGCTCCCGGCGCTGTGTTCGATCGACTGCTTCTCGCCGAGGCGGGCGAAGACGGAGGTAGAGAACACGTCGAAAACGAAGGTGCCGCCGGGCATGAGGCTATTGCTGACTTTGTCGTAAAGACGCCGCCGCCGATCCGGCGATAGCGGGCAAAGGTCGCCATAGATCAGCATGACGACGTCCTGTCGGTCGGGCAGCGGGTCCTTGAGATAGTCGGCTTGCCGATAGGCGATGCTGAGCGCTTCCACCCCGGCATGGGTTCGGGCATGGGCGAGCGAATGAGCCGAAAAGTCGAGCCCGGTGACATGGCCGCCTCGCCGTGCCATGGCCTCGGCATAGAGTCCCGGCCCGCAGCCGAGATCGGTGATCGCCTTTCTGGCGAAGCCGAGGCGCAGATCGAGCCAGTCGACGATGGCGGCGATCCGCTCTGGACGCCGCGAGGCGAGTTCTGTTTCCGGATCGAGATGGCAGGCGAGCATGCCCTTGGCGCGATGCGGATCGGTCCACAACGCGTCGATCGTGTAGGCGGAAAAGGGTTCTGGGCGTTCGAAGAACGCGTTGAGTTCTGAAAACATGATCGAATGTCCGTTAATGTGCAGGGTTTCGGGTGCCGCTTGGCGTACGAAAGCCTCTAATGCAGGAACCCGCGGGCCGCAGGCGGTGAGCTATGGGGATTTCGATTTTCGGCTGGTCTTTGGGATGACGCAACCGC
>Ga0180009_10002043_pt1 | contig 23876 bp, 29 predicted proteins | sample OS_PC_MetaG_FD_123537 | JGI IMG/M metagenome (GOLD analysis project Ga0180009, IMG submission 123537) | Groundwater microbial communities from the Aspo Hard Rock Laboratory (HRL) deep subsurface site, Sweden - OS_PC_MetaG | ecosystem: Environmental > Aquatic > Deep subsurface > Groundwater...
AGTTTCGAAGAGCCGAGTATCTCGGCTCCTCATATTAATTTTTCAAAAGAATTAAATTTAATGGAGAACGGCGATTCCTCCCAAAACTTAAAAGTTTGGGTACCCTCGCCGTGGATGTAATGGTAAAGAAAAAACGAATAAAAAAGAAAGTTGTTAAGAAGAAGTCTGTTAAAAAGCATGGCCGGTCTCCAACTAATAAAAACAAAGGAAGCAAAGTTAAGAAGCTTATTAAGTTGGCAAAGAAAGGTAAGGAACCGAAAAAGAAAAAGAGATAAATGAATTTAATTCTGTATCTTTAATTAATAATTACTTTTTTAAAAAGTGTAGATAATTAAGGGTGTATAATAAATTCTGAATGCTCGGTGTGGGCGTTTAACCCAAAGGTCAACTTCCTATTTCAAAACAGAGAACGCAACTTTTTCTACCCGCTCGGCGTGGGCGTAGATTTTTAAATTATTATTTATTATATTTGTAATGAAAAAAGAGAGTGTAAACCAAAATAATAAAGATTATGAAGAAAAAATAAATTTTAATTTTTCCTTGATAATAATTTCTTTATTGCTGTTCTTTTTTTTCTTTTTATCTTATTTTCATAATTGGGCTAATTCTCTTTTTATGAACTTGCATTTTTGTAATCATATATTATGTATTTTTTATTCAATAATCTGGTTGTTTTTTGAAGTTTATAATTTTATTAATCTTTATAAGGAAAAAAAGAAATTTGGTAATAAGAAGAACGAAACAAAACAAGAAAAGAAAAATCACTTAAAAAAATGGTTAATTATTTTTCTTGTAGTTTTAATTATAGGAATTATTTTAATGAATATTCTTCCCTGTGATAGCCAAGGTAATCTAAATCTTAATTTAGGAATTTTCTCAAATGATAATAATGGAGATGGAGAAAGTTTAAAAACAATTCCTTGCTGGGAAACTAATTGGCCTGAATGTAATGGTTATTGTGATGAAGGAGGAGAATGCCTGCCAATAAGAAAAACAAATGAAAGTTCTGGAATGTGCGGATGTGAATTTGGGAAAATTATATTAAATGATACGGATAGTGGTTTAAATCCTGCTGTAAGAGGAGAGCTTATAGAAATAAATTCTCTTAGTGGGGAATATGAAATTTATAGAAGTGATATTTGTATTAATTATTTTACACTTAGAGAATATTCTCTTTTAGATGATTATTCTTATAATGTAACTTTAGTTAATTGCAGGGATTTTTATGATGGTGTTTTTTCTTGTTGTAAATCTGGAGCTTGTTTAACTAATTGTGATTCATATGACTGTTCAGGATTCGCTCTTGAAAATGGTTTTTCTAATTGGTATGATAATAGGAACGGAGCAATTTCAAATGTCAATGAATGTGAAGAATTTGCTGAGAATTTCTGTGGAGAGAAGCCAAGTTCAATTATTTGGGATAGTGATTATTTTTGTTGTGTATGGGATTGTGAAGAAACAATAGAGCAATGCGGAGACTCTTATCCAATCTGTGGAGGTTCATGTCCTCCCGATAACGAATGTGTATCTCATACGGGGGAATGTTTATGTGTTCCAAGAGATTTCCAGTTTTGTGGAGATTCTTATCCAATCTGTAATGGTTATTGTGAAACTGGAACTTGCATATTTGATAAGATTGGAGGATGTTCTTGTGAAGAGAATGTCCAATGCGGAGATTCATTTAATTTAGGATGTAGTGGTTATTGTGATGAGGGTCTTATATGTCAAGAAAATAAAATAGAAGGTTGTGGGTGTATAAAAGAAGCCCCTTTATGTTTTGATTCTGATGAAGGCATTAATGCAACAATACCAGGAACTTGCAATGATGGAAATTCTTATACTGATTATTGCATTAATAACTATACTTTGATGGAGTGGTATTGTAGCGAATATACCTGTGTAGAAACCCCATGGCAATGTGATAAAGAATGTATTGAAACTCCCGAAGGTAGTAAATGTGAATAGATAATTTAGGATAAAATAAAGGGCGTTAAACTTTTCTCAACCGCTCGGCGTGGGCATACACCCCTTCATACAGAATGGGGGAGAAGTTGGGAGAGTGATTGTAGAGGGGAGGAATTTTGACTAAGTTCTTAGAAAACTAGAAATCTTATAAGTTTTATGGAGTTTTTCTCTTAAATCAAGGGGGACAAAATTATGAGGATGGCTTTTTGACAGAATATTTAAAATTTGTTTATGTGCAACAATGAATTGTTCATTAGCTAATGCGAATTCTTCTTGTATTTTATTGTAATCAAAATCTTCTGTTGTTTTTTTCTTTAATTCTTGGACAACGTCTATATTTTTATTATAAATATCTGCATGAAGTTCTATGTTTTCATTATTTAGTTTAACTAAGTCATATGAAATATCAATTGGGATTTGTTTTTTTATGATTCCTTGTTTAATCTCAGGACTAATCAAGTCATATAATTTTAACATGTCTTTCATTCCAACTCTTAAACAACCGTCAGATGTAGGGGTTCCAATAGTAAATTCATCAGTAGTTGAATGAATTACAAACTCATCATAATAGTAATTAGAAGAACCTGTTCTTATTTTCATACCTAGTCCTCTCATCTCAGAATAAGGCATACGATATCCTATGGGATTTCCTTTTTCATCATAAGTATTTGTCCATCTAATTACATCTCCTTTATTGATCTTAAGATGAGGGTAATTTTCTCCATACCTGAATACAACTGTTTTTCTTTTTTCATCAATAAATCCAGTTCCTATGGGGGTTTGTTTTCTTCCATCATAACCTTTCCCAATCCCTACAGAAAAACTAAATGTTTCTTCTAAATTTCCATCTACGAAATTCATTAAAGTTAATGAATAACCTGGCAAGTTTATTTTTATTTTTTGCTCTAATTTGTTTTGTGCAAAAACATTATTCTTTTTGGAAAGATTAAATGTTAAAAGTGAACTAATTTGTAAAAAATTTCTTCTTGTTATCATTTTTCTTTTTTTTATATTGGCGGTTTTAGTTAATTACCTCTTATCTTTTTTGTTCTAAACTCTCTCTACTCTTCCGGCGTGGGCATACCCCCCTTTGTACAGAATGGGGGAGATTAATTCAATTTAATCTGAACATGATAGTGGATAAGCATCTTGTACCTTTTTCGCTACTTCACAAACTATTTTTCTTGTATCTTTATCTAAAGCTTGAAATACTGTTTTACCATAAAGACCTAGAGTAGAAGGAGATGCTCGAATATATTCTGAAAGCCCATCTCTTATTATACCCCCTCCCAGAGTCAAGGCACCTATTGTGCCATTTAAAGTTTTTGAAAATCCATATTGTGGATGAGCCCTAAATTTTGAAAATTCTCCGCCAACAGATCTAGCCACCCCATCAAAAATATTAGTAAATTGTTGGTCTGTTTGAATCCTAACTTTTTCTCCTGCTTGATACAAAACAGCAGTTACAATATCTTCTGGAAATGTTGCAGTAATCATGATATTCTTAATTATTTTAGTTATTTATACTTTTATATTTATTATTAGTTAGTTTCATATTGAAAGTTTCCAATGGGGAGTTCTAGTTTAGGATAATTTTATTAATGTTGTTTTTCTTGAGGGGGAATGATTAAACCGCTTAAACTTAAAAAAGATAGGTGGAAGAAAATTTTCGCGATAATAGTTATATTACTATTTTTAGGAGTAGTTTTAGCTGTTGCTTTAGTGAATATTGATTATCTTGATATTTTAAAGAAAATTCCTTAATAATTTATTCTAAGTGTTTGTAGGGGCACCCTTTAGATAATTTTATATAATATTGTATTTTAATATAAACATGAAAAGAAGTGGTATAGTATTCACTTTGGCGGTAGTATCAATATTACTGATTTCTTTTAGTTTTGTAAGTGCTGGTTTGTTTGATGATATTTGGGATAAAATTACTGGGGGGACTGTTGAAGAAAATGTTAGTATTGAAAGTACTGATATATCTGAAGTAGAAGAGCCAGTAGAACCAGAACCTGAAATTTGTGGAGATGGTATTTGTCAAAGTGGTGAAGTGTGTGATAGAGATTGTTGTGAAGCTTTTTGTACTTTAGAATGTCCAGATGGGGCTGTTCAAGGAAGTTGTGGTTGTGAATGCATCTCTAAAATAGAACCTCCCATAGAACCTCCCATAGAAGATTTTTCTGAACCTCTTTCAGATAATAGGGAATGTGAAGAAGGGGAAATGAGATATTATAGATGTCCAGATGGAACAAAGGTTCCTAACTGTGGATGTGAAAATGGCATGTGGGTATGTAAAATTTTTAAGGACGAAAATTGTCCTGATGTTGGGCCTGGACCTGAAACATGCGCAGCTAAAATACAAATAACTTTTAATAAAGATGTTTATAAAATTGGGGATGATGTAAAAATTATAATAGAGACTTTTGATTCTCAGGGAAACCATGTTCCTAATTATGCTTTTTATGGTCAAATGTATGATAATATGTGGCATAGTCCTGATTTGCAGAAAACAGACAATAAAGGATACCTTATTAATACTGGAATAGCAGAAAAACCAGCTGGAGGAGTTACAGAAGTTAAGTTTAAAGTTTATACAAAAGAAATTGGTTCTTGCGGTTCTGTTGAAGATACTATGGCAGTTAAATTTGAACAAGAAGAGTGTGGAATCGGAGAGTGTGCACCTAAACCAGGATGTAAAGATAAAGTCCGGAATTGCGGAGGGACTTGTACTCCTTGTCCAGAAGATGATGGAGATGGAGAAATATTCTACCCTTGTAGTGGTTGTGAATTAGAAGATAAATGTTATCCATATGGTTATAGAAAAGATGGAAGCTTTTGTTCAGATGAAAATGATTTATTTGTAGCTCAGTCAGGAGATGATGGGAAATGTGAAAATAATTTTGAATGTAAAACTAATTTATGTATTGATAGTAATTGTGTAAGCAGTAATGTATGGAATAAATTTCTTGGATGGTTTAAGAAAATGTTTGGAGGGGGCGATGACGAAGAACCTGGACCTAAAGAATGTTCTAAAGTACTTATAGAAGAAGATGTTGGAGATTATGAATATATTGAATCTGCATATGGTCCTGATAAAGATACACAAGCACCATTATTTTCAAATGATTGTGAACAAATAGGAACAATAAAATGTTGTGTGGCACAATATTCAGAAAATGAAGATAGTAGTATAGGGGGGATTATATGCCCATATAATAATAGAGTAGATGTAGAAAATTTAGTTAAGTGTTCATTAGGAAACGCAGGTGATTTTTTAGGAGAATATAAAGATGAAAAAGTAATGAAAATGAATAAAGAGAGAGTGATACTTTGGACACATAAGAATTATGCTCTTGGAATTGGTAAAAATCCATTAGAGTTAGGCATACCAGAAGATATAGTGGATGCTTATCTTAATAAATATACTAGTGATTTAGAAGAAATTGATATTACAAATATTCCTGTTATAGTTGATGGAAAACCATTTGTATTTTGTACTGAAGAAGATGAGAGATTAATAAAAGAATGTCAGATTAGTGGAGGCATGTTCCAAAGTAATCCTAGTTCACTTGATGGAACTGAAGAGGGCAAAAAAAGTTGTATTAATAGTAAAGGATTTGGTGAGGGTTGTTGTGAGGTATTTGCAGGTTGTGCTAATAATTGCGGAGAGATAACTCATATTCCTAATAGAAATAGTTGTTATATTGACCTTGCAATAAAAAATAAAGATGTTGAAGTTTGTGGAAAAATAGATGATAGTAACCGTAGGAACAAATGTTATATTAATGTTGCAGAACATACAGGTAATGCCAATATTTGTGACAAAGTAAGTGATAGTGATTTACAAGAAAAATGTTATTTTTGGGTTGCAGGAGAAACCGGTGAGGAAGATAGTTGTGCTGGAATAGCTGATGCTGGTTTACAAGCGATGTGTTATGTGGATGTTGCAATAAAAACAGGGGATGCTAGTTTTTGTGATAAAATAACTGATAGCCATATAGGGGATAAATGTTATAGAAATGTTGGAATACAAACTAATAATAAAGTTTTATGTAACAAGATAATTGAAGAACAGGCAAAACAAAAGTGTCTTGATAATACTTCTTAATAATAAACAAGGTGTTCTTATTTCTACTTGACCTACGGTCGGGCGTATTTTTTCTTATGTAGTACATAATCATAACATTTAAAATAGGTGTAGTACATAACTTATTTATGGTAACTGAAAAACAAATTAAAGTCAAAGGAAAAGAATATTGGATATTGATTCACTCAGTTAGGAAAGGAAGAAAGATTATTCAAAAGAAAAAATATATAGGAAAAACTCTCCCACCAAAATCAAGATTAGAACAATTAAAAAAAGAATTTTTAAAAGAACTTTTCGGAAATAAATTCAAATATCTTTCAAAAGAAGATTTTGAAAAAATAGAAGATAAAAAGAAGAAGTATAATCAGGAATTAAGAAAATTAAGCAAGATAGAGAAAGAGAAAAGATTGAATGAATTTATGATTAGATATACTTATGATAGTAGCAATCTTTCTGGAGTTGATGTCACTTTAAGGCAGACATTTTTAATTTTAAAAGAAGGCATAATTCCTAAAAATTTTAAGAATTTAAGAATAGTTAAAGAAATAGAGAACCATGAAAAGGGATTTATAGCGATTACTAAATTTAAAGGAAAATTTGATGTTAAATTTCTTAAAAGATTACATACAATACTTTTTTCTGGAATTGATGATAGTATTGCTGGAGAATTAAGAAGCAAGTTAAAGAGAAATGTAAAGATAGCTGGAACATCTTATGTTCCTCCAAAGTGGCAAGATGTTGATAAAGAATTGGCGAATTTCTTTAATTGGTATAAAGCTGATAATCGAAAGTTACACCCATTGGAATTAGCATCATTAATCCATTTAAAATTAATCTCAATACAACCATATGTAGATGGAAACAGTAGATTATCAAGGTTATTGATGAATTGGATTTTATGGAAAAAAGGATATCCTTTAGTTGATATTCCTATTAAAGATTTAGAAAGTTATTACAATGTCTTAGATAATTATCAAATTGAAAAAGATGAAAAGCCCTTTATAGATTATATTAAGAAGAAGTACTTGAGTTTGTGAGGAGTGTAGCACTTTTGATGCTCTCTCGGCGTGGGCGTCTAACACTTTTTCAGTACAAGTTGGTAGTGAATTTACCGACGTGGAAAAATTTAAATAGTAAAAGATTAATGAGAAATTATGGAGACAAAAAATTTAAGAAACAACATATGCTATTTTCTTGAAATTTCTAAACTTAAGTTAAAATGTGTTCTCTGGGTGGATTGGCAAAATTTTTAGAAAAAGGTGGATCGATTATCCAAGATCCAGATGAAAGGGAAGAACATATAGCACATATGAAAAGATTAGGGAGTGATACCCAAATTTATTACAGTCTTATATTGAAAGAGCTTAGAGAAAAGTATCAAATTAATCCTTTGAATATTTAGTTAGCAAAATATTTTTTATTAAAGTTACTTCCCATTTGGTTATTCAATTCTCAGCATGAACATATTCCCTTTCCAGAATAATTGAGGAATCACCCTCTTTTTGCTTTAATTATTTTACCACAATTAACTTTCAACTCGCATCCATTACAAATACCTGAATTGTTTGACCATTCTTTTGTCCCAAAACAGGTTTTTTCTGACTTTTGTTTTTGCAATTGGCCTTTTTCCATTAAAAATCATCTCACCCTAGCCTTATATATCTTTTTATTTGAGTAATTTCCCAACTACTTGATTGATGGGGAGAAGGTTATTTGTGGGGGGAAGGGTTGAGTAGATGTAAAGAAGGATAATTATTAATATTGAGGATTTATTAGGAAATAAGAAGAATTAATTAAGCTACTTTTTTTATTTTTCCTAATTTTACATTTTCTAAGCTTCTTTTGAATTGAGCTACTAAATCAATATCTATTTTTTTTATTACAATAATGTCTTTCATTCTTTCAACTGCTACTACTGAACCTTCTTCTATATTTAATTCATTTCTAATTTTTTGAGGAATTACAATTTGTCCTTTTGAACTTATCTTTATTATTTCCATATGTAAGAAAGTAAGATTTTCCTATTTTTAAATGTTTCTATTATATTTCAGTTTTATGTTAGTTTTAATTACCCTCTTTTTGCTTTAATATATCCCTTAAAAATAATATCTTATTTGAGTAATTTTTCAATTGTATCTGGGGGTTTAAGAAGGGGGAATATTTAAGTAATTTAAAAATTAAGAAATAAAATGAAAAAGAAAAAAGTTGACTTGTTTTACGGAACTATTAAATATTCAACTTTTTTTGGAGTCCTTACTTTACTTTCTTTTGTAGGCAGTTATATTCATTATAAATTTTATAGTTTATTTTTTGCAAAGATTTATTTTTTAGTAGCAATTGTTTTTGGAATTTTTGCTTTGTATTGGAGATGGAGGGAAAGAAAACACTATTAGAAATATTTATAAACTATATATCTTATAATATTTATATAAATTATAATAATTATATTAACATGGAAAACACAACAATTGCCGTAAGTAAAGAAGTAAAAGAAAAGATAAGTGAATTTGGAAATAAAGGTGAAAGTTTTTCTGATATTTTGTTAAAATTATACAATAGTGCAGTCCAAAGACAATTTAATGATTTTTTGTTCAATGAAAAAGGTTTTGTTTCTATAGAGGAAGCTATTGCGGAGGCTAAGAAGAAGTGGCCAAAGTCGAGATAAGTGAGCGATTAAAAGAAAATATTTTTAAAAAATTTAAGGAAAAATCTAAGGAAATTTTTGATTTAATGTATACATTAAAAGATAATCCCAAGAAAGGGAAAGTTGTTGGTCAGGTTTCAGGAGTTATAATAAAAGAATTGAAATATAAAAATTTTAGATTTTATTTTATAACAAATGGGTATCAATTGAGAGTTCTTGATTCAGAAGAATTGCAAGATTTGGTAATAAAATTTGTAAGAATGTCTGATAAGAAAAATCAACAAAAAACTATAGAAGAAATAAAAAACATTTTAAGAAAATTAGGGGAAGAATCTTTTTAGGTTTTTATTCACTCAATAACATTAGTGAAAGGATAAAAATAATAAATTAGAAAAGAGTATCCCAAAGAATAGTGAATTAGATGTTATTAGAGATAGAAAGGATTTTATATGATTATTTAGTTAATTAATTATGGCAATAAAGGCTATCCTTTTTGATTTAGATAATACTCTTATTGATTTTATGAGAATGAAAGAAAAAAGCTGTGAAGCGGCGATTGATGCAATGATTTCTGCAGGATTGAAAACAAGCAAGAAAAAAGCAACAGAAGAACTATTTAAATTATATGAGGAATATGGAATGGAATATAGAAATATTTTTGAAAAATTACTAAAGAAAATTAATGGAAAAGTGGATTATAGAATAGTTACTCATGGAATAATTGCATATAGAAAGCTTAGAGAAAGTTATCTTTCTGCTTATATTGGAACAAGACCCGTTTTAAGTAAACTAAAAAAGAAGTATAAGTTAGCAATTATAAGTGATGCTCCTAGAAGAAATGCGTGGTTTAGATTAGTGGCTCTTAGAATTGATCAATATTTTGATGTTGTGGTCACTTCAGGGGATGTAAAAAAACAAAAAGATACCAAAACTCCTTTTAAATCGGCATTAAATAAATTAGGAATAAAACCTGAAGAAGCTTTAATGGTGGGGGATAGGATTGAGAGGGATGTAAACACAGCAAAAAAAATGGGAATTCAGACTTGTTATGCGAGATATGGTGTAGAAAATCCTCCTGCGAGAGGAAAGAGCGGAGCTGATTTTGAAATTGATGATTTTGCTGAATTATTGGAGGTTGTTAAAAAAGTATAATGGCGACCTATTTAGTTCAAATAACATAAATTCTTAAAAACTTCTTTAACATTAAAATATCAATGAAAAATGATAGAATTGAAAGGAGGTTATAAAATAAATATGAAAAAAATAATGGTGGTTAGTTTGATTTTAGGACTTATGCTAATGACTATGAGTTTTGCTGTTGCGGGGAAAGATTCCCAAAACCAAAACAAAGAATTTGCACTTTTAAAACGTGCCGTGGAGGTTGCACCAGGAGTTTTCTATTTGGGCAAGGCATTCGATAAAGGGAGAATTGTTGAGGGGTATGCTTTTTTAATAAAGGATAAGAAAGAGTTTGCAAAAACTGTTTGTGGAGATGGAAAGTGTCACCCAGTATTTGAAGATGCTGTAATCTGCCCTGCAGATTGTGGAGGAGAAGTTCCTGACCCAGAACCTGACCCAACAGAACCAGATACAAGTTCTTGTTATACATTTTTAGCAAGTGGAGCAAAGTGGAAAAGTGTTGAACCATACTTAGTTGATACTGCTAATACAAGAAATTTGAATGATGGTTTTATAAGAAGTAATTTAGCAACTGATATTGGTAAATGGGAAAATGCAGTAAATGGATTTGATATTCTTGGAGAGGAAGGAACAGATGCTGTTGATAGAAATAATATAGGCAATTTAAATGGAGCAAATGAAGTAATGTTTGCAGATATAGATAGCCAAGGAGCAATTGGGGTTACAATTATATGGGGAATTTTCGGAGGAAAACCTAGTAACAGAGTACTTGTTGAATGGGATATGGTTTTTGACGATGTTGATTTTGATTGGTCTGCAACAGGTGAAGCAGGAAAAATGGACTTTGAAAACATAGCAACACATGAACTTGGACATGCAGTAGGTATGGGAGATTTGTATACAAGTGAATGCTCGGAACAAACAATGTATGGCTATGCAGGTTACGGTGAAACTAAAAAGCGAACTCTTGAATCAGGAGACATTGCAGGGATAAACAAACTTTATTAATGGGAACTTTTGTTCCCTTTCTTTCTTTTTTTAATTTTTTTTCATTATTAGTAAACACCTTATTCCGTTTTTGGTGGAAGAAGTGAAAATTATTAATTATCTTGGAAAGATTTAAAGATATTGAATTTTTAAATTGATTATGGCATACAAACTTTCCCCTTCAGCAATTAATCTAATGAAAGAATGCCCAAGATGTTTTTGGCTTACACAACATAAAGTGTGGAAAAGGCCTTCTGGGATTTTTCCAAGTCTTCCAAGTGGAATGGATAAGATTCTAAAAGTTCACTTTGATAAATTTATGGAGAAAGGACAAATGCCCCCAGAATTATGTGAGCATCAATCTTGTGTAGATATGAAGTTATTTACTGATAAAGAAAAGCTAAAAATATGGCAGAGCAATTTTAAGGGTATTTCATGGACAGATAAAAAAGGAAATGAATTGCATGGGGCAGTAGATAATATACTTGTGAAAGGAAAGAAATTAATTGTTTTGGATTACAAAACAAGAGGTTATGCATTAAAAGAAGATACAGCAGAGCACTACAGACTCCAGCAAAATATTTACAATTTCCTTCTAAGAAAGAATGGATATGAAACAGAAGATTATTTCTTCTTATTATTCTATGTTCCTAAAGAAGTTGCAGAAACAGGTGAAGTAATATTTGATACTGAATTGGTTAAGATGAAAGTAGATGTTGATATGGCTGAGAAGATGTGGAAGAATGCACTTAAATTATTAAATTCTGATTGCCCTAAAGAAGAGTGTGAGTGGTGTGAAGGAAGATGAGTAAATATTTTTAATACAATAAAGTTTAAAGATATTGAATTCTTAAGAAACAGATAAATAAAAAAGAAGAACCGAAATATTTATATACCCCTATATATTACTATATATCATAGTGATATAAAATGACAAAGATACAAATAGATTTATCAGAGAAAGAAGATAAAATTGTAGAAATTTTTAAATTAATTAATAATTTCAAGACTAAGGAAGAAGCAATCAAGAAAATGATAATGAAATTCAATATTAATGTTGCTGTAAATCTTCGAGAAAAAAATTATGAACAAGCAATTAAATTTACGGAGGATAAAAAATGAATCCGTGGTTAATAGGAGGGCTTGTAGTTGGTTTTATTGTAATTCTTTCGCTGATTCGTTGGATAGTTAAAACTTACAATTTCCTTTTCTATAATGGAGTTAAAGTTAATGAAAGATGGGCTCACATTGAAGTTGCGCTAAAAAGAAAGTATGATACTATTCCTGCTTTAGCAGAAAGTGTTAAAGGTTATGCCAAACATGAATCTGGAACTCTTACAGAAGTTACAAGTTTAAGGTCTCAATGGGGCAAAGCCAAAGAAGTTAATGAAAAAGTTGGTTTAGCAAATGCTCTTGAAGGAGTTCTTGGAAAACTTATGGTTGTAATGGAAAAATATCCAGAACTCAAAGCAGATAGGAATTTTAAGGATTGTCAAAGTGAAATTAAGAGGGTTGAAAAGGACATTAAGCATGAAAGAAAAGAATACAATAGAAGGGTCAGCAAATACAATAGAAGAATTGGTTACTTCCCCAACAATATTATAGCAATAGTATTTGGATTTAAACCAAGAGAATTCTTTTCAGTGGAGGTATAAGGAATATTGGAAATAAAAACCCCTAGTAAAAAAAAGAGATTATCTTAGATATTCTCAATGGCATAAAAAATGACACACTACTTTATTGAATTCAGGTTTCAAGGAAAAGCTAAACATGAAATGAAAAGAATGATTTATGATATAGATAGAAAATTTCATCTTAAACATACTAAAAGAAAAAGACCAATCCCTCATGTAACCATTATTGCTCCCTTTTATACAAATAAACAAAAACAACTTGTGAGTGATTTTAATAATATTTGTAAAAAACATCCTCTTATCAAATTTAAAATAGAAGAGTATAGGTGTTTTAGTAATTCTAAAGTTGTTTATATTGATATAAAACCAAGTAAGGAGTTAATTCAATTTAGAAAAGATTTAATTAAAAAAATTAATAAATATTCTACATTAAAAGATTATGATAGTAAAGATAACTATAAACCACATGCTACTCTTGCAATGAAATTAAACAATATTCAATTTAACAAAATAAAAAAATATATTTTAGGAAAGAAAAACCATTCTATAAATTATTCTATGGTAAGAGCCACTTTAATTAAAGGAAATAAAATACTTTATGAATATGATTTTTTATTGAGAAAATTATTGAATAGAAGACAAGCAAAAAGTAAGAAGATTTATTCTCAGACATTAAAAAAATTAAGAAATTCTTCGCAAAAAGAGATAACAAAAGAACTTGGATTGTTTTCTAAATTAAAGAGGTTATTTTTTGGATGACAAGAATAAGAAAAAAAGGAGTAGCTCTTGTTTATACATCAAAAGGGATACTAGTAGTTTCAGGAAGAAGTAAAATATTTGCTTTACCTGGTGGTGGAGCTGATAAAGGAGAAAGTAGAAAACATGCTGCTATGAGAGAATTGAGAGAAGAAACAGGATTGTTGACTAAGAAGAGAACTTATTTGTTTAGTTATCATGGAAGAACATGGAAAGATTATAAAGGGAAAAAAGTAAAAAACCATGCAAAGGTTTTCCTTATTGAAACTAAAGGAAGAACAAGACCTAGACATGAAATAAAACATATTGCTTATTGGAAACCAGGATGCAAAATTAGAATTTCACAAAATACTGAAAACTTGATTAAAAAATATTTAGAAGAACATGGTAAAACCAGATAAAGAAATTTTAGAATATAAAAAGGCAATGTTTTTGAAAGAAGTAGAAAAAGCAGCGAGTTCTTTAAATGTTAAAGTTCCAAAAGTTAAATTTTGGAACCATTATGAAGATCATTTTGATAAAGGTGAAAGAGCACATATTCATACAAAAGAGAACCTCATTTGCATTGCTGAACCTGAATTAGAAAGAATGTTCGAAGAAGATATAAGAAAAACTGCAACTCACGAAGTAACTCATTTACATCATTTAGGGCATGGAATGGAATTTCAGAATACTCATAACACCTTAGAAATTGGCTCATGGGAACGTCCTCCAGGAACTGTCGGAGCCTTGCCTGAAGATTATGTTAGACCAAAAGAAGAAAAGGTGAGGAAAACGAGACCAATAAAATACAAATGCAATCTTTGTGAAAAAAGAGGAAAAACTAAAAAATGCCCACATTGTGGGGGATACTTTTGTAAAGAGCATATTAAGCCACAAGAACCATATATTGGGAGAGTTCCAAAAAATAGGCAAGAAAATAAAAATACTCATATTTGCAGTTTCGCTTATTCAAAATATTTTGATGAAGAAAAAAATAATAAAAATGGAAAAATTAATCCGTGTGGGAAATGTGGGAAATCAACAGGATTGCCTTTTAAGTGTAAACGTTGTGGTGAAGAATTTTGTGGAAAACATAAACTACCGGAAGACCATGATTGTGAACCTTTTAAAGAACAGGAAAGTCATAATCAAGAGAGATGGCAAAATATTATTAAATCTGCATTTGGATATGGTACTAAAAGATACATTAAAAAAAGAGAAATTCCTTATAAAAAGAAAGAAAAGGATAAAGGAGAAACAAAAAAAGTTTTAGAAAAGAAAATGCCAGAAGAAGAATTTAATTTTAAAAAATGGGCAAATCATAGAGTTAGAAGAAAGTATCCTTTTCAAGAAAAATTTGATTACTTAATATCTTTATCTGTAAAATTTGTTCTTTCATTAGTAATATTTGGAATTTCTTGTACTAAATTAGCAGAATTGAATCAAATAAAGATAATCTTTATTCAGTTTGGAGGAGTTATTTTATTGGTTTCTTTATATTTCTTATTAAATTATTCTTACAAGATAATTAAAGAATTATATGATTTATTTGATAGACAAAAAAATGGGGTTAAATTTCTAATTGTTTTTCTCTTGATTATTCTTTTAATATCCTTTTATTTTTTTAAAGGATCATTTGTAGATTCGCTAGTTAATATATATAATCGAGTAAATTTTAAAGATATTAGTCCATTTTCTTTCTAATAATAAGGTTTAAAGATTTGGATTTTTTTGATTATCTATGAAAGAAATGAACAAAAAACAAAGAGCATTTTTAAGAATTTTAGGGGTATTAATTCTTTTTGCAGGAATACTTCTTTCAGCATATTTTTTTGGAAACCCTTCTCTCAAGGAGGACATTTTGAAGTTAGATTATTTATGTGAATCTAAAGTTGGAGGGGTTGAAGTGGGTGAAATAAGTCAAGCATTATTAAATATTCAAGGAGATTGTTTAAATGCGAATAAATTGTCATTCTTGATAAGAAATAATTGGATTTTTTATGTTGTTGGAATTGTTTTATTTCTTGTTGGGTTATTTAAAGAATTAGATGATAAGAAAGTTTAAATAAAAAGATTTAAGAGTTTGGGTTTCTTTAACGATTAATGAGGGAACCTTGGAATGGTTTTATTATTGGAGGATTAATTGGTATTCTTTGTTTGATGGTTGGTTTAGATTTTAAAGAATTTCTTGTTGTATTAATCGTTCTTTTTATTGGTTATAAATTAGGAAAACAAGATTGTTCTAAATCTATAAAAAATAAGAAAAAATGAATGAAAAATCTGAGGATATAAAAAAAGACCTCATAGGACATTTTGTATATCAAGTAAACATGATGAGAAGATGCTTTTATCGTGCTATGAAAAGCTCTTTTTTTACTCCAGATCAAAATAGTGTGGATGAGGACTTGATGGTCGCTTTTTTAGTTCACATAAGGGTCTTTTACTATTTCTTTTTTGGGTCTAATAATAAAGATGAAGCATATGCGAGAGATTATATCTTGGATTGGAAGATTGAAAATCCTGAAATGAAAAGATGGTGTCAACAAATAAATAGTTATCTCTCTCATTTAGATTATGAAAGAGCAAAAGGGGAAAGAGGATACAAACCATATCAAATCCTAAAACTCTATACTTACTTTAGAACACTTCTAATCGATTTTACAGATAGATTGCCTAAAGAGTTTATAACCCCTGAATTAGCAAAACAATCTGAGATATTGAAAAAAGAAATTGGATAGAGATTAAAACAATCCCCTTTCTATAATTAAAAGTTCGGTCGGGGCGTTTTTGAAGATTTAATCATTTATTTATAAGTTTTTTAATAGAACTTAATCCTGCCTCAATGTCATTCTTTACTCTTTCTATATTTTTTCTGATATAATCACTTGCATTATCTATTTGTGTTAATTTAAGATAAATACTCTTAAAATCAGATAATTTATTATTCAATGCTATCACTTCTTTTTGAATTTCTGCAACTGGAATTACATTCTCTTTACTTTCAGTGTTTCTCTCAACAAATAATCTCGCAACCCTAATAGCAAAATAAAGGCCATTATCATCAAATGAAGTAACAATATAATCCTTTGAAATTTTCATTGGTTTCAAGGATGTTGGAATCTGGGATTGAGATTTAAACAAAAATATTCCAAAATTAGCTCCCCTATTTTCTATTGCATCATTAATCTCATCAACAGTCTTTTTATAAGAATAAGCTAAACTATCCTTACATTCAATAATTATCCTTTTATTTTCATCTCCATCAATATCTATAGTTATATCTCCTATTTTATTTTTCTTACCTAAAACTTCTCCAACAAGAGCTACCTTATCTTCATATTCTGAACAATAATCTTCAACTGCTTCAATAGCATATTCTTCAAACTTCCTCCCTTTTAATGGAGTCTCTTCTATTATCTCTCCTTTAGCCTTATCTTTTATCAGTTCATCTCTTAAATCTTGTATTTTTGCGAAAATTTCATCCTTAAGCTTTTTAATTGGAGAATCATCTTCAAAAGGACTTAATAAATCGCTAATCTTTCCTCCCCTTTTATCAAAGTAATCTTCAAATAACACCCTCATTTTTCCTAATGAGCTTGAATTATTCTCAACATCTAAAGATTTCTCAATTATATCTTTAATATCCTTGGCCTTGTCATCAAAATTTTTAGCTAGATCTCTAGATTGATTATCAAGAGTCTTCATTAATTCTTTAAACTCTTTCTCAACATAATCTACATTTTCAGTCAAATAAAGATTTCTCAATCCAATAGTACCAATAACAATCGCTTTTTTAATAAAATCCTCTCTTTTATCTTCTTGGATATCGCTTAGAATTTTATAAGTATTTAAATCATCAATAACAATGTTATTAATAATTACAGAATCATCTTCTAATTTTACTTTTTTGTCTTGTTCAACCATGAAATTTGGATAATTTCTTCTTTTAAAGACTTATTGGTTTTCAATTATAAAAACTTCTCCTACTCTCCCTAATCAATCACCCAACCAAAAAACTAATCCTCCTCAAACAACTCTTATCAAATCTGTAACCTGATCTCCGGCGTGTAGCTTTACAATTCTCACGCCCTGTGCTGCACGGCCCATAACCCATAAATCATACGGGATACAAATTATGGAGAAAGTATAAAGAAAAATTTAACTTAAAAAACCCTTTAAATTGTGCAAACCCTTTGTGGACTCGGTAAACCTGATTTATTTTCCTGAATTATTATTGGACTTTTCTCAAAAATCTTATTTCTTATTTGTAATTGATAATTCAAACGAAGCTCTATAATACCTTCGTCAATTTTTGCTTCAAACCTCCATTTTGGGATTTCTCTTAAATTTATTTTGTTTATTCCTAAAAACTTGGAGGCATCAAAAATCTGAATTCCCACTACAAATTGTTTTTTATCTATGTCAATAACCATACTTTGAAATTCAATAGAAAAGTTGTATTCCCTATTTTTAACTTTAAAGAACAAGATATCATTTACGTAATCATAATCCATTTCTCCTTTTGCCTCCAAAATCTTTGGTTTTATATTTTTGGTATTTGCCATTCTTCTATAAAGTAAAAAGTAACTATTTTAATCTTTCTATTACTAAAAGTTACTATTATTTTAAGGTTTTTGTTTTCATATTTATAGAAAATAGCGTAATTTTTATTATATTGAATTCCCACTAAAAAGGGTTTTTCTTTGATTAAAATCATTTTTAATTTATTAAAAGTATAGATTTTTCTTTGTTTTTTATTTAATCTAAAGAAAGTATGGGGTGTACCTTCAATTTGTTCTTCATTATATTCTTGAATAAATTTATTAAATTCTTCAACATCAACTCTTTTTTCTATTTTAGTTTCTTTAAATATTTAACTAGTATAATAAAAGAATATAAAAATCTATTTTTTCTCTTCCTACAATCAACCCTACTCAACAACCCTTATCAAATCTGTAACCTGATCTCCGGCGTGTAATTTAACTATTCTTACGCCCTGTGCTGCACGGCCCATAACCCTTATGTTATCTAGGGCTGTTCTTATAATCATTCCTTTAGCAGTTGTTATTATTATGCCGTCTTTGTCATTCACAGATACTGTTGTAACCACATTTCCTGTTTTTCCGGTTATTTTAAGATTTATAACTCCTTTTCCTGCACGTGCTGTTTTTCTATAATCTTTAACAGCAGTTCTTTTTCCATAACCCTTTTCAGTTATTGTAAGTATTGCAGCCGTATCTAATATTTCTAAACTTACTACTTCATCTCCCTTTTCAAGTTTTATTCCTGTAACTCCATAACTCGCTCTTCCCATTTTTCTTATATCATCAGAATTAAATCTTATTGCTTTTCCTTTCTTTGTTGCAAGAAGAACTTCCTGGCCTTTTTTAACAACTTCAACCCCTATTAAGAAATCTGAATTATTGTTTGGAAGGTTTAATGCTTTTATTCCTGATGCTCTTGGTTTTGAGAAATTTTCCAAAGAAGTTTTTTTAACTATTCCATTTTTTGTTGTCATAAATAAATTATCTTCAAAATTCTTAACTGAAATTACATTTGTTATTTTTTCATCTTTTAATCCTAAAAGATTTATGAGTGCCTTTCCTTTGCTATAACGCTCAGCTCCTGGAATCTCATAAGCTTTAAGCCACAGAACTCTTCCACGGCTTGTAAAAAACATGAGGTAGTCGTGAGTTGAACAGGTTATTAGTTGTTTTACAAAATCTCCTGTTGCAAGATTGCTTCCTATAATTCCTTTTCCTCCTCTATTCTGTTCTTTGTAAGATTGAACATCCATTCTCTTACAATATCCTTTATCTGTAATTGTGATTACAACTTCTTTTTCTTGAACCAAATCTTTTTCTTTTATTTCTTTTATATTCTTAAGAACCTGGGTTCTTCTGTTATCTCCATACTCCTTTTTGAGTTCATTTACTTCTCTTGTTATTATTCTAAGAATTTCTTTTATATCTGAAAGTATTTTTTCATATTCTTCTATTTTTTGTTTTAATTCTTTTTCTTCTTTTTTTAATCTTTCTACTTCAAGGGAAGTTAATTGTTGTAATTTTATTTCTAAAATTGCCTGAGTTTGTCTTTTTGTAAGATTATATTTTTTTGATAATCCCTCAGAGGCTTCAATTGTTGTTTTAGATTTTTTTATTAAATTTATAATTCCATCAATATCTTTTAGTGCAATTAATAATCCTTTAACAATTTCCTGTCTTTCTTTTGATTTTTTCAGTTCGAATTTTGTTCTGTTTGTTATTACCTTTTTTCTGTATCTTACATAACATTCTAAAACCTCTTTGAGATTCATTACTTTTGGTTTTCCTCCATCAAGGGCTAAAAAGTTTACATTGAAAGAATCCTGAAGACGAGTGTATTTGTATAATGAATTTATTATGAATTTTGGGTCTGCATCTCTCTTTAATTCTAAAACTATTCTTGTTTTTCCTTTTGAAGATTCATCTCTCAAATCAGAAACATCTTTTATTCTTTTATCTTGTATTAATTTTGCTATTTGTTCTACAAGTGTAGATTTATTTAGCATGTAAGGTATTTCAGTTATTATTACAGCTTCTTTTTTGTGCATAGTTTCAGTTGTTGTTTTCCCTCTCATTATCAATCTTCCTCTTCCTGTTTTATATAATTCAAGCATTTCTCCCTGGACGCTTCCTCCTGTTGGGAAGTCAGGTCCTGTTATGATTTCCAAAAGCTGTTCAAAGGTTATGTTTGGATTTTTTATGTAGGCAACTATTGAATCACATACTTCATTTATATTGTGGGGGGGGATGTTTGTAGCCATACCAACAGCAATACCTGTTGCTCCGTTAAGCATTAATGCTGGGAGTTTTCCTGGTAATAGTTCTGGTTCCTTGAGAGAATTATCAAAATTAGGTGCAAACTTTACAGTTTCTTTTTCTATGTCTTGAATAAGTTCGTTTGATATTGGCATTAATTTTGCTTCGGTATTATGGCTTATGAACCCATTAGATATAAATGAATGACAATTGCTTTCAACTTTAACTGAATAAACTCTCTGTTCTCCCGCATTCTTGATAGAGACAATTTTGTCAAATAAATATTGGTAAGTTAAAAAGTATTCAAAAAATGGCTCATAATTTACTTTTGCTTTTTTCATAATAATCTGGGAAATTGTTTTATAATTACTGGACATATTTTCGTATAAATCAAAGTTATTTTTAGAGACGAATTCTGAATGTGCAACATTTCTTATAAAATCGGAAATAAAAGGAACCCTATCTTTCAATGAAGTATTTTTTTTGTATAAAAGATTAATTAATTCTAATTTCTTATTCTTCCTTTCAGATATAAACCCAATTTCTTTATAGAATCTTAAGAAATTTCTTTTTCCTCTTATTTGAAGAAGATGAAGGTTTTTATTTTTATCATATCTTCTAAAAGAATCAATGCCAAATCTTAACATTAAAGTTTGGAGTTCTTCTATTAATTTTTCGCTTGTTGAACAGGCTCTTATTTCCATCATCTTTTTTGCAAAACTTACACTTCCGTCTCCTTCAAAATAGGTTTGAACAAACTCTCTGACTGTTTCTTTTGGAGATTTAAATATAGTCTCAGGAATTGTTTTATCTTTGGATTTAACATTTTTTAATCCAATATTTCTTAAAAAATTAATTGTGAACAGACAATGGCATTCTAATCTCCAGTAATCTTTTTTCCCATAAGAAGAGGGCTTTCTTGAAAATTTGTGGAGTTTTGAATCAGGAAATAAACTTTTCCATTTCTCCTCAAATTTATTTATCCAATCCAAATCAGAATTGCAAAATTCTATCTTATTTTTCCCAATATATCCTTCAGAAACTAAAGAACCAAGGATAAATGCTAATTCTTTGTTTAAATGAGAAGGGAGGATTCTTACTTTTGTTTTTTTATCCTTAATTTCTGGTTTAAATTTATCAAGTTCAATTTCTTTTTCAGGCCAGAATTTATCTTCTAATCTGTCAAGAATTGCATAATCTCCTTCTTTAAGCTGTTCAAGAGTTTTCCATATAAAAGTTGGTTTTCCGAATTCATTAGTAGACATTGTCAAAATAGGATGATTATAGCTTCCAGTTAAGTTATATCCTTTATCTGTTGTAATCTTTAAAGTATCATGAATTCCTGAATCAAACCATTTAGATGCATTGTTTATTTTTTTGTCTTTTGAGAGAACATTTATATTAACATCTTCTTTATCAGATATTTCATTTATTTTTATTAATCCCTTGTCTGTTAATACTAAAGAATCTCCAGAAACACAATATCTGTAAGCTGCTGGTGGATCTCCATCTGTTGAATTGTGAACAAAAATACCTGAAGCTAAAGCAAAATTATGGGTTTTATCAACAGTTAAATCATAGACATCTGCAAATTCATTTAATAATTTAATTTCAACAACTTTATGGTTTTGATTTATCTCACATAAAACGAGATTTTTATTATTTTCAAAATACTTCTTAATTCCCAAATCCCAAGAAGTGAAACTTTTTGTTCCAAATATATTCTTTCTAGTTTCTTCATAATTATATTTATTCAAGGGAAGATTATTTTCCTTAAGATACTTGCATATCTTTACAAATTTTTTCTTTCCAGTTAAATTAGTTTCTCTTTTTTTATTGTTCTCAGAAATTATATTGTGGAATAATTTTCTATATTCTGGTATTTTCCACATCTTTTTCATGGTTATAGATGCAGTTCTTCGTATTTCTTCCACTCTTTCAGGATGTTCTTTTAAATATTTTTTATTAACTTCACTTAGAGTTATAATCATATCTTGTCTGTATTTTTTATTTTTCCAATTATTCAAATTTCTCTCTCTTATTCTTTCTGAATAGGCTTTTCTATTTTTATCATCACTCCAAAATTTCTTTCTTCCTTCAGCCAGTTTTTGGACATAATTCAAATCATTTTTGTGCTTTTCAGAAGTAAAATTATAATGGGTTTGCCAGTGCTCTTTCCAATTCATTCTTCTTATATTATCTGGATTATTATTCAATTTGTTAAAATTAATATGGTGTCTTATTCTTCCTGCAGATTTTGAATATATATTATTTTCTATATTCCATTCATCAGCTAAAATATGAGAAAAATTCCAAGAACTATTTTTAGGTTGAAATATCATATCATAACCTATTGCTTTAGAATCATCCTCTGCTGTTGAAAGTCTAAAATAGAGGGGCATTAATGAATCACCTGATTTCAAATCTTTTGCTTCTTTATATGTTCCGTCTTTTAACATAAATTTGTGATTTAAAGTGCACTTTATCTCTTCACTATTATCTAAAATTACTTTCATAATTTCTGCATTTTCTTTTGTTTTTCTTGGATTTTTTATTTCTGCAATCTTTATAATACCATTATCAGTTGTAAATGTAAAATTCCTCTTTCCTTGTTTATTTTCTTCAACCAAATTTAAGAAAGATAAATCTCTTCCATCGGTTAATTTAACTTTTGTATCTGCAGTAAAACAACCAAAATTTCCTTGTCCAAAAACTAGAGGATATCTCAGAGAGAAATCTTGTGCCATTCTTACCATTGCTTCATAAACTGCTGTGTCTCCATGAGGATGGTATTTACCTATAACATCTCCAACTATTCTTGCTGATTTTTTTGTTGAAGTATTTGGTTTTAATCCCATTTGATACATAGAATATAATATTCTTCTTTGAACAGGTTTCATTCCGTCTTCTATTGAAGGAATAGCACGAGAAACAATAACACTCATAGCATAATCTAAATAGGATTTTTTCATTTCTGTTGTAACTTCTGTTTGAATTATGCCTTTCTTCAAATCTTCTTCAATTTTTGGGTTTATATTTGGTGTCATTTTATTTTATCATTAAACTTTTTAATTAAATCAGAAGATGATTGAATCTTGTTCCCAAGTCCGTCGACAATTTCTATTCCAAGCTCCCTGCATATCTTGGCTTCTGGAATTTCATCATTGTGCCTGTCACCACCATTTGCAAAAATATCTGGATGAACTTCTTTAAGTGATTTACAAACAGTTCTGTCTTCGTCAATACTAATAAAAACCTCATCAACACAACGCAATTCTTCCAAAATTTTTTTCCTCTCTTCAGCAGGCATAAAATATTTTCCTTTTTTCATTTCAGTTTGTTTATCATTATTAACAATTACAATTAATTTGTCTCCAAGAGCTTTTGCTAATTTAAAAAGTTCTATATGTCCAACATGCAATGGATCAAAATAACCACTAACTGCTACGATTTTCATTTTACGCTACTTCCTCCCCTTTTTCATCTAAATATTTCATAAATTCATTCTCACTAAGTTTCTTTTCAATAACATTCTTTCCTACCCATTTGCATTTCTTGCATTCCCACTCTCCTCTTCCCTTTCCTTCTTCTCCTGTTAAAACAACCTGAACTTCATCACTCTTGCATTTTGGGCATTCTCTTATTTTGAATGTTTTTTTGTCTTTTTTTTCTGGAGATTTACCTTTTGATTTTGCATATTCTTCTTGTGAATCGTATCCTTCAATTATCCAATCTGGTGTTGCCAATTTTGATTTTGCCATTACATCCACGGCGAGGGTACCCAAACTTTTAAGTTTTGGGAGGAATCGCCGTTCTCCATTAAATTTAATTCTTTTGAAAAATTAATATGAGGAGCCGAGATACTCGGCTCTTCG
>Ga0180009_10002044_pt1 | contig 23873 bp, 23 predicted proteins | sample OS_PC_MetaG_FD_123537 | JGI IMG/M metagenome (GOLD analysis project Ga0180009, IMG submission 123537) | Groundwater microbial communities from the Aspo Hard Rock Laboratory (HRL) deep subsurface site, Sweden - OS_PC_MetaG | ecosystem: Environmental > Aquatic > Deep subsurface > Groundwater...
CGGGAGCTGGTGCGGAGGCGGGAGGCGAGGGGTGGGTTGTTGGCATTCTGTCGGTTCATCTGGCCGGGGTTCAAGTCACCTCCTCATATAGAGAAGTTAGCGGGTCGGTTGGAGGCGGTGGAGCGGGGGGAGTTGCGGCGGCTGATCGTGTCGATGCCTCCTCGTCATGGGAAGAGTCTTCTGGTGAGCCACTTGTTTCCGGCGTGGTACTTGGGTCGGAATCCGGGGAAGCAGTTCATCTCGGCGGCTTACAATGCGGAGAAGGCGGGGGACTACGGCCAGGCGGCGCGGAACGTGGTGGGATCGGGGGAGTATGGGAAGCTTTTTCCTAGTGGGGGATTAGCGGAGGATTCGCGGGCGGCGGGGCGGTGGCTGACGAAGGAGGGGGGGGTGTATGTGGCGGCGGGGGTGGGGACGGCGGTGACGGGGCGTGGGGCGCATGTGTTCAGCATTGACGATCCGGTGAAGGACCGGGCGGATGCGGAGTCGGAGACGGTGCGGAACGGGGTGTGGGACTGGTTCAGAAGCACTGCTTATACCCGCCTGGAGCCGAACGGGTCGATCATTTTGACCAGTACTCGCTGGCATGAAGATGATCCGGCGGGGCGGATTCTGACGGAGGCTACCGAGGACTGGGAGGTCATCAACTTCCCAGCCCTGGCCAAGGCCGAGGATCCGCTGGGGAGAGAAGAAGGCGAAGCCCTCTGGCCGGAACGCTTCCCGAAGGAGGTCCTGGAGACGATTCGGGGGGTGATCGGACCCCGCGAGTGGTCGGCCCTCTACCAGCAGGAGCCCACTCCTGAATCCGGGGAGTACTTCAAACGAGATTGGATCAAGTTCTACGACAAGCTTCCCGACGAGTTGACCTACTGGGGCGCGTCGGACTACGCGGTGACCGCCAATGGGGGGGATTACACCGTTCATGGGGTCGCGGGCGTCGATGCGCTGATGAACCTCTATCTTATAGACTGGTGGAGGCAGCGGACCGACACCGAACAGTGGGTTCGACAGTTCCTCATCATGTCCCAGCGGTGGAAAACCGCGGTCTGGGCCGAGGAAAAGGGCCAGATCGTCAAGAGCCTGGAGCCCTTCATCGAGCGCATGAGCCGGGATATGCGTATCTTTCCCGTCAGAGAGCAGTTTCCTTCAGTCAGGGACAAAGGCTCCCGAGCAAGGTCCATCCAAGGCCGCTTCTCCATGGGAAAGGTCTTCCTCCCGAGAAACGCCGGGTGGAGCGCTGACCTGATGGCCGAGCTGTTGAGCTTCCCGGCTGGTAAGTACGACGACCAGGTGGACGTACTGAGCCTCTTCGGACGAATGCTGGATCAGATGTACGGACGCGCCTACCGACCCACAGAGATCCTGCCAGAAGGACCCAACTCCGGCGCCTTCGTCCTCTCCCAGTTCCAACCCAAGAAGAAAGACCGCTATGCCTGAGGGACTTCGTCCCGATGAGGGGCCCCCCGAAAGCCCGCAGGGCCTCCCTGAGTTCCAGATCAGGGACCTGCCCGACTGGTTCCAGGCGTGGATCGTAGACGTGACCCGCATCTGCGCCATCCTCGGCATCCACGAACTCACCACCGCCATGCCCGGTCCCAAGCAGCTCCAGGAGTTCCAGCAAGCCACCGACCGCCTCATGCGGACCCTCGGCATCAAGATCGAAAACACCCCCATCGTCCCCGCCAAGGGACTCCCCAACATCATCCCCGGCAAGTGGAAGGCCAACTAGGGGGCGAAGGATCGAAAGGACGAAGTCCTTGGACGAAAAGCGGATCAAGTTCTGGCGCCAGGAGCTGAAAACCCTCGATACGCTCTACGCAGAGCGCATGGTCGAGTGGGAACGACTCATCAAAGCCTACGACCTGGACTTCAAAGACCAGATCCGCGACCTCCAGAAGACCGAATACGTCAAAATCAGCGAGTTCTACCCCCTCGCCCGCGCCATCGTCGCCACCGTCGCCATGAACTACCCGCATCTGCTGTTCGAGGTGACCGACGACGAAGCCCATATGCCCGGCGTCTCCCTCGACATCGAAGACCTCCTCGAGCGCGCCGCCGCTAACCTCTTCGAAATCACCCGCCTCCGACCCCACGTCCATCAGTCCATCTTCGACGCCCTGTTCTGCGGCATCGGCTGGGTCTCAACCGACTACAACCCCCCAGGCACCGACATCATCCCGCCCTGGACCGCTAACCAGCAGGACGCCGAAGATCTGATCTCCTTCCGCCGCGTCCCCCCAGGCTACGTCCAGGTCGATCCCCTCTGCCCGCCCCATATCCTCGGCCATGGCCGCTATATGCGCGAGATCATGTGGGCACCCCTGGAGTTCCTGCGCGACACCGCCCAGAACGACAAGCGCTGGAAACTCCCCAAGGAACTCAAGCCCACCTCCATGGAAGTCGGCGAGAAAATGGGCTTCGGGGAACCCCTGTACCAGCACCAGCCCACCAGCGAGATGACCGCTACCCGGGACGCCCTCCAGAACGGCGAGTTCGTCCGCATCGACCGCATCCACTCCCGCATCGAACACAAACTCATCATCTTCGCCGAAGGCGCCCCCGAACCCATCTGGGAAGGCCCGCACCCGTTCATGAAGCGGATCTTCACCCAGCGCACCCAGCAGATGCCCAAACTCAGCCAGTGGGGCGCGGTGGAATGGGTCGATGAACCCATGATGGACCCGGAAACCGGCGAACCGATCTACAACCTCGACGCCAAGCACGAAGACGGCGACCCCGGCGAACCGGGCGTCGGCTACCTCGTCGAAGACGGCTTCCCCTTCACCCCCGTCCGCTTCGACCTGCACCCGACCTCCTACTACCCGAAGCCCCACTTCGCCTACGTCGAGTCCATGCAGGACGCCATCGTCGAAGCCTACTCCCGCGAAGCCGCCCTCGCCAAGCGCTTCTCCCGCCAGATCCTCGTCAACCAGGCGGAAATCGACGGGAATCCCAAGGGCGAAGAGATCGTCCGCTCCATCCAGCGCGGCGAAGACGGCGAAGCCCATATCGTCGTCAACAAGGAGAACTTCGAAGTCCTCGACTTCTCCGGCCCCATCTCCGGCTCCGGTGACTTCATCGACCGCATGCGCCTCAACGTGGACCGAGTGACCAGGGTCAACGAAATCACCCAGGAAGGCTCCAAGGAAGTCTCCGCCACCGCCTCCGCCCTCATCGGCGCCGCCGTCGAAGTCAACCGCGCCTGGATGGAAGCCGGCGTCTCCCGCGTCTACGTCCAAGCCTGCCGCAACGCCTTCACCATCATGGGCGACCCCCGGTACACCCCGGAATCGTTCAAGATGAACGTCGCCCCCGACGGAGAACAGCGCCTCACCAGAGCCCTCACCTCCGCCGACTTCCTCTGGAACTACCGCATCCGCTGCCAAGCCTACTCCATGCAGCCCCTCTTTGCGGAGATGCAGAAAGACAAGGCCCTGGAGTTCTACGACCGCGCCATCAACGACCCGAACTACGACCGCCGCAAACTGTCGAAATACCTCGGCTCCATCTTCATGGAAGGGGACGCCGAAAAGCTCATGGTCGAAGTGGTCAATGAGGAGGCCGAACGCGCCGCCCAACTCGAAAACCAGCGCATGGTCTCCCAGCACCAGGACCCCGGCATCACCCCGAAACAGGACCACAACGCCCACCTCAAGATCCACCAGAGATTCCGAGAAGATCCCGCCTATCAGCAGGCTGCCCTGCAATCACAGGCCCTCCTGCCCACCGGCCAGTCAGCGAATCCACAGGCCGCTCAGAGCCTTCAGCAGATCGACCAGATCGTCGCCGGCCACATGCAACAGCATCAGCAAGCCATGGCTCAGGAGGAACAAGCCGAAGTCGGCGGCCGCCGCGTCTCCCGCCCCGGCCCCGACAACCTCATCTCCCAGGTCCGAAGCTCCGCCCAGGAAACCGCCCGCTCCGCTGAAATGGGCGCCAAGGAGATCACCAGGAAATGATCGAGGAACTGGTCCTCAAAGGCTGGCACGTCAAACTGCTCTCCGACCATACCCAGCCCGAACCCTGCTGGCGCTGCTGGCTCTCCTGGCGCAAAGGCCCCCTCCCCCATAAGGAAGAGTCCTGCCGCCAGCCAACCCTCGACGCCGCCCTGACCTGGTGCGAAACCACCGCCAAGGAGTGGAAGTGGGAGTGAAAGCCTTCATCGTCGGCTGCCCCCGCACCGGCACCACCTGGATGGTCGAAATGCTCGCCGACCACCCCGACGTGTACCACGTCACCGGGGACGACTTCGCCCACTGGATCCTCGGCAAACCCGGTAAGGAATCCGGCTGCTTCCAACCGGAAATCGGCTACTCCACCGCCCTGGTCAAGATGGTCTTCTCCATGATCGAGAAAGACAACCCGGGCAAGACCCTGGTCGAGAAGACCCCCTGGCACGTCATGTGCCTGGACCGGCTGTTCCAGACCTTCCCCGACGCTCGCGTCATCCTCATGAAACGCGACCCAAGAGCCGTCGTCGCCTCCATGCTCAGGAAGTTCCCCTTCACCCACGTCACCCAATGCACCCACTTCTGGATCGAGTCGGAACAGCGGAGCCTGCCCTTCCTCAACCGCTGCCACATCGTCCACTACGAAGACCTCCACGCCGACCTGAAAGGCACCTACGCCAAGGTCTGCGACTTCCTCTCCCTTCCTCACGCGCCCGCCAATGGGACCTACGAAGGCGAGTTGGACATCGGCACCGTCGATAGCTGGAAGAAATTCCTCACCCCGAAACAACTGGACGTGATCGGGAGCATGCTCCACAACGAAGGCTTGGAGAAGGCCGCCTAAAGGAGAATCCCATGGAAATGTCTGGCAACAACTGGTACGTCACCGCCGCCGGCACCAACGCCGGAGCCACCGCCACCAAGGCGGCCGTCACGGGTGGCATCCACGTCATCACGGACGTATACTTCTTCTCCGATAAGGACGGTACCCTCCTGGTGTACGACGGCACGACCGTGGTGATCGAGGCGGAATACGACATCTCCAACGAAGTCCATGCGACCTCGTGGACCTGGCCCAAAGCCTACATCACCGGCATGAACCTCCAGGGCACCTTAGGCGGCGCCGTCTCCGCCACCTACGATGCCTCCACCGCCGACTGCCGTATCACCATCACCGGCTACACCAAGTACTACTGATGCTCCGACTCTGGAACTATCGGTGCGAGAAGTGCGGGCAGTCCTACCCCGACTGGCCCGTAACTACCGAGCGCGTACCCCGCACCATCAAGTGCCAGTGCGGCGCCCGCGCCGGCTGGGCCCGGCAGAAGCGCATGGCCCAAGTGCATCGGTCCCTCTCGACCCTCTACGACAAGCGGAATCCCGATCCGCAGACCGGGGAGTTCTACTACTCCTACGAGGACAAGAAGCGCAAGCTCAAGGCCCACGGTCTCGTCGAAGGCGAGATCGAACGCCTCGACGATATCCTGGCCGACACCGAGCCGCCGCCCAAGGAAGCGCGAGATCCCAATGTCCGCACCGTGGATGCCGGCGATGAGGAAGACGCCATCCGCCAGATCCGCCATCAACTCTACAGCGACGAGCGCGTGGACCGACGACAGGTCGGCAGCCCGCGCCCCATGCTGGATAGCTGGTTCAGTCTCAAAACCTAGGCGATAACCCCTCCAGGGACCGCCGTAACCGAGGAGTACCCATGGCCGACGCCGATCCACAGGCCGCAACCGGATCCGCGGAACCCGCCGCCCCCGAAGCCCCCAAGCCGTACACTGGCATGGGCGCCGGCTTCCTGGAGACACCGGCGAAGACTGCCCCGGAAACGACCGACGGGCAACCGGATGACGCTAAGACGCAGGAAACGCCTGCGCCAACAACCGAAAAGACCCCGCCTGACGAACAGGAACGGGGCTACCTGCGGCAAGCAGACTACACCCGGAAAACGCAAGAGCTGGCTCGACAGCGCGAAGCCTTCCAGGCCGACATGGCCCAGAAGCAACGGGAGATGGATGAACGCATCCGTCAACTGACCGCGCTGCCCCAGCGTCAGACGGAACCGCCCAAGGATCCCATGGGCCAGTACGCCGCCATGCTGCAGCAGCGCATGGCCGACCCCTCCGCGCCCCCGGAAACTCGGGCCAACGCGCAGTGGGAACTCCAGGGGATCCAGGCCGTTCAGCAGGCCATTCAGCAGGCCATCGAGTCCGCTGTCGGTCCCTTGAAAGAGGGACTGCAGGCCCTTCCTACCCTGCAGCAGCAGCTCCAGGGCTTTACCCAAGCCCAGCAGCAGGAGCAGTTGCGGATCCTGCAGGAGCAGAAGGAAGCCGCCATCGAAGCCTACGGCGAGGAAATCTACAACGCCTGGGCGCCGAAACTGGCAGGACTCGTGGTCCAGGGTGGCCGCTACGTCCCGGTAGCCGATCCGGTGACGGGAGATCCCATGACGCTGGCCGAACTCATCGGCCGCCTGAGCGGCAAAGCCGCCGCCGGGGTCAACGAGGTCAAAGACGCCACCCGGAACGCCCGCACCGCCGCCAAACGGCAGGCAGGCTTCCGCAGCGTCCAGCCCCCCGTCCAGACCAAAGACGGTCCCATGGGTCGAGACGAAGCGATTGCGCTGATCCGGCAGACGTCCTAAGCCGTAGGCCACCATGAGGCCCAATCCATGGCACAGACCCTCTCCGAAGTCGCCGACACCCATTGGGCGGCCGTCGGGAGGACCATTGACGACGAGGTCATCGACAACATCTTCGAGAAGTACGCCACCGTCGATGCCTTCCGTACCGATGCCCTCCAGATCACCGACTCGGGTGGACGCGGCTTCGAAGTCCACATCGAAACCGGCACGAACACGCAGGCCGGGAGCTTCGACAAGTACGATCCTCTCAACAAGGATCCCGTCAATCCCGTAGAGTCCGCCTTCTACAACAAGCGGTACTACTACTGCCCGATCATCCTCTCGGACACCGAGTACTGGGAGAACTCCGGTCCCGAGAAGCGGTTCGACGAGCTGCGGTTCCTGGGCGAGAACTCGATGAAGTCGCTGATCAAGACGATCAACGAGGACTTCTACTCCGCCCAGACCGGCAAGAACATGCTCGGCTTCCAGGACATCATCGCCGACGCCGCCAGCTCCACCCTCGGTGGCATCTCCGCTTCCACCACGGCGTCCTGGGACAACAACCGCTACACCACGTCCAAGACATTCCTCACCCAGACCACGACCAACATCTTCGACGGCTTCGTCGCGTGGAACGCCCTGCTCGACGCCATCCACATCGACGGCGGCCGGCCGAAGAAGCTGTTCACCACCTGGAGCGTGGTCCGGGCCTACCGTACCGCGGTTTCTGGCGAAGGTTACGCCCGGACGGACCTGGCCAACGCCAAGGGGGTCGGCGGCAAGATGGCGCCGTCGTTCTACGACATGGATGTCGTCCCCGACAACGACTGCACCGCCCTTCACTGCTACATGGTGGACCCAGACGGCCTGAAGCTTCGTGTCATGAAGCAGGTCAACTTCAAGAAGACGCCGTTCGTCCCGCTGCAGAGCAATGGTCAGCTCGCGCAGCTGGCGTACGTCGTGGCCGGGGTCCAGTTGGTGTGCAGCGCCCGTCGCTATCAGGGCGTCGCCACCGCGGTCACGGGTTCGTAAGGAGACCTCACCATGGCAATTCCTGGTACCAACATCATCAACGCCTCCAACACCTCTGGGCCGCAGGTTTCCCTGGGCCTCTTCGAGACGACCACCTCCCAGCCCGGCCCCGTGGGGGCACTGCGGGAGTTGGCCGACGGTCGGCGCTTCCGCCTCGGGTACGCCTTCTCGTCCAGCACTGCCAACAAGCTGTGTGCGCCCGACGCCACCTCCCAGGTGGCAGCCGAAGGCGCGGCCACGGCTCTGGTCACGGCGGCCGGGGTGGCTACCGACTACGCCGCCGGCGCCACCACCCTCTACCTGAAGGACACCGCCGTCTTCCAGGCGGCCAACAGCGACGGGGTGTTTGCCGGCGGCCTGCTGGTCCACGCCAACGGTGGCGGTGGACCCTACCGCATCATCACCAACGACTACACCGCTTCTACCAGCATCATGAAGATCCTGCTGGAGGACGCCACCCTGCAGGCGTTCGACTCGGAGGACGAAGTGGCCATCATGGGCCTCCTGTGGAACTACCTCCAGGTGGCCGACAGCACCAACATGGGCCTGGCTGGGATTCCGATGGTCACCGTGGCCGCCGGTTCGTACGGGTGGTTCCAGACCCGAGGGATCTGCTCCTGCCTGGCCGACGGCACCATCACCGACGGTATGCTCCTCACCCTGTCCGACGGGACGGCCGGTGCGGTGCAGCCCATCGGCGGTGACGCCGCCATGGCCTCGGAGTCCGATACCTGGTTCGGCGACATCGAGACGGAGCCCATCGTGGGCTACGCCATCGGCGCGACCGCTTCCACGAAGTACGCCACCATCATGTTGCAGATCGAGTAGGAAACATGGCGGTCAGAGGCATCGTCAAGGCTCGCAACGAGGCGCACATCCTGCAGGATACGCTTGACTCTTGGGCGCCCTGGTGCAGCGCCGGCATCCACGTCTACTGTGATGCCTGCAGCGACCATGGGAGCACGGCCGAGATTGCGCGCAAGCACCCCGCTGTGACCGAGGTGATCGCCTCCGACCTCATGGATCCTGACCGCGAAAGGGCCGAGTGGTTCAACAGGCGCCTGTTGCTCTGCTCGGCCCTCCGGTTCCTTGGGCCCGAGGACTGGATCTGTTACTTCGATGCCGACGAGCACGTAGGAATGCTCAACGGCGACCTCCTACAGGACTCCACGGTGGACTGCATCGTCGTGGAGTCCTATGACTCCTACATCACGGAGGAAGATGCCCAGCTGACCGAATGGCAGTACCACAAGCGGCGGTGGGTGGGTCCGGAGTGGGAGTTTTCCCCCTACTTCTACCGGACCCGCCTGCCGCTGGACTTCTACAAGCCAGACCAGCGCAACATCGACGTGCCCAAAGGCGCTAACACTCAGATGGGAGGTAAGGTCCGTCACTGGGGCAAGGGCCTGTCGGTGCGGAAGTTCGAGGAGAAGTGCCGCTACTACGCCGAGGTCTTCGGACCCAAGTACGCCGAGAAGTGGCAGGCCCGCATGGGCCATGCCGTGCATACCAAAAGCGACTTCGGCAACCCCCTGGTGCCATGGCCCGATGTCCTTTCCGGCAAGGCTCAGGGAGTATGGAGACGCCGGTGTCAACTAGTGTCCTGACCTATGCTGACCATCTGGAAGAAGCGGCCCGAAAACCGGGCCATGCCTTGGTCTACTACTTCCGCGACCACTACATGCAGTTCTTCAATCCCGAAGGACGCATCCTGGACCTGGGCAGCTTCGTGGGCGCAACTGTCCTGCACTACGCTGAATTGGGACACGAGGCGGTCGGAGTCGAGGCGGCCCCGACCTACATTCGCGCCTCTCGGGGCCGAGCCAAGGCCCTGGGCCTTGAGGACCGAGCGACGTTCGTCCATTCCATGGTCGAAGACTACCAGCCGGATGCTCCGTTCGACGCCTGCTGCTGCACCGAGATGCTGGAGCATACCCCCGATCCCCAGGCCATCGTCAACAAGGCGTTCGAGTGCCTGCGGCCTGGCGGCATCTTCTTCGTGACCTCTCCAGCCCTCAAAACACCCAGCTCCCTGCGCCTGCTGACGCTGGACGACCTGAAGCTCCTGCTCCTGGGAGCCGGGTTCCAGGTCACCCAAGCCTTCACCGCCGTCTTCACGGCCCGCTGGCCACAGAACATCGCCGAAGGAACCAAGCCTTGATCCTACTGAGTGTGCCGTTCAACAAGGCCCACAAGTGGCACATCCCCAGCCTCATGGAGTGGTACGCCCGCAACCAGGCCAAGCACGAGCTGGTGCTGAACTGGGTGGCCTGGAGACCCCTGCAGAAGGCCCTCCAGGGAGCCGTGGAGAGGGCTCGCCGGCTGGGCTGCACCCACATCCTGTTCACCGAGCACGATCACTGGGGCTACCCTATCGATGGCCTGGACGTGCTCCTGGCTCACGACAAGGACGTGGTGGGCTTCCTGACCCACTACAAGGAACCCCCCTACTACCCGATGGCCTATCGCAAGAAGGATCCTTCCGTCTCCATGATGAAGCGGAAGAAGAACCTGAGCGTCTTCCGGCCTTCGGGACTGGCTCAGTGCGACCTCATCACCTGGGCTTTTACCCTGGTCAAGATGAGCGTCTTCGACAAGATGCTGGAGGCTGGCAAGGACCCCTTCGCCTCCTGGGGCGTCGTGCCGCCCGACTCTTGCTTCTGCCAGTACTGCGAGGACCTGGGCATCGAGCGGTGGGTGGATGGCTCGGTCGAGATCGAGCACGGAGATGTACCCATCAGCCACATTCCGGCTATGCGGCGAGCCTTCGAGAGCATCCTGGCCTCCCAACGCCGGCTGAACCTTCACGACATGGTGGAGTTGGACGAGGAGCATGACATCATCCCCTACCAGCTGGAGCTTCAGAAGGAAGCCATCCAAGCGCGAAACGTGGAACTGGCGCCGGCCGACGAGGTGCCCGCGCATGACAGCGTACTGGCATGACGCAGCTGGAGAGCAAAGAGGCATACAAGGCATACTATGAAGGACTTGGCCAGGAACGTATGCATCAGGTTGTCAAGTACAACCCGCATCGGATGCGTTTCTGCCGCCCAGTTGCAGGGCAAACGGTGCTGGAGTTGGGATGCGGAACTGGCGGGAACCTCATCGTCATGGCGAGGCGCGGATGCTTAGCTACAGGCGTGGAACTGAGCCACGGCATGATCGAAGCGGGCCAGAAGTTCATCCACAAATGGTTCGGCCCCCTCCAGCGCCGCATTACCTTCCATCATGGATGGATCGAGGATTTCGACTCGCCAGAACGATACGACTACGTTCTGCTGACCGAAGTCCTGGAGCATGTCCAAGACCCAGTGCCTATCCTGAAGGTAGCCAAGAAATACCTGAAGCCCGGCGGCGAGGTCTACATCACCGCACCGGCCATTCGGGTGGGAGGGGACAGTCATGTGCGGGGCGTGTCGTTCGAGGACCTGCAAGGCTGGTTGCAGGAGGCTGGTTTGCACTCAGTCTGGTCTGTGGAGCAGCCCAACCGACTGAAGGGCGCAATCTACCCGACGCTGATCTGCCGGGCGGTAGCCCTATGACGCCCATCGTCTTCGTCGTTGGCGTTCCCCGCAGTGGTACCGGCTGGGCGCAGAAGATCCTGCTGGCTCACCATGAGACGGTGCCCTTCGATGCCCAGGACGAGGAAACGGGGCTGTTCCTCCAGTATCCCAGGGACGAAGCCCTGCGCCTCATTGAGGAACGCCTGGTCCCTGGCAAGGTCATGGTAGAGAAGACCCCGCGGCACCTGGGCTACCTCGACTACATCCTGGAGGGCACGGAAGGTTCTGTCATCCTCATGCACCGGGACCTCTACTCCACCGTCAAGAGCTACCGGATGCGCTGGCCTCGTACTCCACCGGAAAACGTCTCAGGACTCTGGCACTACTCGCATCAGGTCCAGCAGGAGCTTCGCCGTCATCCTCGGGTCCTGACGATGGACTACAACGCTCTGGTCCGCGATTTCAACCAGTGCCACTTGCAGATGCTGACCTTCTGCGGCCTGCCCTACGTTCCCCCGATACCGGAGATCCTTCCTAAGTGAAGATCCTCCTGACCAATCAGAGTCTCCAGTACGTCGGCGGGACGGAGAAGTGGACCTATACCATGGCCAAGTGCCTGGCGGATCGGGGCCACGAAATCGACGTGCTGACCCTGATGGAGGGCATGACCTCCGAGCGCATGGTGTCCTTCGCCCGAATCGCGGACAAACCTCTGCGACCCGAGTACGACCTGATCCTGGCCAACCACGGGACCGCCTTCTACCGCACCCGCGAGACGGACGGATTCAAGGTCTTCACCTCTCACGGTCCTACGCATCGGCTGGAAATGCCCATCGGCGGAGCTGACGTTTACGTTGGCGTCAGCAAGGAGGTGGTCAGCCGGCGACTCTCCGAGAGCTTCCCGAAGGACATGCTGGTCATCACCAACGGGGTGGATCTGACGGACTTCCGGCCGCCTTCCCCGCGTCCGATTCGGGATGTTCCGCACGTCCTGGTGGCCTGCAAGAGCGCCGAAGCCGGGAACTTGGCCTGTGCGGCGGCAGAAGCTTCCGGTTGCACCGTGGAGCCGGTCCACTATCTCTCCGAGCCCGTATGGGACATGGCAGCCCGGATGCGAGGGGCAGACATGGTGGTCGGAGCGGGAAGGACCGCCATTGAGGCCCTGGCCTGCGGGGCGAATGTCCTGTGCTACGACATGCGGAGCAAGCCCCACGGACCTCGCACCGATGGCTGGATCACTGCAGTGAATGTGAACCACCTGGCCCAGGTCAACTTCTCGACTCGGGCCTACGGTAACGTCTGCGACTACGCCGCGCTGGTCAAGCTCTTTGCCACTCGTCCCGAGTCTGGGACATGGCAACGAGCATGGGCTGAGGAAAATGCCGATATTCAGACCAAGGCAGACGCGTACCTCTCACTCCTGCCCAAGCAAGATCCGGTGATCGAGCCGGACCTGACGGCGGAATACGAAGGAGTCTCAGTCTGATGGGCCGTCCCAAGGGAAGCAAAAACCGGTCCACAATCGCCCGTGAAAGGGAGCAGATGGAAGAGCTGAAGAACCCGACTGGCCAGAGCGGTCCCAAGGGGGAACCGGACCCGGAGGCCCTGAAGGCCATTGAGGCAGCCAACCGCCTGCCCGAGGGCGCGGTGGTAGTCGAGGAAGCGGAAGCGCAGCCGAAGGAGGAGCCGAAAGCTCTGCCTGCCAACGGAGATCTGGCGGCTTTGCTGAAGCTCATGACCCAGCCTGATGTGGCGGCGGCGGTGGTGGCGGCGGCCTCGCAGTCACCGCAGGGCAGGGCCATGCTGGGCATCCCGGCCGACCGTGCCCAGGCGTCCGGGGAAGGCCGGATGGACTACAAGCGCCCCGCTCTGCGCGTCATGGGCGGCGTCGAGGTGGAGCATGATCCGAGCTTCCAGCCGCATCCGCCAGGCTACATCAAGATGTACGTCCGGGCCGATGGGGCGCTCACTGACTACCCTGGCCCGCACTACGAGCTGCGGAAGACTACGGTCGCCAGGAAGGACGACCAGGGCCGGCAAATCGTCGTGAACGGTGAGGCGGCCTACGAAGAGCGGGCGGTGAAAGCCCTCATCGACCCCGGAGCGGCTCAGGATAGCGCCGGGAGGCCAATCAAGTCCGAGGTCTACAAGAAATGGCTGGATCTGTGGTACGAGTGCAGGGGGCGCCGCATGGGCTCCAACGTGGTGTCCGAGCCATCGGCGACCACTACCACTGGTGCCCCCGCCGTGGCACTCACTGCTGACGAGAGCCCAATCGTGAGGGCATAGAGATGGCAACCACCCTGGGTCAGGCAATCACCACCACCCTGCAGCGGTGCAAACTCAACACCAGTACGACGGCCTATAAGGACCAGGCCCGGAAGTACCTGTTCATGATGGCCACGGATCTGTGGCCCCTGACCCGCTGGTGGTTCCAGAACCTCACCGCGACCTTCAACACCACCGAAATCTTCACCATCTCCGCTGCGTCCGGCACCTTCACTGTCGGTGAAACCATCACCGGCGGCACCTCGCTCAAGACCGCCACCGTAGACCATCACGACACCACCAACAGCAAGCTCTACGTCTACGACGCCACTGGCACCTTCACAGCCTCCGAGACGATTACTGGCGGCACCAGCTTGGTGACGGCGACCTACGCCTCGACCGCGTACACCCGGGTCTACACTCCGGTGAGCAGTCAGGTCTTGGGGTGGCGCAGCTTCTACGACGTGGACAACGAGCGGGAGTTGAGCATCGTCGGTCCAGAGCGGTACGACGAGCTGGACCCGACTCAGGCAGACACCGGGACAGTCTACGCCGTCATGGTGGGTGGCCTGGACTCCGATACGGGCTATCCGAAGATCGAGTTGTGGTATACGCCCTCCACCACGGGGATTGAGATCCGGGTGCGCTACGACCAGGCCCTCTCGACCGCGTGGACCTCCAGCAACGACGCGACGGCCCTGCAGGTGCTGGGCGTGCCGCTGCACTTCGAGAACGCCATGATCTTCGGTGCGGCGGGGCTCTACCTGGAGGAGAATCGGCAGTACGACGCAGCCAAGGTGGAGAGTGGGAATCTGCAGCGGGCGCTGGAGGCGGCACGAGACGCCAACCGCCGGATGCAGGGTGATCGGCGATTCCCGCCCAAGCAGTCGGCAAGGTATGATGGGCTGGTGATCCGGGTGGGTTCGGACATCGTTACGGCATGAGGTAAGCTATGCCTACGCTCGATGCAGGGAGTTACAACCAGACGCTAAAAGGGGCTACGGCACGGCCTCCGAAGCCAGCCCCGGGGCCGGGGTATGACTGGGAGTGGAATGGGACGACGTGGGTCAAGAAGGCAGCGCCAGCGCCGGACCCTCTGGACGCCTTCTTCAAGGCGGCTGACACCGGGAACCAGCAGACGGCCCAGGCAGCCTTCACGGCGGCTGGTGGACAGCCCCAGCCGACTCCGACCCCTGCTGTGGATCCCCTGGACGCCTTCTTTCAGGCTCACGATACCGGGCAGGCCCCAGAGCAGGCCATTGCCGCCTTCCAGGGTGCTGGTGGCACCGGGACGGCTTCTGGGCCTGGCATAGGCCCATCGTGGGAGCAGATCCGGGGAGAGTTTGGCGGCCGGTTGGAGGACCAGTACGGCAACGCCATGCGGGTCTACAACACCCAGGGGGCCGAGGCGGCCCGGCAGTACCTGGCTGGGATTCCGGCCCAGCAACAGGGTGGCGGAACCCCGCCTCCTCCCCCGCCTCCTCCCCCGCCTCCACCTGCGCCCGCCCCTGCGCCTGCCCCTGCGCCTGCCCCTGCTCCGCAGCCCGTGCTGGCTCCGAAGCCCGCGCTGCCCGCAGCGGACACGGGCGGGGTGCCCACTACGGCAGCGGCTACCCAGCAGGCCATCGCGTCGCAGCAGAACGTGGACATGCCCAGCGATGACGCCATTCGGAAGAACCAGATGGCGTTGCTGCAGCAGTTGGGCATCCAGTCCGAGCAGGCAGGCACCACAGCCCTGACCAATGCCCAGTCCCAACTGCGCCCCTACCAGCAGTCGGCCCTGGAAAACGCTCTACAGTCCTACTACCTGAACCAGGTGGGCGCCGCTGGACAGACGACCGACGATCCGATCACCGCCGCCCTTCGGGCTCAGTACCAGACCGATGCGGGGAAGGCTCGGAACCAGCAGATCGAGGATCTACAGCGATTCGGGGTGCTCGGTGGACAGGGAGCCTCGGCGGGTGGTGTGGCGGATGTACTGGGCACCTTCGATGCGGGAGTGCTGCAGGGCAACCTGAACCTCTCGGCGGATCAGCAGAAGCGGCTGCAGGATGCTGTGGCTCAGTCCCAGAGCTTCTACGGGACGCAGAGTGGCCTGGCAGAGGGAGCGCGGCAGTTCGACTTCGGGGCCGGGATGCAGAGCCTCGGATTGCAGCAGGACGTGGCGAATCAGACGCTCTCGCGCCTCCTGACGCAGACGGAGCCGACGCAGCGCGAGGTGTTCGAGCAGGGGGTCGCGGATACCAACAAGAACCGGGCATTGGCAGAGGGCGGTTTGCTGGGCACCTATCAGGGCCAGCAGACCCTGGGCGGCCGAGCCATGACGCAAGAGGAGGCTACTCAGTCTACCGGCCGGGCAGCCACGATTGCGGGCCTCACTGGAACCTATGCGGGCAAGGATACCCTGCAGGCGTTCCTTGCCAAGCAGCAGCTTGGGCAGGGCCAGCAGGCGCTCGGTCTGCAGCAGCAGCAGATCACCAACCAAGCCCAGCAGTTCGCCCAGAGCCTTGGGCTGGACTACACGCAACTTTCCCAGCAGGATCGGCAGTTCGTGGACTCCCTGGCCCAGCAGAACACCCAATTCGGGCAGTCTCTGGCTGAGCAGACTGCAGGCCGGCAGCAGCAGAATACGCAGTTCGGCCAGAGTTTGACCCAGCAGGGAACGCAGTTCAGCCAGTCCCTGGCGGAACAGGTCGCGGGTCGCCAGCAGCAGGGGCAGCAGTTCACCTCTGCCCAAGAGCAGCAGTCAGCCCAGTTTGCCCAGGGCCTTGGGTTGGACTATGCCCAACTATCTCAGCAGGATCGGCAGTTCATCGACTCCATGGCGCAGCAGCAGGGTCAGTTCGGTCAGAGCCTTGCTGAGCAGGTTGCGTCTCGGCAACAGCAGGGTCAGCAGTTCACTTCTGCCCAGGATCAGCAGGCGGCCCAGTTCGCTCAGTCCATCGGCCTCGACTACGCCCAACTCTCCCAGCAAGACAAGCAATTCCTTGCCAGTCTTGCTGAGCAGACGGCAGGCCGAGAGCAGCAAGGGCAGCAGTTCACCAGCGCCCAGGAACAGCAAGCGGCCCAGTTCGCCCAGACCCTCGGCCTCGACTACGCGCAGTTGTCTCAGCAGGACCGGCAGTTCGTGGATCAGTTGGCCCTGGCCCAGAGTGCCGAGGGCAGGGCACAGTCCCAGTTCACCGAGCGGGATCCAATTGCCCTCGCCATCGCGGCCCAGCAGGCAGGCATCCCCATGAACGACTATGACCTGACGGCGAGAATTCGCGCTGCACTAGGCTTAGGAAATGTTGGGGATGACCCGGGGCGAAAGAGCCCCAATCCCACCCCCATCCCTGTGATAGATGACGCTTCTCAGGCACCAGAAGCTGCACCGCCAGGAACAGTGTACCGCCTGCCTGATGGCGGGAAAGTGGTCTACGACAATGCAGGTCGGAAGACGGTTCTTCCGCCAGGTGTGAGCTGAGGAGATTGACATGCCACTTCCGTTGATGGCGATTCTCGCTGGAATCAATATGGGCTCCCAGGTGCTTGGGGGATTATCCGCCGGACGTGATGCACAGAAGTACCAGAAAGAACAGCAACAAGCCATTGCCATGGCGAACCTGGCCAATGCTTTCGGCGGCGGGCGGTACAACATGCAGCCTGCTATCGGGGGATTCAATCCTAGCAAAACCACGTCTGTGCTGTCTGGCCTGGGTCAGGCTTCCGGCATGGGCATGAACGCCATGTCTCTGGCCAATATGCTCAAGTCCCAGGGGCTGCAGAATACGCTCATGCAGCAGCAGGTGGACCAGGGCGCGATGGCCAACGAGATGTCGAAGCTGGGGTCGCAGGGAATGAGCCCGGTGGGAATGTTGGGCGGGGCGGGCAAGTCAGTGGCGGGTGCAGGTGGTGCCCCTGGCGCTGACATGCCGAACATCCTGAGGGGATTGGGCAAGTCAGGTGCCTCTGCCGCACAGATGGCTGACGTGGAGGTCCCGGGGCAGTGGATGGAACGGGCAGGGAGCACGTCGTGGGGGGCTCCGCTTGAACGAGCCTCTTCTGGACCCAAGGTTTCGGTTGGGGAGGTCTTCTCCGACCAGGGTCTTGCGGGCCTGCCTGAGTGGGGCACCGCTATCAGCGAGGGCATGACGGAGCGCAACAAGGCCGAGGTGGACCGGATCAAGGCGGCCGGTGCTGCCCTGGGTCGCGCGCAGCCCAGGTTGGACCCAGAGGCTCTGTCGCAGAGTTACGCGGGTGGCGACTTCAGTTCCCCAGAGAGCATCGGTTTCCCCTTCTTCGAGGACGAGTACCGCAAGGCTGCCGCTCAGGCGGCAACAGATCGAAGCGCGGCATCTGGAAAGTCTCTCGATATGGCCAGGTACCGCAAGAGCGTTATCGACACGGCCATCGACACAGCCAAGGAAGTCAACGCGCAAACTGCGATGGCGTACTTGGAGCAGAACATGGCAGGCACCGGGATCAGTGCAGGCGACATTCAGTCTGTCCTGGATCAGGCATCCGATACGGTGGATCTGGATGCAACTGCCAAGACCACCGTGGCCAAGTCGCTGGCAATCTACTCTGCGCTCGATGACGCGCTCAAGATGCTAAAGGACCCGGCCAGACAGCAGGAGTTGGGAGGGCTTGCTGGACGGGTCAAGGCATGGACGGCCACTGGCGGGTCCATTCGGGATTACGTCCTGAGTCTCGACGAGCAACAGCTTTCTACCCAGCTTTCTCTCTTGGGAGCCAACACGGCCTATCTGAAGACCGGCGCGGCGATGAACACAGAGGAAGTGAACCTCTTCTTCGAGCGCCTGCTGGGCGGCCTGGAATCTGGACCCGAGGGTCTGCGCGTCAGGATGCAGGAACTGCAGAAGGACATGAAGCGGACGGTTGACAACCTCCTCCGGGCCGAAGACATCAGCAGAGGACGGCAGGATCTTCCATGGGCTACTCCTGCGCCTCAGTCCCAGTCTCGTCAAACTCGCACCGGCCAACTGCTTCGCCAGCAGTAGGAGAAGGCCATGCCAGCCAAGTACACCCAAGAGTATCTAGACAGCCTGTCGGACGAAGAGTTCGATAGGGCCTACCAGCAGGAATTTGGACAGCAGCCGTCTCTGGCTCGGGCGGCCACTCCTGCACCGCCCATGGAGCAGGAGGACCAGGGTTACTGGAGCCGTGCCCTGTCGAACGCGCCTTCAGACTTGCCCAACTCAATTATGGAAGTGCTTCGGGGCACTGGCACTGCGGCCAAGAACATTCTTTTGCCTAGCCGGGAATCTGGGCAAATGCTTCGGACGCTGGGTCGCACTGTAAAGGGCGCCGTAGGCGTCGGGGCCAATGATCCCCTGAATCCCAACACGCCAAGGGCAGAATTGATGCAAGCCCTTGGTCAGGGCATGGAGTACCTCCCAGGAGGAGAGCAGTTCCCAGAGCATCCGACTCGTGCGGCAGTGGAGATGGCTGGCTTGATTGGGCCTGGCAAGGGCAGCGGCCTGTTCGGAAGGATGGCTCGTAGCGCCAGATACCTTGATCCTGTCAATGCTGCAACAGGGGCAGCCAATCTTGTTCGCAAGGGGATCGGGGCTTCAGTGCCAACAATGGCCCGATCTGTTGCTTCCGTAACTACGGGCGTGGATCCCTCGGTCCTTTCAACCGCCTCCGATGTGATGGGATCAACGGCAAGGGACATTGCCAGTCAGACTGGGGTTGACTTAGCAAAAGCTGGTGAGTTCGGAGCTTTGCAGCGACAGGAGTTTCGAGCGGCCAGGGGGGGGCGCGGAAGCCAGGACATTGCACAGGCAATCGATCAAGTGTCCGAAGGAATCCGCGCCAAGATGGACAACATCGCCCAGACAGGCATCGCGCAATTTCGCGGAGTGGCCGTCGATCCCAAGTCTTACCAGGGATTCATGAAGGGCTTGTCAAAGAAGCTCCGAGAGAGAGACATCCACATGACCCCGACGGGGTTGGATTTCTCCGCATCGGTGATCCCCCGAGACACCGCTGCCCATGGGCGGATCAAGGAAGCGTTGGAGTATACCCTGGATCCTCTCAAGAAAAGCGATCCCACCATTGGGGATGTATGGCTGGCGCGGCGCAGGATAGACGAGGCCGCATCTTCTGCCCTCAAGCAGCAGTACGGGGACTTCGAGGTCAGCACGCTCAAACAGATCCGCAGGGAATTGAGCGACTACCTCAACGGCATCCCGAACGAAGACTTCCAGCGATTCAACGGTGAGTACGCTGCAGCGGCGACCATGCGAGAACATTTCGATATGCTGGTGGCCGGGAAAACCAACCCAGACACCCAGGTCGCATCTCTCTTGCGCTCTATCAAGTCTGGGCGCGAACTGTCTGCCGACTTCATTCGCACCGTGGAAGTCGAAACAGGAGTCCCGCTGCGAGCCCTGGCGGCCGGTAAAGAGCTTTCGGACTGGTTGCCCCGGGGCCTGATTGGGCGCAGCATGATGGCTTCGGCACCGTTCGCGGCCATGCTCGGGAAGCCCGAGTTTGTGGTTGGTCTTCTTCTGACTCCACCCAATCTTGTGGGAAGGTACATCGGGGGAATAGGTGCAGCACAGCGTTTGGTGAAAGCCTCAACACAATGGGCCGATGAAATGGTTACGCTTTCGGGGTTGCCGGCCCAGACAGTCCAGACCATGACGCTGGGAAGGTTGCTGAATCATCTGAATGACGCTCCACAAGCCCAGCCTGAATCACTCCAGCAGCCCAACTCGATTCGCGGCCTGGGCCGCTTCTCGGCCATGCCGGAGCCGGAGAGGTAAGCCGTGCTGCAGTCGCTACAGATCGGCCCCTGGACCGGCGGGCTCCGCACCGACATCCCCGTCGAGGAAGTCGCGGCGCACGAGCTGTCGGCCATGCAGAACGCCCACATCGGCACGGCCGGGGAAGTCTTCACTCCGCCGGGCGCCGCCTCCTATGGCAGTGCCGCAGCCTTGGCTACCGGCCCGACCCTGACCATGGCCTTCGAGTTCAAGAAGGACGCCTCGACAACCTACGTGCTCATCGCTGCCGGGGCCGCCCTCTACAAGTACTCCTCCGGCTGGTCGGCCATCACCGGGACCACAACCCTCACCGCTGGCGATGATAACGTCTGGGAGCGGGTCAACTGCAACGGCACCTTCGTCATGACCAATGGCGTGGATACGGACGCCATCAAGTGGACGGGGACCGGGAACGCTGCTGCGCTGGACGACGATGCCCGCTTCTCTAAGGCCAAGCACTGCGCCTGGTTCGACAATCGCCTGTGGATGGGCAATGTCAATGGGGCCACCGGGCAACTCTGGTTCAGCGATACCGCCGACATCGAGACCTGGGGAGCGACCTCTTACTTCAACTTCGGCGGCATCATCACCGGGTTGGTGCCGACCCAGAACTCGCTCTCCGTTCACACCACCGACGGGCTCTACACCCTGATCCCCACAGGCAACGCCACCCTGCCCTACCACCCGCAGAAGCGGACGGACAAGGCGGGCCTGAGTGGGTTGTCCTGCGTGGCGCTCCCCGACGACACCCAGCTCATGATCTTGGGAGATGGGGTGTACCAGTGGGAAGGCGGCGCAACGCTCAGGAAGGTTAGCCCGCAACTCGATGGCCGGACGGGCTACTGGTCCAAGCTCAATCCCGACCGCTTGTTCAGAGCCTTTGCGGTGCGTCTGCCAAACACCTCGATAGTGGCCTTCGCGCTGCCCTACGGCTCCAGCCAGACGAACATGAACCACGTCATGTTCTACGACTACCGCCGTCTGACGAAGATCAACGGTGAGCTTGTGGGCACCTGGTTTGGGCCGGACACAGGCTGGGAGCGCAGCTGTGCGGCGGTGATCGACGGCAAGCTCCACATGGGAGACTTCGACGGCTACCTGTGGGACCACGAGGCGAACACCTACTCCTGGGGCGGCAACTCGATCTCCTCCTTCTTCGAGACGGGAGCCCCGCCAGCCTATCGGTTTGACGTGACGGTGGCCTGGATCTCCGGGCGGCATCACATCATGGCCACTGGAGACTACTCCCTCTCCGTTTTGCAGAAGGGGCGTGAGATTCAGGGGGAGCTTCAGTTGCTGGATCTGAGCGGCAATACCCTGACGCTTCCTGACGACATTCCAGGGCTCATCTCCGATCCGATCCAGACTTCTCAAGACCTGCCCCTTCTGGGCTTCGCCCCGCAATGCTCGATCCGGTACAGCATGATTGCCGTGGGGCAGGAGTACGAGGTTCGCCGGGCTGACCTGTGGTGGGATGGCCCAGAGCGCACCACGCAACCTAACACCGTGGACGAATGACCTATGGCTAACATCTCTCCGGTAAAGACCTGGGGCAATGAAGAACTCACCCCTACCGACCTCAATGCCGAGTTCTCCAACGTCTACGGCAACCACTGCAGCCTGAGTACAGCGCAGACCATCTCAGGGATCAAGACGTTCACCGGGACGTACGCTGTCCCCCTCATCATCGGCACGCTGCGCCTGTGGTACGATGCTACCAACACCGTCTTGAGAGTCAAGCACGGGTCCAATCCAAGTAGTGAAACTGATGGATATATGCTGGTGGAGGGCTGACATGAAGCGCCTGAGCTTACTGATCCTGCTCCTGGCTGTCCCGGGGTGGGCTCTGAGGACGAACCTCGGGGTGCAGAGCAACATCGACACGATCTTCGTGCAGAAGGACAGTGGGGACGTGGATGTGGTGTTCAGCGTGGGCACTACGACGCGCTCTGGCACTTCGGCCACAGTGTTCTCCGTGACCTGGACGGCTGGTTCCATCTTCAACGACGCCGGCCGGGCCGGGGCGGATTTCCGCATCGAAAGCGACACCGAGGACAGCGCCTTCGTGGTGGACGCGGGCGGCGACTCCGTGAAGATCGGCGTGACGCTCAACGCCCGAGGTGCGCTTCATCTGTCGGCCCTACGCGACACCGTGACGGCGATTATTGGGGACTCTGGGTCTACGGTGGACAGTGCTGGCATCAACGCTATCACCTCGACCACTCAAACGTTGTTCAGCGACGGGGACTCAGCCCATCCGGCGATCACCAACCTCGGCGATCTCAACACGGGCATCTACTTCCCGACGGCGGACCAAGTAGCCGTCACCAACGGCGGCGTCCGCACCCTCCTCGTGAGCGGCGACGACATCACCGTGCGGGACGACATCAACGTCGGAGACGACCTGAACTTGACTGGTACTGGTGCCGTCATCAGTCTGGACGACGGGGACGTAACCATAACGCACTCGGCCGGCGCCGCGACCTTGGCCGGCGGGCAGTTCAACGTCAACGACACTCTGACGGTGGGCGCGGGCGGGAAACTGATCGTTGGCAGGAACTCCTACCTGGGAGGAGGTGTCGGCACTAACACCCAGATCCTCGGCACCTCCCTGGCGGCTGGCTCCATCAACCTCGGAGTGTGGAGCACCACTGCCGCGATTGGCCCTGCCATCGCGTTCAGCCGCGCCTACAGCAATACCATCGGGGCGTTCACCGTGCCGGCCGACGGTACCATCTTGGCCTTTATCCCGGTCTTTGCCGGTGATGGGACCGACCTGAGCAGTTACGCCGGGGCTCTACGTTTCGAGATGGATGGCACAGGAGGCGACGACGATTCCCCTGGGCGATTCAGCATATGGACGACGCCGGATGGGTCAAAGGCTCCGCTAGAGCGGGTGCGCGTGGCCTCCACTGGCAATACGACCATTGATGTAGACGGCACCATGAGTGCGGGTACCGCCGATCTGACGATCCAAAACGGCACCAATTGCTCCAGCGTGGACGCCTCTGCGACCAGCTTTACGAACTGTTCCTCCAACCGAAACTGGAAGACTGACATTGGCGAGGTTGATACGGACAGCGTGCTCGCCGCGTTGCGCTTCGTGCGACCCTACACCTACCGCCTCAAGGGTGACTTCGTGCGCTCCCGGAACGCCAACCCAGACACCATGACCGACGTGGTTCTCAGGGCTCGGACTCGGACCAAAATCCACGAGGATTCCACGCAGGTCAAAAAGGGCTTCATGGCTCAGGACATAGCTCGACTGAGTCGAGCCCTGAACCCCTCCGTAGCCTCGGACACCACCGGTTACTCCCTCGACCCCATCGTCCAGGGCCAGCAGGTGGCCATCCTGGAATTGCTGGAGCGCACCGACGATGCCAGCTTCGGCGGTGTGTCTATCGGCCAGGTGGTCGCCGGCTTGGTCGCTGCTGTGGCTGGCCTGACGGCCTGGATCACCACGCTCAAGAAGCAGATCAACGCACTGGAGGAGAGGATCGCCAAGCTGGAAGGCGTAGCACCGACTCCTCCCAACCCGGAGGCATGACATGAGCGCCAAGGGCAAGCTGGACCTGAGTGACCTGAAGTCGGTCTTCCGTCACACGGTGATTCCGCTGGTGAGCGGTGCCGCAGTGGCCGGTCTTGAAGTAGTGCAAACCGGAGGCTTCCAGCCGAAGCAGATGCAGACGGCCGCCATCACGGCCCTGATCGC
>Ga0180009_10002045_pt1 | contig 23865 bp, 19 predicted proteins | sample OS_PC_MetaG_FD_123537 | JGI IMG/M metagenome (GOLD analysis project Ga0180009, IMG submission 123537) | Groundwater microbial communities from the Aspo Hard Rock Laboratory (HRL) deep subsurface site, Sweden - OS_PC_MetaG | ecosystem: Environmental > Aquatic > Deep subsurface > Groundwater...
CGAGGGCGACTGCAAGAACGAGTGCACCGAGCGGGCCACACGGTGCGTCGGACCTGACTCGGCCCAGGCCTGCATCGCGACGCAGACCGGGTGTCTGGTCTGGGGAGCGACCGAGAAGTGCGCCACAGGACGTAAGTGCGCCCGCGATCGGTGCGCGCGTGGGCGGAGGGTGGGCCCGACGAACCCCAACCCCCGACCGCCGCCGCCGACGATGGCGGCCACCGTCAGGGGCAAGATCATCAGCCTCTATCGCTACCGCGGGCGGATGACGCTGCATATTGAGATCAGCGGCGACGCGCTGATCAAGCCCGGGATGACAGGATCGGTGCTCAAGGAGGAGACCGAGCAGGCGCTGTCGAACGGCCAGATCCAGGTGGTCAAGGTAACCGGACGCTTCTGCATCGCGACCACCGACCTGTTGAAGCTGGGCAAGAACCGATGGGTCCTGATCCGGAGCCGCTGACCCCCCCATGATCTGCACACCGAATTGTCTGCTCCACCCACCGGACTGCAAGCGTGCTCTTCTCCTGCTCGGGCTGCTCGTGACCGCCTGCCCGAGCCCGGCGCACCAGGTACAGCCGGAGTGGCAGACCATCTCGGTGGACTACGGGCAGGGGCACTACCGGCTGCCCGTGCGCTACCACTGGGTCACGGCCAGGGCGAGCAACGGCATCGAGATCTCGTCAGTCGACGGCGGCAAGGCCACGCTCCGGCTGTTCGCCTGCACCGAGAGCGTCCCGCAGATCCAGTCCCGCATCCGGCGGCAGCTCCGCGAGCGGTTCATCGGGTCGGCCTTCAGCGAGCCCGCGGACCAGGAGGACAGGGAGGGCGTGAGCAACGTCTTCACCTTCTCCTGGCGCCACGGTCCCACGATGACCGGCAAGGTGATGTTCACCGCCGTCTCGCGGCACGGACCGCTGCTGATCGCTGTCACCTCCTCCACCATGCAACCCGACGACGTCGCCCGGGTCGCCGGGGGCACACGCCTCGACCTGCCGCTGCCCACGATCCAGAGCTGCCTGCCCGTCTGCCTGCCCAAGTCCAAGGAGTGCGAGCTCGCCGAGTGAGCGGGCTCGGTCATTGCCTCCTGGCGGATGGACGCTGACCAGATCAACGCCGCCTGCGCCGCGCGATGCCCCGGACGACGAAGACCAGCAGGACCAGCACGACCGCGGCGGAGCCCAGCGCAAGCCATCGCCTCCACCGTGGCGACCTGCCCGCCGGTTCGCTTGAAGGCTCGGTCCGGACCCTATTCGACCGCAGCGCGCCGTTCTGGATCTGCATCTCGTGGGCCACCGCGCAGCCGCTCGGGACGCGAAAGGTCAGCACGCGCTGCCCACCAACCTCGACGGCCAGCATCCGCAGCTGCTGCTCGATCTCACCCGGCCGGCGCGCCCAGCGCAGCGTGCCGAGGGAGCGCTTGGCGATCTCTCCCAGGTTGAGCAGCGGACCGCGCTCGTCGATCGGCGAGTAGGCGACGGGGAAGATCGGGGCCCGCAGCCTCCGCGCGCTGTCTCCCAGGGCGCGGAACACGTCGCGCTTCGGGTTGCGATCGAGCCCATCGGAGACCACCACCACCAGACGTCGGAAGGGGGGACCGGCCGACAGGCCCCGCAGCCCGGTCTGCACCGCCTCCACCAGCGCCACCTCGCCGCCCTCGGTGCCGGCCTCGATGCCCCTGACGGCCCGGCTCGCCGCTTCCGGGGTACCAAGGCTCAGGCGGCGCTCGACCTCCCAGGTGTAGGAGATGACGGTCAGCCGGCTCCGCGCGGGCAGCTGGCCGATGAACGTCACGACGCCGGCCTTGATTCGGTCGAGGTCGGCGCGCAAGTCAGCACTGGCCTGGATGATCAGCGCGATCCAGAGCGGATCGTCGGCCTGCTCGAAGACACCGTCGCGCACCGGCGGATCGGCCAGCGGCTTCCCGTCGACCACGAGACGGTATGCAGAGGCTGGCTCGACGCGCAAGGTGCCCTCGAGCTCGACGTCCCGCAGGTGGGCCCGGACCGCGCCCGAGCCACGGCAACCACCGCTGTCGACCCACTCCAGTCGCAGGCGGGGTTTCGACGCTCGCGCTGGCGTGACGGCTGGCAGAGTGAGAATGCAGAGGGCGACCAGGGCCGAGTTCCAGCGCCATCGCGCCGCCCAGTCGCTCATCGCCGGTCGCGGTAGCACTTGAACACGACACTCGTGGTGCCGAAGCGCACCACGTCCCCATCCACCAGGCACTCCTCCTTGATGCGGATGTTGTTGATGAAGGTGCCGTTGGTCGAGCCAAGGTCGCGCAGAACCTGGCCGTGTTTGGTGACGAAGATCTCCGCGTGCTGATCCGAGACGTACTTGCCGACCAGGGCAACCGAACACTTCGGATTCGCCCCGACGGTGTTGGTCTTCTCGAGCGGGATCACCTCGCCTCGCTGCGGTCCCTCGGTGAACACCAGCCAGCTGAGGGGAGGGATGCGGGGCGCATCGCCCATGGACGGTTCGGGATCGTGGACCATCGTCCGCAGGTCGTCGCTGGCCAGCTCCACCGCCTTGAGCACGAGCGCGCTCACGTTGTCCGTGCTGCCATAGCGCAGCGCGGCGCGGGTCAGCGACGACGCCACCTCCTCCGCGGTGACCACGGAGGCCCCCGCCAGGATCTCGCCCAGTATCCAGGGAGGCACGCTGTCGGTCAGCCCGTCGGTGCACATCAGGACCAGATCGTCGAGCTCGAGCGTGATGTGGTCATGGTCGGCCTTCACCGGTTTCCCTGAGACCCCGATCGCGCGGACGAGGGTCTTGCCCGGCATCTGGACCGGACGCCGGGCCTGGGGGTTGTCCTCCAGGTGGTTCTTGAGCGAGTGATCCCGGCTGAGCTGTCTGAGCGAGCCGTTGCGGTAGAGGTAGATCCGGCTGTCACCCACGTGGGCATAGTGCAGCTTACGCCCTCGATGGAGCGCGAGCGCGATGGTGGTCGACATCCTGTGCAGCTCGGGCTGGGCTGCCTGAGCCTCTCGGATCCGACGATGAGCGAGCTGCACCGCCTCGTCGATCAGGCCCGTCGCGCTGTCGGACGCAGCCTCCGCCTGCTCGATCTGCTCGAGCAACGCCTCCATCGTCGTCTTCACCGCCAGCGTCGCGGCGGTTCGACCGCCGGCCTGCCCACCAGCGCCATCCGCGATGATGTACAGACCGTTGGCCTCGTCGACGGCGAGGTAGTCCTCGTTGGCCGATCGCAGGCCGGTCTCGCTCTTCAAACCGCAGCGCAGGCTCAGGTTGATCTGCTTTGTTCCCATTCTCTGCCACTCACCCTCGATCAGGGCTTGAGCTTCTCGCCCACCAGCGCCGAATAGGCCTTGGCGAACTGGGGACCGAAGATAGTCTCGAAGGTCTCGGCGTCCTCCTCGGCCAGGTCGGAGTGGATCCGCTGGTATGTCTGCCACAGGGTCCGCACTCCGACGATGCGATGCTCCTCGCTGGCTGCCTTGGCGATGGCCTCGGGGCTCAGCTTCTCCAGCAGCGAGCGCACACCGGCCATCAACCCGGTGAGCAGGGCGACCTGATGGATCATGATGTTCTTGAACGAGTTCTCGAGGTGTTGGGTGGCCTGCAGGTCGACCAGCGAGAACAGAGCGGAGATCAACTCGGCGGTGGTCGACGCCTGCTCGATCGGGTTGCGCCGCCCCAGGACCTTGATGTCGGTGGCTTGCTGAAACTGCTGCTGCCCTTTCTGCAGCGCGACGAAGCAGCGCAGGAACACCTCCACCACCTCCTCGAGCCGTGCGACGAAGAGCGCCAGGTTGCCCGGCTCGTCGAGCGTCATACCCAGGACCCGACGGGAGAGGCTGTCGAGCTCGGCGAGGGCGGTCTGTTCCAGGCCTCGAAGCGAGCCGCCGCTGTCCTGCGCCGGTGGTGCTGCGATGGTGCTCGCCAGGGCGACCCCCTCCGAGGCGCGCCGAAAGTTGGGCGGCAACGCAACCATCTGCAGGTGGAGGGCAAACGGCTTGACGCGGATCACCTCGGAACCGTCGAGGGTCACCTCCTCGCTCGGTTGCAGCTTGTAGTCACCGACCAGGACGCTGTTGGTGCCGCTGACCCGTACGACGGTGAGGGAGTCCTGAGCAAAACCAATGATGGCGTGCCATTGCGAAATGAAGTTGTGGTTGAGCACGAGCTCGTTGAGCCGGTTGCGCCCGATCCGCACCGGGGATCGATTGAACAGGAGATCTGTCGTTGTCTGATCCTCCTCGTTGAATACCGTGATGCGAAGTCCGATATCCTCGAGCTCAGGACCGAGCAGCGCTGGGCCATGCATGTCGTCGAGATTGTACAGTAGTCATTGAGGGTGTCCACTCCTGCCCTGTTCACGTTGCCATGGCGCCGCCAACACAGCGTGTCGCGACTGACTCGATAATCGCTGGATATCATACGGAAAGGGGCCGGCCGGGTTGTTGTGCAGCCGGACAAGTCGTAGTAGGCTCACGGTTAGGCGAACGTAGTATCCGACATAGGACTCGAGCTCCGAATGGGAGTAGGTAAGGCGCTACTTCTCGTCCTTCTCGGCGTGCTTGGTGTGCTGGGCGCGATCGGCGAGGCGAGGGCGGGAACCTTTCGCCAGCGACCCCGTCTGTTCATCGATCGGGTAGATGTCAGCCAGGCGCCTCTGGTGCGTCTGTACATCACCGAGCTCGACGAATCGGCCCGGGTCGCCCCGGCCAGAGCCAAGTCGGCGTTCCGGCTCCTGGTGAACGGACTGCCGCAGAGCAAGCCGGCAGCGATGCAGCGCTTCACCGAGCTGCGCGAGCCGGTAGCCCTGATGCTGGTGATTCAGGTCTCGCCGTCGATGCGAGAGCCGCTCGGCGACATCGTTGGCGCGGGCAAACGGTTCGTCGCAACGCTGCCGGATAGGTCCAGGGTGGGGATCGTGGCCTACGCCGATGTCGTGACCCGTCAGACGAAGCTCACCTCGCCGATGCGGGCCGTCTCTGTGCTCGCCTCGCTCAAGATCCGCGAGGGAGTCGAGATCCAGCTACCGGACGCCGTACGGGACGCCCTCGAGATACTGAGCGCCCCGAAGCTCCCCCGACGGCGGATGATCGTCCTGATCTCCGATGGCATCACCGCCGACCTGAACTTCAAGGTCTTCTCCGACCTCGGGCGACAGGGTCGTGACCGCGGCATCGCTGTCCACAGCATCGGCTATGCTCCGCTCGAGCCTTCCCGGCTCCGGACGCTCCACGACCTCAGCAGACGCGGTGGGGGGACCTTCCGTCAGGCGCCTGACACGCAGGCGTTGGGGACGGCTTTCGAGGCGCTGCAGGAGGAGGTCGAGAACCAGTTGGTGCTGAGCTACAACCTGGCTGCCCTCTTCGACGGCAAGGTCCACGACTTCCAGATCGAGGTGACGGGCGGCCTCGCCTCCAACATCGTTCCCGTCGAGCTGCAGAAGAAAGTCACGAGGCAGCAGGCGGGGTCGCTGTGGGACGAGGCCTGGGTCCTGGCCGTGGTGGGGCTCGTCGTCGTCGTCATCACGGTGCTGCTGGCCCTCGCCTGGAGGTGGTTCTTCCCCCGCGTTGCTCGAGCCCCCCCCCCCCGCGCCCGCGCCCGTGCCCGGGAGGACGAGCGGGAGGAGAGGGAGGAGGAAGAGGGAAACGACTCCGAGGATCGGCATCAGGACAACCACCGTCTGCGCCGCCTGACCGCCAAGGTAACCAAGGAGGCCCTCGACGACCTGTTTCGGCCCGCGCCTCACCCCGCGGCGCCCATGCACCCGGCTCCCCGCGAGGAGGCCGACGAGGTGGACGATGCGAGGTTCATACACCAGGTGGATGACGAGCTCTCGCTCACCGGTCGCGTGAGCTCGCACGTGTCGCCGCACCCGGTCCGCCCTGTTCGGCAGGATCGCTCGCAGGATCGCTCACACCCGTCCTTCCCCGCCGCGCCCCGACCCGGCGCGAGCGCGCCGGCTCCCCTGCCCGGTGCCGTGGAGGCGGGCCCCATCTTTCCCCCGATCCCGCCTCCTTTCTCCGCCGCTTCGCCCCCCGGGTCCGCCCCCGCTGCCTTGCCCCAGGCGCAGGGCAGCTCGCCGGGGATTCACGGCGAGCCCGGGGATGCAGGCTTTCGCCTGCCGCTGCCCGACCCCGACGAGTTCATCAAGCAGAGACGCGGCAGACAGGGAGGATCCCACAGCTCGGGCATGCCGGCCGCCCCCCAGCCCCCTGTCGCGAAGGGTAGCTCCCCGGCCATCGCCCCAGTCGTGGCGGGTTCCGGCATTCCGCTGCTGCCGGGCCCCGACCTGCAGGTGCTACCGGTCGCCCTCGCCACGCCGTCCGCGGACGCGCCCCCCCCCGTCAACTTCCACTACTGCAAGACCCAGGTGATCCCCGAGCAGGACATCCCCGATGTCGACTTCGTGGCCTGGATCGTCCCGATCGACGGCAAGCAGTTCGAGTCCATCGTGGTCCGGGATGGCTTCACACTCGGCAGCAGCGAACGGTGCGATCTACAGGTGCTCGCCGACGGTGTCCAGCCAGAGCACCTGGTCTTCAGTATCAGCGGAGGAGGATACGGGCTGATGCCGGGAGCAGGCGAATCTGCCGAGCCGTTCATCCCGCTGCTGCGGGACAACGATCGCTTCCACATCGGGTCGATGGAGTTCATCTACAAGTGCCAGTCGTGGTTCCCCATGACACCGATGCACGAGGCTTCCCTGGTGGTGCTCGACGGCCTGGACATGGGACGCACCCTCGAGCTCAAGCACCGCGTGGTGTACACCATCGGCACGCACCCCAGCTGCGCGCTGGTGGTTCGAGGAGAGGGTGTCGCCGCACGCCATGCGCTGGTGATGCTGAAGGACCGGAAGTGCATGATCGGCGACCTCGGGTCCGAGACCGGCCTGAGACACCGCGGCGAGCTGGTCGGCCGCCACGTGCTCCGACCCGGGCACCATGTGAGCATGGGAGATATCCGGCTGCTGTTCCAGCTGGAGGACATCACTGGAGAGCAGATGGTCAGGAATGGGATGAGGTCACCACATGGGAATCCCTGATCACGCCTCCCGGGAGGTCCTTGACGGCCTCGTAACGCCGTGTGAGCATTTGCAGTCTGCTAATTGCAGTCCGGTGGCGTCGGTGGGCGGAGCAGACAATTGCAGCCCGGTGGGGTGGGTGGGCGGAGCAGAAGAACAGAACTCCATGGATGCCAGCAGCCACACCGCATTGCTCGGTATGACGCTCGCGGCGCTCCTGGCGGCCTGCGGTGGTACGCAGAGTTCCGGTCCCAAGGCGGTGCCCAGCTGCAAGGACCACCCGATCGAGATCTTCCTCGAGGCGAAGCCACGTCTCAACCCCAACGCGAAGGGCCAGCCGATGCCAGTGGAGGTTCGGGTATTCCTGCTCAAGCAGCGGCAGGCCTTCGATCAGCTCGACTTCGAGGCCGTCTGGCGTCACGGGGAGAAGGTGCTGGCCAAGGATCTCGTCAACTCGGTCTACATCACCATCTACCCCGGCAAGCTCAAGATCTACCCGATGCGAGCGCCGACCGCGGTGCGCCATGTCGCGATGGTCGCCGTCTTCCGCCAGCCCACCGGCAGGACATGGCAGCACGTGGCCAACCTCGGAGACCCGTCCCGGCGCTGTGGGCGGGACCTGCACACGATGGTCCACGCAACGCTGTACGACAATGTCATCACAGGGCCCGACAGCGTCCCGGGCAGGCAGGAGTGACCGTGAGACCGATGTGGAAGGAGGGGCTGTTCATCATGCCCCAGCATCTGCAGCTCATGGACAGCTTCCACGAGCGGCTGCTCGATCAGCGCCTCAACGCTCTCGGGGCCAACATGTGGGGGGTCGCCGAGCTGGAGGTGGACCAGGAGGAGCTGGTCCGCGGTGTGTTCCGCATCCGACGATGCGTCGCGGTGATGCCTGACGGGATGCTGGTCCGCGTCGGTCCGAACGCCCAGCTGAAGGGGGTGCTGGCGATGACCGCGGGCGCGCTGGTGGGCGGTGGCCGCCGCCTCGAGATCTTCCTCGGCGTGCCGGCTCACAGCTCCGGCTCTGCCGCCGAGTCCGGCAACAACGTCAGTGGGTCGCGCTACCTGCAAACCAGGGAGACGGTCCATGACCTGTTCGGGATGGCGGAGGACGCGGAGGTCGAGTGTCTTCGACCCAACGTCCAGCTGCTGCTGGGCCACTCCAATCGACAGAACTACGTCACCCTCAAGCTGGCCGAGCTGGTGATCAGCGAGGCAGGCGTGCTCCGGCTCACCGGCTACATCCCCCCCTGCCTCAAGATCGGCGCGTCCCCGACGCTGATGCAGCGGCTGACCGGGCTGGTCTCGGCGCTGGGGGCGAAGCAGCGCTCACTGGTCGAGAAGTACGGCGGTCGGGTCGCCTCGATGATGGAGTTCGGCGCGGCAGACGTGGCGACCTTCTGGTACCTCCACACGGTCAACAGCTGGACCCCGACCTTCATGCACTTCGCGGAGACCGGGCAGGTCGACCCGGAGCGGCTCTACCTGGCGCTCGCGGCGTTCGCTGGCCAGCTGGCCACCTTCGAGCTCGGGACCAACCCGATGAACCTGCCCGCCTTCCACTACCTCGATCTGGCCGGGACCTTCCTGCCGCTGTTCGACCACATCATGCGCCTGCTCGGAACGGTGGTCTCGGCCCGCTACGCGACCATACCGCTCGAGCACACCCAGCCCGGGCTCTTCGTCGGGCATGTGGCCGACGCTCAGCTGCTGCGCATGCGCTCGCTCTACCTCGTGCTGGGTGGGGACGTGCCGGAGAAGATCCTGAGGGAGGAGGTGCCCGACTACATCAAGATCGGAGCGGTGGACCAGATCGCCGCGATCGTCAAGGCCGCGCTGCCCGGAGTCAACGTGCGCGTGGACCTCTCGCCTCCGCCCGGCATCCCGATCCGCTCCCACATGGTCTACCTGCGTATCGACAAGGTGGGCCGCGCCTGGGAGCGAATCGAGCAGTCGAGCACGATCGCGATCTACCAGCCCTACAAGCCGGACGTGGTCCGGCTCGAGCTGCTGGCCGTGGAGGGCTGACGAATGACTCAGCGCCACGCCCTCTCCGACCTGTTCAACGACTTCTACCTGCTTGGCACGCAGGTCCAGGCCAAGAGCGTACAGCTCCCCGACGCCGAGCAGCTCAAGAACCGCCTCCTCGCACGGTTCGAGGCCTCGCGGAAGCAGGCGCTCGCGGCCGGATTCACCCCCGCCGAGGTGGACGACGCGCAGTACGCCGTGGCGGCATTCCTCGACGAGGTGATCCAGTTCAGCGACTGGCCCGGCAAGCAGCACCTGCGGACCACCCCCCTGCAGCGGCTGCTCTTCAGCGAGTCGATCGCGGGCGAGAACTTCTTCGAGCGCCTGGCGTCAGCGCGCCGGAAAGAGTCGCCGTCGGTGGAGGTCTACTACCACTGCATCGTCCTCGGTTTCCAGGGGCAGTACCACATCGGCGACAAGGAGGAGCTGATCGAGCTGATCGAGGATCTGCGTCAGGAGCTGGTCGACGAGGATCGGCGGACCATCTCGCCGCACGGCGGCAGACCGGAGGAGGCTGCCGTCATCACGCGCAGATTCCCCTTGATCCCGGTGGCGGTGGCCTCGCTCGTGCTGGCGCTGATCGTCGTCATGGTGTTCTACTTCATCCTTGCCAGCCAGCGATCGGAAGTGGCTGACATTCTCAGTTCCATGGCCCGGCAATGACGGAGACGAGGCGAGACAGATCCATGGTCGGACGGGGAGCCTGAACAGATGTGGCGCCTGCTGCTGTTCGAGCTGGTGATCGCCGCCATCGTCGCCGTGGTGTGGTTGCTCGGCCCGTACGTCGGCATCAAGAGCGTCGCTGTACGCCTCATCATCATCTTCGCGCTCGTCATCCCCCCCATGGTCTATCTGATCTGGAAGTTCCTGCGGGCCCGCAAGGACGCCCGCAAGCTGGAGAGCGCGATCAAGGAGCAGGGCGTTGAGCAGCAGCGCGGCACGCGGCCGGAGAAGCAGGAGGAGGTCCGGGTCCTCAACGAGGCGTTCAACAAGGCCGTCGGCTCCCTGCGCACATCCAAGCTCGGCGGCGGCCGCGGGACGGCCCTGTATGCCCTGCCCTGGTACATGATCATCGGGCCGCCGGCCGTGGGCAAGAGCACGGCGTTGCTCCGCTCGGGGCTGAAGTTCCCTTTCAGCAGCGACGGAAAGTCCACGGCGATCAAGGGCGTCGGGGGAACGCGTAACTGTGACTGGTGGTTCTCCGACCAGGCCATCCTCCTCGACACGGCCGGCCGCTATACCTCCGAGGACGACGACCGCGAGGAGTGGCTCTCCTTCCTCCGGCTGCTGAAGAAGTACCGGCGGAAGAAGGCGCTCAACGGGCTGATCGTGGCGGTGAGCATCGCCGACCTGCTGACCGCCAGCCCGGACGAGGTCGAGGAGATGGCGACCCAGATCCGCAGCCGCGTCGACCAGGTCATCGCCGAGCTCGACCTCGTCATTCCGGTCTACGTGCTCTTCACCAAGTGCGACCTGCTCTCCGGATTCGTCGAGTTCTTCAGCGACATGTCCCGCTCGGCCCGCTCCCAGGTGCTGGGGTTCACCGTGCCGCTGGCCGGTCCGGAGATCAACGTGGAAGGGATGTTCCGCCAGGAGCTCGACCTGCTGGTCGCCGCGCTGCGCGACCGATGCCTGGCCCGGCTGGCTCAGGTGAAGACCCAGATCCGCGGAGATGTGTTCCAGTTCCCGCTGCAGCTCGCCTCCGCGCGCGAGGCGCTCTCTTCCTTCGTGGCCCAGCTCTTCGTCGCCAACCCTTACCGCGAGACTCCGCGCTTCCGGGGCGCCTACCTCTGCAGCGGCACCCAGGAGGGGCGCCCCCTCGACCGAGTGATGAGCATGATGACCCGCGCGCTCGGCCTCAGGGAGGCCCCCACCAACTTCATGGAGCGCCAGGCCAAGAAGAGCTACTTCCTGCATGGCCTCTTCACCGACGTGATGTTTCCCGACCACCACCTCGCCGGGTCCACCGCCGCGCGAATAACTCGCGGCCGGCGGCTGCAGTTCGGCGCCTTCGTCGTTCTGCTGGCGCTGGCGATCGCGTCGCTCGGGCTCGGGCTGGTCTCCTTCCGCAACAACCGGGCGCTGGTCGACTCGTCGCTGCAGCTGTCGAAGGACACCCGACTGGGTGGATTCGAGGAACCGGGTGAGGTGCTCGGGGCGCTCGAGTCCCTCGACAAGCTGTCGGACCGTGTCGACACCCTGCTCGAGCACCGCAAGCAGGGCGCGCCCTGGTCGCTCGGTTTCGGGCTCTACTCCGGCGACTCACTGCTCGACCCGAGCCGAGCGCTGTTCGTCAAGAGGATGAAGCGGGTCTTCGTCGACCCCGTGGCCTCGGAGCTCGAGGCGACCCTGATCGACATCGCCAACGCCCCGCCCGGTAACACCCGAACAGCTTCCAAGGACTACGACATCCTCAAGGCCTACCTGATGGTGACCAATCGCCGGCGCCTCGACATCGAGGCCGCGGTGCCGATCATCATCCCGCAGTGGAAGCGCAGGCTCCACCCCGACGTGTTCAAGCGCGGCGAGATGCTGACCCGGCTGTCCACGCGCTACCTCCAGCTGCTCAAGACGGGCGAGGCCCGCTGGATCGAGGGGGACCGCGACATCGTGCGGGCGGCCCAGACCGCGCTCCGCGCCCGCGATGTCGAGTACCAGCGACTGGTGGCGGACACGGAGAAGGTGCTCGGGACCTTCTCCCTGCGCGACGCCCTCGCCGGTCGGGTGCAGACCATCCTCAAGGCCACGCACGGATTGCCGGGCGTCTACACCTACAAGGGCTACACCAAGTTCATTCGCACCCGGCTGGCCAAGCTGAAGCTGCGGGGCTCCAAGATCGAGCCATGGGTGCTGGGCGAGGACGAGGGCACCGACATTGGGAGCCGCCTGCGCCAGCGGTACTACGACCAGTACATCTTCTCCTGGAAAAAGTTCCTGCGCGGGCTCACCCTCGACAGGCCCACCGACCTGCACGACTCGCTGCGCACGCTCGAGGTGCTGTCCGAGTCGCCGATGCTCTACGAGATCCTGTTCTCGGCGGTGGCCTACAACACCGATTTCTCGTTCCGCGCCGGCGTCGACGGCGACGCGGCGATGAGGGAGGCCAGCTACCACCTGAGGGGCAGGACGGGGTACGCCCTGCGGCACGTGCGGCGGCTCAAGGGGCTCAAGGGCAAGAAGAAGCAGGAGGTCGACCAGACCAAGCTCAACCGGGTGGAGCGGGAGTTCCTCCAGCTGAGGTACCTGGTAGACCCACCGCCGACCATCGACGGCCGCGAGCAGGTCTCCGGCATCCGGCAGTACCTGGCCCAGCTATCGATCGTCCGCGACGAGCTGACGGCCTTCGTCACCAAGCGCGGGACCCCCGACATGGCCAAGCTGGACAAGGCGATCGAGGAGGCCCGGCGCGTGACCAAGGGCGTCCTGGGCAACATAACGCCGGAGTTTCGTGCCCTGCTCTCCCCCCTGTTCTACACCCCCCTCGAGACCACCACGGGCCAGGCGACCCAGACCCACATCACGCGCTCCTCCCTCGCCTTCAGCAACGAGCTGTGCGACGCCTACCGCGAAAAGCTGGCGGGGCGCTACCCCTTCGCCAAGTCAAGCCGGGAGGCGCTGCTGCAGGACGTGGTCGACTACCTGTCGCCCTCCGGGTCGGTCTGGAGCTACTTCGACTCGAACTACAAGGACCAGTTGATCCGGCACGGCAATCAGTTCAAGTCCGAGGACAACAAGGTGCCAGGCAACATCGTCCGCTTCTTCAACCGTGCATGGGCCCTGACGCGGGCCTTCTTCCCGCGGGGCAACTCCTCGCCCGGCATCCGCTTCGACGTGCGGCCCTACCCGGTGGTGCTCGCCGAGGGATCGGGCCTCGCCGTGAGCGAGATCATCCTGGAGGTGGATGGAAAGTCCAACACCTACCGCAACGGACCGGTCGAGCAGTGGGCATACAGCTGGCCGGGCACCTCCAAGCGCACGCGCCTGTTGCTCCGCGGCGCGGGCGGCCTCCAGGAGCGGCTCTCCTTCAGCGGGGACTGGGGGCTGATGCGTCTGATCGACCAGGCCAGCGTGCGCAAGAACGGCTCGTGGTACCAGGTGCGCTGGACGCTGCGGGATGGAACGATCCAGGTCCGGATGGACTTTCGCCCCTCCCGCACCGAGAACCCGTTCTTCCAGCGTTTGAGGCTCGGCTGCTGATGGGGTTCTTCAGCAGACGCAAGCGGTCCAAGTCCGCGGGCCCGGTGGTGGGATACTTCGGCAAGCACCCCTCGGCCGGTGACTTCCTCAGGCACAACGCCAGCAGCCCGGAGGTGCTCGGACTCGACGACTGGCTGGCGTCGGCGCTCGCGGCGGGGCCACGGCTCATGCCCGCCTGGGAGGCCACCTTCGGCGAGGGCGCCACGCTGTGCTTCCTGTGCCACCGGGGCGCGGGGCGATGCCTCCTCGGCGTCCTCTCCCCGAGTCATGACCGCAGCGGCCGACTGTTCCCGCTGATCCTCTTCGCCGAGCTCGACAGCGCATCGATCGCCTCCTCCTGCCACGCGCTGCCCCACGAGGCCTTCCTTCAGGCCGCGCGCGCGCTCCTCGACCGCAGATCGAGCTGCTCGTGGGAGGAGCTGCGTGACGCCGCGCTGCGGCTCGGGCCGCCGGACGACTCCAGCCTGCTCGAGGCCCGGCGCGAACACGACCACTACCTCGAGAGCACCACCACCGGCGTCGCCCTCGACGGGATCTTCGGTACAGGGAGCCAGACTCGCAGGGCGTTCAGCGCGCTGCAGCTGATCGCGCGATCGGCCTCGGCCAGCGGTGCCCTGCCGGCCTACGGCGTCCGCTGCCCCCTCGGCGCGAATGTCCAGGGAGACGCCGGCCTCTGGCTCGCACTCCTCGGGCAGGCCGCGCCGGCGCTGCTCCCCAACGTCGTGTGGAGCGATCGCGCGCTGCTGTTTCACCACGACCTGCTGCCACCCAAGGCGCTGGCCGCGGCGCTGGACCCGACGTGGCAGGACGACGGCATCTGCGACCTCGCCACGACCACCACCGCGGCAAGCGTGGAGCTTCCCCCGCGCGAGGCCACGCTCGCTACCCTCCTCAGGAGGCAGATGCAGGACTCAAAGGCATGACCGACACAACGATCCAGAGCAGGGCCGACCTCTGGGCCCAGCCCATCTCCGCCGAGGCGCCGTGCGGGACGAGCTCGCGCTACGACGAGGAGTACGAGGGCATGATGACGGAGATCGCCAAGCTCGAGTCGGTCCACAGCACGCCGAACTGGGACCTGATCTACAACAACGCCTCCAACCTGCTACAGAAGAAGACCAAGGACATGGCGGCGCTCGGCGGCCTGTGCGTCGCACTGGCCAAGAGGGATCGGTTTGCCGGGCTGGCGGCCGGTTTGAGCGCGTATCGTACGCTGTTCGACCTGTACGGTGTGGACATCTTCCCCTGGCCCAACCGGCGTCGGGGTCGCGCCAGCGCCTATGGCTGGATGATCCAGCACCTCACCGCCGAGATCGCGCAGCTCGAGCCCACGACCGACGAGGCAGAGGCACTCCAGATCTGCCTCGACTGCTTCGACCGGCTGGACGATCTGCTCCGCCCCGAGCTGGCCGACCTCCACCCGCGCGTGGGCCCGCTGAGGGAGCACCTGGCCAACTACCTCGACAAGGCCGGCGGCGCTCCCAGGGACCTGGCTTCTTCCAGCAGTGCGCCCCTCGAGGCCAGGACCACGGCCGAGGGGCTCCGCGGCTTCATCCCGGAGCGCCCCGCAGGGGCGCGAGGACCGGAGCCCGTCCCCCCGGCGTCCCCCCAGCTGCCAGCCGTGGAGCCCTTTCCTCCGGCGGCGATCCACACCGAGGAGCAGGCGCGTGAGGTGGTCTGCAAGGCAGCGGCGGCGATCCGCCTGGCGGCCGCGTTCTTCGGGCAGCGAGCCGAGGAGCTGACCCACGACAAGGAGCGCATCGAGGAGCAGATCCGGCAGGCCGAGAACGTGCTGCAGCTGCAGCGCCACGCCGACGAGCTGCTCGAGGTGCACGGCGAGGAGCGCTCGGACGAGACTCCCGAGGACGAAGCTCCCGAGTAGTTCACTGCTCCAGGCTGCTCAGCCGTCGATGGCCTTGATGATGTCTCGCTGGGTCTGGGGCCAGTTCCAGGCGGCGGGCTTGATGTGGATGATCGGCGGGCTGCCCGTCAGGGGCAGCTGGCGAAACGCCGGGTTGTTGTCAATGATCACGTGCTTGCTGGTGCTGCTGTCGAACCGGCGCATGACCAGGATCTTGCCCCGGGCCATGGCGAGCTCGTTGCCCGAGGAGCGAGTGCCCATGGTCTTGTGTAGCACGTTGCCCGACTCCAGCGGCTGGAACGACGGCTGGAACAGAAGGGTCCACTCGAGGCCGATGCGCGCGGTCAGCGGTATGGCGATGACCTTGCCCCTGCGGGACGCGAACATACGGACCAGCTCGCTCGCCGGGACCGGGTTGAAGGGGTAGCCGAACGCGCCCAGGGTGTTCAGGGTTCCGTCGATGTCGACCCACACGCGGATCATCTTTGCCATCACACGCCTCGTTTCTCCAAACAGGTCCAGCATACCTGGCTACAATTACGATGCCAACTCGGTCTGTCGCCGCGCTGGCAGCGGAGGCTCAATGATCTCAGAAAGGTGATGTTCATCACCTTGGTCGAGCTTTGACGGGGATGGTGACGACTGGCCCCAGGGACGATCACATCTGGGACCTGTGCCCCCCGCCTGCAGGGTAGGTCGTCCAGCGCCGGCCGTACGAAGTCAGAGAATGGTGGGCCGCAGAGACAGCCTGTTGTTGTTGTTGTTGCTGGGGCTCCCTGCCTGTCCGGGCGAGCTGAGGCTGGCCGATCTCGGCCCGGACATCTCCACCATATCGGACCCGGTTCCGGCACCCGCCCCACACAACGACGCCGCCATGGCGGACGCGAAGAAGAAGGTGGCGTCAGATTCGAGTCCAACCTCTGACCTATCCATGGCCAAGCCAGATCTGGCAGGGACACAACCCGATCTGATGGCGACAACGCCCGATCTGCAACCGGCTCCGGCCGACATCGGGCTGCCCGACTCCGTGCCGGTGTCGGACACGACCCCGCCCCTGTCCCAGATCGGTGGCCCGTGTCCCTGTGTGGCCGGCACGACCTGCGTCAGCGGCGTGTGCCGCGGCTCCTGTACCCCCACCGGTCCGTGCGGCGTGAGCGCCGCCTGCCCCGCGGACCACGGCTGCCTCCTGACCAACGTCAGCACCTACGTCTGCGTGCCGACCGTCGCGGGGCCCGGACAGCTCTGCAGCGCGACCGCCTGGTGTCCCGTCAATTACCAGTGCACGGCCATTGGCTTGAACCCGGCCGTCTGTCTGCCCACCTGCGCCATCCCCGGCGTGAGCTGCGGCACGGGCGGGGCCGGTCAGTGCCTGGCGGCTGGCGGCGGGTGCAACCTCTGCAGCTCGATCTGAGCGCACGGGACCGAGCGGCCTCCGCGCCCGTACTGCGCGTTTCGTTGTCGGGCATCTCGAGACCTGCCGCAACTCGGCATGGGTCTCAGGTCCCACCCGACTTATGGCAGGTTATCCGGCCATGAGTGCCTACAGACCTCGGGTCTGTCATGGCTTGTGGCAGGTTTTCCCCCCTTCGCCCTGCCATAACCCTGTATGGGTCTCAGGTCCCACCCGACTTCTGGCAGTGTCGCTCTCCGTCTGCCGTTGTTTGTGCGCAACCCCCAGGACCCCGGCCCGATAACCGTTGCATCAGGAGGCAGACCATGGCGCTGGGATATCACATCCGCCTCCGGCTCGTGGACGACGGGCCGATTGCACAGTCGGCGGAGGAAAGGCGAACGGTGGCTCGCGTCGTGCTGGAGCAGGGGCGAGGCAAGGATCTCCTCGGCTTCGGGCTCGGCGACAACCACCTGCACGCCGAGACGGCCAGCTCGGAGCCAACGGCCAAGGAGCTGGGACGCAGGATCGCGCTCAGCCTCGGCCACCACCTGCCGCTCAAGGTCGGGTTCACCGGTGCGTATCTCAAGCCGATCGAGGAGGGCAGACACCTGTACAACTGCTTTCGATACGTGCTCGGCCAGGATCTGCATCACGGCCTGGAGCTGGACCTGCTGCGCGAGGGCACGAACCTGCCCGACCTCCTCGGCGCCAGGGTGCTGGGGCAGTACACGGCGGCCAACGTCAGGCGTCTGTTGCCGCGCATCACGCGCGAGGATCTGCTGCAGCTGCTCGGGCTCGAGTCGCTCGGGCCAATCGACGGGGAGCTCGACCGGGTGGTGGGCGCCGCACTGCGCGCCGCGGGTCTGAGTGAGCTGGCCGGACGGACCCCCGAAACGGTCGCAGCGCGGCAGGCGGTGGTTCGCATCGTGGGCTTCCGCGAGACTGCCGAGCAGCTGGCCCACCGGCTGAAGATCGGCATTCGCACCGTGGACCGGATGCGCGACCAGGAGGGAGATCCCAGGCTGGTGTGGGCCACCATGCTCCAGCTGGACATCGAGCGTCAGCTGGGAAGCGCCAGGCGGTCGGGCTTCTGAGCCAAACGGTCGGCCGAGCTGGTTGGGTACGCGGTGGGAGACGACGTCACGGGGGGGCGAGGGCTACATCAGGCTGGCGTAGGTCTTGCCGATCTCGGCCGGGTTGGGCGCGACCTTGATCCCCGCCACCGTCAGCGCCTCGATCTTGTCCTTGGCCGTGCCCTTGCCGCCGGCGATGATGGCACCGGCGTGGCCCATGCGCTTGCCCGGAGGAGCGGTCTTGCCGGCGATGAAGGCCGCCACCGGCTTGCCCTTCATGTTCTCCTTGATGAACCGAGCGGCATCCTCCTCGGCGTTGCCGCCGATCTCGCCGATCATCACCACGCCCTTGGTGTCCTTGTCAGCGGCGAACAGCTCGAGGATGTCCACGAACACCGAGCCCGGCACCTGGTCACCGCCGATGCCGATGCAGGTGCTCTGGCCGATGCCGAGCCGCGTGAGCTGGTCCACCGCCTCGTAGGTCAGGGTGCCGGAGCGGGAGATGACGCCGACGTTGCCCGGCTTGTGGATGTAGCCCGGCATGATGCCGATCTTGGCCGCGCCCGGGGTGATGACGCCGGGGCAGTTGGGGCCAACGAGCCGCGCGCGGCGGCCCTGCAGGTAGCGCTTGGCCCGCACCATGTCCTGGGTCGGGATCCCCTCGGTGATGCAGACGATGAGCTCGATGTCGGAGGCCGCAGCCTCCATGATCGCGTCGGCCGCGAAGGGGGCCGGCACGAAGATCACCGAGCAGTTGGCGCCAGTGGCCTCCACTGCATCGGCCACCGTGTTGAAGGTGGGCTTGCCGATGAAGTCCTGACCCGCCTTGCCCGGCGCCACGCCGGCCACGATCTGGGTGCCGTACTCCAGGCACTGTTTGGCGTGGAACGCACCGGCACGGCCCGTTCCCTGCACCACCACCTTGGTGTTCTTGTCGCACAGAATGCTCATGACTGCCTCCCCGCCAGCTCGACGATCTTCTTGGCGCCGTCGGCCATGTCATCGGCCGGCGTGAGGTTGAGGCCCGAGTCCTTGAGGATCTTGCGGCCGGTCTCGACGTTGGTCCCCTCCAGGCGCACCACCAGCGGCGCCTTGAGCGAGACCTCCTTCACCGCGTCGACCACGCCCTGGGCCACGATGTCGCACTGCACGATACCGCCGAAGATGTTGACGAAGATCCCCTTCACGTTGGGGTCGCGCATGATGATCTTGAACGCCGCCGACACGCGGTCCTTGTCCGCCGCGCCACCGACGTCGAGGAAGTTGGCCGGCTCGCCGCCGAACTCCTTGATGATGTCCATGGTGGACATCGCCAGGCCGGCGCCGTTGACCATGCAGCCGATGTTGCCGTCCAGCTTGACGTAGGACAGGTCGTAGCTCTTGGCCTCGAGCTCGGTCGGCTCCTCCTCGCTCTTGTCCTGTAGCTCGGCCCAGTCGGGGTGCCGGTGCTCCGCTCCGTCATCCAGCCCAATCTTCGCGTCGAGCGCCATGACCTGGCCGGTCTTGGTGATCACCAGCGGGTTGATCTCGGCCAGCGAGGCATCCTCGTGCTCGAAGGCCCGGGCCAGGGCCAGCAGGAACTTGACCGCGTTCTTGTTGGCGTCGCCCGTCAGCCCCAGGCCGTAGACCAGGTTACGGGCCTGAAACGGCTGCATTCCCACCGCCGGGTCGATCGTCTCCTTCAGGATCTTCTCCGGCGAACGCGCAGCCACCGTCTCGATCTCCACGCCGCCCTCGGCGCAGGCCATCATGGTGATCCGCTGGGCCGAACGGTCGATCACGCCGCCGACGTACATCTCCTTGTCGATGTCGATGCCCTGCTCCACCAGCAGGCGGTTGACCTGCTTGCCCTCCTCACCAGTCTGGTGCGTCACCAGCGTCTTGCCCAGCATGCGCTGCGCCACCTTGAAGGCCTCCTCGGCGCCGCGCACCACGTTGACGCCGCCCAGCTCGGGGTCCTCCTTGAAGCGTCCCTTGCCCCTTGCCCCGGCGTGGATCTGGGCCTTGACCACGACCACGGGTATGCCGGTCTCCTTGATCAGCTCCTCGGCGGCCTGCTTGACCTCCTCGGGCTTGAAGCACGGCGTGCCCTTCGGGACAGCGACTCCGTACTTCTTGAGCAAACCTTTTGCCTGGTATTCGTGAATCTTCACGGGTGCACCCTCGATGACAAAGGCTCTCCCCGACCGTGGCCGGGGAGAGCACGGTGATCAACACGCAAGGGACTGAGGGGGACTAGACCCCGGCCTCGGCGACCGACTTCTTCACCGCCTCGACGGTCTTGGCCAGCAGGGCCCTCTCGTCGTCGGCCAGCTTGATCTGGTAGATCTTCTCGATGCCGCCGGCGCCGATGCGAGCCGGCACGCCGATGAACAGACCCTTGACGTCATACTCGCCCTCGCACATCGCCGCGCAGGGGAGGACTCGCTTCTTGTCCTTGAGGTAGGACTCGGCCATGGAGATCGCGCTCCAGGCCGGGCTGAAGAAGGCAGAGCCGTTGCCCAGCAGCTTGACGATCTCGGTGCCGGCCTCGCGGGTACGGGTCGCGACGCGCTCGATCGTCTCCTTGTCCATGATCTCGGTCAGAGGCACACCGCCGACCGTGGTCAGGCGGGGCAGCGGAACCATGGTGGGGCCATGGCCGCCCAGCACCGTGCCGGCCACGTCCTCGACGGACACGCCGAGCTCCATGGCGATGAAGGCGCGCCAGCGGCCGGCGTCCAGGGCGCCTGCCATACCGCAGACCTGGTTCTTGGGGAAGCCGGTCACCTTCTGGAACACGTAGACCATCGTGTCGAGCGGGTTGGTGACGATGATGGAGAAGGCCTTGGGCGCGTTCTCCTTCACCCCCTGCGCCACCTTGGTGATGATCTCGATGTTGGTCTTCAGCAGATCCTCGCGGGTCATGCCCGGCTTGCGGGGCAGACCGGCGGTGACGATGACGACGTCGGCACCCTTGATGTCCTTGTAGTCGCTGGTGCCGGTGATGTTGGCGTCGTAGTTGCCGTGTGGCGCCATCTCCATCAGGTCCAGGGCCTTGCCCTTGACCGGGTTCTCCAGCTGGGGGATGTCAAGGATGACGATGTCGCCGAGCTCCCGCTGGGCGCCCAGCATGGCGAGGATCTGGCCGATCTGGCCGCCACCGATCAGTGCGATCTTCTTGCGCATTGTAGATCTCCTTGGACGTTGGAACCTTGCGTCAAAATGGGTCGTCCCACTACCGGGCGGCCCTGGCCCTGGGTTCAAATCCCGTTGAATCCCAGTTATTTATGACAATTACCCGTGCTCTATATACCAGGCGTCCCCGTCATATTCAAGGGAAAACGGGAGGCCGTCGGATCCAGAAACGGTGGATCCGCTCAGGGCCGCGCCAGGCTCTGCAGGGTCGCGAGCAGCTTCTGACCCACGGCCGTCCAGTCGTAGCGCTGTACGGCGAGCTTGCGCAGGTCCGGGGCGTGCCGGCGGCCCATCTCGAGCGCCCCCACGCCGTCCTGCACGATGTCGGAAACAGTGTGCTCCGCCTCCTGGCGCAGCTTCATCAGCTCCACCACCTCCTGCGGCACCACCTCGGAGGCCGAGTCGATGCTCGCCGCCATGCCGGCGAAATAGATCCCCATCGGGAAGACACCGGAGGCCATGGCCTCCAGGAAGACCAGCGGGCCGGCCTCGGCCACGATCGAGGGAAAGACGGCGACATCGCAGCAGGGGAAGAGGAACCGCAGCTCGCGGTGGGTCAGGTAGCCGGTGAAGACCACGCGCTCGCTGATGTGAACCTTGCGAGCGAGCTCGAAGTAGCCGTCCAGCTCCCCCTCGCGCTCCAGCCGATCCAGGTAGCGCTGCACGTGCTCCAGCGGCTCGGGCTGCTGGCCGCCCTCGAGGTAACGGCCCCAGCTCACGATGTTGCGCAGCAGCCCGCGGCTGCCCGTGTCGAGCGCCCACAGCATCGCCTCCAGCGGCTCGCGCAGTGGACCGTGTCCGACCACCACCAGTCGGGTGTCGGGCACTCGCTGCAGGATCGACGGCAGGGCCGCAACCACGCCGTGGATGCCCTTGCTTGCGATCAACCGGCCGACGAACAGCAGCACCTTCTCCTTCTGCCAGTCGATCGCGGCTAGCTTCTCCTCGCAGTCGGTGTCGGTGTGCTTGGCCGTGTAGTCGGAAGCCTGGGTCAGCACCTTGCGCAGCGTGTCCCGGGTCATGCCGTCGCTCAACCGGTGGCGCATGGCGCGGGTGAGGCCAGGATCCTTGCCGCGCTCGACGCCCTCCAGCGCCTCGGACAGCCTGCCGATGTTGCCACGACGCTGCTCGGGCTCGATCGGCTCGAACAGGCTGGTGTCGACCCCCAGGTTCAGATCGGTCAGCTTGTCCTCGATGCCCGGCAGGTCGGAGAACACGCTGCAGACCCGACCCCGGATCTCCGGGCCGATGACGAAGATCCGACCGGCCTGCGCGAACGCAGCCGCGGCCATGCGGTGGAACCGATCGTCCTTCTTCACGGCGTACTCGATGGCGCTGCCGTGGGGCATGATCGTGAACGGGATGCTCCGCCGCTGGGCCACCCGCTGGGCCACCACCGACATCAGCACGGCGTGGTTGGCGTGCAGCGCGGTGATGCCGTGCTTGTCGACCAGCTGCTGCAGCAGATCGACGTTGCGCTTGATGTAGTCCTCGATCGTGGCGTCATCGAGCTCGACCATCGGGACCACCCGGTCATACTCCTCGTACTTGTCCCAGACGTAGACCGGCAGCACCTGGCCCAGCTTCGGCTTGTGAAGGATGCACCGACCAGGGTAGGGCACCTCGCGCTCGAGCGTCTGCTCCGGCTTCAGCTGGTCGTCGTAGCGATAGGCCTGCGCCACGTAGTCGAACTTCTCCGGGTGCGGCTCCTGGCACATCAGGTGCACCGTCTCCCCCGCCCGGCAGAGCGTGCGGACTATCGACTGCGTCCAGAGGTTGCTTCCCGATCCGTCGAGCAGGTAGCCATGGAGAATGCCGATCATGAGCCATCCTTTGGTTGGTGCGACAGGATAACCCATTTGCGAGGGTCATTTCACTTGTCAACAACAGGGGATATGGTATGCGCTCGATACGATCGCCACAGGGTGGACATGAGCAAAATCATCGACACGGCCCAGCCCAACCTGCTGCGCCACGTCTTCCCCACCTACCGCGTTCCCCGGGTCAGCTTCGCCGAGGGCGCCTTGCAGGTCGATGTCCCACAGCAGGGCTGGTGCGTCGACAGCACCCTGGCACAGGGGACCCTGGCGCTGGAGCAGCCCACGCTGGAGCATGCCCGCCGGCTGCTCGAGCTGATGGACCGGCTGGACAGCCAGAGCGGTCTGGTTCGCATGGTTGAGATCCGGGTCGAGGGACCAGTGGGCCGCGACCTCCTCGAGATGGCGCTCGAGCGCCACAACCAGAGCAGCCGACTCGAGCCAGTGGCGGTGGTGGCCACATCGACCGAGGCGTTGAGGTCGCTCGAGGGGCTCCAGCCGCGAGAGGTGGGGTTCGACGTCGCCGCATCAGACTTCCAGAACCACCTGGGTCAGAACGGAAGCCGCTCCGAGCAGGCTGCTCGTCTGATCGCCATGATCGATGCCTGCCTCGACCAGCAGTATCAGCCCCGGCTGGATCTGGTGGACATGACCCGCTGCGATCTGGAGGGCTACGTCTTCCCGCTGTTGGAGACCTGCCTCGGCCACCTGGCACGGCACGGCACGGCGCAGCTCAAGCTGCGCCTGTGCGACACCATGGGGCTCGGCCTGCCCTGGTCCACCGCTCCGGTCCCACGCTCGGTTCCACGGCTGATGCACACGATTCGCCACGCGCTGGGCCTGCTGCCTCAGCAGCTCGAGTTCCTCGGTGCCAACGATCTGGGCCTGGGCCTGCCCAACGCCCTCGCCGCCATCCTCTCCGGATGCAGCGGCGTCGTCTGTTCCGTCGGCGGCGTCGGCGATCGGGGCGGCATCGCCCCGATCGAGCTGGTGCTGATACACCTCGGCGGGCTGTCGGGCTGCGATTGCGACCTGACCGTGGTCCCGCAGCTGCTCTCGATGCTCGAGCCGTTGGGGCTGTCGGTGGGCAACCACCACCCGATCTGGGGCGAGGAGGCGCTCATCACCTCCCATCTGCCGACGGCCCAAACCCTGGACCAGGCCGGCGAGCTGCTCGCTCCCTTCAACACCAGCAAGCTGGCGGGCTGCGCGCCGCGGGTCGTGGTGCGCCCGCAGTCGGGCCCCCTCGGCATCGCGCACCTCATCCAACACGAATTCCGGCACACCCGGAGCGCCCCGCAGGGGCG
>Ga0180009_10002046_pt1 | contig 23865 bp, 22 predicted proteins | sample OS_PC_MetaG_FD_123537 | JGI IMG/M metagenome (GOLD analysis project Ga0180009, IMG submission 123537) | Groundwater microbial communities from the Aspo Hard Rock Laboratory (HRL) deep subsurface site, Sweden - OS_PC_MetaG | ecosystem: Environmental > Aquatic > Deep subsurface > Groundwater...
AAAAAAACGGTTGAATGTGAGGAGTGAAAACCACGGAAAAGAGGAACAAGGCCATTGAGTAAGACTATTTTGACCATGGCTACACCTTGTACGAAATAGCCAGGCACCTGGGACTCCATTATGCAACTATTGGCAGGATAATCAAGAAGGAAATGTTTCAATGCAAGACCTGACCCCCAAACACTTATCTTTTTCGTTATTCGTTGACTTTCATATCTGCTATGATTGTAAAGACTTTAAAAGTCGATAAATTGCCGTATTTCTAGTCTTGAATAATATTTAACGGGTCAGGGTCAAGGTTTCTGCAGGTAGCGGGCATGGCTAGTTTAAAATGGATAATGGAATCTCATGGTATTTCAAAAAGAACCCATACTAAGAATGCTTTAACATGATCACTTCATCTATCCGGGAAACCGCTGCGTCCCTTCTCGGCAGGTGAGTGCAATGGTAAGGTGAACAGTAATGATCAAGAGCCCTGTGTTGACTGTTTGGGTAAGACTTATCTGTGCACTTCTAGTTCTTTTTATGTTGGCAGTATATATGGGAAGCCAGCAGATACGTAGTCATAAAGTCAACATTGGAGGTGTTCTGGAAATTAGCGCGGTTTTAGTCGTCAAAGGACCGGTCCTTCCGCTGTTTATCCGTGGTAGGACTATAGGTATTCTGGGGGCCACCTTATTTTGGACTGCGTTACTGGGCACAGCCTGCGGCAGCAGTCATGTCCATATGCGCCGTTTGTTCTATGTCCTGTTTGGAGTGTTCATCGTGATGACGCCCATCTTTATGGTTTTGGAGGTTCTGAGGGGAGGCATCACAATGGCACATGCAATTGGGTGAAATTTAATTCTCTCTTTCATCGTGTCAAAAAAAAGATACTGAGTCTTCTTGCATAGTCGGTTTTTTTGGCTTTGAGATTCTTTTGCCCAATATTAACTAACGATTTTTCATCAATAAGTGCCTGGGGTCAGGTCTTGCATGATTACATTTTCTATGGTATGATTACTTATCATGGCTAGACCTCTCAGAACCCAATTGCCAGGTGCAATCCACCATTTGACCTCCAGGGGGAATGCGAGAGTTCCCATCTTTGAACACCAAGAAAAGGGGACGATTATGTAATTGTCTTTTTCCCCTGATTTAATAATGTCAAAAAACCATGCTCCGCCAAGCCCGCATAGATCCTCCCGGAACTCTGCATCACATCATATGCGTGGGAATAGAGCATAGAAAGATCTTTCAGGATGATTCCTAGCGGCGAACTCGGGATAAATGGGAGCGAAGTTACTACATTGCTGGAGATGAATCAGTTTCCTGCAAGTAGGGCGATACGGCGCGAAGAAAAATCTGCTTTATTTAATCCATACAACCTGGCCCTATAATAAAATGAATAAAATCATCACCGTCCTCCTTTCCCCCCTTTTTTTGCCATTATAGAGGGAAAGATTTCTCAGCCTATACCACATTTGCTTAGCAGCTCCCGGACAAAACCAACGACATCCGCCTGCAATTCTTCATTAGGACCAGCGTATAGAAATTGAGCAACACGGCTTGGACCAGTTTGATCCGGCTCTGAGAAATCACGTTGCAGAATGTCAAGTGCCTGCTGAGTTTCAGGCTCTTTAAGCAAGGGTTCAAGACATTCATAAACGTCATCAACACCACGTCCATAGTTACGAATCAAAAAGTATAGATCATATGCGTCTTTATTCTCCCCTCTTTGACCAAAAGCCAGTGCCTTTAGCACCACAAAGGCACCGGGACCGCATACCCAAATGTCTCGACCAGCCTTTTCACCCAAAAGCGTATTACCTTCCAGGGTAACATTCCGTCTATCGATGAATGCAAAACGAAGTCCCGGCGTTATTACTGCTGCAAAATCTTTTTCTATGTGACGCAGGTCCCCTCCTTTATCTTCTTCAAGACTCGGAGGGATCACAAAATCTACAGTAACCTTTAGATCACTAGAGGGTTTAATCTTCCATCGTTGAAATGTAGGATTACCCGCCTCGTTGACATCCGGTTCAAACCCGGCTCTCCTAAGCCTCAAGGTGAGCTCCTCATATCTTTGAGTATTGAGGAGGGCTAAAGAGAGGCCCAGATCGAGGTCCATGGTTCCGATATGAATATCTTCACCTTCAGGGAGAGATTCATCGGGGATTAGAAGCGAAGGTACGAGTCCGCCAACAATCACAACTTCATCCAGGAGATCGCCGAGCTTCGTCGCCACATAGAGACAGGTTTGCCGTACCAGCTCTACTTGTTCCTTTGTATATTCATAGGCGAAAGAAGGTTTTTCAGGCATCTCGGCTCCATTTCAAGTATTCCTGGCGAACCATTGAGGCAGCTTCTGAAGCTCTTTCGGGGTGTCCTCTAAGATCTAGGTAAATCTGTACAGGGTGGACACACAGGATGCCATCCCGGTCTGTTGCTCCCTGGAAAATCCCTTCATCGTTGGGAACAACCAGCCAGGTGTTGGCACCTCGTTCATCTTCCCGGAAGTGAAGCCAATCAAAAAGCTTCTCACTAGGCGGATCAGGAAGATAGATGGTGACTAACCGGAACTTGGCAAAATGGGTGTACTGCCAGGCTCCAGCCAGGCCTGTTGCCGCATAATCTATTTCATGTTCAGCAAGAATTTCGGCTGTTCGTTGAAGGAGTTCATCGCCAGACCGGGCAGCAATGTGGCCTTTAATGATTTGATGTTTGTTAAAATCATAAACCTCATGCCAGGCGTCGAGTAGTTGACCCGGATCAGACGGCCTCAAAGAACCTTGGTCATCTCTGGAAATCAACATGATCTCTTCGAGTCTGCGAATGATCCTGCTGGTATGCCCTTCATCCAGACCGGTTGCCTGTGACAACTCCCGTTGAGTGAAACTCTTTTCCGGTTCAATGAGCATTTGTCGGACAATCCGGGAGCTTTTTGGTGCAAATACATTGGAAGGCCTGCCTGCACGTTTAAAGCGGTTCAGTCGGCCTTCGACATGGATGAGGAGTCCCGGTGCCTTAATGTGGGCATTTCCTGAAAGATCCATCCAGGATACCTTATGCTCCTCACAATAGCTTCGGCCTGATTCACCCATATAAGGGACTACTATTAAAGGAATGACATCCTGTTTTAATGTGCTCCTGTGTTTCTCAATTTGAAGTAAAGCTAAAATAAGCGGTGCCCTTGCACTTGAACCCTTACATTCCAAAAGAAAACTGTAGCCATCAGCCTTAACCATCAGGTCGAGACCGGGTTTTTCCCCACGTTTAGATATGGTTACATGATTTTCCGGTATTTCCAGAAACTTGGAGAGAATATTGGGGATCTCAGAGACGGCTTGTTTTTCGAACGAGTTTTTCATGCTTGACTAAATACCCTAACTTGCTCGTTTTGTCAAGTCTCAATATTTTGTCAAGTAAAGTATGATAACAATAATTCTTGGAAATTTGCTTAAATCAGTCTGTTTGCATAAAAATCAAAGTGAAATAATTTAGTCAAGTTATCTGAATATTTACAACTTAAAAGTTTACCTAAACTGTAACTCTCCATCCGATTTCATCGTGCCCTCTAATCACAGCAACCCGCTCAATCTCAGCTCCAAGAAGATAATTCTTAATATCCTTCTGGATAACCCGAAAGAGATAAAGAAACCTCACAAGATTGCCAGCAGACACGAACAGGTCCAAAAGGAACAGCAGAGAAAGGGAAAACGGTCATGTAATTATGCTTTTCTTTTTCCGACCTTATAACATCAAAAGACCACGCCCCGCCAAGCCCGCATAGACGCCCCCCTGGAGTCCTGTATCACATCATAAGCCGAGGAATAGAGCGTAGGAAGATCTTTCAGTGTGATTCCGATCGGCTTACTTAGGATCAATGGGAGCGAAGTTGCTAGATTGCTTGAGATGAAACAGTCTCATGTTAACAGGGCGGTACAGCGTGCAGAAAAAACCGCTTTATTTAATCAATATAACTTGGGACCATAACAAAATTCATAAACTCATTACCGTTCTGAAAAATTAGAGGAAGCTACCCTTTTCAAAGGTAGTCGGCGATTCTTTCCCTTGCTTGACATGCCGTCATCAAAAAGGCTATAAGGCCCACATTATGGAGGAGATTGATGATTGTTGAGCAGATGCTGGTAGGTCCTATGGCTGTCTTTACCTACCTTGTTGCCTGCGAAAAAGAGAAACAATGCCTGATAATTGACCCCGCCGGATCCATTGATAAGATTCTATCTAAAATAGACAGTATGAGGCTGACCCCTAAATACGTAGTCAATACCCACTCCCATGCTGACCACACCTGCGGTAATAGGGGTATATTGTCCAAAACGGAGGCTCAGCTAGTGGCCCACCAAGACGATGCCAAACGGATCTCCAGCGGATTAAATAAAGCCTTCAGTCTAGCCATGGGCAAGCGACCATCACCAAAGGTACACATCATTGTAAAAGACGGCGACTCCCTTCGTTTAGGACAGACCGGGCTAAAGATATTACACACACCAGGCCATACACCCGGCTCCATCTGTCTATACGGGGATGGAAACCTTTTTACGGGAGATACCCTGTTTGTGGGCGCGGTTGGAAGAACCGACATGAGGGGCGGATCCTTTGACACTCTCCTGAATTCTCTGCGAAAACTCCTTACCCTGCCGTCCGATACCCTAGTTTGGCCCGGGCACCATTACGGCGATGCCCCGGTCTCCACCTTAGCCCGTGAAAAAGAGACCAACCCCTACATCACCGATTTTCTGTAATCCCTAATCAGCGACCACCGGTAAAACCGATGGTATGAGGAAGGCCCCTAAAAGGGGTCATGAATAACCTTCTTTGTTTTTGGACAGGATTCACAGGATTTTATGGATCATTTTTGTATTTCTCCCTTACTTGATAGAAGGGAGAAAATTCAATCCCGCCGGCGGGAAAAGGAGAGTTGGCCTCCCATTGCCGAATTTTGATAAGTTTGATAACTTGAAGTAAATTTATTCCCTCAAAGAGGGATTACACCTTTTTGCCTTTCATCTGGAAAGGCAAAAAGATCATGTATATCATGGTAATCCTGTCAAATGTTTTCGGTTTTCGCCGGAAACGGTAGAACCTTTTCAATTCTCACCAGTATAACTGTTGGATTCATTGGGATTGAGCGAACACGCTCAATTAGGGCTTGAGTAAAAACGTCATGGAGAAGATAACCAGGCACAGAATTGCCAGAAAGACCGCCCCTATCATGAAAGTTCCGGTTAAATCCACCAGGACTCCCATTATGAGAGGTCCTGTAAACCCTCCCATCTCGGCGACACAAAAAAACATACCTCCGGCATATCCCATGTATCTGGTCTCCACTTCAGGGCTATCCATCAAAATAAGAATCATAAGGGGCATAAGGGAAGAACTGACAAAACCCAATAAGATCAATCCGGTCAATAGGAAGGTACCAGTTGCCTTCACCACAATAACGAGGGTCAATGTGGTCAGCAAAGCAAAGACTCCTATGAAACGACCTCTTAAAGATGGTGGTACCAGCCGGGGGATCATTAAAAGATCTCTCTCGGAGTTTACCCTGAGTTAAGTGAAGGGGTCGAGATGACAACTTAATCATGGGACACGGCAATAGTTAAAATCAAAAAAAAGACGCCCATACAGAGGCGCCCCCATATTGTCCGTTGGCTCTGGTAGGTTCGGCCTTACCTGACCGCCTATACCTACTAAAATCGATACTTGCCGCTTAAAATATCGTCGTATAGTCCTTTGGTCAAAGGTTCATATTCTGTGTTGTCCGGCAAGATGACATAGAGAGGATCATCCACATTATTAGGATTAAAGCCCTCTTCCCTTAAAACAGTCTTTTTAATCTTATGGGTTCCTGTTGTTTCAAATTCCTTTTTGAAGCGCAGGAACTTGGGGACGGCATACGAAGGAAGGCCATTTCGCACAGTGTCTGCAAGGGCTTTAAGATCGAAATCTTGGACACTGGTGGCGGGGATAATGGAGATCATGCCTGCGCGACCATCGGTTCCGGGGATTTTAACGCCATAGGCGGTGGATTGGGAGACCTGGGATAGGGTGTTTACCACCTTCTCCACCTCGCCTGTAGATACGTTCTCCCCTTTCCAGCGGAAGGTGTCCCCCAAGCGGTCCACGAACTGGATGTGTTTGTAACCCTGATTCATGACCAGGTCCCCGAAGTTGAACCATGCATCCCCTTTCTCGAATACGTCCCGAAAAATCTTCTTCTCTGTATCCTTTTTGTCCGTATAACCGGCAAAGGGCAGACTCTCGGAAATCTCACCCAGTATGAGACCTGCCTCACCAGGGGCCGCCTTCTCCATGAACCCGTTTTCATCCCGTATGGGCTCATCGGAATCCACGTCGTACTTGACAATGGCAAAGGGTGTCAGACACATGCCCACCGTGCAGTCCACGTTGAGGAGGTTTGTGAAGATCAATGTGCCCTCGGCTGCGCCGTAAAGTTCGAAAACCTTGGAGATGCCGAACCGCTTTTTAAACGCCTTCCAGATATCCGGTCGTAGGCCGTTGCCTACACACGAGACGAGCGGATTATCAGCGTCGTCAGGACGAGGGGGTTGGTTCATGAGGTATCGGCATAACTCTCCGATGTAGATAAAAGAATTGGCATTGAACTTGCGCACATCGTTTAAAAAGTTGCTGGCCGAAAACTTGCGCCTAATAGCCAGGGCAGTACCTCTTCCTCCTGCGGCGCCCCAGGATACGTTTAAGGCGTTGGTGTGGCAGAACGGCAGAGGGCAATAATGGACATCATGAGGTTTGAGATTCATGACGATCTTGCCAAACCAGTATTGGCTGGCAAACCAGCGACGGTGCGTCTGGACAGAGGCCTTGGGAAGACCCGTTGTCCCGGAGGTGAAGACATAAGCAAACGGGTCTTGAAGCTGGACCTGAGATACGGTCGAGGGATTGGTGCGGGGAGAGTCTTTTATCTGCTCCCGAAGGTCCAGGTACCCGGCTGGGGTCGATATCTTGCCACCTTCGGGCAGAAACAACATCTGATCATCTTCTTTTAACTGAAGGTCGGATTTGATCTCCTCAAAGGCATCAATGAGCTCTTCACCTATAATAAAAGGTTTTCCGCGGCTTAAGTCTATGCTGTATCGCAAGACCTCTCCCCTCTGGTTGGGGTTAATCAAGGATGAGACAGCGCCGATCTTTGACAACGCGCCGATAAGCATCAAAAGCTCCGGTCGATTGTCCACCAGGACAATGGCAACATCCCCTTTCTTCATGCCCCGAGAGATAAAGTAATGGGCGTACTGATTGATCGCTTCATTAAACTCCCTATGTGTCAGTCGAATGTCTTCATATAATATGGCTGTATTATCTCCATATCTCTCTGCATTTCGTTCCAGAACGGTCCCCATGGACAGGGGAGAGTCTCCTTGGAGGCTCAGAAACTTTTTGAGGGTCAGAAAAATGGAAGGTATCCTCCAGGATAGTGACAAGAGTCCTGGTATAAGGTCGGTGAATTTAAGTACATCCTCGTGTTTTGCATGCACGTCGCCCATGGCTACCCCCCTCATACAACCCCTTCTTCCCTCAGCTGGGCGATCTCTTCCTCGCTATAGCCACCCACCTCAATGAGTACCTCATCGGTATGCTCACCCAGCTCAGGCGCAGCGCTGGTGGTCTGGGCAATGCTATCACTAAAATGAATGGGATATCCCGGGATCTTGACCTTCCCAACGGTGGGATGTTCAAAGTCCACTAAGTAATCGTTTTCGATGATCTGAGGATCATCCTGGAGCTCCATCAGTGAATTGACTCCGCAACAGAAAAGGTCGTATTGGGCAAAAATATCAAGCCATTCCTTCAGGGGACGATGGGTAAAAATCTCGTCCAAGATGGCCACAAGTTCTGCTGAATTTTCGCTCTTTTTTTCTGTGGTATTGAAACGGGGATCATCTTCCAGCTCAGGGTGCCCCAATGCCTTGCAAAGGGGACCCCAGTGCCGCTCGGGAGGGTTGAGGGTCATCATAAGCCAACGATCATCCGCACATCTATAATAATTTCTCATGGGATATTCAGTGGAACGCTTGTGTCGTGGAACTGCAAATCCCCCCATCTGTGCAATAAGGATATTGAAGTAGAGTAAAAATATGGATGAACTCAGGATTGAAACGTGTACCTCCTGACCTGTCCCGGTACGCTCCCTCATGTAAAGGGCTGTTATGATCTGGTGACTGGTCATAATGGCTGTAATCTGGTCAATTATCCCGAACTGACACACCAACGGTGGCATGCCTTCCTCACCCATTGAATACATGAAACCGGACCTGGCCTGCCCTTGATAGTCGAATCCCCCACGATCCCGGTCCGGGCCTTTGGGTCCAAATGCGGAAACCGAAGCATAGACAAGCCTCGGGTTGATCTTATTGAAATTAGGGTAGGTAATATTCAAGTTCTTAACCGCCTGCCTCCGCATATTTGTCATAAATACATCGGACTTACTCACAAGACGATGGATTATCTCCTTTCCTTTGCTGGTACTCAGGTCTATGGTGACACTCTTCTTATTGCGATTGGCCCCCTCAAAGAAAATGCTCCGGCCGCCCGGGAGCTCAAGGGGAACGCTTCCCACCTGCTTGGCCATTCTTATTGGATCTCCTTCCCCTGGCCGCTCAATCTTTATGACTTCAGCCCCGAGATCACCAAGTATGGCAAGACCTCCGGGTCCGGCATGATATATTCCACAATCTATTGCTCGAATACCTTCCAGCGGCTGCTTCATTCCACACTCCTTCCTTATATTCCTCTTCTATTCCGTTCAAGTGCGCGGTATTGTAGACAAGGTATCTCTCTTTGGCAAGGCATTTTCATATGTCCTGACACTCTTGTCCAAAATCGGCTTTTTCTTTGGACAGCATTTGAACCCTATAAAGGTACAAACCCAGTCGCGAAGCCGCCTCGACATACCCAAACAGGCTTATTTCGCTGCCATTGGGACATGGGCAGGGCGTGGATTACCTATTTGTTCGACCCTTGCAGTTCTTGGACAGCATCCTCAGGAAAGGACAACCTGAATTCCCAATAGCAGGGTGCATCGTGTTAAATCAGGCACTTATCTGTCCAAAAAGGCCGATTTCGATTTATTTTGGACAGTAGTGATGTCCTGATACTCAATATTACGAGCATAAAGATCCCTGTTTCGTTATCACACTAGATGAACGCTATTACCAAACTGCTAAAGCCAGATTAATCCGCACTCTGTTCGTATATAGTTGATTCTTGATATTTCGCAACTGTTTTTCTAATATTTCGTGGACTCAGCGATCTCTTTACAGGGGCGAAAACACCTCTTCCTTGTGCCGTATGCCTTACGCCCTATGCCTGCTTTTTTTATCCCCGATCCCACACTGAATCAAACAGGCTTTAGAAGGGCTAAACTGCTACGATATCTTAAGACTGTATTTAAAAGAGAGATTCCTATAACATAAATTTGACTAAATCAAGTACTTAGATATTCTCCCAAAACACATGTAATAGATAGATGATATGCATAAGATACTCATGGATACTAAAGCAGATATCGAGGTTGGATGCTGCGGCTTTGTCGTATCTCAAAAGAAGTACTTCCAACTCTTCAAGCTCATTGAGATCCAAAAAACTTTCTACCAGCTTCCACAGTTAAAGACCGCAGAGAAGTGGCGTAAGCTGGCACCACAGGGTTTTGAGTTCACCATGAAGGCCTGGCAGCTGATTACCCATGAACCCAGGAGCCCCACATACCGCCGACTCAGGGAGAAGATCGAACTTGCTAAGTTTGGTCATTATATACGATTCCAGTCACATAACTCTAGCCCTTAATGGAATTGGGGGACGGCGATGCAATTATGCTTTTCTTTTGACACACAAAGGAAAACTCTTTATACTTTGGCTCAACTGTAAAGATTTTGCCTACCCAAGGATTCTAGGGGCAGATCGTGTTGACGATTCAAAATCGAAATACGAGAGCTGAATAGGAGATCAAGAATGAGTGACCCAAAGGTGTTAACTGTTGATTCACCTATCGGCCTGCATGAAGTCGACTGTATCGGATCGCCGGTTGGGGTGGTCCGAATGGATCCCGTCAAATCTTACGCAGGCGTCGGAGAGTTACTTCAAAGGTACATCAACGACTCGAACGATGAGGCATGGGAGCAAATCAAATTCAAAATCGACTACACGTACGAGAGCCTCGATTTGGCTTTAACCCCCCTCGCAGAGGCGACCCGACTTCAAGAGCAGCTCGCTTCACAATTGGAAAAAGGGCAGAAGCTTCTTTTCAAACCCAACCTCATTGTCCCCAGCAACATAGACCTCCAGACCCACGGGTCGGATAGGGGAAGCACGACTTGCACGGAGTGGCCGTTCATCGCCGCTTTGATGAGATGGTTTCACGACAAAATGGGCATCAGCTACCACCAGATGGCCCTGGGCGAAGCGGCTACTGCCGTGCCCGCCACCGCGAGTCAGTACTCCATGCTGCACCCAGAAGATGAACCCGTGACTTCTGAGGCTGTGATAGAAGGAAAATCCGGTGACTTTTACGGGGGCTGGGGCTTCTATTTCGCACGAAAGTACCTTGCGGAAGCCCTCGAGCCGGGTCGTGACGACGACCCCATGAGGGGTCATGAGGATAGCGTGTCTGGTACCTACATCGCGCCGGGACAAGTCAGGGACAAACTGATGGTGTACGACCTGAACAGGATCTTCGACGACACGACCAAGGGCCGGGATGTTCCCGTGCCCGACGGGGTGAATTTCAAATCAATAACCCTTCACAAGGCAGTAGTCGGCGGTGAACCTGGAGACCCGGCGGACAGGGAGGCTTATCCCGGGTGCATCTTGGTCAATGTTCCCAAGCTTAAGGTGCACGCGATTACGCTGTTCACGAACGTGATCAAGAACCTGGGTATCGGCCTCTATCCGATGCAATCCGCCGAGACGGATCACCCAAGATGGGACTACAGTGTTCCACACACCTCTGTACCGGCGATGAAGGCAACCATACCCCACCAGATCTGGGTTCCCGACACAGACATGGATACCGGTCTTCCCAAGAGGGACAGCCAGGGCAAATACATCGTGGAAAAGACAGGGGGAATCACTGCAACCATGATCGACATCATCCGGGCCGTCCAGAGCCAGGGCATTTTCATGTTACACGTTGTCGATGGCATCGAGGCGATCAACCTCGACCACACCGGCTTACTGCCAGGTACAAAGGAGCCCGAAGGGATGGTGTTCGCCGGGCTCAACCCCGTGGCCACCGATCTCCTGTGTGCACGATACATGTTCAGCAACGTGCCCATCCAGGAAGCTGAAGAATCGCGAATCGAAGACGGCAACGGCGGACGCTTCCCCCAACTCGTACCCATACCTCGAGTCCAAGGCCACGATATTGTCTCTGAAACCGGCTACGATTGCCCCCTGTCCCGCGACATCTGTTTTGAGAAGTCCGAAGAGAGGGGTCTTGGGGAAAAACGCTATTACGTGGTGGGCCGGGATGCGGTAGCCGATCGCCCCTTGGTCTCACTGAAAGGTCATTTGGGAACGGCGGACGCCGGCACGTTCACGGACCTGGTCACACGGACCCTTTACTTCGATGCTTTTAAGATGCCGTGGGATCTGCAAAGGACGATTTTCGGGTACTTTGAGGCCGTCGACGAGTTGACCGGTTCTTCTTTGAAGCAAGAGTTTCTCCGAACGTTCGACGAGACCGGGGACGGTTCCGTCACGTATGAAGAGTTCGGGACCAAAGGGATCTTCGGGCCTTTACTCCATCTGGGAGGTGACGCCTGGTCCAAGACAGGGACGGAACCGGCCGGATATGTGGCCGGACCGTTCACTTCAGCCGCAACGATGTTGAAATGCACACTGGAATCGTGGAACGTTCACGGCCATGATTTGCTCAAAGAGCTCTACTGGGGGCGAGCCTGTTTTGTCGCCTACCGGATGTCACAAAGGGATGTGGAGGCTCCTGACCCGTTCCTCCCGAATCTGACTTGGGGAAAAAGGAAGTGGCCCAGCTTCGATCTCGCCTGGTACCTCTACCTGGGTTTCAATCTGTACGGTGCACAGTTCCCGGGTGGGATCGGCTTCCCGAGTCTGTACGGTTTCGCGTTCCGTCACGCGGACGCGACGCAGAACGGCGGGCGCTACGCAGGAACGATACGAAGTCAACCCCGACCGGAAGCTATCAACGAATACGTCTCGCACGTGTTGAACGGCCAAGAAGAACCAATGGACTTCACGTTCTACGTGCCCGAGGGTTACAGTAGTGTGGGTGGTTCACTTGTGCCCAACGTCGAGGTAACGGCAGATCCAGCCAAGCTGCTGACTGCAAGCTTCTCTGGTGGGCAAGAGGTGTGGGGGCAGGTGATCTGACCAACGGGCCGCAAAAATCGAACTTAGACGGGTTTCGGGGTATGCCTTCTTCTCAGTGCGGAATACGGGCGCTTTACTCCTCCATGAAAAGGCATCACACCTAGATCTCCCTCCTACGTTTTTCGGGATGCCCTTGTTTGCACCTTGATTCAGGATGCATTCATCCAAAGATCGGTTACACGCTTTCGGGCCAAGGCCATCTCATGTGGAGCCAATTCGAGGGTTGCCGTCCGGCTGTAGCCTCTCTTTCTAAGCATGCCAAAGAGTTCAGGAAACGCTACTTTCCCTTCTCCGGGTATAAGATGAAGGTCGTCTCTGACGCTTTTTCCGCCGAGATTATCGTGAAGGTGGAGATGACTGATCCGATCAAATAATTGCCTTATTATCTCTGGTGCGGTACTTGTTTCATGAGTAAGCATGGCGTGTCCCACATCAAGGGTCAACCCCAGATCCGGAACCTCGAGTAATGCCTTTTCAAGGTCTTCTGAAGTCTCACTCAGATTCTCCAGATTCACCTGAACTGCCAGCTCTGATCCCCAGTCCACCACCTTAGCCAGGAGATCAATCTTGCCCCGAACAGTTTCAGGTGGTAGCCAGCGGGAGTCAACATTGAAATGGATGGTTAAAAGTGTAGCACCCAGACGTCCTGCGGCCTCCAAGGCTTGCCTGAATTTGGGCAAGCACTTATTTGCCAAGTGTGTCAAATCTCGGGGATCACCCTCATTTGGACCATGGCCGATCAGATCCAAATCCCTCTGTTGGGCCAACTCGGCCCAGGCCTGTTCTTCCTCAGGACCGCCTTGACAGGGCAAGGTAATCTCCAGGACTTTAAAGCCTTGATCCAAGATTGTTTCAACATCATCCAGATTATGCGCTCGGGCGCTTAGTTGAATCATGTGGCATTCCTAATTTTCATTAAGTCCTGCGAGTCTGAGGCGCACTTCATTAATGACGGAAAAACCATGCTTCGTGTTTGATTCATACTTTGCCCCCAAATCAAATGCATCCTTTTCCATAGGTATTGATGCATAACTAAAACCATGATTAGCCCAGCCAAACACGTATTGTTCCATAAACTTTTGCACTCCCAGCGCCTCATACTGGACAATATGAACCAACTCATGAAAAATAAGCGGCAACCATTGAGATTGATGTGTCAAATACCTTTCCGAAATCAGAACTGTGTCGATATAGGTTATACCGGCCGCTGTTGAGAGATCCATAGGTTCGGGTATCCCCATCTTACTTAAAGTGGAATAGAAATCGGGATTCTCAATAATGGGCACCATTTTGATTCTTGTCTTATCGAGAGTTTCGGGACCAAAGAATTTTTTCAATTCATCTCTTTCATTCTCTTCCAGTTTTCGACCCGTAGATCTATATCTATCTCTCTGGGATTCGGCCCATATGATGGCGTTATCAATAAGGAATGTGATGACATTTTCAAATGGTCTATCAACTTTCATTTTAATTGTAAATTTTTCTTTTACGTCTTCCATTATCGCCCCGCTTCTATTCCCAAACTCCGAGCAAGCATCAATAGATATGCTGTTGTTTCCCCATACCTACTAAACACTTTTTGACTATTACTGAACCTCATCTGTTCTTCTGTTGGTTCTCTCTACGACATCCCGGGAAAGGCTTTTAAGATCATAACGCTATCTAACCGATGTAGTGGATTCGCCTTTTGGTCTATAATTATAGTAACTGCCCAGCTATTTAGGCTGAAGACTGAAGGCTGAAGTATTTTTCAATCAGAAAGGAATCGAAATCGCTACCCGGCGCATTTGAGAAGTCAAACTGCACAACTCTTCTCTCGGAAACACGATCACCCGATAAACTCATACTGCTACCTCGTAAGCCAACACAAATGCCTGAAGTTTTGTGTGATCACGCATCATTTGTCCCTATTAGCCTTCTACCTTCAGTCTATCCACCTGAGTAGTTACTAATTATAAATTAAAATCAAATCACTAATCAAGATGTGAACCCATCTCATGTCTGATGTTTTTTGGTTTTGAAGACCGTTTTCTTGACTTCAAACCGGTTTCAGAGTTCTATCGTATCAACCACAAATGTCATATCCTCTGCATGCTGTCCTCTTGACACATCGTTAACCTTCCTTTATGTTCGTTAAAAGAGCGACTCTTATCCATTTTTCAGGGAAAAATTTCCAAAAAGGAGGGGAAAAAGTGGCATTGAACAAAGCACAGATGGAGATCCTATCAAAACTATCCAGAGATGAGCTGCTTGATTTCATTGATATGCTTCAGAAAAACTGGTGGAATCTTCAAAACAACTACATTTTATACATCAATAATGAATACGGGGAGGAAGCGGCAGTGAAGGCGGGATTATTTTCAGTTTTCTTTACGTTATATCTGTTTCGGTTTTTTTCAGGGCTCCCAGTATCTCATTCAGTTGTGAGCGGTTGATCACTCCCTGGTCCAACAATATCTTTCCTATACGGCTGTGTTCTCTCCCGGATAGATCCTCTGAAAGCTGAATTTCAAAGGCTTTGACGATCTGTTCAGGAGTTGCAATGCCCTTTTTTACTGCAACAATACCAAATCGGATCTCTTCAGGTTCTGACTCCATCTTTGATCCTCCTATCTTTTGCTCAAAAAGTCTATGTCTCTTCCATTTTCATCAGATCCATGGCAACCGGTATGCTCTCCAGAGTCATTTTTTCGTCTCTTTTTTGTACGATGATATTTTTCAGCCAGTTGACGTTGTCCTCCTCCGGGTAGTCATTTCGATAGTGTGCACCCCTGCTTTCATTTCTCAAAAGGGCTGCGCGGCAGATAATCTCTGATAGAAGTAACATATTTCTAAGCTCCAGGAGTTTAATTAATTGAGCAACTCCCGAGACCGAGACTTTCAGGCTTGATAACTGAAGCTCTTCAATTACGCTGAGGGCCTCTCTCAATTCTTTGTCGCTCCGTATAATACCTGCCTTGTACCACATAACTTCCTTAAGTGACCGGCGTAGATCCTGCTCCTGCTGACCCCCTTGGGATGAAGTAGACTCCAGTCGTGCCTTTTCGGTTTCTATCTTGTCTTGAGGGATTTTCGAAGGACCGACCTCCCTTGCTTGAAGCACCGCTTTTCGGCCGGCCACGCCTCCCATAGCCCAGACTTCAGCCAGTGCGTTACCCGCAAGCCGGTTGGCGCCGTGGACGCCGGCACAGACCTCGCCAGCAGCGAACAGGCCCGGAATGGAGGTCTCGGTGTTTTCGTCTATAATGACCCCTCCCATGCAGAAATGGGTTGTTGGAGAGACGATAATCTCCTTCTGGTCTTCTGTCCATGAGGGAGGAAGGAAGGGGATAATCTGAGACATATCGGATACTGGACTGAGATCCATGATCACGCCTCCCCCCACATCCAAGCCTTCCAAAATCTCTTGCATAACGGCTCGAGTGACTCGGTCCCGTGTCATGACAAGGGGGTCGCTCAAGCCATGTTTGGCGATGATATTTTCCCCTTGTGCGTTCCTGAGTACAGCCCCGGCCTCTGTGACAACCATTTCATATAGGATCCCCCTGTTACCTGATTTTCCTAGGGCTGTAGGGTAAAATTGAACAAATTCAATATCCTTGAGGGGGAGACCAAGATCAAAGGCCAACGCTTGACCATCTCCGGTTATGCCGGCTGCATTGTTGGTGCGTTGATAGATATGACTGTACCCGCCAGTAGCCAGTATAATACACTTGGATCCAATAAAGAGGAAACGGCCGTCCCTGGCTATCCCGGTGGCTCCCGCAATCCTATTCTCTCCTGTAATAAGTTTGGTGATAAAAACGTGATCGAGGAAACGAACACCGATTTTTAAGGCATACTCTTTCAGGGGAAGCATAAATCCACTTCCTCTTCTCTGGACCACATTCACATGTCGATGATACGTATGTCCGGGAGCCCGACCAAGTCGAAGTCTCTCCCCTTTCTTTATAAATTTCACTCCGCATCTCTCTAAGAAAGATACCTGTGCACCGGCTTCCTGGGCCATGACAGAGAGAAGTCTCTGATCGTTGAGAAAACGTCCCCCAATTACAGTGTCCTTCAGATGAACTGCATGATCATCTCGCGTGTCTCCCCAGCCTGTGGCAGCGAAGATGCCCATGGAGATATAGGTGTTATTTCCATATCCAATCCTGGATTTTGAAACCACAAGGACATCCGCACCCATCTCTTTTGCCTCGATGGCCGCTCTGAGGCTTGCCCCGCCCCCGCCTATGATCAGGACATCACAGGAAACCTTATCAAAATCATTCAATTTCATGGCTCAGCTCTCTCATGTGTTGAAGCTCCGTTTAACTTTATATCTTCCTTCGTGACATGACGTTCCTTTTTTATTGAGATCCTTTGACCTCTATGAGATTTCCATCAAAATCCTTGACAAAAGTCACCACTGAATCGCCCTTTGGAACACGTTTTACTGTGAGACCCGCCGACTCACACATCCTTAAGAGATCTTCTCTGTCTCCCACTTGGAGGCAAAAATGTCCAAAGCCAGCTATATTCTTTGGGACATGTGCACCCACAAAGATCTCAATATTAAAATTTTCGTTCCCATATGTGACCATTTCACATTCTAAACTGATATCAAATATCTGTTCAGCCAATTCCTTATTGAGGGTAGAGGTCTTGATCCTTCTTAGTCCCACTATATCTTCGTAGAATCGAGCCGTATTTTCCAGGGAACCGCAGACACAGGCCACGTGATGCAGTCTCATTAAATGCTCCTTTATAATTTCAAGAATGATATATTCGTAAAAAGTCCGATTTATCGAATGTGTCATTTCGACCCCTTCGATTAACTCAGGGTAAACTCCGGGAGAAATCTTATCTTTCCAACATGTTACATATGAAAGATTTCTCGCTTCGCTCGAAATGACAGTTTGTTATGACTTTTTATGAATCCATCAAGAATGAAAACGCAATATTCGACAAAACTGACTGCTCATAGTTAGATGATGTCAACCATCTCACTCAGTATTCTATGACATCCTCCAGCAACGACACGCTTATGATCTCCTCAAGGCGAACGTGGACAAGCCTCCTATTGCACCTGACACCATACTTCTTGGAATCCATGATATATTTCTCATTCATTGAAGGGCTCTCGCTGCGATCATGGACATCCACATCTCTCAGAGTCATGAAATGGTCACCCATCTCTTCTAGCTTCCCAATAAAGATAAAATGAGAAGCGGTGTCCACCACGATATTTTTGTCGCGGTATATGAGGATTTCACTGGCCTCTTTTCCACCATGCTTTCTTTTACCAACCGTGGCCTTTTTTCTTGATGGGGATTTGGTTGTTTTTGCCATTCCAGATCCTATCTTCAATCTTACTAGGACGGGGCTGCCTTAACTCATCTTGGAATCCACTCCCATTAGATTTTAGCGAAGCTTAGCCTCAAACCCTGGCCCAGACCTGGCATCGTACAGATTGATTATAAAACCACTATTTGAAGACATGACAGTCTTCTTCATTCCATATCGATAAGTCGCGCCAGGGCGGGCTTGACATAAATTTTATGATATTAACTTATGTAGACGGCTAGAAATGATTAACTTTAAGGCTTCTCCAGTAATTTGATAACTTCACCAAGCTGTTGAAGGGTTATGAATCCCTCATTTAATAGTATTCTTCCAACGGGTCTGCGCTTTCCTGTGAAACACGCATCATCCGTCTGTATTTTTAATGCCTTATCAAGCTGGTCTACCGTAATAAAATCTTTCTCCACCGCAACATCCCCAAATGTTTTATCAACCTTCACTTCCTCCACCTTGCCCGTAGCACTGAGGACTTCACCAAGCTGCTGAAGGGTTATGAGGCCTTCATTTAATAATATCCTTCCAATGGGCCGCCTGCGTGTTCCTGTCGAACACGCCTCACTATCCTGTATTTTCAGGGCCTCTACCACCTGTTTAGGAGTAACGAACCCCATCTTAACAGCCATCATGCCAAAACGTATTGCTTCAGGTTCTTTCTCCATCTTTAGGGCTCCTTTTTTCTATCCTTGATTAGGCTTTTGCCACCTGAACCAAGGTACTGTTATAGGTTGCGGCTCCGGCACTTGTATGACCATCATCAGTCAAAACGTTAACGCATCCTCCTCTGTCGACCTGATCCTCATCCGGTTCAAACCACGCGCCTTCAAAGATGCAGATCACGCCGGGCATTATTCGTTCGGTCAACCAAGTCTTTATCACAAGCTTTCCTCGATCGTTAAATACGTAGACTTCGTCTCCGTCTTCAATGCCTCGAAGCTTGGCGTCTCTGGGATTCATCCAAACTCGGTTCTGTTCGGTTTCCGTGAGCCAATCCACGTTGTAGAAATCTGAATGTACTCTAATTTTAGAATGAGGGGACAGGATCTGAAGGGGATATTTTTCCACCAGGGGATCGCTTCTGTCCTCCTTGGTGTTGAAATATTTAGGAATGGGGGGGCAGAGCTCGGTATCCATATCTGCTACTCTTTGAGAGTAGATCTCTATCTTGCCAGAAGGGGTGGGGAAGGGGTTGTTTTCCGGGTCTTCAATCTGCTCCCTGAAGGCCACATAGGGCTCGGAAAGATTGATGTGATGGATACCTTCCTTCCTGAATCTTTCATAGTGCGTGATCTGATTGCTCATTTCAGGACTATTCTCCACCATCATCCGGAGCCATTCCTCCTCTTTATATGGATTGAAATCCTTAAAGCCCATCTTTTCGGCAAGCAATGTGGCTATCTCCAGGTCTGATTTACATTCCCCCAGTGGCTCAATGGCACGATTAACGGCGGTGTAATAGGGACCGGACGTCCAGGGACGGGTCAGATCATTTCTCTCAGCCACACTGGTAACAGGAAGCAGAATATCTGCAAATCTAGCGGTTGGGGTCAAGAACAGTTCCGACACAATGAGGAACTCCAAACCTTTTAATGCCTGAACGCCTTTGTTCACATTACCCAGCTGCACGAGAAAATTGTTGGTAATGAACCAGGCCAGTTTGATGTCCGCCGGGTATCCCCCGTTCTTGCCCTGGATGATGGCGTCGAAAATCTTATTGGTGTGTATGCGGCGCTTAAGGGAGAGTCTCAAGTCCAGGTTGCCCCGTAAGGACGGCCCTCCCTCTTCCACCGGATTTTTCATGCCAGGGATAAGAGGTGCAATAGCCATATTGCCGAAGGGCAGCACCAAGAATCCTGCCCCTACACCCCCGCCGGGACGTCCGATATTTCCCGTCATAGCACACAGGGTTATGGCGCCCCTGGTGAACTGTTCACCCATGGCACTCCTGGCCGGACCATGAGAATCCAGCAGGGCTGCTGGTTTGGTGGAGGCGTATTCCCGGGCCAACCTCACAATAGTGTCCGCATCCACCCCACAGATCGCCTCGGCCCAGGTCGGTGTTTTTGGAAGCCCGTCTTCCGTACCCATCACGTATTCTCTGAACTTTTCGAATCCGATGGTATACTTGTCCAGGAATTCCTGGTCTTGCAGCTGTTCATTAATCATGACATTGGCCATGGCCGCCATCATGGCCACATCCGTATTCGGAATGATAGGCACCCACTCATCGGCCACTACAGCGGCGGTATCGTGATACCGGGGATCAATACTAATGACTCTGGCTCCCGCCTCCTTGGCCCTGATGAGATGGTACATTGTGTTTGTTCCGGTGATTATCCGGGCCGGGTCCCAACCCCACATGATTATGAGTTTCGAGTTGAGTAGATCTTCGCGGCTGTGGCTGGTTAAGGGTGTTCCAAAACTCGTCTGGTAGGCCCATAGGGGACCTTCGGAGGAGAGGTTTCCATAATGGTTGGTAAACCCTCCAAACATAGAGAGAAGTTTAGAAATCGCCCTTGCCCCCATATGAAGGCTAGCCAGGTATCCACCACCGGCAGCTAGGAGAATACTCTCATTACCGTAAGACTCTTTTACCCGATTTAGCTCAATGACTATGGTATCAAGGGCCTCATCCCAGGATATCCGTTCAAATCGACCTTCACCCTTGGCTCCCACCCTCTTTTGGGGGTACAAAAGGCGTTTCGGGTTATGGACCTGCTTACGAATGGCCCTGCATCTCAGGCATGCTCTGAGGGGCTCCGATTCTTTGGCGTCATCACCTTCGACCCTGATGATCACATTGTCCTTGACGTGTAGTCTTAGAGGGCATCGTCCGCCGCAGTTGAAAGCGGATGTGGTCTTGATGATCTTTACATCTTGAGCTGACTGGGCCACTTCTTTGCCTCTCATCATCTCCTTCTGAAACTCAATCGAGATCCACAACCTGGGAGAGTGTAGGTCCAATCTCATCGTGTATTACAAGATCGGAGACATCGTCCAAACCGGTTGGGTCTCTGTTGATAATAACCAGGCGGGCCCCGTTTCGTTTTGCAAGCTCAGGGAAACCAGCCGCTGGATAGACCACAAGGGATGATCCCATAGCCAGAAACAGATCACAGGCAAGCGTCTCGCTCTGGGCCCTCTTCATCTCCTCTACAGGCATGGCCTGACCAAAGGAGATGGTTGCAGTCTTCACGATTCCGCCACATTTACGGCAAACGGGCAGCGTTTCATCTTTTTCGAACACCTTGCGTATCTCATCAAGTTCATACCGTTCTCGACAATCGAGACAGGCAGCATAGGTCGCATTTCCGTGAAGCTCAATAACAAGGTCGTCAGGGACTCCAGGAAGTTGATGCAGGCCGTCCACATTCTGAGTGATAACGCTTGCCACCTTACCCCTCTGCACCAGTTTGGCTACCGCAATGTGCCCTTTATTGGGTTCGGCTTTTTTCATGATATCGTCGGTTGCGAATTTCCTGCGCCAAGACTCTCGCCTCATCTCCTCGGACGCTAAAAAATCCTGGAATTGGATAGGCTGATACTTGGTCCAGATTCCTCCAGGACTCCGAAAGTCAGGAATACCGGATTCGGTGCTTATCCCTGCACCTGTGAATACAACACCTCTCTTACATTCATCAATCATGGATCGGAGCTGATCCACTGCCTCTCTTTCCGTGTTCATCTCTCTCTCCAATGTCAAAAATGGGTTTCCCTAGGGGTGAGGATTCGAGGCCCCTGCATCTTGCCCAATCCCTATGGGCTCTAGAAGACACTTTTTTATCTCATTTGCTGCCCACCTCATATCTTGCCTCTGTTTTCCTCTCTTGTAGATACTGATGAGGGATTCCGCGTAATACTTTGCGTTATGGTAACCAGTTGAAACAGCCTGTTCAATAATTTTCCAGTTTGATGTCTGGGTAAATTCCCGAAAGGCCGAAAAAAGTTCAGGAAAAAGTTCTTTTGTCAAACCATCGAGAAAAGCAACATAAAACGCCAGGGAAGCTGTTTTACGTTCTTTTATTATGTGTTGCAGTGTTCCGTAATGGTTTGTATCAGCAAGGAGGTCTTTAACGCTCCGCGCAAGAAGCTCAATGGGTGTGTGAGGAAATGTAGCGATAATCTCCCGCCATGTATCACGATGGAAAATTTCATCCTGTATCTCGCCCAACTCATGGTATATGTATGTCTCTATCTCATTAGCGGAAACCCTTTCTAAGTTGCTATGTAATGCTTGAGAATCCTGTACCTTCAGCCCATAGTTTTCTAAGGCGAATCTGAGGGCAAGACGTCCTGATTTCTTTATAAAGAGTATGTTGTTCCATAAAAAAAGTTTTGCTGATTCCTTTCGAATAATGATAGATCTCTCTTGAGATAGTGCCGGCAAAGTTAATAGATCACGGGCCAGCTCGCGACCGAGGATATATACTGTGTATCCATCCATCTTTTTTTTCTCTTCAAGAATGGCGAGAATAAAAGTCGGTTTCAGGCTGTAGACAAACCCGGCCCCATAAAAAAGTCCATGGGGCTCTAACACGGCGTTAATCCCCGTAGTATCAAATGGATCGTATCTTTTGCCTAGAATTGTTATTTCACCGAAATCCCTTTCTTCCAGTTTGTCCCACTCCTCCTCTTTATCACCGATCCATTCCAAGATCTCAGAAGACTCCTTCTCAACCCACGGCTCCAACCCCTTTTCCCATTTGTATAGATCACGAAGTCGTAAGGCCAAACCACATACCGAATAGAGACCGGCATGGCGAGAATCGCATATGCAACAATTTAGAAGTACTTGACCCACTATTGTATCTCGTTCGAGCAAATCTTAATCCTTGATATTACGCATGTTAGATGTTGATTTTATTAAAATTTCATGATCTTTTAGAATAGTCTTTATCCATTCTTTAGTCAACCCAGTCTGTCTAACCATGGTTTTGAACTCCATCGAAGATCTCCTTTCAGATCCCTCTATCTTTTTCTAAAAATCATGTCTGATTCCGGAGACATAAAGCACATAGCGGTTTGCCTCTTTCTCCATTTGGTATACTTCACGCTTAAGCATCTTAATATCTTCGTCCTTCTTTTTTAGGTCTGCATCACCATGGCAGGGGCGAAGCTCTATCTTCATTAATTCCTTTTTCAATTTGTTAATCTCTTTCTGAATTCTCTTCAGGTTCTTTCTTGTTGCCCTGTCAACCATTACAGAAATGGCCTCCATCAGAGTAAAAAGTTATTAAGGCCTCCATCATCTCCCTGAAATACTTCCCTATATGGGAAACATAATCCGGGTCCAGGCGTCTGGTAAAAAGATTGCCAGAGAAAAGGTTAACCATGTCAGGGAGCGGTATGATCCCTTCTTCGGTGTCTGATTTGAAATCGCTCCAGTTACTGGTTATGAATGTAACGTTTGAGGACATATATGCCGTCAGGTGTGAATTTTTCGTTCTCACCCCTTTGAAGAACCTCGTCAATTCTTTGGAATTCCCCGCTCTCCACCTCTTCCTCCTGAAGGACAATTTCACCGTCGTAAATGCATCTATAAACTCTACCCCACACCCGGTTTCCCCCGTCTTCATGGTAAAAGTCGAAAAGTTTTCTGAGAGGTATTCCTCGAATACCCATCTCTTCTTCAAGTTCCCTCTTTGCGCATTCCTCGTAAGTCTCCCCCTCGAGTACCACACCTCCAGTCGCCACGTCGTAGTAACCCGGATAAATATCCTTCAATGGGGTTCGTTTCTGCACGTAGAGGTCTCCCATTGAGTTGAATACCAGTATGTAGGTGGCCCTGTGCGCCAGGCCTTGAGCTCGCATCTGGGATCGAGGTGCAGCGCCGACAACGTTATTCTTTTCATCTACAATGACAACTATTTCATCTGTAGTGGGCATTAATTTTTAATCTATTTCTCGCGCCTTTCAAGAATCACATGCAGGGGTTGGATTTTTTGGATTCATCATTTAAGACATCTGTTGTCGATCTGATAACAAGACAAGAATTTAAAGATTGATTATCCCTACAACGATACTTAGCTTATAAGTCGCAATTTTTTATTCCGATGTGAAATGGAGGCCCGAAGGTTTCTTTGCTGAATCCATTTGACCATATCGATTGTCGTTTGGATGTCATAGTGC
>Ga0180009_10002047_pt1 | contig 23860 bp, 22 predicted proteins | sample OS_PC_MetaG_FD_123537 | JGI IMG/M metagenome (GOLD analysis project Ga0180009, IMG submission 123537) | Groundwater microbial communities from the Aspo Hard Rock Laboratory (HRL) deep subsurface site, Sweden - OS_PC_MetaG | ecosystem: Environmental > Aquatic > Deep subsurface > Groundwater...
TCTTTTTTGTCGGAAAGATAGGGAACAACCGCATCCGGCAAATGGCCGAATCCGATTTGCAACGTTGCACCGTCATCTACCAGCATGTTGACATAATGACCGATTCGTTCAACGACTTTCTGGTTTTTCATTCCAGGATTGGATTCGAGTATGGGTTCTTTATGTTCGACCAGATAATCAATTTCATCAATGTGGACATTACTGTCCCCCCAGGTCCTGGGCATTTCAGGGTTGATCTGGGCAATGACAACATCGGCATTCCGCATGCCTGAAAGGGTAATGTCAACGGAAATACCCAGGCTGCAATACCCATGATTGTCCGGCGGGCTGACCTGAATCAGCGCGACATCAAGGCCGATTTCATGGTTTTCGAAAATTTTCGGGATCTGGGACAGGTAAACAGGAATATAATCAATTTTTCCTTCAAAGGCGGATTGCCGCATTAAAATGGAAATAAAAAACAGTTTTATGGAGAATCTTGAAAGAAAGTTTTCATCGTTCACATACTTGGACAGGGTGGAAGACAGCATCTGATAGATGACAATATCCTGTATGGAAAGATCTTCTATCATGGCTTTTATTAACTGCTGAGGCTCACCACATCCCGTGCCGATAAAGACCCGGGATCCATTTTTTATTTTTTTGACACTCTGTTGCGCTGTGAGCAGTTTGTCAGGGCAAATATCCCTCAGATTCATTCGATTTCTCCTGCTGTGCCGGTAAAGGTGATTTAAGTAAGCCAATTATTAAATAAAATTCAATTAAAGTACAGAGAAATAAGAGCTTGTGTTTAATTTTATCGAACCATTAATTTTGCCTTGCAAGCCAAATTTTACGCTTATATTGAAATTTGCAAACCCGGTGAAAAGGGCGTATTGGTTTATAGTTTTGTTTTACCGCTATAAAGCGTGACACCGGGTGGAATCTTATCCAATGAAAACCCCTTTGGTTTTGTCATTCTTGGGTCATTAAAAATTTTTCTTAAAAGGCCTTCTCTGAAATCAGGGTGGGAAATGCTTGCCAGGGCAAGCCCTTTAAACCCTGTGGGCAGATCTCTTAAATCTGCGATGCCGTATTCGGTTACAATAACCACGCCGTCATAGGCAGAAGCCGTAAGGGTGATGCCTGAAGGGTGAGCCGGGACAATTTTGGATTGAAAGTTTCTGGCCTGACTTTTCATGGCAATCACCGGGGTGCCGTATTTTTTATGACTTAAGGCTCTTACAAAATCAGGCTGCCCGCCAACTCCGCCGTAATAGGTTGTCGGATCGATAAAGTCAGCCCATACATTTCCTGACAGGTCAACGCCGATGGCTGTGTTGACTGAAAGAAAAGAACCACATTCCCGAACCTTTTGAGCATTATTGGTGTAAATGCAGGGCCTCATCTGGACCTGGGAGCGCATGTGAACATAATCATACAGTTTTTTTGATCCCATGATCAGGCTTGTGGTGCTGTATCCGGTATTGATTTTTTTTCGTTTGTTGTTAATAATCCCCTTTTCCTGCAGGTACATCAATCCGTCGCTGTACAGCTCGGTGTGTACGCCAAGATCTTTATACCCGGCTGCACCGATAACACCAATGACAGCATCGGGTATTTTCCCCAGGCCCACCTGCAGCGTCATGCCATCCTTGAGAAAGTGTTCACTGATCAATTCCCCGATTCTTTTTTCGGCATTGGGAAGCCGGTTAAAATCAGGAGGGTCAAAGGTGTAGACAGGTTGAATGCCGTCTTCAATAATATAATCAATGTCTTGTCCCAAAATAACGCTTTGCCCTTGTGTGAAGGGCATACTAGGGTCAAGCTCGGCAATAACAACACCGGCGGTTTCAAGTGCGCAGTGAATCGCATCTACGGAAAGGCCAAGACTGTATTCTCCGGTCAGTTCATTTTTCCTGACTTTCATTATCACCAGGTCTATTTCATAGGCACAGTCTTTTCCGATCAGGCGATCCATGGTCCCAAGGGTACAGGGAAGGTAGTATGCTCTTCCTTCATTTGCCGCCTTTCTTACAGCACCGCCTGAGAAAATAGAGTAGGCTTTTACCCGGTCTTGCATACCCTCTTCAACATAGGGGACATTTCCGTGTAAAAGGATGTGGAACATTTTTATAAAAGGAAGATCCGGGCTTTCTTCTTTAACAGCTTCAGTCAAGGCTTCTATGCTGGCCGTCGGGGTGGCTGAGTTTGAGCCGATATAGCAGTTGATATTCTTTCTTTTGCCAAAGTGGTCAACAAGGATTCCACCGATATCCTTTAGTTTTATTTTAACGGGTTTTTTTTTCATGTTTATCCATTGAAGGTAACAAGGAGTGCTTGATCCAATCCTTACCGGTTAAGTTATCATCCGCCGTTTGCTGACCTGGATTATACTAAGGAAAAACAACTGCGGCAAGCTGGTTTTTAAATGAATATCAATCCGTAAAATTAATGTGTAAATATATTTGTTTTGCAATTACTGATATTGTATTCTATGACCTACTTATTTTAAGAATCAGGATTTTGATAACATGTTTGAAACGTCACGGTGTCTCTGTTTTATGAGGGCCTTTTTTATCTGCCTGTTTTTCATCGGGATATCCAACTCATCTGCCGATGAAAAGAACCATATCCTTGTTTTGCACTCATACCATGAAAGTTTACCCTGGTCCCAGGGGCTGATGAAAGGGATTGAAGCTGCCATCAAAGCATCAGATATCCCCATAGAGACGCATGTGGAATATCTGGATAATCTTAGAAAACCATCCATACAAATTGAATCTGAGCAGGAAGCATTATTCAAGAAAAAATTCGGTCACATCTCAATGAAAGCCATTTTAACAACCAATGATGTGGCGTTGGATTTTATTTTAAAAAATAGAAACACATTGTTTCCGGATATACCGGTAGTCTTCTGTGGCCCAAATGATTTTAAGGCCTCACGGATAGCCGGACAAAAAAAAATAACCGGAGTGGCCCAAGCGGTTGATGTGAGAGGCTCTCTTGATTTGATTTTAACACTTCACCCCGGAACGTCACGAATTTGTGTAATCAGCGATCAAAGACCGTCAACCAAGAAGAGTCTTATTGAGCTGAATCGGATCATCCCTGAGTATGAAAATTTGGTGGATATTGTTATGTTGACAGATAAAAGCCTGATGCAGCTAAAAAAAGAAATAGGGGAACAGCCCAAAGGAACGGTTATTCTTTTCTTTTCTTTTTTGCTGGATCAGCATGGAAAACAATATGACAGCAATCTTAAGATCCTTAATGAATTGACCGGCGAGTTCAAGCTTCCGTTCTATACCTTTAAAAAAATTGATGTAGGCAATGGTGCCGTCGGAGGAAAGGTTGTCAGTGAAGAACTGATGGCTCAACTATCAATGGAAATGGTCACAAAAATAATAAAAGGGGTTCCAGTAAATGATATTCCCATCCTGTACAAGGCCCCTGCCGTGGCAATGTTTGATTATCATCAGCTGAAAAAATTTAAAATTAACGAATCTTCTTTGCCCCAAAGTTCTGTCATCATTAATAAGCCCTCTTCATTTTATTATGAATATAAAGACCTTGTATGGGCGGCCAGTATTTTTGGCGTCCTGTCTGTTGTATTGATCACTTTTTTATCCATCAATGTTCGAAAACGTATCCTGCTGGAGAAAAAACTTCGAAAACACAGTGATAAACTTGAAGGTGTCGTCAAAGAACGGACAGCCGAACTGGTCAAAACAAATACCAGTCTTCAGCAGGAAGTCTTTGATCGCAAATTAGCTGAGAAAGCCATAAAAGAGAGTGAAAAAAAATACCGGGCCCTGATTGAGACAACCGATACAGGCTTTGTGTTTGTAGATGAAAAAGGGCGCGTGTTAGAGGCAAATCAGACCTATGTAAAAATGACCGGTCATTCTGATTTGAAGGACATCATTGGCCGAAGTGTACTGGAGTGGACAGCACCCTATGATATAGAACGAAATTTAATAGAGGTTCAAAAATGTTTTAACACAGGAGCGGTTCAAAACCTTGAAATTGATTATATCCATCCTGACGGGAAGATAGCACCCATAGAAATTTTTGCCAAAACCATTGATACCAAGGAAGGGCAAACCATTATTACGCTTTGCCGGGATATTTTCGAAAGAAAACTTGCCGAGGAAGAAAAAATTGAAGCCCAGCAAAATGCAATGGTGCAGGAAAAGCATGCTTTGGTGGGTCAGATTGCAGGAAAAATGGCCCATGATTTTAATAATATTTTAAGTGTTATCATGGGCAATACCGAGCTTTCCCTGTTGGATTGCAAGGATGAACAAATAAGAACAACCCTTGAGCTGATATTGGGACAGACCTTGCGAGGCAAAAATTTAACTAAAAACCTGGTGGCATTTGCCAAAGGTCAGGAGCCGAAACAGACGTATTTTAAAATCAATGAAAAGATTGATCTTGTCATAAGCCTTTTGAAAAAGGATCTTGAGGGGATCCAATTGGTCAGGGAAGATACGGATGGGGCCCCTGAATTGCTTGCTGATCCGGGAATGATTGAACATGCCATGGTTAATCTGGTTCAAAATTCAATTCATGCCTTAAGCAAGACCGAGATGCCTAAAATCATCATTCGAACCTACTGCCTTGATCATCAGATCTGCTTTGACATTGAAGATAACGGTTGCGGGATTCCTGCAGAGCATCTGGATGCGATCTATCAGCCGTCTTTTACCTTGAAAGGGAGCAAGGATCTGACAGGATTGTATAAAAAAGATATTAAAGGAACAGGGTATGGAATGGCAAATGTTAAAAAATATATTGAACAGCATAAGGGGGCTATATCTGTTGTTTCTCAAATTGGTGTTGGTACTAAATTCACCATCTGCCTGCCGATGATAAAAAAAGAATTAACCAGTGAAGAAATAATTGAAATTCGAAAATCAACAATACAGCGTGAAAAGTGTATTCTTCTTGTGGAGGATGAAGCATCCATATCAGATGTACAGTACAGGATATTAACCCGGGAGCCGTTTAATCACAAAGTGGATACAGCCTTTGATGGCCAGAGTGCCATGGCGTTATTTGATACAAAAGACTATGATTTTATCTCTTTGGATTATGAACTGCCAGGCAAATTTAATGGAATGGATGTTTACAGCCATATCAGAAAAACAGACCGGCACACCCCCATCCTGTTTATTTCCGGCAATATAGAATTTTTAGAGTCCATAAGGGACTTAAAGAAAAACGATGCATTTATCGATCATTTATCAAAGCCCTGTCAAAATAAAGACTATGTGAACGCTGCAAATCATTTAATCGAAAAGGCTATCACACTAACCCAGAGATAACGCTTACCTGCCGGAACCGTTCAAATGGTTACCTGTCTTGTACTCGAAAAAGTTTTCAGGTTTTCCGCTATGCACTAAATAAGGTTTTAAATTTATGCGACACCCGCTTTATTTTTTTTCCCTTGTTTTAATCTGGAGCAGTACTGAATTCACTTATGACCGGCTTATGTTTAATGTGCTCTGGTCAGGATGGATTGTTTTGGGTTCCTGGCTTGAAGAAAAGGAACTGAAGGACCTGTTCAAAGATGATTACATACAGTATCAACAAAAGGTTCCAATGCTTTTTCCGATAAAACTGCCCTGTCCCGATTTTTGACTATTCCGTCGTGTTTTCATCAATCCAGTCAAGGTATTCATCCAACCCGTCCACAATAGGGATCTGAAGGATTTGCGGGACTTCATAGGAATGGTTTTCTTTGATGAATTTTTCAACAGATTCATACAGCCGGGTTCTTGTTTTAATGGTCAGTTTAAGCTCGGTTTCAATATGCAGGGCATTTTCCCAGGTATAATAACTGGTTATGGGTTCCATCTGAACACAGGCGGCCAGTTTTTTCTCAATAAGGCTTGAGGCAAGCATTTCGGCTTCTTTGTCATTGGGGCAGGTTGTAAGGATTATACAGTATTCCATAGTTTTCCAAGGGCTCTTTCAATAAAGAATGACGTAAGGGTCAAGCTTCTTTAAAATGTAATGTTTTAGGTTCAAAATTGAGTGTTGAAAAATAATCATCCATGGTTTCCGCCCTTCTGATCATCACAACGCTTGAGTCTTCTTTTAACAGCAATTCCTTGGGCCTTAAATGGCCGTTATAGTTAAATCCCATGGCATGTCCATGGGCACCGGTGTCATGGATAACCAGAATATCGCCTTTAACCGTGGCCGGCAGATTCCTTTGGACGGCAAATTTGTCGATATTTTCACATAATGCACCAACCACATCAACCTTTTCCAGAACATCAAAATCTTCTTTGCCATGAATGTGGATGTGATGATACGCATCATACATGCCCGGCCTCATGAGAGCTGACATGGATGCGTCTACGCCCACATATTTACGGTAAATATTTTTATGGTTGATCACGGATGTGACCAGTACACCGTGAGGGCCGGTAATATATCGACCGCTTTCCATGTATAGCTTGGGTGTCCAGCCATGGTGGCCATTAAATTTTTTAAAAAGCTGTGTAATTTCATTGGCCATGGCATCTATGTCAAATGGGGCTGCATCCGGTGTGTAAGGGATACCAAGTCCCCCGCCGATATTGATAAATTCAAAGGTAATATTGAGGTTGTCGCAGACCAGCTCGATAATGTCCAGCAGCATTCGGGTCGTTTCAACCATGTATTCATAATTGAGCTCATTGGATGCCAGCATGGTATGAATGCCGAAGCGTTTAATCCCAAGTTTCAAAGACTGGCTGTAGGCATCAATAATTTGATCATGGCTGACACCGTATTTTGACTCCACGGGATTCCCGATGATTTTATTGCCTTTCCTCCGTGGCCCTGGGTTATATCTGAAACAGATAAGATCAGGTGGGGTTTTTGTCAGCTTTGATATTAAGGAAATGTCATCTAAGTTCAGGATGCACCCGCTGTTTTCCAGTGCTGTTTCAAACTGGGAATTGCTGGTGTTATTTGAGGTGAACATGATATCGTCTTTGACGCTGCTGATCTGTCGGGCCAGTTTTATTTCCGGTGTGGAACTGCAGTCAAACCCAAATCCCATTTCCTTCATTATTTTCATGATAGAAGGATTTGGCAGTGCTTTTACTGCAAAAAATTCTTTGAACCCGTTAATATTTTTAAAGGCAATGTTCAATTTTTGACAGGTTTCTTTGATTCCTTTTTCATCATATATATGGAAAGGGGTTCCAAACGTATTGACGATTTGTGGTAAAATATCGGCAAGCCTTTTTTTATAGTTTTCTGACATCGGCATGGTGGAAAAGTTCCTTATTCGAAAGTTTCGGGCAGCTTTATTTTGGCGCTCTCTTTATATGTAGAAAGTGCGATAAACGTTTGGGTGTCCTTAACACCGTCAAGTGCTGCAATTTTGGTTCTTAAAATAGTTTCAAGCTCGGTGTTGTCCGATACGCGCAGCTTAACCAGCAGGCAGTCTTTGCCTGCCAGGTAGTGCACTTCCTGGATTTGTTCGATTTTTGAAAGCAGTCCCGCGATTTCAATGAGTCTGTCCAAAGTTGTGACCTTGATGTGGATAAAAGCAATCATTGAACAATTAAACATGCCGGGGTTTAGGCGAACCTCATATCCTTCAATTACGCCCTGTGTTTCTAGCTTCTTGATCCGTTCCAGCACGGCAGATGGCGCCATCCCGATATTTCTGGCAACTTCCACATTCGGTACCCGGGCTTTTTTTTGCAATATTTGAAGGATTTGAAGATCTGTATTATCCATTTTCACCCAGCATTTATTTCGTGTTTTTATTTTCCGATAGTGGAGCATAATATTCTTAAATAATTAATTTGTCAAGAATATAGTTTTGAAAAATAATGTTTTTTGCGAACTATATTCACTTTGGCTTAAAGCGTTAGCAAGCCTTTGATTTTTGTTGATAAAATATAATGTTTAAGATACATTCAACAGATGCTGTTTATATAATGCAAACAAGGCTGGTATTAATAAAGATGAGAAATGACTCAATCAAAATTCTAGTTGTTGATGATGAGGAAGGGATCCTTGATGTAACAGAAGGATACTTTCAGAGAAAGGGTTATGAGGTTTATACCGCCAGTAATGGGATAGAAGCGCTTGAAGTGATGAACCGGGTAAAAATCGGATGTGTGTTTACAGATATTAATATGCCAATGATGGATGGTCTTGAATTGGCTGAAAACATCCGGCAAAAAGAGAGCACTCTCCCTGTTGTTATAATGACCGGATATCCATCATTGGAAAATTCCATCCAGACATTGAAAAATGGCGTTGTCGATTATCTGATCAAACCGGTTAACCTTGAACAGATGGAGCTGACACTCAAAAGAATTTTACGGGAACGCGAACTGTTTGTTGAAAATCTGATTTTAAAAGAAGAGGTGGAACGACAGGAACGGTTAAAAAAACTGAACAATGAATTACTCGAACGAATTGAAGAAGTAAATACATTAAACCGGGTGATGGAAGACTTTTCTTCATTAGATTCAAGTTATGGTATTTTTAATAAAGTCGTTGATTTAGGGGTTGAGGAATTAAAAGCAGACAAAGTTTTTTTTCATATATATTCTGACCAGGATAAATCCCTGGTTCTTGTTGCAAGTACGGATTGCGGTATTGAAAATGAAACCGTCCGTTCATTGTTTGGGAAAGATCTTTCTAAAACAGCCAATAAATTTATCCTTGATGTTTTGAGCACGGATCACAATCCCTGTCTTATCTCACGATCTGTGAAAAAAGACCGTCTGGACGATGTGGTTCATTCACTAATGGTTGTACCGTTGAAAATCCGGGACAAGATTTTCGGTATTGCCAGTGCCTTTTCATTTAGCAAAGATAAATTGTTTAATGAAAAAGATATCTATTATATGAGTTTTATCACCCAGAAGGCAGCCGCTGCTATTGAAAATATTGCCTTGTATGAAAACATATATGACAATCTTTTTTCTACCCTTTATGCATTTGTAACCGCACTTGAGGTAAGGGACCTGTATACACGGAAGCATTCCACAAGGGTTGCAAAATATGCCCATCTGATTTCAGAAGAAATGGGGTGCTCAGAGGAAGAACTTGATATTATCAGTTTTGCCGGAAGTCTTCATGATATTGGCAAGATCGGCATTCGGGACGACATTCTTCTAAAACCCGGCCGGTTGACGGATGAAGAATATGAAAAGATCAAGGAGCATCCGGTGATTGGTGCGGATATTATCAGTAAACTGGGACTGTGGGATCGTGAAATGGAGATTATCCGGCATCATCACGAACGGTTTGATGGTAAAGGTTACCCGGATGGATTAAAAGGAGACCAGATTCCTAAGCTGGCAAGGATTTTATGTGTTGCCGATTCATTTGATGCCATGGCTTCCGACAGGGCATATAGAAGAAAAATGGAAAAAAGCAAAGTTCTGGATATCATAAAGGAGAATTCTGGCACACAGTTTGATCCTGAAGCTGTAAAAGCGTTTCTGATTATTGCGGATCAGGAGTTTCCGGATGATTTTTAATGGGTTGAGCGTTCATATAAAATGTGCTACTTTGTTTTTAAAATTAACTGCATGAAAAGAAAAAGCATGGAGTAAATCAGCCATGGTCGTTTCGAACTATGATGAAAGACGTAAGCATTCCAGAGTAGGGTTTACAGCGAAAATCCGGCTATTGCTTGAAGCAGAAGGAAAAAAAATCAATTTGGAAGCAAGCTCTAAGGATTTAAGCCTTAAAGGGATATTTGCAAGTACGAAAGAAAAATTTTCCATAGGAACAAAATGCATTGTCAAGGTTTATCTTACCGGCGGAATAGATAAAATTGAATTGCAGATGAAGGGAACGGTTGTCAGAGAAAATGATAATGGCATGGGAATAGAATTTGATTCCATGGATGTGGAGACTTATTCTCATCTTAAGAACATTATACACTATAATCGTATTGATGATTCGATCTGAGTGTTTATGCATGCTGCCAGAGGGTGTAGGGTATGGATGTTAGGCTTGTAAATCCTTTTATCAATGCAACGATTAATGTTCTGGAAACCATGGCATTTGTGAATGTAAATGCCGGTAAGCCATATGTGAAACGAGATAATGTTGCAGTCGGTGATGTGTCAGGGGTTTTAGGACTTACTGGGGTTGCGAACGGTACCATTGCCGTCACCTTTGAAGAGAAATGTATCCTGACGATCGTATCCAATATGTTTGGTGAAACCATGAGTGAATTGAATAATGAAATAGCCGATGCGGTTGGGGAGCTGACAAACATGATTTCAGGTCAGGCAAGGCGGGAACTCGAAGAGATGGGAAAGGTGTTTAAGGCCGCCATCCCTTCAGTTATAACCGGGAGGAATCATAGCATCATTCATTATTCCAACGGACCAAAGATTGCTATCCCTTTTAATACTGATAATGGAGAGTTTACAATTGAGGTGTGTTTTGAATGATAGAAAGAAAGCCTTAATCTATAGAAGGAGGAGAACGTGGCAATGGACACTTCCATCAAAGTTCTGATTGTTGACGATTTTGCAACCATGCGCCGTATTCTTAAGAATATTTTAAAACAGATTGGTTTTAAAAATCTTGTGGAAGCTGATGATGGCACAACTGCCTGGGAGGTACTTGAAGGGCAGAAGATAGACCTGATTATATCTGATTGGAATATGCCGAAAATGACCGGTCTTGAACTTTTAAAGAAAGTCAGGGCAAGTGATTCCTATAAAACAACTCCTTTTTTAATGGTTACGGCGGAAGCCCAGAAACAGAATGTTATAGAGGCAGTTCAGGCAGGTGTTTCAAACTATGTTGTAAAACCGTTCACTGCTGAAGCAATCTCTGACAAGCTTGAAAAGATTTTAAAATGATAACTGCCCCAACAGCCGTTAAAAAAAATGAATCCAAGACCGTTCAGGTTTCGGAATCCCAAGGCATGGATTTTGACAGGATCGGGATAGCCGGCGCCAGCAAAGGGCTGGCAAAAGTACTGGATACAGCAAGAAAAGTATCCAGGTCTGACTCCTCTGTTTTGATTACTGGTGAAAGCGGCACGGGCAAGGAATTAATTGCCAGAGCGATTCATAAGAACAGCCCAAGGCATGATGGTCCCATGGTCGTGATTAACTGTGGTGCCATTCCCAGCGAGCTTCTTGAAAGTGAGTTGTTCGGGCATGAAAAAGGTGCCTTCACCGGGGCCCACCGTTCCAGGATCGGGCGATTTGAAATAGCGGATCAGGGAACTATTTTTCTGGATGAAATAGGCGATATGAGCCCTGACCTGCAGGTTAAATTATTGAGAGCAATCCAGGAAAGACAATTTGAACGTGTTGGCGGAACGGTTACCATTGAAGTCGATATCAGGGTGATTTCAGCGACAAATAAAGATTTGCCCGCTGCCATTGAAAACAAATCATTCCGGGAAGATCTGTATTACCGTTTGAATGTGATACCCATTCATATCCTTCCTTTGCGTGAACGAAAAGAGGATATTCTCTCTTTGGCTGAACATTTCCAAAACAATCTGGCAAAAAGGGTGAAGGGCTATCAGCAAAAAATATTTTCCCAGGTTACCCAACAGGCCCTGCTCCGTTATGACTGGCCGGGAAATATCCGGGAACTTGAAAATCTTGTTGAAAGAATATCTGTTCTTGTTGAAGAACAAACAATTGAACTTCATGATTTGCCTGAATATATAGCCAATAATTCTTCTCAAAAAATATCTCCCTCAGTGGCATCTGTCTTAAATAACGGGATTGGATTTAATGAAGCTGTGGATCACTATCAAAGATCTTTGATGCTCCATGCGCTCAATGAGACAGGATGGGTAAAGGCAAGGGCTGCAGACCTTTTGAAAATGAATCGGACCACTCTTGTGGAAAAAATCAAAAAAATGAATATTGCCCCTGAAAATGAGACCCCCTTTTTCTAAGTTTTATGACTCGTCATTTTTTTGACATTTCCCTGGCCTGTAAAATATCTGCAGTCAAGCTCTAAGTATCCGGCAAATATGTTTATTATGAATCAATGCTTTGATTTTGTGAGTTGATTTGTTATGATGAAAATAAATCGTCGTGATATGGCATACTACTTGCTTATTTTCAAGGTGCAGCATTCTTGGAATGGTTTTTAAAATAACGTAAATCCATAAAGCAGAGTAACGATTATGAGTGAATCAAACGACAAATTAAGTAATGTATTTCCTTTATGGCAAGCCTTGGTCATTTTTATCCTTGTGTTGTGTCTCTCACCGCAGAATGCACTGGCAAAGCAGGCAGTGATGCAGAAAATAGAAATACAGCGCAATCCTTTGTCTGTGAAATTTTACGTGACCCGCAACATCCCTGTGAAAGTCATTCAGGTTGAAGAAAAAGAGCTTCTGGTTGCCTTAAAGAATGTGACTCTGGAAAAAGGGTTTGCGATAAAGGGGAAAGAAAAATCCGGCATTCAGCATATTGCCATAGAAAGTCTGCAGGGGAATGTGATCGCTGTTATTCTAACCAGCAGTCACCCCTATGAACATATTCAGTCCGGTTTCAATGTGTCGGATTCAAGCTATACCATTACGCTGGAAAAAAAACAGGCAAAAGCCTTATCTCCACCAGAACCGGTTTCCCCGAAACCTGAAAAACAAAGTGTTCAAGAACAGATAAAAGAACCTGAAAAACAAGTGATAGAACCTGTAACGGCCATTATAGACGTATCACCTCAAATAGAGAAAAAGGTTGAAAAAACACAAACAGCACCTTTGATAGAAACCCCGGCACCCACCAAAACAGCACCAGAGAAACCCGTCAAAATCGCAACATCGTCTGTCTATGTTCCGCCTGTAAGACAGCAAAGCAAATACAAGGGGGATATCAGTGATCTTACCCAAATAATTGACGGGTCTCAATGCGAATCAAAACAGATCGGCAACTCCATACTTCTTTTAAAAAAAGATTTGTTTAAGGAGGCATTTGAGGTTCTGGACCCATACGTGTTACAGGAAAATTTTGCCTGTCGTGAACAAGCATATTATTTAAGGGCCTATGCCTTTTACAAGACCGTGCAAAAGGACGATTTTGCACAGCTGATGAAGGCTGAGCGTCTGTTTCAGGATGCATTGGTATCTTTTCCTAAATCATTATTGCTTCCATATGGGTACTCAGGCATTGGAATGATTCAAAAAAGATTGAATAATTTATCAGCTTCCGAAGGATATTTTAATATTGTCAAGCAAGGCTATCTTGAGTATTCAGGCCTTCCAGAGGTCATGTACCACCTGGCGGAAATATATGACCAAAAGGAGTATCTGGATAAATCATTGATGTATTATAAACAGGTTTTTGAGGACACGGTTGAGAACAGTTATATGCCGGATGCAGGTATCGGATATGGAAAAGCACTTTTCAAGAAACGGCAATATATAGATGCGTTAACGGTTCTAAATTATGTTGTCGCCTCAAATCCCAAAAAGGTTTACGACTCTTATGAATTGCTGCTTCATATTGGAGATGCTAATTTTGAGATTGGACGGAGCAAAGAGGCAAGACAGACCTTGACCCGCGTATTGAACCTGTTCCCTGAGATTGAAGGCCGGGATGTTCTTTTAAGCAAAGTCGGGGACACATACGGCATGGAAAACAATCATGAGAAGGCTATTAAAGTTTATGAGCTGGTAAGGGAAAAATTTCCAGATTCCGAAGGATATATTTCAAGCTCCATAGGGATTGCCCGGTACCTGAAGAACGATAAGGAAAAAATTGAAATTTATCAAATGATCAAAAAGAAATTTCCGGAAAATAAATATTCCAGAATTGCCATGATGCGACTGGCAGAGATTTATCAGGCAAACGGGGAATACAATAAATGTATTAACGAGATAGTGGATTTATTATCGGCATACCCCAGAGGGTTGCGGTATGAAGCGGTTAAACTGATGCAAAAAGCCTATGAAGCGTTGTTTCAAAAACAATTAAAATCAGACGAGTTTACAAAGGTATTGAACCGATACGAGACGGAACACGAAAGACTTGACAGAATGGGAAGCAGACAGATTGCTTTAAGTGTCGGACTTGCTTATCTTGAGGCAAAATTGTATGAAGAATCCTTTAATCATTTGATTAATGCTTATAAACAATATAAAAGATCTTCAAGATCGCCGGAACTGCTTTTTGGATTGGGTGTTGCCATGGATGAGACCGGCAGGGATGATGATGCCCTTAAATTGTTTACGGCATTTTCAAACCAGTTTCTTAAAGATAACCGTCGGGCGGAAGCGCTGTCACGGTCAGCAGATATTTATCTTGAGAAAAAAAAATATGAATTGTCTTCTGCAAAATTTGATGAAGCATACAAGATTTTAAAAACTCACCTTGACAAAGGAAAGATTTTGATGTTGCAGTCAAACGTTTATGAAAAAAAGGGGGATCTTGATACGGCATCACTGCTTCGTGAGAAAGCCGTAAAAGAGATGGCTCTGGCATCTGGTGAAAATTACGAAGTCTTAACTTATGCTTATAAAGAACTGGGGCGGACCTATATATCTCTTAAGCAATATATAAAATCAGCAGATGCCTATTTAAAAGCATTAGGCTTTTCACAAGATGACACAGAAAAGGCAAACCTCGGATTCCTGATTGGGGATGCCTATCAAAAAGGCAATATTCTCCCAAAAGCCAAAGAAGCTTTCAAGCAGGTGGTCACGTCATATGATTCAGTATGGGCAAGGCTTGCACAGCAACGACTGAATACACTTGAACTGGCTCAAACGGTTCAAAATTCCTAGGAGGTTTTAAGGAAACAAAAAAAATATGCCAGGACATAGAATTTTTATCATACTTGAAAATCCTAAAGAACGAATGGAATATGTCCGGTTTTTTGAAGACCTTGGGTTCCTGGTAGACTTCACCCCTGACGGCTCGGATGTGCTGCGGTATCTAATTGAAAAAAAAACAGATGTGGTCATTGCCGATGTCGCTACGCCTGGTTTTTCTGCCATTGAATTCCTTAAAAAAGTGGATGAAGCCCATATCTTATGCCAGACGATTCTTCTTGCCGCTGATCCGGTTGTTGAGCATGCAGTGAATCTGATGAAACTTGGGGCCTTGGATTATTTAATCAAACCGCTTGAAATAGAACAACTTGACCTGTGTGTCAAAAGAGCGTTGTCAGTATCCAGGCAGATCCTTTCTTCTCAACAGGTATCGCCTTCACGCAAAAAAAAGGTTAAAATTATTGCCCGGGACAAAGGCATCCAAACGCTTCTTGCACTTGCTTCTAGAGTTGCCAATTCAAGCGCTTCCGTATTAATCCAGGGAGAGAGCGGCACAGGAAAAGAATTGTTTGCAAAATATATTCATGAAAAGAGTGACAGGTGCAATAGAGCATTTATTGCCGTAAACTGTGCAGCATTGCCGGAAAATCTTCTGGAGAGTGAACTTTTCGGCCATGAAAAAGGATCATTCACAGGTGCCATATCAAGGAAAATAGGAAAATTTGAACTGGCTCACAAAGGGACCCTGTTCCTGGATGAAATCACTGAAATGCAATTTCACCTCCAGGCCAAACTGTTGCGGGTCCTCCAGGAAAAGGTGGTGGACCGCGTGGGGGGAATCGAGCCTGTAGATGTGGATGTCCGGGTGATTGCCACAACAAATCGTGATGCAAAACAAGCCATAGAAAAGGGTGATTTCAGAGAAGACCTTTTTTACAGACTCAATACCATCCCTCTGGTCATTCCGCCTTTAAGAGATCGCAAAGGAGATCTTGAGATATTATGTGAGTTTTTTATTCAAAAATATTGTAAAATTGACGGACGGCATGTCAAAGGAATGACAAAACAAGCTGAGTCTCTCCTGAACCGCCATCCCTTTGCAGGGAATGTCAGAGAACTTGAAAATATTATTCACAGAGCAGTTCTGCTTGCAGATTCTGATTTGATCGAGCCAAAAGACCTGATGATCGACAGTTTCGAATCAAAAGGCGATCTGCCGGACAGTGTCGGTGATCAAGGCCTTGGGCTTGAACCCAGTTCATTGCGGGACATGGAACAGAAAATGATTTTTCAAACCCTTGATCAAACAGAAGGTAACAGAACCCATGCGGCAAAAATTCTGGGCATCAGTGTCAGAACCCTTCGGAACAAACTCCACGAGTATAAAGAAAGCAACTGATAAATTTTCAGGCATATAAATTGCAAAAGCAATATTCTGATATTGTTTTTTTTAGACAGTGTCTTGATTTTTAACCCATATTGAGAGGGAAAATGACGGATTCAAGAATATTCGGTCATACATTCAAGACGATTGAAAAGGCACTTGATGTATCTGCCAAACGGCATAACCTGATTGCAGGCAACATCGCCAATATGGATACCATCGGGTATAAACCCAAAGACCTTGATTTTAATAGAACACTTAAAAGGGCAATGGGTGAAAAGGAACCTGATTTTCTGGATAGAACCCATGATAAGCATTTGTCGACTTATGGTGATGAAGACGCTTTTGACATGAAGGGGGAAAACAGTGAATCCGTTGATATCTATCACCTGGATTCTGTGAATATTGATACGGAAATGATGAACCTTACAGAGAACAATATCAAATACCGGGCAACAACAGAATTGTTATTGAGAAAATTGAAAATACTGCAATATTCAATTGATGAGGGAGGTAAATAATTCATGGATCTCTTAAACGCGGCAAAAATAAGCGGAACCGCTCTTTCAGCCCATCGAACCAAGATGAATGTCATTGCAGAAAATCTGGCAAATGTTGACACCACTCGAACAAAAGAGGGGGGGCCCTATCGAAGAAAAATGGTTGTTTTCAAAGGGGATGATATTGATTCCTTTAAAAGCGTCATTGAAGAGAAACAATTAAAAAAACAGCAGGCCGGTATAGCGCTTTCCCCCATTGAGTTTGATGATGAAAAAAAACAGGACAAAGGTAGTGGTGTCAGGGTTGACCAGATTATTAGATCCCAGGAAAATTTCAGACTGGTTTATAACCCCGCCCATCCTGATGCTGATCCTGACACAGGTTACGTAAAAATGCCCAATGTAGATCATTTGACGGAAATTGCAGACCTGCTGGTGGCCAAACGAAGCTATGAAGCAAGTGTCACAGCACTTTCCGCAACAAAGGATATGATTTTAAAAGCACTTGAAATCGGTAAGTAACAGGAGGACATCATTATGACTCAGATAGAGGGCATCAATAAAATTTCTTTGCATACAGAGCCGTTGGCCCAGAGAATAAACAGACGCAGTCCGGAGTTTGCCAAAAGAATTGAAGCTGCTGTTAAGGATGTGAACACAAAACAGCAGATAGCAGATGATTCCATTGAAAAGGTTATCAAAGGGGAAATGGGAATTCATGAAGGAATGATGGCTATCGGAAAGGCTGAAACATCTTTAAAAATTCTTGCACAGGTCAGGAACAAGGTCATGAGTGCATATAATGAAGTCATGAGAATGCAGATATAATAGGGTCAAAGGGAGTGATATACGTTTATGAATCCCGTTATTGAAAGAATAATTGCAACATTCAAAGAGATACCGCTTTCCAGGAAAATTGCTCTGGGAATTTTTTCAATGGTTCTTGTTGCCGGATTTACGACCATGTTTATCTGGGCCAACAAAACTCATTTCAGGGCAGCTTACAGCCAACTTACAAAAGAGGATGCCGGACTGGTGGTTGAAAAACTCAAAGAATCCAATACACCCTATCGTATCACAGGGGATGGAACCACCATTATGGTACCCGAAGACATTGTATATGATGTCAGGCTTTCAATGGCAAAGGACGGGATTCCCAAAGGGGGAGGGGTCGGGTTTGAAATATTTGATAAAACTGAATTCGGGACCACTGAATTTGTCCAGAAAATCAATAAAACAAGAGCGATCCAGGGTGAGCTTGCCAGAACTATCAGCGCTTTTGATGAAGTAAAATCAGCCCGTGTCATGATTGTGCTGCCAAAAGATTCTGTGTTTGTTGAAGAGGTGAAAAAACCGTCGGCATCCATTTTATTGGAGCTCAACGCTGATCTGGATAGAGAGAAAGTCACTGCCATTGCCCATTTGGTGGCAAGTGCCATCCAGGATTTAACGCCTAAACTGGTTACCATTGTTGATACGGCCGGCAGAATTCTTTTTGAAGGCAAATCTGAAGAAGAGCAGGCCAAGATAAATGCCCAGAATCTGGCAGATGCCCAGTACCAGCATAAAGTAAGGTTTGAGGAAAATCTTACCAAAAGAATCCAGACCATGCTGGAAAGAATTGTTGGAAAGGACAAGGCCATTGTCCGGGTGACATCTGAGATGGATTTTTCAAAAAATGATATGAATGAGGAAATTTATGATCCCTTTGAACGGGGGGGTGAATTTGTCCGGAGCCGGAAAAATCGTGCAGAAAAATTGACAACAACCTCAGACGAAATTCCAAATCCATCCAGCGTGAATCCCATTGTCGGAACCGAGGGGCTTTCGGGTGCACAGAATAATGAGCTGACAAACAAGAGTGATGATACCTTTAATTATGAAATCAGTAAACGGGTCCGGGAAACCAGAAAGCCCATGGCGGTTTTAAGCCGTCTTTCCGTTGCTGCTGTTGTAGACGGGAAATATGAAACCAAAACCGATGAAGCGGGTAACAAGCAAAAGGTGTATGTGCCAAGGTCGCCTGACGAGATGAAGCAGTTTCAGGATATTGTCGTTAAAGCAATGGGGTATAATGAAGAGAGAAGTGACCAGGTGTCCATGGAGTGTTTTCCGTTTGCTTCCATTGCTGAAATTGAAGCAGAGCCCGGGGTCACAGGATTTAAAATGGTTCAGAAAGAGTATGGCAGAACCATTGCCAACCTGCTTTTGGTCATCTTATTATTCCTTTTTGTCATACGGCCTATTATAAAGACGGTGAAAGAGATCAAGACAACGGTTGAGCACGAAGCCCTGCCGGGAACTGACGATATGGCCCTGATTGAAGAAGAGGAAAAAGAGCCTGAGTTCATTCAGATGGATGGCAAGCAGCAGAAAGAATACCTGGAGTTGATGACCGGAGACCAGAAAGACGACTTCTTAAAGAGAATGAGTGCATCAGAGCGGGCATCCTATCTGACCAACATGCCGGTGAATGAAAAAGCAAAATATTACGCCAACAAGGATCTATATAAGACGATTAATATCCTTAAGGGCTGGATAAGCGAAGCAGAGGAGGAATAATTATGGTAGATGCCTTAGACCCCAGCAGCATATCCGGTCCACGCAAAGCCGCTATTTTTCTGATGGCCATGGGAGAGGAATATGCCACCAAGGTCTTTGAAAAAATGAATGAAAAAGAAATCGGTGATGTTGCATTTGAAATGTCTATGATTGATAACATCACCCCGGAAATGTTAAGGGCGGTTTCTCTGGACTTTGTGGATAAATTTGAAGGTGAATCAAAAATGATCATTGAGAGTGATTCATTTATTAAAAATATTGTTCAAAATACATTAAAGGATAAAGACGCCAAAGCCATTCTTGAGGACCTGGAGAAGAAAAAGCAGGATAAACCGTTTATCTGGAGCAGGAATGTGAATGTGGGAACCCTTGCAGGATATGTGGTGGGTGAGCATCCTCAAACTATTGCCATGATCCTTGCCCATATGCCGTCTGAAATATCATCGGAAATATTGATGGCGCTTCCTTCAGAGTTAAAAGGAGACGTTGCCATGAGAATTGCAAGACTGGGTCAGATTTCTGAAGATGTTGTCAGGGACGTTGACAGGGCATTAAAGCTTGAACTTTCCGGTGCAGTAGGCCCTGGAGGAAAGGCCGGCGGATTGCAGGTGCTGGTGGATATTATCAATGGAGTGGACAAGTCGACAGAAGATGCAGTCATGGAATTTGTTGAAGAGGACAATCCTGAAATGGCCAATGATATTCGTAATTTGATGTTTGTATTTGAAGATCTGACCAGTATTGATGATATGGCAATGAGAGAGATCCTCAAGAAGGTTGAGGGCCAGCAGTTGACATATGCCCTCAAGACGGCAACAGATGAAATGAAAGAAAAGATTTTCTCCAACCTTTCCCAGCGGGCGGGTGAAATGCTCAAAGACGATCTTGAGGCCATGGGACCTGTTCGTCTGGCAGAAGTTGAAGAAGCCCAGCAGGCTGTTGTTCGGGCCGCCAAGGAGCTTGAGGCTGATGGAACGATAACCCTTGGTAAAGGAAAAGACGATGTCCTTGTCTGATAGTGATAACGATCAGTTTTTGCCGTTGACGTTGAGCTCTTTAGAAACTCTTGATGGAGAACGTTCAAACAAAACAAAGGAATCTGATCCGGATTTTAATCGATTTAAACTGCTGTTTGAAAAACCAACGTTTGAAAAAGAGGAAGCCTATGAATTCAAAGCGATTTATGATGCTAAAAAAGAACAGGAAGAAATTGTTTTCAGGCCTTTAATTGAAAGAAAAGAGTCATCTTTAGATACCGCAGCGTTAAACAGGCAAAAAAAAGATTCAGAACAGGATCTGCCATCTGATACTAAGGAACCTGAAGAGCCGGAAGAAACCCCGGAAGAAAAAGGATACCGGGAGGGGTTTGAAAAAGGGCTTGAACAGGGGATGCTTCAAGGACAGCAGCAAGGCCATGAAGAAGGGTTTAAAAAAGGGGAAGCTAAAGGATTTGAAACAGGAGAACAAAAGGGACTTGAAACAGGAGAACTGCAAGGATTTGAAAAGGGGATAGCTGCTGGAGAAGAAAAAGGGACACAACAAACCCGGGAAGAAGGGGTTGAGATTTTAAATTCACTTGAAAAATCATTGAAAACAGCAGATCAGACCCTGGAGTTGCTGGTTGAAAAGTATGAAGAAAGAATCATTTCCCTGATTCAACAGATTGCTAAAAAAGCTGTCATGGCCCAGATAGAAATTAACGATGAAATTGTAAAGCATCTGATTCTGGATGCGTTTAAAACGCTTGTTAAACCTGAAGAGGTTGTTTTAAGCATATCTTTAGAAGATTACGAGTATATTGAGATGATCAAGGATGAGTTTTTTGAACAGATTGATTCCTTAAGCAGTGTATCGGTGAGATCAGATGCTTCCATTAAAAGGGGGGGATGTAAAATCACTACCAACACGGCTTCAATTTCATCAGACCCTGAATCCAGGCTTGAAGCTATTTTCCAAGCCATTAAGGCGGCAGGAGTGGCATGACCTTGGAACACCTGAATAAAATTGATTTTCATAAATATGAGACGGCTGTGGATCAATGTGTCATCATACGGCCTCAAGGCAGGGTTTCTCAGGTTATCGGACTGATTGCAGAAGGAGATAGCTTGGGATTGGGTATCGGCAGTCTTTGCAGTATTGTTAATGACCATGGCCAGGAAATACAAGCAGAAGTTGTAGGATTTAAAAAAGAAAAAGCCCTGTTTATGCCCTATGGCGATATCCGGGGGATAAGCCTTGGCGCCAGGATCATCCCCATAGCCGCATCCCCGGTTGTCGGCGTTTCAGATCAGCTTTTAGGAAGAGTGGTGGATGGAATGGGAAACCCCATAGACGGCAAGGGGCAAATCGAGTACACTCAAGAGTATAATTTGTATGGCAAACCCATGGGACCCATGCAAAGAGAACAGATTAGAGAACCCCTGGATGTCGGTGTGGCAGCCATCAACAGTATGATAACTCTTGGCAAGGGCCAGCGGGTGGCCATCATGGCAGGCTCCGGGATCGGGAAAAGTGTTTTAATGGGAATGATGACCAAGCATACCAGTGCAGACGTGGTTGTCATTGGTCTTATCGGGGAAAGAGGAAGGGAAGTTAAAGATTTCATTAATGAAACACTGGGGGAAGAGGGCTTAAAAAGGGCGGTTGTGGTTGCAGCAACCTCTGATTCTCCACCGCTGGTAAGAATCCGGGGTGCCTACCTTGCTACCACCATTGCCGAATATTTCAGGGACCAGGGGAAAAATGTATTATTGATGGTGGATTCAATTACCCGTTTTGCAATGTCCTCAAGAGATGTAGGACTTGCTGCCGGTGAACCGCCGACCTCAAGGGGATATACTCCGTCATTTTTCGTACAGATCCCTATCCTGCTTGAACGCGCCGGGAATATGGAAAATGGGGGATCCATTACAGGGATATATACGGTTCTGGTGGAGGGAGATGATTTAAATGATCCTGTCGGGGATACGGTTCGATCCATTGTTGACGGTCATATCGTATTGTCACGGGACCTTGCCAACAGAGGCCATTATCCTGCCATTGATATACTGGCCAGTATTTCAAGGGTAATGCGGGATGTGAGCCAAAAGGAACATGTGGTCTTAAGGGATAAGGCGGTCAATGTTTTATCCTCTTTTCGAAGCGCGGAAGATATGATTACCATTGGTGCCTATATAGATGGGTCAGACCCTGATGTTGATGAGGCAAAGCACTTGATGCCGGGAATCATTCAATTTTTAAGACAGGACATGAATAGAAAAGTCGACATGGCGGCCAGCGTGGAGGGTTTGAGAAAAGCATTGGGAATAAAACCGGGTAAATAAGACATATCAATGAAGCGATTTGAATTTAAATTACAGCCGTTGCTCAATTACAGAAAATATCTGGAACGATTGGCCCAGCAAAAAACAGCTAAGGCGCATATGGATGTTACCAATTGTGAAAAACAAATTGTTCAGTTAAAACTAAGCTATGAGCAAATCGCTCAAGAAATAGAAGACATCATGGTCAATGGCGTCAGCGCTTCTGAATTCAAGCGATACCATTCTTTTCTTGATTCGGTTGAAAGCACAATAGATGATGAAACCAATAAAAAAATACAATTAAAGAAAATCCTTAATGAAAAACTGTTGGCATTGAAGAAAAAAAGTATTGATAAAAAAGCAATGGAACTTTATCGCGAAAAATTAAAAATAAAATATATTCAGGAAGGTATAAAAATTGATCAAAAAGAACAAGATGAGATGTCATCTTTAAAAACAGCAAGGACAATATCCCATGAAACACTATAAAAAGGCAGTGGTTTTTCTTGTTATCTGGTTCCTTATTTTGGAAGTTTCAGGCGGTTTTTATTATAATAATCCTACGGTATCCCTCAATGGATCGACTGCCTTTGCAGCGGATGAAAAAAAGGACGAAAAAAAGATAGAAAAAGATACGGCTAAAAACAAGGGTGAAGACGCAAAGGAAAATCCATGCCCCGAATGTCCGGAGTGTCCTGATCCTGCCAAGGTTGTATTGCGGGGCCTTGAAGATAAAAAAACAATGGTTGAAAAACAGCAAAAAGCGCTTGCACAGCAAAAAAAAGAACTGGAACAGTTTGAAGAACAAATAGATGAGAAACTTGAAAGCCTGAAAGGGTTAAAGAAACAAATCGAAGACGATATGGCCACTCTCACAAAAACGAAAACCCAGAAAGAACAGGAAAAAGAAACTGCATATGAAGCCAAAATCGGACGGCTTGTCAAAATGTATGCAGGGATGAAACCAAAAAGCGCTGCCCAGATTGTTGATAAAATGAATCTTGAGGTTGCACAGGAAATATTTTTAAGAATGCGTGAAGCGTCTGCTTCCGAGATTCTGGCCTTTGTGGACAGTGAAAAAGCCGCTAAAATAAGCGAACGACTTGCTTTTAAAAGAAAATAAAAAAAAGTTCAAACGCCAGATGCAATCCCCGGCCCCCATGTTTTCCATCATCAGGTAATATTTTCCCATAAATTTTTGTTTATTGGGAAATATATTCCAAAAAAGACATAATTCCTTTGGATACGTCTAATTCAAAACATTGTAACCTATTGAACTCAAATAACAATCTTCTGGCATAAGGCAAATGGCATGATCATTGCTGTTTAGGTTGGCAATAGAAAACTATTTATAGGTGTTTTATGGATTTTACCTTTACAGATGTCA
>Ga0180009_10002048_pt1 | contig 23856 bp, 13 predicted proteins | sample OS_PC_MetaG_FD_123537 | JGI IMG/M metagenome (GOLD analysis project Ga0180009, IMG submission 123537) | Groundwater microbial communities from the Aspo Hard Rock Laboratory (HRL) deep subsurface site, Sweden - OS_PC_MetaG | ecosystem: Environmental > Aquatic > Deep subsurface > Groundwater...
GTACTTCCGGACCTGCCTCCCCCGCGCAGGCGGATGCCCGCGACCGATTCCCCAGACAGAAGTCGACCGCCACGACGTCAACCTTCTGCGCAACGGCCATCAAGGAAGCCACCACGCCAACGTCGTCAGTCAAGTCGGAAGAGTCGTAAAGGGTGGAAACGAGAGAAGTAAGTCTGAGGCCATTGTCTGATCGGTTTCGATTCCACTCAAAAGCCGAACAACGGTTCCACCAGACTTCGTCTGACAGGGCAGAGCATGAAGGACAATTGAACGGGTGCAATATTAGGGAAACGAGTAAGTCGTAAGGCTGGTGTGCTAATACTGGCAGAACTTATCTGAACCTCAATTCAGTGAAGCTACGGACATTGAGATATGAAGACGGCGATTGAGCTTCTCCTGCAATACAGAACATCACAATAGCCCTTCTGCAGTACCGAGCGAGATCTAATCGTCCATTTTAGACTGACTGGAAACAGCTGTACGTTGCCAGACATAGTGGACATTGTGTTTTGGAAGTTGAGGCTGAACTTGTTTGTTGGTAGCTGATTCTTGATACCCTCGTTTCCTCTGATTCATAGTTCGGTCTTTGATTCGATTTTCACCTTTGAAATTACCGCAACACTTGCTTTCTTGTATCATGTTTGCCAATGCAACAAAAGCAGAACATCGTTTCCGGATGGTTGCCAAAACTCTGTACGGATTAGAGGAGATTTTATCCAAGGAATTGACTGATTTGGGAGCTCAAAAAGTGAGGACGATGAACCGGTCGGTTGAATTCTACGGTGATAAGCAATTGATGTATGAGGCGAATCTGTGGTGCCGCACGGCTACCAGAATTCTCAAGCCAGTGCGCAACTTTAGGGCAGCTGACGAAGAAGAGTTATATCGTGGAGTTCTGAACATTGAATGGGGGAAATATTTCGGTTTGCATCAGACATTTGCTGTTGATGCTGTCATTAGCGACTCCCAATTCAGGAATTCCCTGTATGTGGCTCAGAAGGCCAAAGATGCCATTGCTGACCGTTTTCGAAAGGAGACCGGACAGAGGCCATCGGTTGACTTGAAGAGTCCGGACATCAGAATAAATATCTACATATATCAAAATGAATGCACTGTCGCTATCGACTCATCAGGCGAACCTCTTTTCAAACGGGGGTATCGAAGCAAACCAGGCAAAGCACCCTTAAATGAAGTGCTTGCCGCGGGGATTGTACTGCAATCTGAATGGGATAGAACCAGTTCGTTTGTTGACGCTATGTGCGGCTCAGGAACCATTGTTATCGAGGCGGCCTTGTTGGCTCGGAACATCGCCCCGGGACTGACCAGGAAAGCATATGGATTCATGAACTGGCCAGATTATGACATGAATCTCTTCAAGATGATCTATAAAAAGGCTCGCAAGGAAATCATCCCGAAGCTGAACTTCACAATTGTCGGTTCTGACATAAACTCAATCCAGGTCCGAGAAGCATCCGAAAACGCCAACCGGGCCGGGATTGGCAGCGATGTTAATTTCAGACAGAGTGATATTGTTGATTTGGTTCCCCCTCCGCCGCCAGCTGTTGTGATTATCAATCCGCCATATGGTGAGCGACTTTCAGTCGACGACATAAGTAATTCTTATCGCTCCATTGGAGATGCATTCAAGAAAAACTTCACTGGCTATGATGCCTATGTTTTCACCGGGAATTTAGCCGCTGCAAAAAATATTGGCCTGAGAACGTCAAGACGAATTGAGATGTATAACGGGCCGATTGAATGCAGGCTGTTGAAATTCGAGATGTATAAGGGCAACCGCAAGAGCAAATCTGATCCTTCCGCGACTTAATGGACATTGCATGCTAAGAGTTTGGACATGGTTAGTCTGAAGACTTACAGATTGATGCACTACCAGATATCAATTGCCACGATCTCTATTGACTATCATTGTGATTTGGTTTATTTATCCATCACGATTTAGGAGAGAAAATGGCTATGAGGAAAATAGGCGAGACCTGGTATATAGACTGCTCCCTTGGAGGCCGGCGGATTCCAGAATTCGTTGTCTCCGAAAAGAAGACGACTGCTGCTGCGCTGGTTGGGAGTTACATTCCGATTACTGAAGGGAAACGCTCCCAAACTGACTAATGCGATGCAGTCTTGGCGTACTGCGACATATAATGCCGGAGTGGCGGAATAGGTAGACGCAAGGGACTTAAAATCCCTCGGAGCTTACGCTCTGTGCCGGTTCGATTCCGGCCTCCGGCATTTTGATTCTCCTTGATCCAGTTACTCGCCAGACAAGTCCAATATAATACTCTCAGTCCATTTTGCGTCTTGACAGGATGTCGATTTGCACCGATATTAGAAACAGACAATTTTACATCTCAATTGATAGATGATTTTGACTGGTTGGACACCAGACTTATGATTCAATGCGATCTGGGGCATGGTGCAGGCTTCTGAATGTGTGTGCAATCCGTGTTTGGGAGGTTATCCATAATGAAGAAAGTCAGCTACCTACTGGCGGCAGTTGTATTGACGGCGGCGTTCGCGTTCATTGCGATTGAACAGGCTCCGGAACAAATGCCGGATCGGGATACACCCGACTTTGCCTACTTCATGATGAAGAATGACGGCAAAGTCCCCAAAGTCAAACAACGGCCGAATGACTGGTTCTATGAACAGCGTGCATATCCGACCGGTGACATTCCGGTTGAACGACGCCTCGAGGCAGCCAGAGCTGCGCGCGAACTCAAGCAGGCCTCAAAGCGTGATGACGTCACCTGGACTCTCGCCGGACCGAATAATATCCCCGGTCGCGTTGCCGACATTGCGGTACATCCGTCTGAAGTAACCGAAGTCTATATAGCTTCTGCAGCAGGCGGCATCTTCAGGTTGCCCTCACTTGGCTGGCCATGGGAACCTCTATTTGACGATGAGGGACCTCAGTCGATGGGCGCTGTCGCCATCCATCCCGATGATCCGAATATTCTCTACGCCGGCACGGGGGAGGCCAACGGAGCTGCAGATATGTACGAGGGCACGGGCGTCTACAAGACGACCGACGCCGGTCTGACCTGGGATCATGTTGGACTGCCGAACAGCTACCACATTGGGAGAATTGCCATCGATGCCTTGCGCCCGGAAACGGTGTTTGTCGCGGTGACCGGGAAGCACTTCGGCGGCACGAATCCTGAGCGCGGTGTTTATCGATCTACAGATGGAGGAGCAAACTGGGAACAGAAGCTGTACTTGACCGATTCCACCGGTTGCATTGATATTGCAGTACACCACTCGACCGGTACCGTTTTCGCCGCAATGTGGGAAAAGGTGCGCTACGTCGACAGGACCTTTTTCGGAGGAATCACTAGCGGAATTTACAGATCGACTGATTATGGCGAAACCTGGAGCTATCTTGGAGGAGGTCTGCCGGCGCCCGCATCGGATATGGGCAGAATCGGAGTTACGGTCGATCCAATGTCGACAACTGTCTATGCCATCTATTCGAATGCCGAAGGAGAATTTCTCGGAATATACAAGAGCACGAATCTCGGTGACACATGGACTCGAACGAACGACGGCGCAGCATCGGGACTTTTTGGTTCATGGAATGGCGGTTGGTATTTCGGTCAGATTCGAGTGGCACCCGGCTACCCAGACATTGTGTATGCGCTCGGTGTCTATCAGTACAAGACATCAGACGGTGGCTACAGCTGGGTGAGTGCTGACGCGGGTATCCACGTCGATCATCATGCGCTCTGGATCTCGCCGAATGATCCGAATTGGGTTTACAATGGATGCGACGGAGGCGCCAACATTACGCCGGATGGCGCAGGGCAATGGGCTCAGCTGCTGCAATTGCCCAACACTCAGTTCTATGCGATCGCCATTGATCCGAATGCGCCATACAAGCTCTATGGCGGCACTCAGGACAACGGATCGATGAAAACTCCGGGCGGAGATGTCGGTGATTGGATTCAGATACTTGGCGGAGACGGTTTCTACTGTGTCGTGGATCACAAGAATTCGGACATTATCTACGCAGAATATCAGTATGGCAGTCTCAACAAGTCTACCGATGGGGGACAGACGTTCGGTTATGCCATGAATGGCATCGACTACGGAAATGACCGACACAACTGGAATACTCCCGTGGTGATGGACCCCAACGATCACGAAGTGCTTTATTACGGCTCCCATCGTGTGTACCGCACCGAAAATGGTGCTGCGAACTGGTCGGTGATAAGTGGAGATCTGACTGATGGCGGCGATTTGCACATAAATACAATCACTACAATTGACGTTGCGAGGACGGACGGGCAGGTGGTCTATGTCGGTACAGCCGACGGCAATGTCTGGGTCACGACCAACGGTGGGCAGAATTGGTCGCAGATCGATGGCAGCATTCCCGATAGATGGGTAACGAGGGTTACTGTTGATCCATTCGATGCAGCCGTGGCCTATGTAACTCTCTCCGGATACAAAGTAGCTGATTACCTACCTCACATTCTTCGAACAACAGACTTCGGTCAGAACTGGACAGCAATACACGGCAATCTTCCCGACATGCCAATCAACGATGTTATCGTTGATTATCACGATAACTCTCGCCTGTACATCGCTACAGACTATGGCTGTTACCGAACGCTCGACCTTGGAGGTACCTGGGAGTTTCTAGGAGACGGGATTCCATTGTCGACTCCGGTGAATGATCTTGCGTTCGATACGAAGTCACGGACGCTTGTTGCGGGTACGCATGGCAGGTCGATGCTCAAGACAGTTCTGGATTGTCCGGATGATACCGACTCTGACGGCGATGGTATCATGGATGCCTGCGATAATTGCGTTGACGATTACAATCCGGGACAGGAGGATTTCGACAATGATTTGATGGGCGATGCCTGCGACGATTGCACGGACACCGACGGTGATGGTTATGGTAATCCGGGATATCCAAATCCAGGCTGTTCCGATGACAACTGTCCTACAGTATACAATCCTGACCAGGCTGATGAGGATGGTGACGGCGCCGGTGATGTCTGTGATTACAGGCCGGTTCACTGGGATACAATTTCGACGACCTGTACGGATCTGGTAGTCTCCAATTTCGGCAATTTCGGAAGAAAGGGACTGGGCCGGGTGAATCTCGATTTCGTCGGTACGGGCGATTGTGACAACACTGCAGAAGTGTATATCTACGATGGATCTCCGGTGATAGCTTATGTCAATGACGATGACACGGTTGTGAGCTTTGCGTTATTTGGTGCTCAGACTTTGCGCCTTGTCGACAAAGACAACCCCACTGTTCCTACCGAAAACAACGGCGAATATGAAGTCTTCAAGACGGGCACATTCGTGACGAAGGATTCGACCATCGGAGTTGAGGTGGGATGGTTCGCGCCTCTCCAACCCGATTCGTGTGATTTCGTAATACAGCACCTCAGGCTGTATTCGTTCGATGGGCAGGCACACTCCGGCTTGTTGATCGGAAATGTTGTCGATTGGGATGTGCCGGGTGATGGCTATGCAGATAATTCATCCGGATACGACATGACAAAGAAGCTGGTTTATCAGCAGGGAGTCGAATGGGATTATGCCGGCTGTCAGTTTAACGACGAGCGGTTTGGCGGTCAGGCATGGCTCGGTTACTATGAATCGGGCGATCAGTCACTGAATACGACAACGCAGCCATTTGGAGCGTACATAGAGAGTAATGAAGTCTATGTTTGGCCAACTGGAGGCTTTGTTCCAGGTGAACTCTACTCCCGGATGCGACAGGGGGGATACAGTGATCTTCCATACGAGGTCGATGCTCATGCAGCAACAACATACTTCAACAACTATGATCTTGCTGCAGATGACACGCTGAACATATTCACGACATTCACCTCGGTCAAGACCGGCACTGTCTCGGACCTCATGAATAACGTCGATCAGTCGCGTGGATGGCTGATGAATCACGTGTTGGTGGACCTGATAAGCTACAAATGTGGTGATGCGAATGGCAGTGGCCAGGTGGACATTGATGATATCGTTTATTTGATTGCATACATATTCTCCGGCGGTCCGTCGCCCCAGCCGCATGTTCTAGCAGGTGATGTGGATTGCAGTGAGGATGTAGACATAGATGATGTTGTCTATATTATAGCCTATATTTTCATGGGTGGCCCTGAGCCGTGCGCGTATTGCAAGTAGCGTCACTGAGTGATCTCCTTGGACCGCCAATCATAGCGGGAGCGGCTTTTGCCGCTCCCGTTCTGCTTTGGTGTGCTGCTGTTCAATGTGCAGAATGGAACTTCACTCATATTGAAACGTTCTACGCATAATAGATGCTGGATTGAAGACGGCTGTTTGCCACATGTTACTTCTGTACTTGACGAGCACGGCTTGTCGCTGTAAACTGCGTTCTGACTTAACTGCAGGCATAGGAAAGAGACTTGATATTTGCAGCATTTATCCTGAAGGCCATGTTTCTGTCGCTCTCCGGAGTGATGGCGCCGGGACCGATAACGGCGGTCACCGTAGCGCATGGCAGCAAGTCCCCGCATGCAGGTGCCTGGATTGCAGTCGGCCACGGCATAGTCGAATTTCCCCTGATGATTCTGATATTTCTCGGTTTCGAGTATCTGCTCAAATCGAATGAGATCCGTGGAGCGATTGGTTTAGTGGGTGGCTTGTTTCTTCTATTCATTGCTTACGGGATGTTTCGCAGCGTCAAGAACGCAGATCTCGGCTCGATGTCGACATTTAGGTCGCCGGTTGCTTCCGGTGTGATACTTTCAGCAACAAGCCCGTATTTCCTGATATGGTGGGCGACAGTCGGCGCATCGTTGATAATCGCGTCAGAAGAATTCGGGCTGATCGGCTTCGTTGCGCTGGTTGCTTTTCATTGGACATGTGACCTGGTGTGGTTCTATTTCCTTTCGGCCCTCTCTTTCAGAAGCGCAAAGTTTTTCGGCGACAAATTTCAGAGAGTAGTCTTTGCTGTTTGCGGTGTATTTCTTATACTCATGGGTGGCATGTTCATAATTGACGGCGCAAAGATCATGACTTGGCTATGATCCAGATATCGCCTGCAACATTCGCTTTCAGGGGCTTGTTGAAGAAGTCTTGTGTGATACAAAATCCGTCATCGCGAGGAGCGAAGCGACGTGGCGATCTCTATGTCAATCGAGTCTATTGTGAAATGCGGAGATTGCCACGCTTCGCTCGCAATGATTTCAAAGGTTTCTCAACACGCCGGCAGGAGTGTATAACAAATGAATGATACATTCAGGTCTTATTCAATACTCAGACTCGATGACACGGAGTTCGGATTTCATAGTCTGCAGAAACTGGAGACTGCAGCTGGATGCGAATTGTCGCGGCTACCTTTTTCCATAAGGATACTCATTGAGGCTCTGCTGAGGAACTGTGATGGCAATTCGATCAGCGAAGAGAATGTGCTCGAACTGGCGAACTGGAAACCCTCTTCTCCTGTGCGCACTGAGATTGGATTCATGCCGGCACGAGTACTGCTGCAGGATTTCACTGGTGTTCCTGCTATAGTCGATCTGGCGGCGCTCAGATCTGCGATGCACCGCCTTGGAGGCGATCCAAAACGAATCAACCCGTCAATCCCGGTCGATCTTGTGATCGATCACTCTGTGCAGGTCGATAAGTACGGTTCCGATGATGCTCTTTTGTTCAATGCTGAGAGAGAGTTTGAGCGAAACAGAGAGCGTTACGAGTTTCTGCGCTGGGGGCAGGGAGCTTTCGATAACCTCAGCGTAGTGCCCCCGGCAACCGGCATCGTTCACCAGGTCAACTTAGAATACTTGGCGAAAGTAGTGCAAACGAGAGTTGTGGGTGGTCAGCGTATAATCCTGCCCGATACGCTTGTCGGCACGGATTCGCATACGACGATGATAAATGGGCTTGGAGTGCTCGCCTGGGGAGTGGGCGGCATTGAGGCTGAGGTAGTGATGCTCGGTCAGCCGATTTATATGCTTGCTCCCGATGTGATCGGATTCAAGCTGGGAGGCGCGCTGCAGGATGGGGTAACAGCTACCGATCTCGTGCTGACCGTAACCCAGATGTTGCGTGCACACGGCGTCGTCGGCAAGTTCGTCGAGTTCTATGGATCGGGCTTGAGCAGACTCACACTTGCTGATCGCGCGACGATTGCAAACATGGCTCCGGAATATGGGGCAACGGTCGGTTATTTCCCGGTCGACGCAGAGACGTTGGCGTACTTGCAAGGCACCGGCAGGGAAGAGGCATTGGTCAGCCTGGTCGAGGGATACTTCAAGGAGCAGGGGTTGTTCCGAACAGATGAGACCCCCGATCCAACATATACAGAGACACTCGAACTTGACATGAACGATGTAGAGAGCAGCGTTGCGGGTCCGAAGCGTCCGCAGGATCGTGTCGCACTCAGCGATGTCAAAAACAGCTTCCTGGAATCGCTTACTCAGCCGCAGGAGAAGCGCGGGTTTGGACTTGAAAAGAACGATCTCAATAGGGAGATTGACGTCAAAGTCGAGTCTGGCAGGTCCACGCTGCGTCATGGCTCTGTAGTTATTGCTGCGATTACGAGCTGCACGAACACTTCGAATCCGTCGGTGATGATCGGGGCGGGTTTGCTTGCGAAAAAGGCGGTGGAGAAAGGACTGAGCGTACCTCCTCACGTCAAGACCAGCTTGGCTCCCGGGTCGAAAGTGGTGGAGGCCTATCTCAGGGGATCCGGTCTGCTCCCGTATCTGGAAAAGCTCGGCTTCAATGTCGTCGGTTTCGGATGCACGACCTGCATAGGTAATAGCGGACCTCTTCCTGAGCCGGTGGCAGAGGCAGTCAGATCGGAGAAGCTTGTTGCGGCAGCAGTACTCAGTGGAAACCGAAATTTCGAGGGCCGGGTAAACCCGCTTGTCAAGGCAGCCTATCTGGCATCGCCTCCATTGGTGGTTGCCTATGCTCTGGCTGGCAGGATGGATGTCGATTTAGCGCATGAAGTATTAGGTGAAGATGATAATGGTAAGTCAATATATATGAAAGATATATGGCCGTCGCAAAAGGAGATTCGAGACACAATTGCCAAGTCTCTTAGGCCTGAGATATTTAGGGAGCAGTACGGCAGCGTGTATGATGGCAATCCGCGCTGGAATGCCGTCGAAGTCACCGGAGGAGATATATATGAGTGGGATGACCAGTCGAGCTATATTCGAGAGCCATCGTTTTTTGCCGATCTGGCTGCCGATTCAGCAGCACTTGAGGCGATCAACGATGCTCGCGTGTTAGCATTGCTTGGCGATTCGGTAACCACCGACCACATTTCTCCGGCCGGAGCGATTGCAGCCGATAGCCCGGCGGCGAGGTACCTCAATGATCGAGGAATCGAGCGGAGAGATTTCAATACATACGGTTCGCGCCGTGGCAATCATGAAGTAATGATGCGCGGTACATTCGGCAACATTCGCATCAAGAATCGGCTTCTGCCGGATTCCGAGGGGGGTGTGACAGAACATCTTCCCACCGGTGACACTATGTCGATATACGATGCAGCGATGAAGTACAAATCTAGCGGCACGCCTCTTATTGTGATTGCGGGCAAAGATTACGGTATGGGGTCATCGCGTGATTGGGCTGCGAAAGGGACCTTCCTGCTTGGTGTGAAGGCAGTCGTATTCGAAAGCATCGAACGAATTCATCGAAGCAATCTGATCGGCATGGGAGTGCTGCCGCTGCAGTTCATGGTTGGCGAGAATGCCGCTACTCTCGGACTGACCGGCCGGGAGACATATACAATCGAATGCATAGATGATAAGCTCGCTCCCGGGCAGAGTCTTGCTGTGATCGCTAAAAGCGAATTCGGAGACACTGTGACATTTGACGTGACTGTCAGAATCGACACTCATGTAGAGCTTGATTACTACAAGAACGGCGGCATCCTGCAGTTAGTATTGAGGCGAATGCTGAGGTCTTGACGTAGGGCAGCGATCCGTAGCGTAGCGGATTGATCCTGCCTGATTCTTCGTTTCGGCTTTCGAGGGCATTTGTCAGGATCTGCTCACTGATGTTCGCACCTGCTCTTCGCTCCGCTCGATCAGGCAAGGATCGCTGACCTACCATATTCAACGGAATGACATGTCGCATTTCCCGTTTCCGCTTGACTCTTTGGCGATCTTAGCTTACAATCGGGGCGGCGTTCGTGCGCTCTGCGACGATGTGTGTATGAAGCGCGTGTATGCGATCATCGGAGACGGACTTTCAAATTCCTGTCTTACGGAGGTAAGAGAATGAAAATAGATAATCTCGAAGGGATTCTCAAAGACCTTGGTCTTGAAGGGACCAATCTCGGTGCGAGCGACGGTGTCGACTGGTTCGGCAACGGCACGGAGAATGTCAGCATTTCACCGATCAACGGCCAGGTGATCGCCCGAGTCAAACAGGCAAACGCCGATGATTACGATAGACTCGTGAAAGCTGGCCTCGCTGCGTTCAAAGTGTGGCGCGAAGTTCCGGCGCCGAAACGTGGCGATATCGTACGGCAGCTCGGCGTCGCATTGCGCGAAAAGAAAGATGCACTGGGAACGCTCGTCACGATCGAAATGGGCAAGTCGATTCAGGAGGGTAAGGGCGAAGTCCAGGAGATGATCGACATCTGTGATTATGCCTGCGGCCAGTCTAGAATGCTCTACGGTGTGCAGACTCACAGCGAGAGAGCGTACCACCGCATGTATGAGCAGTGGCATCCACTCGGAATAGTTGGCATAATCAGCGCGTTCAATTTCCCTGTCGCGGTATGGTCATGGAACCTCGCAATAGCGCTCGTGTGCGGCGATGTCTGCCTCTGGAAACCGGCATCACCCGCACCGCTGACAGCAATCGCGTGCCAGAAGATATTCGAAAAAGTCCTCAAAGCGAACAAGCTCCCCGCTGGGATATCATCGCTTGTAATCGGCAAAGGCTCCGACGTCGGCGAGTTGCTGCTCAATGATTCACGCATTCCGCTAATCAGCTATACAGGCTCGACGCGCATCGGCAAGCGCATTGCAGAGGTTGTCTCGTCAAGATTCGGAAAGACGATCCTCGAGCTGGGTGGCAACAACGCACTGATCGTCACCCAGAGTGCCGATCTCGAGCTGGCAGCGAAGGCTGTATTATTTGGTGCGGTCGGAACCGCCGGTCAGCGCTGTACATCGACACGCCGTGTGATTATCGAATCATCGATTTATGACAAGTTCATGGCGCTTCTCGAGAAATACTACGGCAAGCTGACGTACGGCAATCCGATCGATCAGTCGAATCTGGTTGGGCCGATGGTCGACACCGGCGCGGTTGATACATACCTCAAAGCTATTGAGACGGTCAAGAAGCAGGGGGGCAAGATTCTCTGGGGTGGCGAGAAGCTTGACTATGAAGGTGACTGCTATGTGAAACCGGCTGTCGCGCTGGTCGAGAACAGCATGGAGATCGTGCAAGATGAGACATTTGCTCCGCTGCTTTATGTCATCAAATATGAAGGCGGTGTGATGAATGCGATCGCCCTCCAGAATGATGTTCCGCAGGGGCTGAGCTCATCAATCTTCACGAACAATCTGATTGAATCGGAGAAGTTCCTGTCATGCTTCGGTTCTGACTGTGGAATCGCGAATGTGAATGTCGGAACATCCGGCGCCGAAATCGGCCTCGCATTCGGTGGCGAGAAAGAGACCGGTGGTGGGAGAGAATCTGGAAGCGATGCCTGGAAGGGCTACATGAGACGTCAGTCCAACACGATCAACTGGTCGGGCGGAATGGAACTGGCCCAGGGCATTGAATTCGATTGATTTTTCGTGCATAATCTGAGAATACCAAGCGCAGGGCAGTAAGTCCTGCGCTTAATGTTTTGGTTTAAGTTCCGCCTGTAAAGCTCTAAGAAGAAGAACGTTGCTGTTGTCATTCTTTGCCCTTGCTTTTGGCTATGCATTAGTTAGATTATTGCGTTATGGAACCGCTCGCATACACAACACGGGGTAACGGAGTTGAATCGGTTCACTATGGTTCAATAGCCGTTACAGACAATCATGGCAGACTGCTCTACTATGCGGGTGATCCTGAATGGAATACGTTCACTCGCTCGTCTGCTAAACTGATTCAAGCGATACCGGTCTTCGAGTCGGGGGCCGTCGACAAATTCGGTTTCACAATCTCCGGTCAGGCAATCATGTGCGGATCGCACAATGGATCGCCGCGTCATGCCGCTCAGACGAAGGAGAATCTCGATAAGATAGGCATTGACGAATCGTATCTCAAGTGTGGCGTGCATCCGCCATCTGAATATAAAGTGAAAGACATCCTCCCTCGCAGCGATGAGGTGTTTTCTCCTCTCCAGCACAATTGCTCCGGCAAGCATTCGGGGCAGATCGCACTCGCGATTCAAATGGGCTGCGATCCGGCGAGGTATCTCGAATTCGATTATGATGTGCAGCAGCGCGTGTTCGAGGCGGTCTGCCAGGTTTATGAGATGAATCCCGGCGATGTGAAGATCGGAACCGATGGCTGCTCGCTTCCAAATTTCGGAATGCCTCTGAAGAATATGGCGATTGCTTTCGCGAATATCATTACCGGCAGGACGAGCGTCACAGGTCGTGAGAAAGTGTTCGAGAGGATAGTCACTGCAATTCAAGCTGATCCGTTTATGGTATCCGGCGACAAGAGGTTCGATCTTGCGCTCATGCAGGCGCTGCCGGGCAAGATTATCTGCAAAGTCGGAGGCGAAGCGGTCGAATGTGTCGGCATCGCGGAGAAAGGTTGGGGATTGGCGGCGAAGATTTCTGACGGAAATGTTCGAGCACTTTATCCGGTAGTTGTGGAGGCTTTGCGCAAGCTCGAAATTCTGCCGGATGACCGGCTGCAGCATGTTGGTGATTTCGTTCGAACGAAGTTGTACAATTATAGAGATATTCATTACGGAGATGTGGTACCGTCGTTTGAGTTGAAGAAGGGTTGACCACGCGAAGAGGATCTCGTTAATGCGACCTGTAGTGGAGAAGATCAAAGACGTTCCGTAAACACTCCCGCAGTTATCGATCTGATGATTGTGAACGCATTACTGTGGGAGAATGTCATGAACAGCGAGTTTGATTTTCCGGTAGAACCGTACCGTATAAAGGTCATCGAGCCGATTCGCCTGTTACCTCGCGATAAGAGGGAAGAGGTGATCCGGCAGGCATCGTTCAATATCTTCAACATAGCTGCCAGGGACGTTTTCATCGACTTGCTCACCGATTCCGGCACGTCAGCTATGTCCGACGATCAATGGGCTGGAATGATGAAGGGGGATGAATCGTACGCAGGCTGTAATAATTATTACCACTTTGTCGAGTCGATTCAGGATATCTTCGGATTCAAGCATGTCATGCCGGTGCATCAGGGAAGGGTGGCGGAGAACCTCCTGTTCTCGGTGACTCTGAAAGACGGCGACTTTGTCCCCAACAACACTCACTTCGATACAACTCGTGCCAACACCATGCACAAGGGGGGAAAGCCGGTCGATCTCATCATAAAAGAGGGGAAAGATCCAAGTAGTTTGCATCCATTCAAAGGCAATATGGATATCGCCGCTCTCGAAGACTTCATAATCGAGAAAGGCAAGGAAAAGATTCCTCTTATCATTATGACGATCACTAATAATACAGCCGCCGGGCAGCCGGTCTCGATGGATAACATCCGCAAAACAAGTGATATCTGTAAGAAGTACAGTATCCCGTTCTTCTTCGATGCCGCGCGTTTTGCCGAAAACTGTTGGTTTATCAAGCATAGGGAAGAGGGATATCGCGATCGTGAGCCGATAGAGATTGCCCGCGAGATGTTCTCGTATGCCGATGGCTGCGTGATGTCTGCAAAGAAAGATGGTCTTGTCAACATGGGCGGTTTCATCGCGCTCAACGATGATGAACTGGAGCAGAAAATCACGAAACTGATGATCCTGATCGAAGGATTCAGGACATACGGCGGGCTTGCCGGGCGTGATCTCGAAGCTGTGGCAAGAGGTTTGCGTGAATCTCTTGATCCTAACTATCTTGACTTTCGTACGGCGCAGGTGAAGTTTCTTGGCGATCGTCTTGTCGAGAAGGGAGTCCCGATCATTCAGCCCCCCGGAGGGCATGCGATATTTGTCGATGCGGGGGCGATGTTCCCGCATATACCTGCGTCGGATTATCCGGGGCAAACGCTCACCGTTGCGCTCTATCGTGAGGGGGGTATCAGAGGTGTCGAAATCGGTGGTCTGATGTTTGCCGAAAAAGATCCCGTGACGGGCGAGGAGATCAATCCCCCGCTCGAACTTGTGAGGCTCGCGATTCCACGAAGAGTCTATACGAATTCTCATCTTGATTATGTCGCACACGTCTGCGGCAAGATTGATTCATACAAAGAGAAGCTTCACGGATTCGAGATTGTCTACCAGACGAAATACCTGCGGCACTTCACGATGAAGTTGAAGGAGAAGAATTCGAGCTCGACTGTTGATGTGAAATCGTAGGTCAGCATCCTTGCGATGCTGACAACGCGTGGCCGCGATCTCTGATCGCGGTTCGACGAAGTCGAACGAAGCAGGTAGGCTTTTCGTCAGGAATGGATTCCTGACGACTTTGGAGAATAGGCAAAACCACTTCGTTGCGCTCTGCGCAACTCCGGGATTTTGCCCTACGAGAACCGTCAGAGAGAATGAAGTTGCCTTTCTATAGGCAAAGAAAGGAGAGTTCAGATGGATAAGTACGATACTTTGCTTCTGGACTGGGCAGATTCCTCGAAGATTGATGAAGCGGAGTGCGGAAAGGTTGTCCAGGTATTCGGTTCTTGGATTGTCACAGAGGAAGGTCTAGTGTATGGAGGATCTCCTCATGTAGAGTACTTCATCGAAGCTTCGAGGCTTTGGGAAGTCAGGCCCCGTACAAGACAGTGGGATTGGTTGCTTCACATGGACGAAAAAGCGTGGATGAGTGATGCCGACGTATATTGCTTAAACACGGCATTCTTCTTTGCGTTGGACTTCTTCAGGGCCAAACAGCCAAGAGATTTTCAAGGTGCTGATACAGTCGGTACACTGTCTCTACAAGCCATCGGTTTGCTTAACCGAAGGCCTGGTGCTGGTGGTGAGATTGGTAAGAAGCTGGATAATGCAGTCAAGAGATTGTCGAGCTACGAGCGTGACGACGATAAGGAACCACGGGAAAGATAGCCTGTGACATGGTGAATCACTGGTGCACGTGGCCGCGATCTCTGATCGCGGTTCGACGAAGTCGAACGAAGCAGGTAGGCAAAACCGCTGCGTCACATTTTATGTGACTCCGGGATTTTGCCCTACAGTTTCCAGATTCCATTTTTCAACGGAATGACACCGCCCGCGGCGGCGTAACCGGTATGAGCGTGGCCGCGATCTCTGATCGCGGTTCGACGAAGTCGAACGAAGTAGATAGATTTCCGTCAGTAAGGGATTCCTGACGGCTCTGTGGCATTGGCAAAACCACTTCGTCACGCTCCGCGTGACTGGGGATTTTTTGCCCTACACTTGCTCGTCAGGATGGTGCTTTTCCGTCAGGAAAGGATTCCTGACGGCGCAACACACGGCGCATGAGGATCCGCATCGTACGATTATTTCTTCAGCGCCTCGAACAGACCGATGCTGTTGCCATCGAGATCAGTGAATAAACCATACCATCCGTGACCCGGAATTTCGGTCTTTGCTTTGACCAAAGTTGCGCCGAGCGAGACAGCTTTCTTGAGATAGGCAGTGCAGTCATCAACCTGGAAATACATATTGATATTGTCGCCAAGCTTGATATCGTCTGACTTGCCGAGCGCACCGCCAGGTTCCTGACCGGTGTTCACGAAAAGATAATCATCTCCCATGTCGTGAGTGATCTTCCACCCGAACAGGTCAGTGTAGAATTTCTCCGCCTTGGCGGGATCTTTTGTCGAGATCTCGAAATGACAAAGAGTGCCAGCCATGATTCCTCCTATAAACATATCCTCGGTTCGTCGTCAATTCACTATGGACCTGATGTTTGTTGGAACGTCTCGATCACGGTTGCGTTCCTGATCAGGGCAAAATCGAAATACCGCACTAAATGATTCAAGATTGTTGTCTATATATAATAGATGTCCCCGGCGAGTCAATCATATTTGGGTCGAAATCGAATCGAGTAGCTCAATCTATGCCGCAACGTGAATTCGTTTGCACTTTCCCGGAACTTCGCGTTCTATATTTCAGTATCAATAGCGTGCTGTGGCTGGTGCACCGGCGCTCACATCGAAGAATTGCCTTAACCTAATAGCGTAACTCGCTGTGCAGCAACACCTCCACGCGTGTGCATATTTTGCACAATCTTCTGGCAGACGAATTGCAAACAATGAGCTACGTTGCGCCGCATTCTGAGCGTACTTGGTGTGAAACCATTGGGACATAAGGGTTGTTAAATCGATGGAAAAACCTTGACACCGGAGCTAAGTTAGTCTAACTTGTTGTCGAATCGAAAGTAGAGGAGCCACTATAAGACATTGTTAAAGGGTTAAATTGAATTGCTTTTCTTGAGGATGATGACTTTTTGTGTCTTTCGAACCCTTTGACTGTCGAGGCGGCTTAATGAGCCGGATGCCAGCAATTCCGGTTTTTTTTGTTGTCCTTTGAAATGGAAGCGTTAGTGGCGAAACGATCGTCGACAAAATCAGTCATTGCAGCTCTTTTCTGTCTTGGTATCGCGGCAACAATATCGTCCGCCGCGCCTCTATATGGACATAGCGACTACCCGGACATTTCCGTCCTGTCTCTTTCCTCCGATGACATAGTCTTCACATACCGACCCGAGCAGTCGAACTGGACTGTGGATCTCGGTAATGGCTCGAAGCTCTTCGATATTCCGAGGTGTGCCTATAACGAGAAGATTGGTGAGGCGCGCGTGCCGATCCGAGTTGTTCTCATAGGACTTCCGCCATCCGGCATGCCCGATATCTCTGTGCTGAGTTCGAGATTCGCAAGCATCGAACCAGGCGCAGTCTCTGTCAATCGCCCCCTGGAGACTTCATTCTATGACAATGCAAGATTTCAAAAGGCAAAGGCCTATGCGTCCTACCCGGTAGTTTCGTTTGGCAGGCCATATTTCATCAGGGATCAACGGGTGATCGAGCTTCATATTGATCCGGTTCAGTTAGTCGGCAGCAACACTATTTCGACCGTTGCCGAGGAGATCACTATACGCTTGACGTTCAATCAGGCACCAACCACGAACATGATGCCATCAGGTGACCAGAGATTCGAGAAAATATTCAGAGCGTCGCTTCTCAACTACGAGCAAGCCAGATCCTGGCGCGTGAGAGATGTCTCCGGCATTTCTCTATCAGGCGAATCAGAGATCAGTCCGTTTTCCCAGTCGAGCGATTGGATCAAGATCGGCGTCACACAGTCAGCGATCTACGGGATCACGCCAGCACAGCTCTCCGACCTCGGTGTCAATGTTGGCAATGTAGACCCTCGCACATTCCGCGTGTTTTGGGATGGTGGAAGGAATCTATCGAAAGACAATTCCGACCCGAGACCTCAGTACCGCGAGATTGCCATTGAGGTCACGGGTGATGAAGACGCAAGTTTCGATGGCGACGACCGCGTCATATTCTACATGCATGGCGCTGATTTTGTAGACATTGACAGTAGCGCGATCACGCCTCATGGGGTGAGAAATCCGTACACGACAGAAAACTTCGCATGGTTGACCTACGGCGGAACTTTCTCTGACGATCCGCGTCGCATGAGCGATGTCTCGGTTACGCCTCAGGCCGCAGCACCGGTGTTTCACGATCAATTCAATCAGTTCATTCGATTCGAAGAGGATAGGCTACTGGAGATCGGTTCCGAAGGCCACATCTTTGATTACTTTACATGGTATTGGCACGATGAGGGAGACTACACAATCTCAATCCAGCTCGACGATCTCATCCCGTTTCAGGTATGCTCTCTGCTTGTCAGATCAGAAGATAATCCGGATGCCGGTGGCCTTGCCATCGACATCAATGGCGTGTGGCATGTCCCTGACGCGTACCCCGGACATGACAAGAAGTTCTTTGTGAATGATGGTGCCAGCGTGCTGAAGAACGGATTGAACAACCTAGTTTTCCACCAACAGCGTTATGGATTCACTCCGCTGCTCGACAACTTTGATTTGACATATCCACGAACTCTCAAGTATTCAGCCGGCACTTCAGATTTCTATACGTACAATTCGCCGGGCACACATAGATATTCACTCGACTTCGGTTCCACCGAGACGGGCAGCGCAGTGTTGCTGCATGTAACCGACCTCGACAACCAGGCCTTTCTGACTGGAAGTGATTTTTCGGCAGGGAAGATGACGTTTGACTGGGTGTCTTCAATTCCCGGCTTCGATAGATTCGCGCTTGCCACTATATCTCAATTGAGATCGCCGTCATCCCTGAGGCGCGTGACGCCAACCGACCTGAGCAATCCGCCCACAGGTGACCTCGTCGTTATTGCGCCGGAGAGTTTTCGATCCGGAGTGACAGAGTACAAGTCATACAGAAAGCAGCAGGGCTATTCCATCGATTTTGTTCCACTCGACGACATTTACGCCAATTTCTCCGGAGGCAGGATTGATCCCGTCGCCATAAGAGATTTTCTGAAATACTGTTTCGAAAGTTCTTTCACCCCACTGGGCGGAGCACTTCTGGTTGGCGACGGGCACTATGATTTCAGAAACAACCTCGGCAGAAATGTCGGTAATTTCGTGCCACCGTATGTCGTCGATGGGGATGAGACTGTATCTGACGAGAATTTCGTTAACTTCGCTGCTAAGGGCGTTCTCGATTCGGATTCGTCGTATGGTGCGGATCGCGGAGTCGATATGATTGTGGCGCGATGGCCTGTCAGATCCAGTTCAGAGGTCTCTGCGTACGTGACAAAACTGAAGGAGTATGAAAGCAGTTCCAACTACGGCCCTTGGAGAAACGTCCTGACTCTGGTCGCAGACGATGAGTTCAAGAGCAAACACAGCAAAGTCACCGAATCTGTTCACACTCAGCAGAGTGAGATTCTTGCGAGTGAACATATTCCACCGAGTGCGGAGGTTCAGAAGATATATATGACCGATTACCCGTTCGACTCCTTCAATCAGAAGCCGAGAGCGAGAGCCAGGGTGATTCAGGCGATAAATGACGGCACAGTGATGATTAATTACATCGGACATGGAAACCCTGATCTGTGGGCTGACGAGAGGGTGTTCTATTGGAAAGAAGATCTCTTCAAACTCACGAACAGGGACAAACTAGCAGTGATCTTCAACGGGTCATGCTCAATCGGCCAGTTTGATTCCCCGCTGCGCGAGGCGATGGCCGAAGAGCTTTTTCGTTACAATGACGGCGGCGCGATTGCCACGGTTGCTGCAACAAGGCTTGTCTTTTCGGATCCTAACGCGAAGTTTGCGTACAAAGCATACGACCTGCTCCTAGGTCCTGAAGAATATACCATTTGTGAGGCGGTATATGTCGCCAAGTTGCTCAGACAGCTCCCGTCCGGCTATCCGATTGACAATGACAGGAAATTTGTTGTGTTCGGAGATCCCCTGATGAACTTCGGCGTTCCGCAGAACGAGATCGTAATAAGCTCGCTTGAACCGCAGACATTGACCGCTCTGGCATTGACATCTGTCAGTGGATATGTTGCAAATACTGACGGCTTAGTTGATGAGGGATTCAGTGGTGACGTTTACATTTCTGTTTTTGACGCAGAAAGAGAGAAGGAAAACAAGCTGACCGACGACTTCACGCTGGAATACAGACTACCCGGCCCCAGGATATTTCGGGGCAAGGGCACTGTAACCGGCGGCAGGTTTGAGATGCAGTTCGTGGTGCCTAAAGATATTTCGTACGGCGAGAGCTCGGCAGGAATTCGTGCATACGCTGTTAGTCAGACGAGTCAGGCTTCGGGTGGTTTCGATTCCATTTCGATTTCCGGATCGAACCCAGCAATAACCGACACGCTGGGCCCGCAGATAGAGGTGGAACTGGCGAACGGCAGTCCCCTTGAAGGTGGGGTTGTAAAGGTTGATCAGTTGCTGGAGATCAATCTTTTTGATAGTTCGGGGATGAACCTCTCGGGAGAAGTAGGGCATGGAATCGAGGTCACTTTCGATGATGATCCACTTAATGATATGGACTTGACGGAGAGTTTTGCGTATCATCCCGGGAGCTATCAGTCTGGGTCGGTGGAATTTCGCATGCCGGATCTGCCGCAGGGTTCTCACACTCTGAAGGTAAAGGCCTGGGATTCTGCCAACAACTCAAACTTGGAGACTTACAACATCGCTATAGGAGAGGTGGAAGCACTGGTCGTTTCGGGAGTCTCCAACTACCCGAACCCGGCGACAGACACGACTCGATTCTCATATCATTTGTCAGAGCCTGTTTCCTCTGTTCGAATCGATGTGTATTCACTTCGGGGCAGGCTGATCAAAACGCTTTCGACGCAACCGGGAAATGCCGGCTACAATCTGTCGTCGATCTGGAATATGACAGACGGCGTCGGGGATCGACTGTCAAATGGTGTCTATATTTACAAAATTACTGCCTCAGGAAGGCTCACATTTGCTTCGCAGGGGGAGAGTAACGCTTCAGAAGGCTTCGGGAAACTCGTTATCCTTAGATAGAATTCAGGAGGACTTATGCGCAGACTTTTCTTAATCACCCTTCTTGCTATGGCGGCGCTCGCAGGCGCCGGGCACGATGCGATCGCCGGAGTCTCCGATGCGGGTGTGCTGTTCCTGAGAATAGCGGCAGGTGCGCGCGCTGCGGGCATGGGCGAAGCATTTGTGGCCGTCGCTGATGATGCTACCGCTACTCACTGGAACCCGGCCGGTCTCGGCAGTTATCCGCTCACGAGTGATTTCCATCAGATCAGCATCAGAGATGACCGGATTATGCGGGAGAGGGCAGTGCAGGTGCTGAAAGGCGAGGTAGAAGAGGACTATTCCGAGACGATAGGTCAGTTTCTCTTCCGAAAGGATGGCATAGTCCGCATTGGGGAATCCGGCAAAGAAAGCTTTCTGGAATTCGATGTCGATACGGAGATTCCTGTTGTGCAGTTCATCGCATCGAATGCTAGGCTGGAAGATCGCGATCTGCTCAAGATGGGCGTTCGCGCGATCGCTTCCGAGAATACAGGCGTGACGTTTGACCGGATCGATGGTCAGCGAGCAAGGCTGCTGGGTCTCCTCGACGAGAATCAGACCAGGGAGGTCAACGGACTCTTCGAGACAATCGTTGCCGATTGGCAGAATCTGAGGATTGTTCCGGAATCGGTTACCTTCCTTGAGGAGAAGTTGAATTTTGTTTTGGAAGATGGCGTCATGTCGCCGGATGAATATTCCGAAGTCGTAGAGACTCTTGCCAAGACTTCGAAAACGTACAGGCCAGGCAAAGTCAAAGTTCCTTACGAGGTTCTAATCGCACTCTGGAAGGATTACTCGCTGCCCTGGGAGACTCAGATTCTCGATATGGCTCTGCTCAAGAACGACATCCCTTCGGACAACTATAGCCGGTATGATATCTGGGCTCTCGTGCCGGGCGGTCTGACTAAATGGAATGGAGCAGATGCCTGGAACTCTTCTTTGGCTGTCTATCCTAATAAAGCTGACTATGTCACTGATCTCATCTCAAGTTATGCTGACGAGGCTGACGAGGCACGGCTAAATGCGCTCAGGCAGCAGGTCGCGGCTCTCAATTATGGTATCACCAAGGATCGGATCGAGGACATAATCGAGAAGATTCGGTCAGCCTTTGCCGCCTCGAGTGATGCCATTCTGACAGATGTTTTCGAGACTGACTTGAATGATGTCCTGATTTGGTACGACGAGATGAATCTCGATCCTGATCTATTCACGCGATTTGTTCAGGACTATGACAATGCAATCGCTGATGATGACCTGACCTCTGCAGAACTGAGCAAACTCGAGTTCTCACTTCACAAGTCTCACTCCGGTCGGATACCGAGAGTCATCTACCTGCCGTATGCACTGCCATTCACAGCCGATCCGACATGCATCGCAGCGACCGATAAGCTGTTGTGGGTAGGGACTGATGATGGTCTCTTTCTGTTCAATGGCAGAGCGTGGCAGCGGTACACGATCGAGGATGGCCTGCCATCCACTAAGATCAACGCGCTTTCAGTATTCGATAAGAATAGACTTTGGGTGGCCACGGGAAGGGGAGTAGCCTACTACTATAGAGGAACATGGTCGTTCTATGCCTCCGAGACGGGCCTTGAAGATATCGAATTCACGAGCATCTACGGATACTCTCGTGATAAGGCATGGGCCGCTGCAGGCAACAGATTGTTCTTTTTCAACGGAGACACCTGGCGATCAGACTATCAGTACACGGCGGTGGTCAATGATTCCCTGATTCGTATGGTCCGCGAGTTTAGTGGTGTGTATGACAATGACTACATCAGACAGAAGGCTGCGGAGATCAAGACCAAGAATAATCTCGCCAGTGACTACCCCGAACCTGGCACTGAGATCGCAATACCGTTCGAGACAGCATTCCGCCACCCGATCACATCGATGGTCTATGACCACGAGCATTCGCGCCTCTGGGTCGGGACCACACATGGCCTCAAAATTTTCGGCGACGGCAGATTCAAAGTGTTTGGCTACAAAGCGTACACAGCTCAGAAGGATATGACCGTTCTCGAAGTAGCGAAGGATTATCTTATGGAGTCCGGATCGGGCAAGGCCGAGCAACTTGCAACTCTGATCAAGTCGTACAACTACATCGATGGCGACAATATCTCGGCAGGACAGACGGTATATGTGTACGCCAATCCGCTCGGAAGCTACATCAATTCGATCGGTATTTCCAGCGGTAACATTTTCGTCGGAACCAATTTCGGCACAATTCGCCACTCGGGGGAGAAATTCTCCCGTTACTATCACAATAATCTTGAGCGTGAGAAAACAGTCAGGATCTACGAGGCGGGCGGTGATATGTGGTTTGCCACCCCACAGCATGTTGTTGTCTATGCTGCCGCCAAGAAAGAGATCACCCTCATGCATGCGAACTATGCGCCCGAGTTGGCGTCGGATCTCTACTATGAGTATCTGTCGTACGTGCAGAGCCTTGGAGACGACTGGGGCACGATCGGTGTCAACGCGACATTCATGTCCTATGGCGCAATACCGCGAACACTCGAAGCAAACTCCGCAGTAGTGGATACGTTCCATGCTTTTGACGGCGCGTTGTCACTGACTTACGGTGCGAATGTGTCGCAGGGGCTGTCAGTAGGAATCTCGGCTAAGATCATCTACTCGAAATTGTCTGATCAGGGCTCGGGAGCTGAGATTGGATCGGGAACTGCTACAGCATTTGCTGTCGATGCCGGAATTCTGTACCGCACACCGATTCCGAAACTGACGCTCGGTGCGGCGCTGACGAATCTTGGCCCCAACATCGCATACATCGACGCAGCGCAATCCGACCCGCTTCCTCGCAATCTGGCGGTTGGACTTGCATACGATCTGCTCAGGAATCCATACAACAAGTTGACGCTCATCGGAGAGGTCAACAAGAGGATTACTGACCTCAACGACGGCTTTTCAGAAGAGCTCAAAGAAGCGATTCAGAATGTAGGATTTGAGTATTGGTACGGGTCGTTCATTGCGCTCAGAGCCGGATACAAGAACGATGATGTCGGGTCGATCAACTACTTCACTGTTGGCGCAGGGTTGCAGTTCAGACAGCTTCGATTCGACTTCGCCTATATCCCATCATCGGAGACTGTGCCTCTTGCAAACACGTTGAGAATATCGCTGACGGGTAGGTTGTAGTGATGGGTGAGAGCATCATGCA